>Ga0228535_1001599_pt1 | contig 31847 bp, 31 predicted proteins | sample SJ1metagenome_FD_168457 | JGI IMG/M metagenome (GOLD analysis project Ga0228535, IMG submission 168457) | Enriched culture of PCE-dechlorinating microbial communities from Ithaca, New York, USA - SJ1 | ecosystem: Engineered > Modeled > Simulated communities (microbial... > Unclassified | place...
GCTGAAAAAGGAACTGGACATCCCCTCCTCCATCAAGGAGTGGGGTGTCAAGGAGGAGGATTTCCTCTCGGTGGTCGATGAGCTTGCCATCAAGGCATTCGACGACCAATGCACAGGCACCAATCCCCGCTACCCCCTGATCAGCGAGATCAAGCAGCTGTATCTGGACTCCTTCTACGGCAGGGCCTATACAGAAGAGTAAGCAACAGACAAGGGACTTCGAACACTCGAGGTCCCTTGTGCTCTACAAACAGTATGCTGTTCCTAAAGACAGTTCAATCCAGCTGGTACTCGAAGTCCTCGTGTCCATCGGCCATAGTTCCATAGTCCTGAGATTTTGGATGCATGGGATTCTATAATTCCAAAAAGTAATGATTTTGGAATTAGGGAGCACGCAAATCGCTTTCCTACGCTTGGAAAATATCAAGATAGCCTTTGCACACAAATACGCGATTTCTTGCGTTTCCAGTCTTTTCCTCAATGAGATTTTCCTGAATGAGCCGATTCAAAGCTCGGTTTACAATCTGGGTACTCAATTCAAGCGTACTGGCAAGCTGAATTGCTGTCTGTACAGGTTTCTCGAAAAAACATCGATAACCCGCATGAGGTTATCGGTTTTTCCAGATAGTTGCCTTGCAATCCTGGAAGTCTCTCCTACGAAAGCAACAGCATTGCTGAATTTCTTTCGAGCTTCCTCAGCTGTTGTTACAGAAGCCTCCAAAAAAAAAGTATCCATCCGAGCATATCGTTATGCGTGCGTACACGATTAAGCGCATCATAGTACTCAGTACGATGCAAGTCGAAATATTCAGATATATAGAAGCAAGGTTTCTTGAGTATTCCCTCATTCAGAAGCATCAATGGGATGAGAATTCTCCCAGTACGGCCATTACCATCCAAAAAGGGATGAATGCTTTCAAATTGATAATGAACCAATGCCGCTTTGACCAACATTGGTACATCGATGAATTTCACACCGATCAATCGTGAACTAACAGGAAACCCATCGTTTGTTATTCGTTCCACCCCATACTGCAAAGCAGCAATATAATTCTGTACTTCCTGTACGTCATCACGTTTTTCAGGATCGACATCCATGAGAGGGAGCATATCTTCCTCAATCGTTGTTTTAGTCCCTTCGATTTTGCTGGATTTGTTTGCTTCAACATGAATATGCATTCGAATATAGATATCAATATTCGGTATCAATTCAGCATATGCATTGAGACTCCCCAGTTCCATATTCGCTTTTTCCAATACTGTATTGATTCTGGAATTTCTCCACTCCCATGAGATATTTATTGGACTCGGTATGAAGGATTTATACCCAGTCTGTGTTTCGTACGCACCAGCTCTATAGTCTTCTCTATACAGGAAACCCTCCTTCCGATCACCATGGAACTCATACTAAAAGTATCACCACTTTCATGGTATGTGTCGTACAACTGAAAGGCGAAAAGTAATAACACTATTCTCCCATGGGTACTCAGTAAGAACTGTCAAGTCTGCACTTGATCCTCATCTCTTTTCTAAATACCGCACATTATTCTCCTCCCCGTCTTTGACACAACCAAGCCCTTTTTGTATGATACGGCTCTCTAGCATCTCTATCACAACGCGTATAAGAAATCAGCGTAGAACCCATGTACGGTTCTACGCTTTTTTTCTGTACCCCCAAGGAGCCATCATGGAATTTTCTCTCAAGCTGCCGCAGAACCGCAAGGAATTCGCTCTGTTTCTTTTCATCGTATCCTTGCTTTCAGTCAACACCATCGCCCCGCTGATCACCTGCTTTGAAATGGGATTCTCCCTTTCCGTCTACAAAAGCACCCTCTCTGTCATTCCGTTCATTTGGATCAGTGTGATCGCCCTGGTCTTGCTGTTGCATGCCCCCGCAGAGTATCTGACGAAAAAAATTGTTGCCAAAAACGACAGTTTTCGCTCCCGGGTTACAATCAACATCCTATGTTCCGTCTTGTTGATGTCAATTGTGTTAACCATTATCGGAACCTGGATCGGCAGCCGTCACATTTCCCTTGAGCCCATCCGCTTTTTCTTTCACAAGTGGCCGCGCAATTTCGCCATCTCGTTTGCCATTGAAGCACTGTTCGCGCAGCCCATCGCCCGAGCCGTATTGTACCGCATCCATACAAAACGCTGAGCGACTGTACAAGGTTTTACGCTTGTACTACTATGCTTGCATGTTTGAATGCAAACTCATTTGTACCGATATTGACGGCACCCTGCTCAACGGAAATCACCAGATCACCTTGCGCACCAAAGACGCCCTGAGGCGTGCCCGCCGCCGGGGCATCATCGTTGCCTTGGTCAGTGGTCGCATCGCCTCCAGCCTTGCCGTATTGCAGCAGGAAATCGGTATTCAGGGGCCTCTTGGTTGCTTCAACGGCTCACTGGTTCTCGACGAGGACGGAACAGAGTTGGAAGCCCACCCCATCCGCCTCGAGCAAGCCCTCGAGGTATTGGATGCTGTCCGCCATACTGAACTGGAAGCCTTTGTGTTCACCAATGAAAGCTGGTACACCAAAGAAAAGAGCCATTGGTACGACATAGAGATCGAGGCTTCACGAACCGAAGGGCGTATTGTCCCTTTCAGCGAACTGGAGTCTTCGTTTCATCCGGGGGAGCGGCCGTTCAAGGTGCTCTGCATGCATCACGACCCTGCCTATGTAAAAGAGACCCAGACCTCATTGCAAGCGACCTTCGGCACCTCGCTGAACATTCTCAACTCTTCACCCAAGTACATTGAGATCATGGCGAGGGGAGTCGACAAAGGCCACGCGGTACGGTCGCTGTGCAATGCATACTCGATCGACGCAAGCTCGGTGATGGCGGTCGGTGACTTCTACAACGACATCGGCATGTTCCGCGCCAGCGGGTACTCGGTGGCCATGGGCAATGCGCCCCAGGCCGTGAAAGAGTGCGCCATCGCCCTTACCAAAAGCAATGATGAAGACGGGTTGGCTCTCGCCATTGAAGCAATCCTATGAAAACAAGCCTTGGCATCTATCGCGGACTCCCCCAACCCATCTATGTACTCTTCTTCTCCACCGTCATCAACGCGGTGGGAATCTTCGTCTATCCGTTCCTCGCCCTCTATCTCACCCAGCGCCTCGGCTACTCCGCCCTCCAGGCAGGAACGTACATGACCTTGGCCTCGGTACTCTACGTACCGGGTTCCATGATCGGCAGCAAGCTCGCCGATACCATCGGACGCAAGCCGGTACTGGTCATCTTCCAGCTGATGATGGATCTCTGCTTTGTGCTTGCAGGAATCTTTGAGGGGAAACCCATCATTGTCTACCTGGTGCTGTTGGCCCTATTCTTCGATGGGATGGTCGATCCGGCCAGGGAAGCGATGAAAACCGACCTTACGACCATCGAGAACCGACAGGTCTCCTTCAGTCTCATCTATCTGGGGCATAACATCGGGTTTGCAATCGGGCCGGTCATCGCAGGCTATCTCTTTTACAGCTACCCCAGTTGGATTTTTTTCGGCAACGCCATTGCCGGTGCGTTTGCCACGCTGCTGGTGATGCTCCGAATCAAGGAGAGCAAGCCGTCCAAGGAAACGATAGAGGAGAGCAAACAGTGGAAAACGACCGAAAAAGGTGAGGAAGGCGGAATTCTCAAGGCACTCTTCACCCGACCACGTCTTTTGTTCTTTGCTGTTTCGGTCACCTTCTTCAGCTACGCCTACAGCCAAACGCTCTTCGCTTTACCGCTTCTCACCACCAAGCTGTTCGCCGAGCAGGGTGCCGTGCTCTATGGGCGCATGATGGCTCTCAACGGCATCGTGGTGGTCATCGGAACCCCCATCATCGTCTCCAAACTCAGACGCTTCCACCCGTTGGCGAACATAACCGCAAGCGGCCTCTTGTACGCCATCGGGTTCTCCCTCTTCGCCTTCGCCGTCAGCCCGCCAGCCTTTTTGGCCCTGACGGTCATCTATACCACCGGGGAGATCATCAACGCCACCAACGAGCACTTCTACGTGGCAAACAACACCCCGATCAGCCATAGGTCCCGGTTCTCAGCAATCCTGCCGATTATCATGGGAACAGGCCATGCCATGGCGCCGATCATCGGGGGAACCATCATCGACGCCCATTCGATGAACCTGCTTTGGATCTCCACCGGCCTTGCCGCCCTGATCGGCTCGGTCGGCATGTTCATACTCTACCTGACAGAAAAGAAAAGTCGAAACTGAACGCTTCAGGGCCTCTTTCCTAGAGCTTGGCCAACAAGGCCTCAACGGCATCCTTGGGAAAAGATTCATCTTTCGCATGCTTCACTAAAAGGTGCTTGAGCAACTGTCGTACTGCATCGCTTTGGGGGAGCATGTATCCAGCCTCACGATAACAGTCCTCGGCCATGATCCGGTTGCTCATCGCCACCGTCCTGCAAAGCTGACGGAAAACAGGGTCATCACTTTCGTCGGCCAACTTGGTTGCAAGAGCCATCTGATCGGCCTTGCTCTTAGCAAGGTCCAACAATACCGCTCTTACCGCATCGGTCTTCGGTTGCGGAGCAGGATAGCTAGCCGCAACCAGATAGATTGCATGGCTGGGACAGGCATCCACGCAAAGGCGGCAGCCGTCAAGGCACTTGGAAAAATCAATCTGGCCGTTTTCGGTGTCGGTTGCACCGGTGGGACAGATGAACAAGCAGACACAATCCTTGGTACACAGGGCGATATTTCTTGCGGCATGCATTAGACAGCCTCCTTCTGGACAGCGTGAATCTTGAAACCGGGAACCTTGCAGATCGGACAAATTTCGGGTGGCCGCTCTCCCACATATACAAAGCCGCAAATCTCGCATACCCAGACACTGGTATTCTCCAAAAGCCCTTGTTTCTGTTTCTCGTACCGTACCAACAAGCTCTTGAGCAGCTTGGAAACCTTCTCCCCCCAAACCAGCGCCCTGAGGGCTCCACGGTCAGCGGCATTGGACGCCTGCTCATTCGCCTGTGCGTACGCCTGACTCAAATCCTCGTTGATTCGATCGAGCAGCATCCGGTAGCTGGATGTCGACAGGTCTGCTTGTTTCTTATCATAAAAGGCCGCAAGCCGTCCGAACAAGGCTGCTTCCTCGCTCTTCAGCTGTTTTGAACAAGCCTTCTGCAAATTGGAGCAGAGCGCACCAAGTTCCTGGGCGGACAGTTCTCTCATGGCATCTTCCATCAGTGACCTCCTTCATGTGATACACAAGGAAGTATAGCATTGGATGACGGAAATGTGGAATTTTATGCTTGCATGCATGAATTCCTTCCTTATAGTACTGCTCACCTATCCTATTGCCCATGCAAAACCTAGAATCAGGGACCAGCGTGCATTATTCTTCCATTAAACTGAAAACTGCTACCAATAGCGACTCTTCTGACAAATATCTGACATCTTCCCAATTGAAGCTGCATACTCTATCCATGGAACATTTACCGATCGGACAGGCCATCAAGGCCCTGAGACTTGCACAGAACATGACACAGGAAGAGCTCATAGAAAAAGCCGACCTCTCGCGAAGCCAGCTCTATTACATAGAATCGGGAAAGAGAACCCCGAGGCTGCCGACGATGCAAAGCATCTGTGCAGCCCTCGAGGTCTCATTCCTCGACTTCGTACACTACGTGTATCAGTACTCGCCCACTTCCTCTACGCCAAGCATATCATCGATGGAGGCCCCAGGGGCAACCATCGGATAGACCTTGTCGTCCACGGGAATCTCACAGTCGATGACGACAGCCTCACCCAGGTCCAATGCGGCCTGGAGAATCGGCTTGGGGTCGTCTTCCCTTCGGATGCGCATCCCCTTGACGCCATAGGCTGAAGCCAGGGCAACCCAATTGATGTCGGTATCCAAGGTGGTTTCACTGTAGTGCTTGTCAAAGAACAGCGTCTGCCACTGCCTGACCATGCCCAAGGTATGGTTGTTCATCAAGAGGATGACCACCGGCAGGCGGTAGCGTGCGATGGTTGCAAGCTCGTTGCAGTTCATCCTGAACGACCCGTCCCCCGCAACATTGACCACACGGCTTTCGGGGTTGCCGACCTGCGCCCCGATGGCAGCTCCGGTCCCGTAACCCATTGTACCCAAGCCCCCGCTGGTAAGGAAGTGACCGGGCTGTACGTGCTTGAGGAACTGGGCGGCCCACATCTGGTGTTGTCCAACCTCGGTAACGATAAAGAAGTCGGGAGGAAGGACCGATTGCAGGGCCTTGAGAATCTCCTTGCTGCGAGCACTTTCGCTGTCCACACGGATGGGGTACCGCTTCTTGTACCCGGTGACTTGTTCCATCCAATCCTGGTGCAACATCGGCTTTTCAATCCGTTTGTTCAGATGCTCCAGCACCACCTTCACGTCTCCCACCACATGGCAGTAGGTCTTGATGTTCTTGTCGATTTCAGCAGGATCGACATCGATGTGGATGATCTTGGCATTCTTGGCAAAACTGCTTGCCTTGCTGACTACGCGGTCGCTGAACCGGGCCCCTATCACCACCAAAAGGTCGCAGGAGGAGACACACATGTTCGAAACTTTCGTTCCATGCATCCCCACCAGGCCGGTAAAACGGGGGCTGTACGAGTTCACCGCCCCGCAACCCATCAACGAGGTACAGGCAGGACTGTCGATGTTCTCCAGGAACCTCGACAGCTCCTCACTGGCCTTCGCCCTGATCACCCCGCCTCCGACATAACACATGGGTCTTTGGGCACTCTTGATCAAATCCAGGGCCACTTCCATGCTCTTTTCGCTGAGCCGTTCGGTCCTGGGTGCGAGCTTTTCAGGGACCTGGGGAACAAAGTCTGCGGTATGGACGGTGACATCCTTGGGGACGTCGATCAAGACCGGGCCCTGCCGGCCTTCCTGGGCAATCAGGAAGGCCTTGCGAACCGTCTTCGCCAAGTCTGCAACATCCTTGACGATGAAGTTGTGCTTGGTAATCGGCATGGTGATGCCGGTGATGTCGACTTCCTGGAAACTGTCCTTGCCCAAGAGTTGGGTGGTCACGTTTCCGGTAATCGCCACCAGGGGAACGCTGTCCATGTAGGCGGTGGCGATACCCGTTACCAGATTGGTCGCTCCCGGACCGCTGGTGGCGATGCACACCCCAACCTTGCCGGTGCTGCGGGCGTACCCGTCGGCCGCATGGCAGGCGCCTTGCTCATGACTCGTCAAAATATGGCGTATGCGTCTCTGGTTCTGGTAGAGGGCATCGTAGAGGGGGAGAACCGATCCTCCGGGGAAACCAAAAACGGTATCCACTCCCTGTTCAACCAAACACTCAATGATGATCTGGGCTCCGGTCATCTGCATGATAGGTACTCCTTATGTTCTGAAAATTGCACCGGTGGACGCACTGCTCACTTGCTTGGCATAACGGACCAAATAGCCGCTTCGGATTTCACTTTCCTTGCAAACCCAATGCTCTCTGCGCTTGGCAAGCACCGCATCATCAACCAATACATCCAAGGTTCCCTTGGGAATGTCGATCCTGATCCTGTCCCCTTCCTCGACCAACCCAATCGGACCGCCCTCGGCAGCCTCAGGGCTTACATGGCCGATGGAGGCGCCCCGGGTGGCTCCGCTGAAGCGGCCATCGGTGAGCAGGGCGACATCCTTGTCCAATCCCATTCCGGCAATGGCGCTGGTGGGACTGAGCATTTCACGCATGCCCGGCCCTCCCTTGGGCCCCTCATAGCGGATGACGATGACATCACCGGCCTTGATGCTGCCACTGAAGATTGCCTTGATGGTCTCCTCTTCACTGTCGAAAACCCGGGCGGGGCCTTCGTGCACCAGCATCTTCTCATCGACGGCGCTGCGCTTGACCACCGCCCCGTCGGGTGCCAGGTTTCCTCTCAGCACTGCAATGCCGCCTACCGGGGAGTACGGCTTTTCAATGCTCCGTATCACCTCATGGTCGTAGACGACAGCCTCTTGGTAGAGCTCTCCGATCGTCCTGCCGCTGACGGTGGGAAGCGAAGGGTTGAGCAAGCCGGCTCTCCCCAGCTCATGCATCACGGCAAGCACTCCGCCGGCTTCATAGAGGTCCTCGATATGGTGCTCTCCGGCAGGAGCCAGATGGCAGAGATTCGGGACCTTCGCGCTGATCTCGTTGGCCATGAAAATATCCAGGGCTACATTCGCCTCATGGGCGATGGCCGGAAGGTGGAGCATGGTATTGGTGCTGCATCCGAGGGCCATATCGACGGCCATGGCATTGGCAAAGGCCTCCTTGGTCATGATATCCAACGGACGGACATTCTGCTTGAGCAGCTCCATGACCTGATACCCCGCCTCCTTGGCCAAGCGGTCGCGGGCGCTGTAGACGGCAGGAATGGTACCATTGCCGGGCAGCCCCATACCGATGGCTTCGGTCAGGCAGTTCATGCTGTTTGCGGTAAACATGCCGCTGCACGATCCACACGTCGGACAGGCATTGTCCTCATAGGCAAGCAGTTCCTCATCGGTGAGCAGACCGGCTGCGTGGGAGCCTACTTTCTCGAACATTACCGAAAGGCTGGTCCTGCAGGATTTCTCCCCGGGGATTTTCCCGGCGAGCATGGGACCGCCGGAAACAAAAATCGAGGGGATGTTGATGCGTGCCGCTGCCATGAGCATGCCCGGCACGATCTTGTCACAGTTGGGGACGAACACCAAGGCATCAAAGGGATGGGCGGTCGCCATGATCTCGATGGAGTCGGCAATAAGCTCGCGGCTGGCCAGCGAATACTTCATGCCGGTATGACCCATGGCGATACCGTCACAGACACCGATGACCGGAAACGATACAGGGTTTCCCCCTGCCTGCCGCACCCCGGCTTTCACGGCATCCACAATCCTGTTGAGGTGGATGTGGCCGGGAATGATTTCATTCGCTCCACTGACTATGCCGATGATCGGCATGTGGATTTCCCGGTCGGTCCATCCCAAGGCTTTCATCAACGACCGATGGGGACTCCTCTCGGCTCCCTCGGTCATCTGTGCTGAACGCTGCTTTGTAGTGTCCATCCTCTTCCTCCTCCTTTACAGGGACTGGGCGATCAACGATCCCATCTCGTTCGTACCAATTTTCTTCATACCCGGTGTATAAATGTCGGCGGTACGATATCCTAAATCCAACACCTTCGAGACAGCATTCTCAATGCAATCGGCTTCAGCTTGGAGACCGAAACTGTAGCGCAGCATCATGGCCACCGACAGGATGGTGGCTATCGGATTGGCCAGGTCCTTGCCGGCGATATCGGGTGCGCTGCCATGAATCGGCTCGTACATGCCAAAACTGTCCTCCCTCAGCGATGCCGAGGGAAGCATGCCGATGGAGCCGGTGATCTGGCTGGCCTCATCGCTGAGAATATCGCCGAACATGTTCTCGGTCACGATCACATCGAACTGCCTGGGATTGCGGACCAGCTGCATGGCAGCATTGTCCACATACAGATGGCTCACCTGGACATCGGGATAGTCCGCCTGAACGTACTTCACAATCTCTCGCCACAGCTGGCTGGTGTTCAGGATGTTGGCCTTGTCCACACTGCACAGCCGCTTCGATCGCTTTTGAGCAATCTCGAACGCCTTGCGTACAATCCGCTCAATCTCGGCCCTTGTATACGCCATGGTATCGTATGCCGCATCCTCGGTTCTTCCGCGTTCGCCGAAATAGACGCCCCCGGTAAGTTCGCGCACCACCATCAGGTCCAAGCCCTCGCCGATGATCTCAGCCTTCAAGGGGCATGCATCAGCAAGTTGCTTGTACAGGATGGCAGGGCGGAGGTTGCAGAACAAACCCAGGCCGCCGCGCAACCCGAGCAGGGCTTTCTCAGGCCTGAGATTGCTTGCCAGAGTATCCCACTTGGGCCCGCCGACCGCTCCCAACAATACGCTGTCGCTGTTTTTGCAACCAGAGAGCGTCTCTTCAGGAAGGGGTATGCCGAATGCATCGAGTGCGGCTCCCCCCGCCAGGTAGCTGGATGTGGTGAAGGTATGACCGAACTTCGCCCCTACGGCGTCAAGCACCTTCAAGGCCTCCCTGACGATATCGGGCCCGATACCATCGCCGCTCACCACCGCTATATGCTTGTTCATGCCTGCTTCCCCCTGTTTGCGATATACCCCGCCAACCCGCCGTTTGCAATCAGGTCCTGCATGAAAGGAGGAAAAGGCTCGCTCTGGAACACAGAGCCGGTGGTAACATTGGTGATCGTGCCGGTGGAGAAATCCACGCTGACCACATCACCTGCCTTGATGCCGTCGCAAGCCTCGGGGCACTCCAGGATGGGAAGGCCGATGTTGATGGCATTGCGGTAAAAAATTCGGGCGAAGGTGCGGGCGATGACACAGCTTATGCCGCTCTCCTTGATGGCGATCGGAGCATGCTCACGACTCGAGCCGCAGCCGAAGTTCTTGTCGGCCACCATGATGTCGCCCTTTTTCACCTGCTTGATGAAGGTCTGGTCGAGATCCTCCATGCAGTGCTGAGCCAGCTCCTTGTGATTCGAAGTATTGAGATAGCGAGCCGGGATGATGACATCGGTGTCGACATTATCCCCGTATCTGAAAACAGTTCCTTGTACCTGCATCCTAAGCCTCCATAACCTTGTTCGGGTCGGCGATGTACCCGGCGACAGCACTGGCGGCAGCCACTGCAGGGCTTGCCAGATAGACTTCACTCTTCACGTGTCCCATTCTCCCCACAAAGTTGCGGTTGGTCGTGCTCACCGCCCGCTCACCTTCTGCCAGAATTCCCATGTGACCTCCCAAGCAGGGGCCGCAGGTGGGAGTCGAGACAGCACAGCCGCTGTCCACAAAAATATCGAACAGGCCTTCATTCATCGCCTGCTTCCAGATTTTCTGGGTGGCAGGGAAGATGAGGGCGCGTACGTGCTTGGCGACCTTCCTTCCCTTCAGAATCGCGGCGGCCTGCCTGAGGTCGCTGATGTGGCCGTTGGTGCACGAGCCGATGACAACCTGGTCGATCCTCACCTCGCCCACCTCGTCGATGGTGCGGGTATTGGAGGGAAGGTGGGGGAAGCTGACCGTGCTCTTGATCGAAGCGAGATCGATGTCATAGACCGCCTCATAGGTGGCATCGGCATCGGCTTCATAGATTACCGGCTCTTTGGGGCAGTGTTCCTTCAAGTAGGCAAGAGCAACCTCGTCCACGGGGAAAATGCCGTTCTTCGCACCGGCTTCGATGGCCATGTTGGCCACGGTGAAACGGTCGTCGATGGTCAGGTTTGCAACACCTTCGCCGGTGAACTCCATACTCTGATACAAGGCCCCATCCACACCGATCATGCCGATGATGTGGAGGATCAAATCCTTGCCGCTGACATAGGGGGCGAACGTGCCGCTCAGATTGAACTTCAGGGCGGAGGGAACCTTGAACCAAGCCTGGCCGGTTGCCATGCCCGAGGCCATATCCGTCGATCCCACACCGGTGGAGAAAGCCCCGAGGGCTCCGTAGGTGCAGGTGTGGCTGTCGGCTCCGATTACCAGATCGCCTGCCCCCACCAAGCCTTTCTCGGGCAGCAGGGCGTGCTCGATGCCCATCCGACCGACATCGAAGTAGTTGGTGATCTCATGGTCATTGGCAAAACTGCGCAGGCATTTGCACTGTTCGGCTGCCTTGATGTCCTTGTTCGGGGAGAAGTGGTCGGGAACCAGAGCCACCTTGTCCTTGTCGAACACAGTCTCCTTGCCGAACTTCGGGAACTCGTTGATGGCCACCGGAGCGGTAATATCGTTGCCCAGCACCATGTCCAAATTCGCCATGATCAACTGGCCTGCACGTACAGACTCCAGGTTGGCATGGTGGGCCAGGATCTTCTGCGTCATCGTCATACCCATAGGGGAACTCTCCTTACTCTCATTCGCCCGATGGCTCTACGCCATCGGCGATTAATTTGTACTCTATACTATCACTGAGGGCAAACCAGCTTGCCTCGATGATGTCCTTGCTCACCCCGATGGTGGACCAGCTTTCCTCTCCGTCCGTCGATTCTATGAGAACCCTTACTTTGGAGGCTGTGGCTCCGGCCGAGTCGAGGACTCGTACCTTGTAGTCGGTGAGGTGAACACTCTTGAGCGTCGGATAGAACTGCTCAAGAACCTTGCGCAATGCACGGTCGAGGGCGTTGACCGGGCCTTCGCCTTCGGCAGCGGTGATGGCGCTCTCACCCTTCACCTTCACCTTCACCACCGCAGCATGCGTTGCATCGCTCTGCGGATCGGCATAGGGGCTGCTGCCGATGGTTTGGTAGTGCACCAGGCTGAAATAGGGACGGTACATCTTCAAATGCCGCCTGATGACCAAGTCAAAGGAGCTTTCAGCACCTTCGAACTGATACCCTTCAGATTCAAGGCGCTTCAGTTCATCCATCAAGCTCACCGTTACCGGATCGTCCTTGTCGAGGTTGGGAGCTATGCGGGCGATGCGCTTCAGCATCAGGGCCCTGCCTGCCACCTCGCTCATCAAGAGCCTGCGTTCATTGCCTACTACCATCGGGTCGATGTGCTCAAACGATTGCGGGTTCTTCTGCACGCCGTCGATATGCATGCCGCCCTTGTGGGCGAACGCACTCTTGCCGATGAAGGGGGCGCTCCCCGAAATTCGTACGTTGGCAATTTCTGCAACCCGGCGGCAGATGCCGGTAAGCCGTTCGGGGCTTTCGCCGCAGAGGCAGTCGAATCCCAGCTTGGCTCCCAGAATTCCTGCAATGGAAGCGAGGTTTGCATTGCCGCATCGCTCGCCGAATCCCAAAAGAGTGCCTTGCACCTGCGTCACACCGGCCTGGACTGCAGCAAGGGAGGATGCTACGGCACAGCCGATGTCATCATGGGTGTGGATGCCGAATGCAACATCGGGAAACAAGGCTATGGTCTCTTCCGTGATCCGTCTGACATCGGAAGGAATCATGCCACCGCGGGTTTCGCACAAAACCAAGGTGGTAGCCCCTCCTGCAAGGGCCGCTCTCAAGGAAGCAATGGCGTACTCCTTGTTTGCAAGATAGCCGTCGAAGTAATGCTCTGCATCGAAGAAAACCTCTGACCCGCTTTCGGTGATGAAACGGATCGAATCCTCGATCATCGCAAGGTTCTCCTCCAGCGTGGTGCGGATGATGTCGGTCACATGAAAATCCCAGCTCTTGCCGAAAATGGCGACATAGGAGGTTCCTGCACGCACCAGACTCTTGAGGTTCGGATCGTCCTCGGCCTTGGTGTTTCTGCGGCGCGTCGACCCGAAGGCGACCAGCTTGGCATGCTTCAGGTTCAAATCCTTGGAACGGAAGAAAAATTCCAGATCCTTGGGGTTGGACCCCGGGTTGCCAGCCTCGATGTACTCCACTCCAAGGGTGTCGAGAGCCTCGACGATCTTCAGCTTGTCCTCAACGGAGAAGCTGATCCCCTCGGCCTGGCTGCCGTCCCGCAGGGTGGAATCGAACAAGGATATCTTACGCATCACCTCTCTCCTTTCTCTTGTCGGAGTGGGAGCTGAGCATGTCATTGTCAAAATTCGGCGGAGTGGTAGGTTTGAGATTCCCGGTCGAGGGTTTCATCGTTTCGTCCAGCATGCGGTTCACCGCAGCAAGACAGGAGAGGATGGAGGCCTCTATCACGTCGGTACTCACGCCCCTGCCCCGATAGATGCCATGGCCGTCGCTGATCTTCACAAAGACTTCGCCCAAGGCGTCACGGTGCTCGGTCACCGCCTGCAGGCTGTAATCCTCCAGGCTGAAGGGATGACGGATGATCTTCTCCACCGCCCTCAGCGAAGCATAGACAGGGCCTGTGCCGCAGGCCACTTCCTGGTACTTCTTATCACCCTTGCGCAAGGTCACGCAGGCGGTGCTGGTCATCATGTTGCCGCTGTTCACTACGAAGCTGTCCAGCTCCCAGATGATCGGCGAACTCTGGCTTGCATTTTCCACCAGAGCGATGATGTCGCGGTCGGTGATGGTTTTCTTTCGGTCGGCAAGATTCTTGAATTCAGCGAAGAGACTCTTCACTTCTTCCTTGCCCAGGGTGTAGCCCAAATCGACAAGACGCTTCTCGAACGCGTGCTGGCCGCTGTGCTTGCCGAGCACCAGGCTGGTGTTCATCACCCCTACGCTTTCGGGGGTCATGATCTCGTAGGTGAGGCTGTTGGCCATCATGCCGTGCTGGTGAATGCCGCTTTCGTGGGCGAAGGCGTTTGCACCGACAATCGCTTTGGAAGGATTGGGTTTTACGCCGGTTATCTGGGTAAGCAGCCTTGATGAGCGGATTATCTCCTCGGTCTTGATGTTGTAGGTGAAGGGATACTCGTCGCTGCGGGTGCGGATGCCCATCACCAACTCTTCCATGGCGGCGTTGCCGGCCCTCTCGCCGATTCCGCATACCGTACACTCGGCCTGCCTTGCTCCGGCTTTCAGTCCGGCAAGGCTGTTGGCGACGGCCAAGCCAAGGTCGTTGTGACAGTGAACGGCGATGATCGCCTTGTCGATGTTGGGCACCTTGTTCATTACGGCTCCCACCATGCGCGTCATGTCATCGGGGGTGGCGTAGCCGACCGTATCAGGCAGGTTGACCACATTGGCCCCCGCCTTGATCACCTCCTCGACAACCTTGCACAGGTAGTCGAGGTCGGTCCGTGTTGCGTCCTCGAGCGAGAACTCCACATCGTCGTTGAGATTGCGTGCATACGAGACCATGGCCTTGGCTTTGGCCAGGGCATCCTCGCGGCTCATCTTCAGTTTGTACTGCAGATGGAGGTCGCTGGTGGCCAGAAAGGTGTGGATTCTAGGCCGTTTGGCAAACTTTACCGCCTCCCATGCAGCATCGATATCCTTTTCAAGAGCGCGGGAGAGGGAGGCGACCACGGTCTGCTTGAGCTCCCTGCTGATCGCCTGCACGCTTGCAAAATCGCCGGGGGACGCTATGGCAAACCCAGCTTCTAGAATATCCACACCGAGAGCCTCAAGCTGGAGGGCCATGCGAATTTTTTCGTCAAGGTTCATGCTGTAGCCAGGAGCCTGTTCGCCGTCTCTAAGGGTGGTATCGAAGATGTAGATTCTCTCTTTTTCCATAGTGTCCTTCCCGGTATTATAAAGTTTTGTACGTTATTTCTTCAGCCAGCTCATCAAGGAGCGCAGCTTCTGTCCGGTCTTCTCCAACAGGCTTTCACTCTCGATTCTCTTCTTTGCATTGAAATACGGCCTGTTGACTTGGTTCTCCAACAGCCAGTTGCGGGCGAAGGTGCCTTCCTGGATATCGGTAAGTACGTTCTTCATCGCCTTCTTGGTGTCTTCGGTGATGATCTTGCCTCCGGTGATGTAGTCGCCGTACTCGGCGGTATCACTGATGGAGTAGCGCATGTAGGACAGTCCGCCCTGGTTGATGAGGTCTACGATCAGCTTCATCTCGTGGCAACACTCGAAGTATGCCATCTCAGGCTGGTAGCCAGCTTCGACAAGGGTATCGAATCCTGCTTTGATCAGGGCGGAAACACCACCGCAGAGGACGGCCTGCTCACCGAAGAGGTCGGTTTCGGTCTCTTCCTTGAAAGAAGTCTCAAAAATTCCGGCACGCCCGGCACCGAGGCCCTTCGCATAGGCAAGAGCGATGTCGCGCGAATCCCCGCTGGGGTCCTGATGGATGGCGATCAGGGAGGGAACCCCCTTGCCTTCCTGGAACTGGGAACGAACCGTATGACCGGGACCCTTGGGAGCGATCATGATGACGTTCACATCGGCCGGGGGCTTGATCTGTCCGAAATGGATGTTGAAACCGTGGGCGAAGGCAAGGTATTTGCCTGCACTCAAGTTGGCCTCAACGCTTTCGCGGTAGATTTTCGCCTGCTTTTCATCGGGCAGCAGCAGCATGACGACCTGTGCCATGGCACTAGCCTCCTCAACGGTCGCAACCTGGAGTCCCGCCTCTTCTGCAATTGCCCAACTCTTGGAGCCCTTGTACAAGCCGACGACCACATCCACCCCGCTCTCATGCAGGTTCAGTGCGTGTGCGTGTCCCTGGCTGCCGTATCCGATGATGGCAACCTTCTTTCCATCAAGCTTTTGGAGATCTGCCTGTGAATCATAATACATTGTACTCATTGCTTCCTTTCCTTCGGCCCACCGGCCTTGTTATGGTAAGCGCCCCTGGGGCGTTGCGTTCAAACTTCATCGTCCTCGCTGTAGCTGATCGAGCTGAGTGCTCTCGAGCCTCGTTCGAGGGCGGTAATACCCGTCCTTGCCAGCTCCACAATGCCGAAGGGCATCATCAGATCGAGAAAGGATTGGATTTTATCCAAGCTTCCGGTCATCTCAAGAGAGACTGTGGAAGCGGTGACATCGATGATCTTCGCCTTGAAAATCTGGGCCAGCTCCACCACCTGCGAGCGGCTTTCGCCCTTGGTGGAGACCTTGACCATGACCAGCTCGCGCTGCAGGCTCCGCGTCTGGGTCATTTCATACACCCGCTTGACGTCGATGAGCTTGCCCACCTGCTTCTTGATCTGCTCGACAACCGGGCGGTCGCCGCTGACCACGATGGTGATTCGGCTGACTTCCTCGTTTTCCGTCTCACCGACCGACAAGCTGTCGATATTGTAGCCTCTTCGGGAGAAAAGGGAAACGACGCGCATCAAAACACCGGGTTGGTTGTTTACCAGGATGGCCAGTGTGTAGCGGTTTTCTGTAGTATTCATGTGATGTTTCTCTCCTTCGTATGATGCTTGGGTATAAGCGATTGCTCCCCAGGCTTCGATTGGGGGCTCTTCGTCCACGGTCCATGCAGGTATATCACTCTGCAGCCGTGGTCAGAGAATAATTAGGCTTACTACGATAATTAGGAGGGTGATGAGTGAGATGAGGGGGAGGAGGATGGTGCGTACAAGAAGCAGGGATAGAGCGGCATGTGAAGCATCGGATGTGCCAAAACAGAACTGAGAGCAGCCCTGCATTTTCCATTTCCTCTCTGTTGTCCGGTGCATTGCCTGCACCTGCTTGGTGAACGCGTTCACGATACTCTCCTCAATGAGCGGCGATGAGCCGTTTCTTGTTTGTAGCTCTCTTTTGGGATTTCTGTCAACCCTTTATACAAAAAACAGTATGTTTATGCAGTAAAAATTCCTATAAGTAGAAGTTCTTGCTCTCACCATCCATTGCAGATACACTGCAGGCATGGACAGCACACCCAGCTTCTGGAGAAAACGAACGCTCTTCGGAAGACTCCTCATTTACTTTCTGATCGTCCTCATCGTACCGCTCGGCCTCTTTTCTGCGTATTATGCACTACTTGGGGAAAGAAACCAAGAGAGGTACCTATCCGAGCAAACGATGAACCTGACCACCGCCGATGCAGCCAAGGTTTCCTCGGTTCTGGAAGCCTATCGGCACAAGGCATATCAACTCTCGACGAATCCCCTGGTCGTACACATCATGGAGGAGGACAAGCTCGAAACCAACTCAAATGAGAGCAGGGACCTCTACCAGCTGCTGTTCAGTGTCATGCGCGGGGATACCTATCTTGCCAGTGCAAACATTGTCAGCAATACCGGCAGGGTGAGGATCAGCACCCACACCTTTCCCGATGTCTATGACCTGCGTTACCACGGCAACGACTGGGATATGAACTCGATCATCAGCCAGAATGCAAACATCTCCCCGACGGCCAGCATCATCAGCATCAGGGGCCATAGGATGGCGGAGAACGGCAGGCAGGTGGTCGCCTCAATCCTCAGGAGGATTTACGACAACGAAGGGACGAACCTTGGATATTTGGTCATCGATATCTACGCCGAAGCCCTCAGCAGCCTGGTCAATACCGAGCGCATGCTCAGCGACGTGCTCTTGGTCGACAACCGGGACTTTTATGCAACCAGCCTGGTGCACACCGAACGTTTCGGAACCTTCGACAAATTCCCTTCCCTTTCCCAACTCAAGGGTGATTACTCGAGAAGAACGATGCACACCGGCACTTCGATCGTCTCCATTACCGCTGTGCAGGGCACTGCATTGCACCTGGCGGGAAGTGTCAGTGCCGCACCTTTCCAGGAGAGCATGGACCGCCTGCTCTATGCATTCGGTCTCACCATGGCGGTGGGTACCGTTTTGGCGATGGGGCTGTCCTTCTTGTTCTCACGCTCCATCGCCGGGCCGATCCGCAACCTCGCCTTTCGCATGGGAGAAGTGGAACGGGGAAACCTGCAGACCAAGGAGGTCAAGAGCAGGATTTGGGAGTTCGCCCAGCTTGAACACTCCTTCAACATCATGGTCAAGCAGATTGTCAGTCTGCTCGAGCTCACCCGTGAGGAGCAGGAAAAACTCAGCGAAGCCGAGCGCAAGGCCCTGGAAAGCCAGATGAATCCTCACTTCCTGTTCAATACGCTGAACACCATCAAGGCCCTTGCACGACTGCATGGAGAACAAGACATCTACACCATCACGGTCAAGCTGGGCAAGCTGCTTCGCTCCTCGATCGACAACCATGAGAGCCAATGCACCCTTGAAGAGAGCATGGCCCTGATCGACTCCTACCTGACCATCCAACAACTGCGGTTCGGCTCAAAGCTGAAAGTGCAGACCTACCTCGACCCCGGCTGCGCCGCTGTCAAGACACCCAAGTTGATCATTCAGCCGCTGGTGGAGAATGCCATCATCCACGGTCTTGAGCCGAAGGTCGGCGAGTGGAAGCTTTCGGTGCGGGCCGTCAAGCTCTCCGGACGCATTTTCATCACCATAGAGGACAACGGCGTAGGATTTCCACCAGGAACGCTGCCGGAGAACCTCGATGAACTTGCCAACTCGACACACGTTGGTGTATACAATGTATATAGAAGATTGTTCCTTACCTACGGTAAACAGATGACTTTCTCGCTGACCAGCAAGGTAGGAGAAGGTACGACGGTGAGCATGTCCTTCCCTGACGACATACAAGAGAGGAAATAGACAATGAGCTATAGCGTAGTATTTGTAGAAGATGAGCAAATCGTCCGTGAGGAAATTGTATCCTCTATCCGCTGGGAACTGCTGGGCTTGGAACTGGTGGGGACCGCCGCCGACGGCATGGAGGGGGAACAGCTGATCAAACGGGTCGAACCGGATATCGTCATCACCGACATCCGACTTCCCGCCCAGGACGGGCTTGCCATGCTCAGCCACTGCCCCGTCAACCATGCCATCATCCTGACCGGCCATACCGACTTCAACTATATGAAGCAGGCCATACGGCTGGGGGTGTTCGACTACCTGCTCAAACCCATCGATGACGAGGAGCTGGAAGAGACGCTTGCCTCCCTGGTGAAGAAGATCCAGGAAGAGGACAAGGATTTCGAGCAGCTGAAAAAAGGCTCAAGCACAGCCGGCGAGTTGATCGCTCTTCCGCGCAACGTGAACAACCATGTCATCGATGCCACCATCGCATTCATCGCCGACAACTATGCAAACCCGGTCGGGTTGCAGGAGGCTGCTTCCTATCTTGAACTGTCCGAAAGCCACCTCTCACGCCTGTTCAAGGAGGTGACGGGGCTCAACTTCCTGCAGTACCTCAATGCATGGAGGGTGAACAAGTCGGTTGAGCTGATGAAGGATCCGAAGAAGAACATCGGAGAGATTGCAACCAGCTGCGGCTTCCCCACCCCAGGCTATTTCGCCAAGATATTCAAGCGCTTCACAACCAAGACTCCGACGCAGTTCCGAGACGAGCTGGGCGCCCTATAATACAGAGGAGAAAGCCGAGGCCAGGCGTTCGGAAGCAGTCCTTCCCGCTTTGTCTGCATAGAGCAGGCTTGCAAGGCCGAACCCTCGGGCACGCTGGATGTTCGGTTCATGGTCATCGACGAAATAGGCATCTGCAATGGAGCAACCTTCACGATGCAGGATCTTCTCAAAGAAGTTCCTTGAAGGCTTTGTGGTGCGCATCAGATGCGAGGCGTACACCTCGTCGAACAGGTCGAGGGCTCCCATCGATTCAAGAATTCTCCAGTGCGCTTCGATGGTGTTCGAAGCACACACCACCCGCTTTCCGGCTTTGCGCAATGCTCCTATCACCGTGACGACCTCATCGTTGAAAACCGGTTCGAAAGCGTCGAAGAACGGGTCGCCTTCAACCTCCACCCCAAACACATCTTTCACATGAGCCCAATACTCTGCGCTCCTGAGAACTCCCTCCATCAGAGGGAATTCATAGTGCAGGTAGTCTGCAAAGAACTCCTCACGGTCGAGACGATAACCCCTGGCGATCTTGCCCAGCATCGTAATGTTCTTTACGACGACATTTCCCATATCGAAGAGAAACAACGAACAGGAATCGGGGATTGGCGAGTCCACCCAGGCCAGATGGGGCAGCAAGGAGTGAGTGCCGAATTGTTCATCGGCGAGAACTGAACCCATGCCCAGCCGCTGGGCTTCCTCCATGCTGTCCGCTTTGTCGGTGACCAGCAGATAGCGGCCCATGGCAGAGCGGCAGTGCTCCAGCGGAAATCGGTCCAAGCGATCGGCATAGGCGGCAAGCACCGCTTGGGCTGGATGGGAGGCACACAAATCGGTGCAGAGTCTGTCGTACATGCTTATCCCTTTCTTGATTCGTAGATGGCCGAGCCCCCGATGAAATACTTGGTCAGGGACATGAAGAGGATGAACATCGGGATCGACGCAAGCAAGGCGGCTGCCATCATCGCCCCCTCATCGGTGCTGCGCTCGAGCGCGAACGAGGAAATGTACTGGGGAATGGTCTTCATCTTGTCGCTCTGGCTTACCAAGAGCGGCCACAAGAGGTTGTCCCACTGGCTTCGGAACGAGAGGATGGCCAGCGTGGCGATGACCGGCTTGCAGTTGGGAAGGACGATGCGCCAGTAGATTCCGAACTCCCCCATCCCGTCCACACGTGCCGCGTCAAGGAACTCGGTCGGGAAGGTGGTCAAGAACTGCTTCATCTGGAACACCCCGAAGGCACTGACCAAAAATGGAAGGATCAAGCCTATGTAGGAGTTCTGGATCCGCAGCGTCATGACCACCATGTACAGGGGGATCATGATGGCTTCAAAGGGAATCATCATGGTGGCCATGATCATCATGAACACCGTGTTGCGGCCGCGGAACCGGAACTTTGCAAGCCCGTATCCGGTAAGGCTTGCGATCAGGACGGTGCTTATGGCAACCGAAGTGCTGACGATCAGCGAGTTGGAGATGTTGCGCACAAAAATGTAGGTCTTGTCGTTGCCTTGGATGGCCTTGGCGAAGTTCTCCCAGGCGATTCCCTCGGGAATCCAGGTGTACGGCATCTTGAGAATTTGCCGGCTGGTCATCATCGATGCACTGATCATGAACAGGATCGGCATCAGGGTGAAGACCAGCATGACAAAGAGGACGAGGTACATGCCGATTTTTGGCAGCGTGAATCGTTTTTCTATCTGCATCCTGTCCTCCTAATATTCCACATTCTCGCTCTTGGTGGTCTTGAACTGCAGCAAGGTGAGCAGCAGCATCATGAGAAAGAGCACAACGCTCATGGCACTTGCCCTGCCAAGGTACTGCTGTTGGATGCCGGTGACATAGATGTTGAAGGTAATGACGTTGATCGGGGCGCGGGGTGCCCCGTTGGAATAGAGCATGTACTGGGTGCTGAAGGTCTTCAGGCACTGCAGCATCGCCATGACCGAAACCAGGACAACCGTAGGCTTGAGCAGCGGCAACGTGATGCGCCAGAACACCTGGTTCTTGGTCGCCCCGTCGATGGTCGACGCCTCGTAGATGGTGGGAGGAATGGAGGCAAGGCCGGTGATGAAGAGAATGACAAAGTAGCCGATGTACTTCCAGAAGTAGATGACCATGGTGGAAACCTGTTCCATCACCGGGTCGACGAGCCAACGCCGGTCGACACCGGGGGTGTTCATCAGGGCGTTGAGCCACTGGTTTCCCAACCCTCGGGGGTCGAAAATGATCATCCAGATGGTTGCTGCAACAACGCTGGAAAGAATGGCAGGGCAGTAATAGGAAATCTGCAGGAATTTCTTGGTCTTGTTGCTGGAGAGGTTGCTGATGAATACAGCGAGGATCAGGCTGACGATCAGCAAGGGGATGAAGGTTCCCAGCGTAAAGACCATCGTGGACTTGAGGCTGTTCAGAAAGGAGAGGTCGCTGGCGGCCCTGCTTGGATCGAAGAGCCTGATGTAGTTGCCCAGCCCAAGGAACTTCGGGGGCAGCTTGCTCAAAGCACGCTTGTCAAAAAAACTGGTGTATATGGCATTGATGATTGGATAAAAACTGAACAAGGAGAAGAATAACATGGCCGGCAGAACGAAGACGAATCCCCATCGAGCCTGTTTTCTCTCGATACCCCGATATTTTCTCGTACCCATACTGTTCTCCCGGGATGCATAAGGTTTGAAACCAAGAAAGCGGTCCTGCCGTACAGGCACAGGACCGCAGGATCAGAAGCGTTTACTGCTCGTCGATGATTTCCTGCACCGAAGCTCTCAGGGTGGCAAGCGCCTTCTCAGGACTTACTCCGCTGAGCATGACCGATTCTACTGCATTGCGGATCTGGGTCTGGATCTGCGCAGAATTTTCTCCGTAGTAAATCATGTGCGAGCGTGCCATATCATCGATGAAAACCTGGCTGTAGGGCATGTTCTTCAGCGTATCGGAGGCAAAGAGGGCCTTGGTCGGCTGAATGATGTTTCCACCGCGGGTCAGGTACTCCTCGCCATGGCTGAGCAGAAAGCCTGCAAGTTTCCAGGCCGCTTTCTGCACGGCGGGATCGCTGTCTGCATTAACCATGAAGAAGTGACCGTAATAGCAGGCTGCCACATCACGAACGGCATCCTTGAAAGTAGGATACGGGATTACCATCCACTCGCCGCTTTTGAAGAACGCAGGATTGTCCTTCTCGATTCTACCCTGCTGGTAGAGACCGGTGTGGGCCATGGCGATGTCGTTGTTGTCCTGGTTGAAGAGGTTGCGGGCATTCTTGTAGGTCGGCGATCCAAGGTTGCGGCCCGAGGGTCCCCACTGCTGCATGTAGGTAAGAGCTTTCAGCCAAGCTTCGTCACCGATAATGGCTTTCTTGCCATCGGAGCTGAGCAGGTCGCCGCCGAGCTGTTCAACCATCGGAACAAAGAAGGTCAAATAGTACGGATAGCGGAAGTCAAAGCCGCGGCGGATGAGGATGTCGCCGTCACGGATGACCAGCTTCTCGGAGATGTCGGCCATCTCTTCCCAAGTCTTGGGGTAATCCTTCTCAGGATCGAGACCTGCGGAGCGGAAAACCTTCTTATTCAGGTAGATGCACCAGTTGGTCAGTTCCAGCGGAAGACCGTATACCTCACCATCAACGGTGACGGTATCCAGCACGCCGTCCATGTACTTGTCCAACAGGTCCTGCTTGCTGGCATACCCTGCCGCCTGATAGTCGACCGGTGCTACACGACCATTGGTGATGTAGGCATACTGGTTCTCAATAGGCAGGTTGAACATGTCAGGTCCCTGATTGGCTGCGAAGGCGGTCTGAACCAGCTCGATCTGCTTGACTGAGGCCTGGGTGGAGCGCACGACGGTGATGTTCGGGTTATCCGCCATGAACTTGGCGATGAGCTCGGTCTCGAGCTGGGTTCTGGCCGGATCCTCATGGGTCCAGTACTGGATGGTTACAGGCTTGGTTTCGTCAATTGCAGCTTCTTTTGCGCCCTGTGCAAATACAGAAAGAGGGAGCAGAAGAGCGACGAACAATACAATGATGAACGTCTTTTTCATGTGAGACCTCCTAAAGTCTATCTGCTTTCAGTCTAGATGGCTTTGGGAAATCCACAAGAAAAAGATTTTGTGTTTATGCATGCGATTTTGAGTAGCTGGACAAGAATGGTCAGAAGAGAGCAGAAACAAAGCACCTGTATACAAGAATCAGGTTTGGGTTTCCTGGTAGGAGCGGAGGAACGAGGCAAGTTTCTCCATGGTTTCACTGGAGATATCGTGCTCGATCAGGCATGCATCCTGCTCTGCGATGACCGCATCCACTCTCAGTACATCCCTGAGGAAACTGGTGAGTGTCTTGTGCCTGAAGTATACCTGGGAAGCCTTGAGCCTGCCCTTCTCGGTAAGGTGTATGTCACCATAGGTCTCCTGGTTCACATACCCTTCGGAAGCAAGCACCTTCATGGCCCGATTCACACTCGGTTTGGACACACCCAGGCGCAGGGCGACATCGGTTGTCCGCACTTTCTCATGCTCCTGGTTGAGAGCCAAAATCGCTTCCAGATAATCTTCTCCTGACTTCTGCATGTGCTGATGGTATCATGCCTCAAGCGATTTGTCATCGGAAGATATAAAAAACCTTGACACAAAAGTTTGTAATAGCTAACTTATAGATGAGGGAAGAGAATGATGCACATGACAATGGACGAACTGACTGTAGGTCAAAAAGGAGCTGTAAAGGCGATCAACGCACCGAAGCAGCTCAAGCGAAGACTTATGGATATGGGCTTCACAAAAGGGGTTGGCGTTGAGGTAGTCAAACTGGCACCCATGGGCGATCCAATGGAAGTCTCGTTGCGTGGATATCATTTATGCCTCAGGAAAGCTGAAGCCCGTGCCATTGAATTAAGATAGCGTATGCAAACAATTGCGCTCATTGGAAACCCGAATTGCGGAAAAACTACGCTCTTCAACACCCTTACGGGAACCACCGCATATGTCGGCAACTGGCCGGGAGTCACCGTTGAAAAGAAAGAGGGGATGGTCAACGGACACAGAATCCTCGATCTGCCCGGCATCTACTCACTTTCCCCCTACTCCCCCGAAGAAAAGCTGTCAAGACGCTATATCCTGGATGAACAACCCGACCTTATCATCGACGTCATCGATGCCACCAACCTGGAACGCAGCCTCTACCTGACCACCCAGCTTGCCGAACTGGGAAGGCCTCTTCTGCTTGCCCTGAACATGGAGGACCTGCTGGAAAAGGAGGGCATCCGCATCGACCGAAAGCGGCTCTCGCAAATGACCGGCTGTCCGGTCGTACAGATATCTGCAAGCAAGGGAACCGGCATCAAAGCCCTGCTGGAGGAAATCGAGCGTTCGCTGGATCAAAAAAGGCTTCCGATGCAGCCGCTCTTCTCCAACTTCATCGAACGCTACATCACCACCATCATCAAAGACGACTATCTTCACCAGATTCCCAAGGGAAGGCAGATGCGTTGGGCGGCCATCAAGCTGTTGGAGGCGGATGAACTCTTCCTCGCGTCCATGCCCCAGCCCCCCCAGGCCTTTCAAACGTATATTGAACAGGCGCGCAAGGAGTTGGTCGAGCACTATGACGACGATGTACAAGCCATCATCATCGACCAGCGGTACAAAGTAGCAGAACACATCGCAAAGGACTGCCAAATACGGACCAAGAAGGCAAAGCAGTTCAACTTCGACAACCTTGCCACCAGCAAGTTTGGAGCCATTCCCCTGTTCATAGCCATCATGGCAGCGGTTTTCTACCTGTCCATCGGACTGGTGGGAGGCTATACCACCAGCTGGCTCGAATCGTTCTTTGCTTTTGCCTCGCTCCACATCCAAGTCCTCTCTGATGCCTTGCAGGTACACCCGCTGCTCTCAGGCATCCTGGTGGACGGCATCATTGCAGGCGTGGGAGCGGTACTGACCTTTGTTCCCCAGCTCTTCGTGCTCTTTCTCTTGCTCTCCATTCTGGAAGACTGCGGCTACATGGCGCGCATCGCCTTTATCATGGACCGCCTGATGCGCAGCATGGGACTGTCGGGCAAGTCGATCATCCCCTTGGTCATCGGTACCGGATGCTCGGTTCCCGCCATCATGAGCAGCAGGACGATCGAGCACCAGAAGCAGCGGGAGTTGACGGTCATCGTCACTCCCTTCATACCCTGCGGAGCCAAGATGCCTGTCTTCGCCCTGATGCTCACCTATTTTTTCCCCGGCAAATGGTTTATCGCACCACTTATCTACCTGCTTGGCATTCTTGCTGTCGTAATCACCGGCCTGTTGGCCCGTGCCTTGGACAAACACAAGGAAACCAATGCCTTCATCCTGGAACTCCCCCGATACCAGATTCCTGCCGCAAAAAATATTTGGCTGCAGACCAAGGATCGAACCCTTGGCTTCATACAAAAAGCTGGAACGATCATCCTGCTCTCTTCAATCATCATCTATCTGCTCTCATCCTACTCCTTCACCTTGCAGGCTGTGGATGCAGAGCTGAGCATGCTAGCCACCATGGGCAGACTCATCGCACCGCTGTTCGCACCGTTGGGCTTCGGATTCTGGCAGGCAAGCGTAGCGCTCTTGACCGGTATTGCAGCCAAGGAGTCAATCGTAAGCACCTTGAGCGTAACCATAGGAACTTCTTCTCTTGGTTCTTTTTTCACCCCCGATACCGCCCTCTCCTACATGACATTCATCCTGCTCTCATCCCCCTGCATTGCAGCCATCAGCGCCATGTTCAAGGAACTGGGCAGCAAACGAAAGCTCCTCTTTGCCGTCCTCTGGCAAACCGGATTCGCCTATGTTGCAGCACTGCTCATCCGCTCTGCAACACTTTTGCTTCTGTGAGGCCGCCATGTATACCCCCATCATCTCCAACTTCATAGTCGCCCTGATCATCCTCCTGTTGATTGGATTTGCCATCAGAACCTTGCATAGACAGGGCAAGAAGGAGAACTGCGCCTCGTGCGGCACAAAGAAGAACAGTGCCTGCAAAGGGTGCAAATTTGCAGATTCTTGCCATTAGCATATACATCTATTGAATATTTATACAGAAAGTCTGGATATTTTCTCCTATTACGGGTAAACTCTCCAAAGAAAGCATGCTTTGTTCGTAATTGAGGAGAAATAGCAATGAAACGATGCACTGTTGTACTGTTGGCCCTGCTGTTGGTGGGCGCAAGTCTGTTTGCCGCCGGCACCAAGGAACAAGCTCCCGGTGGTGACAACTCCCTGGATACGGTAATGAGCAAGGGCCTGTTGGTCATGGGCCTTGACGACAACTTCCCCCCGATGGGATTCCGCAATGAGAAAGGTGAGATCGTCGGTTTCGACGTCGACCTTGCAAAGGAAGTGACCAAGCGCATGGGAATCACCTTGAAGCTCCAGCCGATCGACTGGAACGCCAAGGAACAGGAGCTGAACACCGGCAACATCGACTGCATCTGGAACGGCTTCACCATCACCGAAGAGCGCAAGCAGGCTATGACCTTCACCCCTCCGTACATCCACAATGCCCAGGTTGTCGTAGTTCGCGACGACAGTCCCTACACCACCCTTGCTTCCCTCAGTGGAAAGAGCGTCGGCTATCAGGCAGGATCTTCGGCCTCCAGCGCCATCGATGCTTCTCCGGATTTCAAGAGATCCATCAAGAATTTTGTGGAGTTCAAGGAAAACCTGACCGGCCTCATGGATCTTGAGATCGGCGGTATCGATGCCTTGGTTGTCGACGTCACCGTTGCAAACGACAACATCAAGCGCAGCGGCAAGGCTTTCAGAATCCTATCAGAGGAGCTCGCTCCCGAAGACTACGGTATTGGATTCCGCAAGGGAGACCAGAAGCTCGCCGATGCAGTCTGGCAGCAGTTGCTTGCCATGCAGGCGGATGGAACTCTGGCTGAGATTTCCACCAAATGGTTTGGCTCCGATATCACCGTTGTCGGAAAATAAGGAAAACTGTATGATGTCGGGGAGCATTGCTCCCCGTTTCTTTTTTTTCAAGGGAACTATCCATTTTGTAGGAGACTTGCATGGGAAACCTCTTGCTGCAGATGCTGGCGGGAACCGTCACCAGCCTGAAAATATTCATCCTCACCTTGCTCTTTTCCCTACCGTTGGGATTATTGGTTGCAAAAGGAAGGATGTCCAAGAATCCAATCATCTCCAACATGGTCAATATGTACATCATGATCATGCGCGGCACCCCACTGATCCTGCAATTGTTGTTCGTATACTTCGCACCCTATTATATATTTGGAGCCTCCTATGACCGCTTTACCGCCGTCATCGTGGGTTTTGTCATCAACTATGCCGCGTATTTTGCCGAGATATACCGGGGGGGCATCCAGTCCATCCCGATAGGCCAGTACGAGGCGTCGCTGGTGCTGGGCTTTTCCAAGGCCCATACATTTACCCATATCGTCGCCCCTCAAGTGGTAAAACGAATCATTCCCGCCATGGGAAACGAGGTGATCACCTTGGTCAAGGACACCGCTTTGGCACAGACCATCGGAGTGGCCGAGTTGTTCAGGGTTGCGCAGAACGCGGCGGCCAGGCAGTTCTCCACCATGCCCATCTTCATAGCAGGTGTGTTCTACTTCATCATGAATGCACTCGTCTCCCGCTCCTTCGACCTGCTTGAGAAGAAGCTCAATTACTACCACTAGGAGATCGGCATGGAAATCATTTCGGTTGCAAACCTGAAGAAAGAGTTCGACGGCCTGGGAGTGCTCAAAGGCATCTCCTTCACGCTCAACAAAGGAGAGGTTCTTTCCATCATCGGCCCCTCCGGAAGCGGAAAAAGCACCTTGCTGCGTTGTCTCACCCAGCTGGAACCCATCGATGGAGGGAAGATTGAAGTGTGCTCAAAGACCATGGTCAGCACATCGGAGGAAGGCAAAGTGGTCTATGCCGACAAGCAGACGCTCAAGGAGGTGCGCCTCAATCTCGGCTTGGTTTTCCAAAACTTCAATCTTTTTCCCCATATGAGCGTACTCAGGAACATCACCGAAGCACAGATGCATGTGCTTGGCCGCAGCAAGGAGGAAGCAGCCCGGACGGCACGTACGCTCCTTGCAAAAATGGGGTTGGAAGAGAAGGAAAAAGCCTATCCCTGCCAGCTCTCGGGCGGCCAGCAGCAACGGGTGAGCATAGCCCGCGCCCTTGCCCTCAATCCAGATGTTCTCTGTTTTGATGAGCCGACCAGTGCCCTCGATCCCGAGCTGACAGGCGAGATCCTGAAGGTCATCAAGGATTTGGCCAAGGAAAAAATGACCATGATCGTCGTCACCCACGAGATGTCGTTTGCCAGGGATATATCGGACCGCGTCATCTTCATGGATGATGGACTCATTGTAGAGGAAGGAAGTCCGGATATACTCTTCAATAATCCGACCAATCCCAGAACCAAACGCTTCCTCAATCGCTACGAGCAACCCTAAGCGAGCAGAATCGAGCCGCTGGTGCTATCGGTGTATTTCCCATCCTGGAAAGCAATCGTACCATTCACCATAACCAGACGAAGCCCGATGGACGGAGCATCCGGGTGACGCTCATCCGAGCAATCTTGCAGTGCAATTGGATCGAAAAGCACCAAATCGGCTTTATAGCCCCTGGCGACCAGGCCGCGGTCGGACAAGCCGAGGCGTTTTGCCCCGCAACTTGTCATTTTTGCTATCAACTGCTCGAGGCTGAGAACCGGTTCCTGCTTCCAATACCGGTCAAGCAGATGCAGGGCGGCTTGATGGCTTCTGGGGTGGGTCTTCCTGCCGGCATAGAGGGCGTCGGTTCCAAAGCACATCAATGGATGGGAGAGAATGCGTTTAATCGAGTCCTGGCTTTGGGTCACATCGGTCATCAAAGCCGATCCCTGTTCCTCGGAAAGCAAGTCAAAAAAGGCTTCATATGGATCCTGATTACGCATTGCAGCAACCTCGGCCATGGTCAAACCCTCATAGCGGGGATTGCTTTGCAGCAGCAGCACCGTAATCTCTTCCCAGCCGCAAAGGGATGCGATGCTGTCCCAGCCCCTGCCCGCCTCCATCATGGTCTTGATGGTGTTTCTCTCGGTTTTGCTGCCAAGGGCTTGCTTCAAATCCGACCTGCTGAGTTTGAGATAGGCAGGAGGAAGCAGGCTGAAAAGACTTGTAGAGCCGTACTCGTAGGGATATTGGTCGAACTGGACATCCACGCCCTCCACCCGGGCTTCCTCGATCAGGGAAAGCATGGCTGGAACCAGGTTCTGATTCTTCTTCCCGATGACTTTCAGGTGGCTGATCTGAAGCTTCACCCCGCTTTGGCGGGCAAGGTCGAGAACTTCTTCGATACTGGATAGGATATCCGAGCCCTCACAGCGCATATGTACGCTAAAGAGCCGGTCAAAAGACTTCACCACCGACAATAAAGCCAGCAGCTCCTTGGTGTCTGCAAAGATGCAGGGAGCATAGTACAGTCCGCTGGAAAGCCCGATGCACCCCTCCTCGAGGCTCTGCCGAAGGTACAGGCACATGCGCTGGATTTCCTCATCGGTTGCCATCCGGTTCGCGTTACCCTCCATGGCATGGCTTCGCAGTGCACTGTGTGCCTGCAGGAAGGCCATATTGGTACCGCTTCCCCGTTCCTTGAGCGCTGTGATGTAGGAGCTGAAGGATGGCCACCCCACGTTGGGGTAGTGCCCCAGGACATCGCCGGTAAGTTCAGAAAGAAAGGGGTCGCCCGCTTCAGCGGGAAACACCCCGATCCCGCAGTTTCCGGCGACCTCGGTGGTGATTCCCTGCCCGATTTTCGGTCTCATGGATGGACTGTGGAGTACTTCCAAATCACTGTGACCATGGATGTCTACAAACCCGGGGCACAACACCAGGTTGCTGCAATCGATGCAAGAGGCATCGTCGATGCTCAAAGGGGGCAGTATGGAAGCAATCCGGTCGGCCTCGATCACCACATCCGCACAAAACGGTGCGGATGCACTGCCATCGACCACTATTGCGTTGGAGAACACCACCATCAAGATTACTCCCTGCTCCCAAGTTTTGAGCACTCAAATACGAGCATCTGTTCGAGCATCCTCAGTGCATTCTGGTAGTTGCCACGGCTTCTGGTCAGAATCATGGCAGCCTTGAACTCATCCACATGAGCGGCATCGAAGAGACTTGGAGGGAAGCCCGAGCTGATCAACTCCTGGGCGAAAGCCAGGGCGGAGAGCAGAGCGTCGAATCGACCGAACGGCTTGATCCTCAGCAACTCGCCATAGAGGAAGAGCGAGCGTACAACCGGATGCAGATGGGCCCAATCGCGGTCGTATTGGACAAAGAGGGTTTCCATCTGTTGGCCCTTGTCTGCATCAAGATAGGCGACCGGACCCTCATCCTCAATCCCTTGGCACATCATCTGGTACAGCTCTTTCAGTCGCTGCTCACACATCTGAGGCCGGCTTTTGCCTTCAACCGGACCCAAGCCGTACTGATACAGCATTCGCACCAGAATCGACCGGGCATTGAGTGCAAGCAGTTGGATCTCAAACGGCAGGGAAGGAACGAAGCAGCGGTTGTACAGCACAGCCAAGTCCCGGGCATCCACGACAATATCCTCGCTTGCAAAAGCAGTGAGTACATACCGGGTCACCAGGCTATGATAGGAACGAATGAATTGCTGGCGGTCGACAATTTTTTTGAGGCCTTGAGCTTCCGCCTCAAGCCGGGAGAAATCCATTCCCCCGATTCTCAAGTCGTGGTTCTTCATGTGCCTGAGGTGCCTGCCGTCGCCGGGTTTTGGGGCATCGGAGGGAATATTCCAAGCCCAGGAAGTCCTGAGCACCCCGTCGACCCTTCCCTCGGAACAGAGAATGCGAACCCTCCGTTCGGAGATACCCCACTTTTTTGCTGCTTCCTTGGCACTTATGTACATCTTCACCTCACAACAACCATTCCTACTTTGGTGTAATACCATGAATACATGCTCTGTGCAAGGCCGGTCTCCCCGACAAGGGGTTTACCAAACACCCGACAATGGGGATAATTGGTTGGAAAGGGAGAACCTTTCCTATTACACCTGGGAGGCTCTTCATGGACATGTACGATGTTGTCATTGTAGGAAGCGGACCTGCGGGCATGGGCACCGCATTCACGCT
>Ga0228535_1001601_pt1 | contig 31832 bp, 33 predicted proteins | sample SJ1metagenome_FD_168457 | JGI IMG/M metagenome (GOLD analysis project Ga0228535, IMG submission 168457) | Enriched culture of PCE-dechlorinating microbial communities from Ithaca, New York, USA - SJ1 | ecosystem: Engineered > Modeled > Simulated communities (microbial... > Unclassified | place...
GGCGTCGACCCGGCACGCCTGCGGAAGGCGCCGCTGGGAATTAACCACTCCTTTTTTACACCGGAAGGCAACAAGTACAGCCTGACGTCTGCTGACGGTCTTTTTACTTTTCTGTCTGTTGGGGAGTGGAACTCCAGGAAAGGATTTGAATTCCTGATCAAGGCGTTTGTGCAGGAGTTTTCTATCGTAGACGGGGTATGCCTGGTTTTAAAGTGCCATCGCAACGGCAGTGACTACGACCATACAGGGAAGACGATTAAAAAAGAAATAAATCTGCTCATCAGAAAGGAAAATAAAATTGATCCGCCTCCCATCTATCTTGTGCCACAGACCATACCCAGCCAGGAGATGCCTTCACTGTACAGGATGGCTGATTGTTTTGTATCGGCTACCAGGGGAGAAGGCTGGTCTATGCCGGTCTTTGAAGCCCTGCTTTGCGGAGCACCTGTAATTACCACCAATTGGTCCGCCTATCTTGATTACCTAAATAATGATAATGCTTATCTTATTGATGTAGAGGAACTGGAACCTATCCCCCCGCAGGGGATCACTGTTGATGAAATATATGTCGGTCACCGCTGGGCCCGCCCGAGCGTAAATCATCTGAGGTTTCTAATGAGGCATGTCTACGAAAACCACGGTGAGGCCAAAGAAAAAGCGTTCAGGGGTCAGAATATCGTTAAAAAAAAGATAAGCTGGAAAGCTTGTGCCAGACAGATCATTGAATATTTCAGGGAATTTGCCGGACAACAATCGTAGTTGAAGAGGTTTTATACCGGGTTGGCTGGCGGACAGTTTTCACTTTCAATTGAACAGGCCCGGGGTATGCAGTAACCTATAGTGGGGACAAGCAGGTGGATTTCACGGACCAGACTGAAACACACTTCCAGGGTAACCAGTACATAGGGCGGGCTGCCATTAACCAGTTCCAGGGCGAGAATCCGATGGGAAAAGAGATGGCAGTCAATCCCGGTGTCGGGGCAGCTGCCCAAAAACACGCTGGAAGTGCCTGTCCCGGCATCTGGGAAGCTACACAGGAATTGACCGTCAGAATCGCTGACGGTTATATCCAGGAGCGTTTCCAGTTGAACCAGGAAGATGACCGGATTTTGCGAGGTCATAATCAAGCGACAGTTTACGTTTAGCAGTTCGGCGGAAGCAAAAGCGCCTGCAGCAAGAGGAAAGGGACTGCAAAAAGATGGTAAATTGAATGTAAGCTGGTAGTTTACCAGCCTGGTACAGAGCAGTTGTTCAGTTATTAGACAATCCACTCGTGTGGGCTGATTTTCTTTAATATTGACCGGGTTTTTCATAATGCAATCTCCTTCTCACGCCAAAAAGGTTCTCTTAATACTATATGCAACAGCTTGGCAGGTGTGTTCAAATAATACACCTGCTGTTGTGTTTGCGTAATTAACAGTAATTTCCTACTGACAACTTGTCGTATTCATGTTAAGATAGCATTCGGCTGTCAAAATAAATAAATTAATCTAGAAAAGAGGGATAGCGTGATACAAAGAATGAACAGAATAATCGTATCATTTGTTGTCTTGCTGGTTTTCACCATTACCGTTTTCGCTCCGGCAGCTCACGCCGCCTATCAGCCTACACCCTATGTTAATAATTATAGTGTAGTGGCCAAACCTGGCGACAATAACGATACGGTTAAAGAAATCAAGAACATGTTAAAATGTCTTGGTTACATGTCTTTTTCCGGGAATCCAAGCGGCTCTTATGATATTATGACAAAGTATGCGGTTTTTTATTTCCAGCTGAAAAACAGATTGTCTGTTACCGGGACGGTGGACCAGTCAACCTACGAAGCCATGAAGTACCAGTACCAGGCAAAAGGAGGGCAGTGTCCTGTAACACAACCTGTACCAGCACCGGCGCCTGCTCCTCAGCCTGCTCCACAACCACAACCACAACCACAGCCTCAGCCTGCACCGGCGCCTCAACCTGCTCCAACACCGGCGCCTGTTTCCGGTCTGACAGCCGATGAACAAAAGATGGTAGATTTAATTAACCAGGAACGTGCCAAAGCCGGAGTAGCGCCGTTGAAAGTGGATATGAAGCTTGTGCAGAGCGCTCGCGCTAAAAGCCAGGATATGATCGACAACAATTACTTCAGCCACACTTCACCGGTTTATGGTAGTTTTTCGGCCCTGATTCGCAAATACGCTCCGAATTATTCCTATATCGGAGAAAACCTGGCCGGAAACAGAACGGTGGAAGCCGCTCATAGCGCTTTAATGAACAGCCAGGGACACCGCCAAAATATTCTCAACCCGAAATACACTCATTTCGGAATTGGCATAATCGACGGCGGTCCTTACGGCAAAATGTTTACCCAACATTTTGGCGGGTAAGCGTAACAGTAAAAGACATCACTGAATGAACTGCGCCCCACTTGTTAGACAGTATGATAGACTGGAAATAAGTGGGGCGTTTCTCTATTTTTCAAAAGTGGTGCTTTTTTGCAACTGCCAACTTGTCGTTATTTACCAGCTGACTTTTATTAATATATATGTTATTTTATGGGTAAATAACAAATATTTAATAAGAAAGAAGGATGCCATGTTGAAAAAGCGCACAAAAACTACCGTCAGTTTCCTTTTGCTGCTCCTGTTTTCCTTTGCCGTTTTTGCTCCCGGTCTTTTCGCTGCTACCACATGTACCCAAACTCTGGCAGCTAACTTACAAAGCAGCCAGGTCATCGCTAAACCGGGCGATTACAGTAACATAGTCAGGGAAGTCAAAATAATGCTCAATACCCTGGGGTACCTTTATTATTATGGCAGCCCCAGCAGCTATTACACAACTGCGACCATGTATGCAGTCTATTACTTTCAGAAAAACAGCGGATTAACACCAACCGGTACGGTGGATTCACATACATATAACACCATGAGGACCCGGTATCTGGCAAAAGTAAATAAAACACCCGCACCTAAACCTGCTCCAACACCAACACCGATCCCCGCACCTAAACCTGCTCCAACACCGGCACCAATCCCTGCACCTAAACCTGCTCCAACACCGGCACCAATCCCCGCACCAATTCCCACGCCCACACCCGCACCGACTCCGGGATTAACAGCCGAAGAACAGCAGATGATAAACCTGGTTAACCAGGAAAGAGCCAAGGCTGGAGTTGCACCCCTTCAGGTGGACACGCGCCTGGTGGAGAGTGCGCGTATTAAGAGCCAGGACATGATAGACAATAAGTATTTTGCTCATACCTCGCCAACGTTAGGTCAGTTTTATGAAATAATACGGCAGAAAACAGGTTCTGCCTATGCCTATCTGGGTGAGAACCTGGCAGGAGCGCCATCGGTTCAAACAGCCCACACTTCCTTAATGAACAGTGAGGGACATCGTAAGAACATCCTTAATCCCAATTATACGCATATTGGTATTGGCATCAAAAAAGGCGGACCATATGGAATGATGTTTACCCAGCATTTTGGCGGCGTGTATAAATAAGACAATAAAATTTATTAAATTTTGAATGTCCATTTTTGTAAGCCAAGATACTCCTTCCCTGTACACAATCATATTATAGGGTAGATTAAATTTGGATATGTGTGTAAAGGAGGGAGTAATTTTGCAGGACTATGATTTTACCGCAAAAGTGAAACAATTGTGGAAAGACCCGGAAATCCAGTCGCTGGCTAAGCGCTGCTTCCATAAGAAATTTAACTGTACACCTGTAATCATGGAAAAGGTATGTGCCTCCGGGACCAAGTGTTTTCACGACATTCATTACCTGTTTGAGACGGAGACCGGACGTCCCATCCCCGCCGATGCCTGTCCTATCAACTGCGTTGTCAGTAATTTTGTAATCTTCGGCGTATGTGATGAGAAACTGCCGCCTGGTGTCTTGCCTCCACGCAGGGTAGGAGAATGTATCGTTTTCACGGTTTCTTACAAAGTCCGTGTTTGGTTTGAATTTTTCGACATGGGCACCAATTGCCTCGAAGTCGGAATGGCCAGTCAGTGTTTTCAGCGTGAACTGGCTGTGCCGGTAGAGGAAATAGACGGGGGTTGTGTTCTTTGCCAGCCTGAAGCTGTTGACCTCTGCATCAGAAGAATAAATCTTGACTGTATCCGGGCCGTCCTGGTACCACGCCCCAGTGGATTTCCATCTAATTTTCCGCCGTTTGCTATTGAGGTGACTGTTGAGAAAGAATTTTTTGCTTTGGAATCGGGACGTTCCATTATCTGTATTCCGACCTGTGTGGAAGACTGTATCGATCTGCCTTTCCCCATTTTGCCAGGGGAATGCGTGCCTTTCGAACGTGAAGCCAAGTGTCCTGATTTCTGTCAGGAAACGGACCTGCAGCCGGGACGATGCTCTGAATGCCCGCCGCCACAACCGTAAACCTTATCGCCACTCCCAAAAGAGTGGCTTTTTTGTATACTTAATCAATGGACTAAGGAAAATAATTGGTAGAAGGAATTTGATATTTTCTTTTTTTAAATAAAAAAGGTAAAATGATGAATAGACATATCTATGTTTGGGAGAAAAATTTTGAAGAATAAGTCCTTTGTTAAACATGAAAAAGAAGGGATTATATACTATACCGTGCCGGATTTTGATAAAACCGGCCTGGTTATACATGCCTTCAGCGGGAGAACGGGAGGTGTCAGCCGGGACGCGTATGAAAGCCTGAATTTGAGCGTACTCACACAAGACTGCCCGGATGACGTGCAGGATAACAGGGTCCGTTTTACAAGAGCGCTCGGCATAGACCAATCCTGTCTGGTAGGAGCACACCAAGTCCACCAGGACCATATTTACAAAGTTACCCTGGCGGATAAAGGACGGGGAGCTTTTGAGCCACAAACAGTCATTCCAGATACGGATGCCATGATAACAGATGAAAAAGGGATAGCTTTGACTGCTTTTTTTGCCGATTGTGTACCGGTATTTTTCCTTGATCCTGTAAATAAGGCTATAGCCATAGCCCATGACGGCTGGAAAGGAACGGTTGCTCATATAGCCGCTAAAACAGCGCGTGCGCTGCAGGATACCTATGGCACAAAGCCGGCTGAATTACTGGCAGCTGTTGGCCCCAGTATCGGACCCTGTCATTACCAGGTGGACCATCCGGTAATAGAGAGGGTAAAAGAGGCTTTCCCTCTTGACTGGACCACGCTGCTTTCCGACTTGAGAGAAGACGGGCGCGGGCAGCTTGATCTATGGGAAGCTAATGTACTCCAGTTAAAGCAGGTAGGCATCCGTTCGGAAAATATTACCGTGGCCAGGCTCTGTACGTATTGCAACCGGGATATTTTCTTTTCCCACCGCGGGAAAATGGCTGGGCGCCAGGCGGGCTTGATTATGTTAAAGTAGAGGTGAAAGAATGGCAAGGATTTTAGTAGTCGACGATGAGTCCAGTATCAGGGAACTTGTACAATTTAACCTGGAAAAGGCAGGGTACAAAGTAGAATGTATGGGAGACGGGCTTAAGGCAGTAAAGTACATTATGGATAACCCGCCTGACCTTCTTATTTTAGACTTAATGTTACCAGGCATGGACGGCTTGGAAATCTGCCGTCACATGCGGCAGCATGAAAAAACCCGCATGCTCCCCATAATTATGCTTACGGCCAGGGTTGAAGAAATTGACAGGGTAGTGGGCCTGGAAATCGGGGCGGATGATTATATGACTAAACCTTTCAGTCCCAGGGAACTGGTTGCCAGGGTCAAATCCCTCCTCAGAAGAAGCCAGGGCGCACAGATTCAGAACGAGTCCGCTTCAAGTCCCATTGTAAGGGGAAATTTAAAAATTTATCCCGATCGTTTTGAGGCTGTCTTAAATGACGAGGTCCTTGAACTGACGCCCAAGGAATTTCAGCTTTTGGTACAGCTTGCCACTAACCAGGGTAAGGTTTACACCAGGGAATTTTTGTTGGAAAACATCTGGGGATATGAGTTTGCAGGGGATACCCGTACGGTAGATGTGCATATCCGTCATCTCAGACAAAAACTGGAGAAAGATCCGGGCCAGCCCGAGTTGCTTGAAACTGTCAGGGGTATCGGCTACCGGTTTAGGGGTTGAGATGAGAAAATTAACGCTAAAGATAACAGGTATATATTTTATCATATCAGCTCTGAGCCTGCTTTCTATCGTGTATGCTGTTTCAATTGTGGGAAAGGGAGGCTTGTACTGGCCGACAGTATTTGGCATTTACGTGCTGGGTGTTCTTATTTTTTACCTGTGGGTGGACAGCGACACAAAAATAATTACCAGATTGAATAAGATGGCCAAGGCCTTTGCAGGGGGGAACCTGACCTCTACGGTCTTTATTACCGCAGATAATGAATTGGGGGAACTCAGTCATTCGATGCACGAAATGGCAGAAAACCTGAACCGGCACCTGACAAAAACCGTGCAGGAAAAAGACCAGATGGAGACAATCCTGGCAAGTATGGTAGAAGGCGTGCTGGCTTTTGATACAACCGGACGGTTGATGCTGATGAATAAAACGGCAGAAGACATGTTAGGCCTGACTTTTAAAGACGCTGCTCAACATTATTTCTTGGAAATTCTATGCAATCACCAGATGGCCGATCTGCTTAAGCAGGGGCTCGCCGACGGCAAACGGCAGGTGATAGAGGTAAAGCTGTCGCCGGAGGACCCCGAATACTACCGGGTTTATATAACACCGATCATCGGTAAAAACGGCAAATGCCAAGGCGCTATTATGGTACTGCGAAATGTGACAAAACTGAGACGGCTGGAACAGATGCGCAGTGACTTTGTAGCTAATGTTTCACATGAACTAAGGACCCCGCTTACTTCCATCAAAGGTTATGTCGAAACACTGATGGACGGCGCCCTTGAAAATTTTGAATTGTCACAGCATTTCCTGACAATAATCAATAGTGAGACGAATCGCTTAAACCGTTTGATCAGTGATTTGCTGTACCTTTCCGAACTGGAAACGGGACGGATGGAGGTAGTGAAAAAAGATATTGAGTCTCAACAGTTTGTGGAAAAAGTGATAAATCTTTTAAAACCGGTGGCACAGGGGAAGAACATCACTTTTGAGACAGACGTACATCCTTCGGCCGGGAATTTCCGGGCAAAGCAGGATATGATGGAGCAAGTCTTGATTAATCTGCTGGATAATGCCATCAAGTACTCGCATGATGAAGGTGTAGTCAGAGTAGAGGTTTGTCCCCACGAACAGGGTACGGCCATCAGGGTTATAGACCGGGGAATTGGTATCCCGGCTGAAAGCCTGTCCCGTATTTTTGAGAGGTTTTACCGTGTCGACAAGGCCCGCTCCCGCCAGGTTGGCGGTACCGGCCTGGGGCTGTCTATCGTTAAACACGTGGTGGGACGACACCGTGGTCAGGTCCAGGTCGAGTCTGAAGAAGACCGGGGAACCACATTTACTATCATCCTGCCCAAAATTTAAGAAGATTTAACAAAAAGATAACCTTAAATTAAGCATAAGCCACCGCTGGCTGCGTTATAATGGATGCGGCAGCGAAAAAAGAGGTGATGGCTTAATGAAAGGCACTGATAAAGTACTGGTCAGTAGATTGAATTTGTATTATGGAAACACTCAGGCTCTTTTTGATGTCAGGTTAAGCTTGAAAAGAAACAGTATTACTGCTTTAATCGGACCTTCCGGCTGTGGTAAGTCCACCTTCCTGCGTGTCCTAAATCGTATGAACGATCTTATTGAAGGTGTCAGGACAGAAGGAGAAGTTTTTATCGATGATAAAAACATCTACCAGCCCGGTGTAGATGTAGTGACTTTGCGTAAAAATGTCGGGATGGTGTTTCAGCGGCCTAACCCGTTTCCAATGTCAGTTTATGAAAATATTGCTTACGGACCGCGGATACATGGCATTAAAGCCAAGGGGAGACTTGATGAAATCGTGGAGAAAAGCCTGAAACGTGCGGCCTTGTGGGAAGAAGTCAATGACAGGCTGCACCATTCGGCTCTGGGCCTTTCCGGAGGACAGCAGCAGCGTTTATGCATAGCCAGGCTGCTGGCCGTGGAACCGGAAATTCTTCTGATGGATGAACCAACTTCAGCGCTGGACCCCATCTCCACACTAAGAATTGAAGAACTGGTCCAGGAGTTGAAAAAAGACTATACCATTATAATTGTAACTCACAATATGCAGCAGGCAGCCCGTATTTCAGACTTTACAGCCTTTTTTTTGAACGGAGAAGTTATAGAATGCGATGCAACCGAACAGGTTTTTACTAATCCCCGGGACCGGAGAACCGAGGATTATATAACCGGTCGGTTTGGTTAAGCTGCGAAAGGAGTGAATTATAATGAGGCATACCTTTGAAGACAGTCTGGACAGTCTGCAGCAGGATATCCTGCGAATGGGCAGTCTGGTGGAAAATATGCTGTCAAAGGCTGTTGAATCTTTGAAAAAACAAGATACAGGGCTGGCAAAAGAGGTTCTGATAATGGAAGAAAATACCGACAGCCTGGAAAAAGAGATTGAGCAAAAGTGCCTGCGACTTATTGCCACACAACAGCCTTTAGCTAAGGACCTTAGAAAAATAGCGGCTGGATTTAAGATAATCACCGACTTAGAAAGGATGGCCGACTATAGTGAGGATATTGCCAAAGTAACCCTTCGACTGGCCGGACAGCCGCTTATCAAACCCCTGATTGATATCCCCCGGATGAGCGAGCTGGCCCAGAAGATGGTGAAGGACGCCCTGGACGCTTATGTCCGAGAAGATGTGGAACTGGCCTACCGGATGTGTAAGGACGATGATGTGGTAGACCATATCTATGCTCAGATCTTCCGTGAACTTCTTACTTATATGATGGAAGACCCGAAAACCATAAGCCAGGCCACCAGCCTTTTGTTTGTGGGACGTTATATTGAGAGGATCGCGGACCATGCTACCAATATAGGGGAACGTGTGATATACCTGGTGACCGGGGAAAAGAAGGAATTGAATGATTAATAGTAGGATTAATATAAGATAATAACCTGCTGCAATCAAGTAGGACTGCTTTGTACTTAAGTACCAGGCAGTCCTTTTCTTTTCGCTGTCTTTCATCTTCGAATTAAAGCTTTGACAACATAAACTTAATGCCTCTTTAACAAAGAGACGGTTGTCCCTTAACAATAGGTCTTTATGATTAAAATCGTAGAAAACAAATATTATTAAGGAGGAATATTCAAGTGTCTAATTTCCGTTTTATCAAACGCATGGCTTTATTATTGGTCCTGCTGCTTGCTGTCACTGCAGCGGCTTGCGGGAGAAAGGAGACACCCAAGGCTGCCCCCGATGAATTAAGCGGTAATATTCAGATTGCAGGATCCACTTCCGTCCAGCCTCTTTCGGAAGAACTGGCCAAAGCATTTATGGAGAAGAATCCCAAGGTGAAAATTAACGTGGCAGGCGGCGGGTCCGGCGCCGGTATCAAGGCGGCTGCCGATGGCACAGCCGATATCGGGGCAACTTCACGCGAATTAACTACGGAAGAAAAGAAAGTTAAGGAGTTCATAATTGCCCTGGACGGAGTTGCAGTAATTGTACACAAGAACAACAGTGTCGCTGACCTCAAAATTGAAGATATTAAGAAGATTTTCTCGGGTGAGATTGATGACTGGTCAAATGCAGGCGGGGAGGAAGGCGCAATCCATGTAATCAGCCGTGAAGAAGGTTCCGGCACGCGCGGCGCTTTCGACGAGCTGGTTTTGGGAAAAGACAGAACCTTAACAAAAAAAGCTGTTGTCCAGAATTCCACAGGCGCTGTGAGGACTGCTGTTTCGGCAGATAAAGACGCCATTGGGTACATCTCTTTAGGTTCCCTTAACGATGAAGTCAAAGCCTTAAAAGTCGGGGGTGTTGAGGCGACAGCTGCCAACGTCAAAAACAATTCCTACAAGATTTCCCGGCCTTTCATTTACATGACTCAAAAAGAACCGGACGGAATCGTCAAAGCTTATATTGATTTCGTGCTTAGTGCTGCAGGACAGGAGATCGTAAAAAAGAGCTTTATTACGATTAATTAACGGTATCTCTTATAGAGAAAACATCTGAAAAACAGGGGTGGGCGACCACCCTTGTTCCCATCTCATTTTTTGTGTGAAACGGGGTTTTTAAATGTTTAAAAGAAAACTGCGGGAAAAAATGTATAAAAAAATATTATTTGCAAGCGCCCTGATCGCCCTGGTCATCATTGTTCTGACAGCCGGATTTATATTTAAAGAGGGGGTGCCTGTTTTTACCAAATATGGAGTGGGCAATATAGTATTAGGAAATAACTGGAATCCTACCAGGCAGGGCTATGGGATCTGGCCCATGGTCGTAGGGTCGGTATATGTGACCCTGGGAGCATTGCTTTTGGGTGCGCCCATGGGGGTTTCGACCGCCATATTTTTGGCGGAGATCGCACCTAAAAAGCCGGGATCTTCAGTTATCCGTCCGGCTATTGAACTGCTGGCAGGTATACCCTCTGTTGTTTACGGTCTTTTCGGTATGACTACTATTGTCCCGCTGGTACGGAAGATGGCGCTGGGTATTCCCGCTTATGCCAAAGAACCTTTGCTTTCAACGGGATATGGTATTATTGCCGGTTCAGTAATACTGGCGATTATGATACTGCCTACGATAATTAATGTTTCCGAAGATGCTATAAGGAGCGTACCGAAAGAATACAAAGAAGGATCACTGGCCCTGGGAGCCACTCACTGGCAAACTATTTACCGCGTTATAGTCCCCGCTGCCAGGTCGGGGATCATGGCCGGGATAGTTCTGGGGATAGGCCGGGCTATCGGGGAGACCATGGCAATTATCATGGTGGCAGGAAACGCGCCTGTTGTTCCACATTCCTTATTTTCCACCGTGAGGACCTTAACCGGTAATATTGCCATAGAAATGGCATACTCTTCGGGTGAGCACACGCAGGCTTTGTTTGCCACGGGAATCGTTTTGTTCGTTTTTATAATGGTCATAAATTCCGTAGCATTATTTGCAAAGAGGGAGGTTAAACCGTGATGAGGCCCCGTACAGCCGAAAAACTGGCCAGGTCTGTCCTGTGGGTTTCAGCGATGCATACCGTCACTGTCCTGGTCTTAATCCTGGGTTATATTTTTATGAACGGTTTAGGCAAAATAAGCTGGGAGTTTTTGACGTCTGAACCCAAATCAATGGGAGCTGAGGGCGGCATTTTTTCTTCTATTGTCAGCACAATAATATTTACACTGACCACTTTGATAGTGTCAGTGCCTGTTGGGGCAGCAGCAGCCATTTATTTAACTGAGTACGCCAGGCGGGACATTGGCGCCCTGCTGATCCGTTTTGGGATCGACACCCTCGCAGGTATCCCCTCCATAGTATTTGGTCTTTTCGGATTTGCTTTGTTTGTTATAATATTAAAGCCCCTTACGGGCGGGTGGTCACTAGTTTCCGGCGCTTTGACCGGGGCTTGTATGATCCTTCCGACGCTTATCAGGACAACGGAAGAGGCTATTAAGGCCGTACCCGATTCGTACCGGGAAGGCAGCTATGCCCTGGGAGCCACTAAATGGCAGACCGTCATGCGTATAGTAATTCCAAACGCGCTTCCCGGAATCGTAACAGGCATTATCCTGAGTATTGGCCGGATTGTCGGCGAAACGGCAGCGCTTCTTTTGACCCTGGGCGGAAGCATGTTTGTACCCACAAAACTGACGGAACCGGCCAGCACCATGTCTATGCATCTCTACAAGGTGGCCATGGAAGTCGGGGCTATGGATATGGCTTTTGGAACTGCGTCTGTTTTGATAATTACCGTGCTCCTGATAAATTTGGCAGCTAATAAAGTTTTAAGACAGATGAAAAATAAAACGACGGCTTAGTCTGCTATTTTTTATCATTTACTGGCAGGATAACCATTGTGTCTGTAGAATTACTAGTATGTCAAAGCAAAACCTGAACTCTTAGGCGTGATTAACTTGAGAAACAGCAAAAAGTCATCACCGGAAAATGCAGTGACCGGAAGTAACAGGGCTGAAAAAGGCAGGACAGGCGCTGAACATAAATTGCGTAAAAAGAGAAGACTTTGGAAAGCGGCAAAAGCACTTCTTCTGACTGCTTTCTTTCTGCTTGTTTTGATATCAGGAAGCGGTATGTTAAAGAGTGCTGCCGCCAGGTTTTTTGTCAATGCTGTCCAGGCCCGGACCTCTGTCCTGGAAGATACTTTAGAAACTGATTTTATAGTTATTCGCCAGGAAGAAGTTTTTCCTGTGCCTTTTTCCGGACAGTTTGAAACAGCATTCCGCGAAGGCGAACGGATTGCCAAAGGTACTGTTGTAGGTTACCTGGTTGCTTATGAAGGGACAAGTCTGGAAAAGAAGAGCCGGGTACCCCTTATAAGTCCGTGCGCAGGCATCCTCTCATTTCAGCATGATGGATATGAAAATATTTGCAGCACTGAAAACTGGCCGCAGTTGGATTTCGGCAGGTTTGACCCGGAGGCGGGGTTAGGGAAAAAAGACACTGGAAATGCTAAAGAAAGAATAGTTAAGGCAGGCGAAAATTTATTCAGGATAATAGATAATTTGCAGTCAAGTCATTTATATATGGAAATTGAAGCGCCGTTACACGGTGTATTTGAGAAAAATGAAGTTGATATAAGACTGAATAAGCTGGACAACCTGCTGATAAGAGGGGCCGTTAAAGATATTTACCGGGATGATGATAAATACAGGATACTGATACAAATCCCCACCCTCCCAGAATTGCTTAATACACGTTTCGTTTCCGGCAGTGTTATTATTAACAAGCACCAGGGAGTCGTTATTGAAAGGCAGGTTTTGGTGACACGCGGCGATGCTGTTGGTGTATATCTTTTAATCAAAGGGCAGGTCGCCTGGCAAGAGGTTACGATTATTGGGACAGTTAGAACAAAGGCTGCTGTGTCAGGATTGAAGCCTGAGGACTGGATTGTTACCGCACCTGCGTTGGTTAAGGAGGGGCAAAGAATATTCTTCTTTAAATAAGCTAAACGAATCTTTTGTATATTGCCAAAATGGTTCGGAGGATATCGAATGGATAATATTGGCGTAAACCTTGCAGCTATCAGGGAAGAAATAGCGCAAGCCTGCAGACATGTGGGACGCAGTCCGGGGGAGGTAAAGCTGGTTGCGGTCTCGAAACAATTCCCGGTGGAAAAAATAAAGGCTGCTTATTTGGAAGGGCAGTGTGTTTTTGGGGAAAACCGGGTCCAGGAGCTCATGCAAAAAAAACCGCTGTTGCCGGAAGGGATTGAATGGCACTTGATTGGCACACTGCAGCGCAATAAGGTTAAGCAGGTGCTTGGCAATGCTGTCTTGATTCATTCCGTTCATTCCCGGCCGTTGGTACAGGAAATAAGCAAACAGGCTGCAAAACAGCAGATGGAAGCACAAATCCTTCTACAGGTTAATATTTCCGGGGAAGAGAGCAAACACGGGTTTGCCGAGCAAGAATTGTTAAGAAATATTAAGGAAATATCTTGGTTGCCGGGAATTAAGATTAAAGGGCTGATGACAATAGCTCCGATAGCTGTTGACCCCGAAGAAGTGCGGCCTGTTTTTCGCCGCCTGAGATTGCTGGCACAAAGAATTGACGAACTTGCTCTGCCTGGTGTAAAAATGCAGGAGCTGTCAATGGGGATGAGCGACGACTTCAAAGTTGCAATCGAAGAAGGGGCTACTCTGGTCAGGATCGGCAGCCGTCTCTTTGGCCTGAGAAATTATTAAGGGAGGAGATCAGATTGAAGGTTTTTGATAAATTTCTTGATGTTATGGGTTTTACCGAGATTAAGGAGGAGATTATAACCGAAGAAAGCCCTCTGGATGAAATCCCGGAATGGAAAAATCGTAAGAGCAAAGGGCAGGTAGTACCCCTTAATACCGGTAAAGACCAGATAAAGGTCGTATTAATTGAACCCACTACTTTTGATGATTGCCAGCAAATTGCCGATAATCTGAAAAACAAACGTACCATTATCATAAATCTGGAGAACAGCGATATCACCATGGCCCGCAGGATTATTGATTTCGTGGGCGGTACAGCCTATGCCCTGGGCGGAACTCTTCAGAAAATAGGTTCGGGAATAATTATTGCAGTGCCTAACAATGTTGACATATCGGGTGATATTCATTCAATGACTCAGCCCAGGGAAGTCTTTGCCTGGATTAATAAACTGACTCAGGGTAACGATTTTGGTAGGAGGTAATCGGATTGAAAAAAATAGGGTTTGTCGGTGGAGGCGCTATTGCTGAAGCTATTATCAAAGGTTTGCTCAAACAGGGGAAAGAAAGCGCTGAAATCTTTGTGAGTGATATATCCACAAATCGCCTGGATTATCTAAAGAAAAGTTTGAACATCCAGACCGTAAGTGGCAATGAACAACTGGTCAGTACGGCGGATGTCATTATCCTGGCGGTTAAACCCCAGAACCTTACTGATGCCGTGGGAAGTCTGGCCGGCGCAATTACTCCGGATAAACTGCTTGTTTCAATACTGGCCGGTATAACGACACATCAGATTGAAATGCTGATGCCGAGGGAGTGTAAGGTAGTCAGGGCCATGCCAAATACCCCTGCGCTGGTGGGGTGTGGGACGACCGTACTGACTGCCGGGACAAACGCGCTGGAAGAGGATATAATAGCGGCAGCAGAAATATTTAAGTCGGTTGGCAGTGTTTCAGTCCTGCCGGAGAAGATGTTGAATGCCGTTACGGGCTTAAGCGGCAGCGGCCCGGCTTACATATACCTCGTAATAGAAGCCCTGGCTGACGGCGGCGTACTTGCCGGCTTGCCCAGGGAAGTGGCCTTAAAACTGGCTGCCGAAACAGTCAGAGGGGCAGGCGCGATGGTAATGGAAACAGGCCTGCACCCAGGTCAGTTAAAGGATATGGTTACTTCCCCGGCCGGCACGACCATTAACGGGATATTGAGGATGGAACAGGCCGGGGTAAGGGGCGTTATCATGGATACGGTCAGAGTGGCTGCAGAAAGGGCTGAACAACTGGTCAGAGAAAAAGGATAGGAGTGTGAAAATTGTACCGACTTATTCCATACGTACGCACGGCATTTGAAGTTTACAACTGGCTGATTATTATCCGCGTTTTCCTGTCATGGATTCCGCATGACCCTTATAAACCTGTCTTTCGCTTTATTTATGAAATAACGGAACCTGTCTTATCACCTTTTCGTAAAATGATAGGAAGAAGGATGATGATAGATTTTTCACCGGTAATCGCTATTATCGTCCTGCAATTCATTGAGATGCTGGTGTTGAACCTGCTGCGAAATTTATAAGGAATTTGGAGCCCTTTTGTGATTAATCTGAAATGAGGTGGGGAATAGTGTTAACACCGCTGGATATCCATAACAGGGAGTTTAAGAGAAGTTTACGAGGGTACGATGTGGATGAGGTTGACGAGTTTCTTGATGAAGTGATAAAAGACTTTGAAACACTGTACAAGGAAAACCTTGACCTTAAAGAACGTATGCAAAAACAGCAGGAGCACATTAACAGATACAGGGAGATGGAAGAGACCCTGCAGAATACTATGGTAATGGCACAAAAACTGGCAGAGGAAGCCAGGCATAATGCAGAAAAAGAAACTGAACTGTTAATTTGGGAAGCCAGGAAGAAAGCGGAGCAGATAGTAAGCGGCGCTCATGATCAGGTTTCCGAAAGCGCAAGAAAGCTGGAACAGCTCAAGTTATTTGAAAAACAATTTAAAGCAAAATTGAAAGGTTTTCTCATAGCACACCTTCAAATGGTAGACAGCAATGATATAAATATGCCGGACAGTGATAAAATAAATAATAGTGAGATAGAAGAAACAACACAAGAAAAAAGGGAGAATATAAAAAATGTCTTCATGGAAGATAATGGAGACGAATGATGGCGTGCAGTTCAAGCTGAAAATTCAACCACGCGCCTCGAAAAACGAGGTAAGCTGTCTCCAGGGTGATGCCCTTAAGGTTAGACTGACCGCGCCGCCGGTTGACGGGGCTGCCAATAACGCTTGTATAGACTTTATTGCCCGGCTGCTTGGCGTACCTAAAAAGACGGTTAAAATTGTGTCCGGTCATACCAACCCTCATAAAATGATAGAGGTGGAAGGAATCAGCAAGGCCGATGTCTTACATATTATCGGACAAATAACGTCAACAAAGCAATAATGACTTGATGTATCTACTCAATTGTTCTATACTTATTTGAAGGCAAATACTATTGCACTTATGATATTCAATAAACATTTCCATATCATAAACAGAATAAAAATGTAAAAAAGCGGCAGTGAATGAGACAGTATCCTGTCCGGGGTTTCATACAGCGAACCCGGGTCGGTGTAAGCCGGGTTGAAACGGTCGGGAGAAAATCACTCAGGAGCCGCATGCCCGGATGACCCCGGTTATCAGGTTGAGAAGCGGCAGGAGAAGCAATGAACGACTTGTTTCATTAACTGTCAGTGGGGTGGTACCACGGGCTAAAACTCGTCCCCTGGGGGATGAGTTTTTTATTTCTCGCTGCGCAACCATGCTGTCGAAAGCTTAATCATTATAAATTGAGGTGTAAATGAACATGGAAAAGGCTAATAAGTACAATGAAACACTGAACCTTCCCCAAACAGATTTCCCTATGCGGGGCAATTTGCCGCAGAGAGAACCGGAAATACTGCAAAAATGGGAAGAGATTGACATTTATAAAGTGGTGCAGGAAGCTACCAAGGGAAGACCCGGGTTTATCCTGCATGACGGGCCTCCATACGCTAACGGGAATATCCATCTGGGTCATACTTTGAACAAGGTCTTAAAGGATATCGTGGTCAAGTATCACAGCCAAAACGGGTACGATTCTCCGTACGTGCCGGGATGGGATACGCACGGGCTGCCCATAGAACAGCAGGCCATCAAAGCTATGGGGTTGAACCGCCACGCCACAGATCCTGTTGAATTCAGGAAGCATTGTAAAGAATATGCCTTAAGATATGTAGCTGTTCAAAGGGAGCAGTTTAAACGCCTGGGTGTGCGTGGGGACTGGGAAAATCCCTATGTTACCCTGGATCCGAAATTTGAGGCTGTCCAGATCGGGGTCTTCGGCGAAATGGCCAAGAAGGGCTATATATACAAGGGGCTAAAGCCGGTTTACTGGTGCCCTTATTGTGAAACGGCCCTGGCTGAGGCAGAGATAGAATACGGGGAGAAGAAATCCCCCTCAATCTATGTCAAGTTCCCCGTAATCCAGGGCAACAACCTGCTGGGACAGGATAACACTTATTTTGTCATTTGGACGACCACACCCTGGACTCTTCCGGCCAATATGGCCATCAGTATTCATCCCGAACTCGAATACGTCCTTTTGGCAGTTGGTAAGGAAAGATATATCACAGCCAGGGAACTGCAGGAATCGTTCCTGGAAGTGCTGGGCAACCCCGATGCTTACGTGGAAGAAAAGTATAGGGGAGAAGACCTGGAGGGGATTGTGTGCAAGCATCCTTTTTATGACAGGAATTCTGTTGTTATCCTGGGGGAACATGTGACTACCGAACAGGGCACTGGCTGTGTTCATACCGCTCCCGGGCACGGGGTCGAGGACTTTGAAGTGGGGAAAAAATATAACCTGGAAGTCCTTTCCCCGGTTGATAACACCGGAAAATTTACCCGGGAGGCCGGCCAGTTTGCGGGGATGTTTATTGAAGATGCCAACAAGGCTATAACCGCAGAGCTGAAGGAAAGAAACAAACTGCTTTCTTTGAGTTTTATCAAGCACCAGTATCCGCACTGCTGGCGCTGCAAGAACCCCGTGATGTACAGGGCCACGGAGCAGTGGTTTGCTTCAATCGACGGGTTTAGGGAGGATGCGCTTTCGGCTATTGAAGAAGTAAAATGGATACCGGCGTGGGGTGAGGACAGGATTCATAACATGGTGGCAGAACGCGGCGACTGGTGTATTTCCCGCCAGCGCACCTGGGGTGTTCCCATCCCCATTTTCTACTGTAAAGACTGTAACAAAGAAATTATCAATGATGAAACGATTACCCACCTGCAAAAGCTTTTTGCCGAGCACGGCTCTGATGTCTGGTGGGCCAGGGAAGCGCAGGAACTTGTACCTCACGGGCTGAAATGCCCTGAATGCGGCAGTCATCAGTTCCGAAAGGAGACGGACATCATGGATGTCTGGTTTGATTCCGGATCAAGCCATTTTGCCGTCCTGGAAACAAGACCGGGTTTGCGGTGGCCTGCCGACCTGTACCTGGAGGGAAGCGACCAGCACCGGGGATGGTTTAACTCATCATTATCCACCTCCGTGGCGGTGCGGGGCATAGCGCCCTATAAGGCTGTTCTGACCCATGGGTTTTTAGTTGACGAACAGGGCCGTAAGATGTCAAAGTCACTGGGAAACGGGATTGATCCCCTTGAGGTTATCAAGCAAATGGGAGCCGATATTTTAAGACTGTGGGTTTCTTCGGCCGACTATCGTACTGATGTGGCAGCCTCGCCAAACATATTAAAACAGATAACTGAAGCCTATCGTAAAATCCGCAATACCTGCCGCTATCTCTTAAGCAACCTCTATGATTTTAATTCGCAAAAAAACCAGGTACCGTATGAACAGCTCATGGAGATTGACAGGTGGGCGCTGCTGAAATTGCACAAACTGATCAAAAAGGTTACTGAGGCTTATGAAAACTACGAATTCCACACGGTCTACCACAGTATTCACAATTTCTGCGCTGTGGAGATGAGCGCGATATACCTCGATATCATCAAGGATCGTCTCTATACTTCCGACGCCGATTCAGTGGAACGCCGCAGCGCTCAGCAGGTGATATTTGAGATCATTATGGCCCTTGTTAAAATGCTGACGCCTATCCTGGCTTTTACAAGCGAGGAAATATGGCAATACCTGCCTCTTGAAGACAAAGAGGTATCAGTCCAGGTAGCCGGCTGGCCGCGGTTTAACGAGGAATATCTTGATCCCGGACTGGAAGAACGCTGGGAAAGGATACTAAAGGTTAGAGAATATGTGGCGAAACCCCTGGAGGAGGCGCGCAGGCAAAAGACGATTGGTCATTCCCTCGATGCGCAGGTCCATCTTTATGCATCAGGGGAATGGTATGATTTCCTGTTAAGCCTGGAGCCGCAACTTCCGACTATCTTTATCACTTCAAGTGTTGTTATGCACGACAGCAAGGAGAGGCCGGAAAGTGTCTATACAGGTGAAGAACTGCCCGATGTGGCGGTGACGGTGAATAAAGCGCCAGGGGATAAATGTGAACGATGTTGGATCTATTCGGAAGCCGTTGGGGAAGACGAGATCCATCCCACCCTGTGCGAGCGCTGTGCCCATGTACTGGCGAGGTAATCTGGCAAGAAAAAAATGGCAGAATAACAATACCCCCTTAAGAATAGTGAAGGGGGTATTTCTATGGCGCGCATACTATAGCAGTATGTTCTTCTTACTTAAATTTGATTTTTACAATGGCCTTATCCGGTTGGATAAAAGTTTTCCTGGGTCGATATATCGGCTGTGGTTCTGCGATAAAATCATTTTCGTCAGAAACGATTTCAGCAGATATTGTATCTACTGTATCTTCATTTAGCGGTTCGATTTCAGGGACGCAATCAACCTGCCTCGGGCACGGAATCATCGGCCCCGGACAAGGCATACCCGGAGGGGGGAACATCGGTCCGGGGCAAGGGAAGCCCGGCGCAGGAGATACCGGTCCGGGACAGGGAGGCATTGGTCCCGGACAGGGACCTGGGGTTGAGACAGGACCCAGCGCTGAGAGATCGCTTGTTACTTCCATGATGAATCTTTCAGCTTCCCGGAGGACATGGTCGGCGAGCAGGGGCGGTATGATGCTTAATATCTTGCACTCAGATATAAGTTGTTCAGCCGCTTTCTTAAAGTCACGGATATCCTTACCGGCTTCCAGGGTCTCCCCGGCAAAACGCAGTAAGGATGGAATGGGACGCGGTGTAATCTCCAGTATGGATTCAAAATCTTCGATATGGCAGCGAAGCCTGTCGAAAGTGTCGCTCAAGAGATAGGACTGATTTATAAACTTGCGTTCCGAAGGGTCTAACAGGTGGGCGATAAATTTAGCATGGTCAGCCATGATTCTGAGCCAGAACTCTTCGTCCTCTATTAATTTTTCTGTGGGATTTAAGGTTTCACCACGGCATAAACGCATGATGTTTTCGGAAAAACGGATTGCTTCCCGGCGGATATGGTCGACCAAAAGGGGTAATAAGGCGCCGCCAAGATTGCAGGTGATGAGACGGTCCAGGATACTGGTCTTAAAGCGAATAAATTGAAGGGTTATATTTAAAGCTTCCTGGGCCAGAGCTTTGACATCAGCGGTGGGACAAAAAGTATTAACTCTTTCCTCCAGTTTGGCAAAACTGGATTCAAAGTCCTGCGCTGTTTTTATTAGCTGGGTTTCATTACACGGCAAACCGAGACGCAAAAAAATAGCGTGCTCTTTCATAATGCGCAGCCAAAACCGCATCTCATTTAGTAGTCGTTCATTAAAATTTGTCATTTATGATAAGCAACCTCCTGTCTATAAAACAAGGTAAATTTAGTTTCTTGTACATTATATGGTCAGGCCTGACGGAAGGTGCAGGCGTTAAGAGCATGAAATAAGTCGCCTTTTTCTTGCGCAGGATCAGCAGGAAATGACAAGTATCAAGTATAATAGGGTATAATCATGGTAGAAAAATGGCGGAGGTTTGATTATGAACATTAAGCCTGTCGTGGTGATCGGCGGCGGGGCAGCCGGACTGATGGCGGCCGGAAGGGCCGCTGAACTGGGGACTCCGGTTGTCCTGCTGGAGAAGAACAGCAAGCTGGGAAGAAAAATCAGCATCTCCGGCAAGGGCCGCTGTAATGTCACAAATACGGGCGATATCCGTGAGTTCATCGAAAATTATCCCGGCAACGGGCAGTTTCTGTTCAGTTCTCTTTGCAGGTTCTCCAATGAAGACCTGATAAGATTTTTTGAATCAAAGGGCGTTCTGCTCAAAAAGGAAAGAGGCGGCCGGGTTTTTCCTGTTTCCGACAAGGCGTCCGATATCGTGCAGGCCCTGGAAAAGTACCTGGAGGAAGGCCGGGTAGAGGTACGGATGAATGAAAACGTGCAGGAGATTACCTGGGAAAACGGAGTGATAAGCGGCGTTAAGACGACTGCGGGATACACCGGAGCTTCCAAAGTTATAGTTGCTACAGGCGGAAAATCTTATCCAGCCACGGGTTCCACCGGTGACGGCTACAGGTGGGCAGTGGAAACGGGGCATACGATTGTGCCGGTGAGGCCTTCTCTGGTGCCGTTAAACATAAGGGAGGAGTGGGTCAAAGAACTGCAGGGCCTGTCCCTGAAAAATGTGGAAGTCTCAGTCCTGCAAGGAGAAAAAGTACTGGCCCGGGAATTCGGGGAGATGCTCTTTACTCATTTTGGCGTATCAGGGCCCGTTATCCTTACTTTAAGCAGGCATGTGGTGGAAACAAGCACAGCGCCGGGACAACTGCAGCTTGGCATAAATTTGAAACCAGCCCTCGACGAAGAAAAGCTGGATAACCGCCTGCAGCGGGATTTCCTGAAGTTCCAGCGAAAACAGCTTAAAAACTCCCTGGACGAACTGCTGCCGAAACGGCTGGTTATGCCCGTAGTCAGGAGCAGCGGGATTGATCCCGATAAGTTTATCCACCAGATCACCAAAAGCGAAAGGAGAAACCTCCTTGAGACCATAACCGGGTTAAACCTTACCATTGAAGGGCCCCGCTCGCTGGCTGAGGCGATAGTAACCGCGGGAGGGGTATCCCTGAAAGAAATAAACCCCAAGACCATGGAGTCGAAGCTGGTAAAGGGTCTTTATTTTGCCGGAGAGGTGCTTGATATCGACGGGTATACAGGAGGGTATAACCTGCAGGCCGCTTTTTCCACGGGATATGCGGCCGGCGAGCATGCCGCTTTGGATGGGTGAACCTCACGGGTCAAGCTTTAAGTGTTTCTTTTCTATCTGCATGATTTTATCCTCACTGGTGATGACCTGGTATTTTTCTTCCTTAACAAACATGGATTCCAAATGGCTGCTTAAATCTTTTAAAACAGCCACCTTCAGATCAGGACTTCCGGGTATGCTCAGGGTACCGGTGTGCAGGATGAACTTTTGCCATTCCTCATTCCATTGGTATGTTTCTTTGACTTCCCGTGAAGCCCGGGGAGTGAAAAGGTGGGGAGCAGGAAGTGTGTTGTTGGGAGCAGGGGCTTCTTCGTACGTCTGGGTCCCTTCCACCAGCACGCGGGCTGAGGGGGAGGTCTGATAAGAAAAGGTTAAATTCTGGGTCAGTTTAATCCAATTGCGGGATGAAGTGTTGGGGTCCTGCCAGGTACTAAGAAAATTCATTTCCCAAAAGCAGTGTTCATTCCAAAGGACCTGCAATTTTTTTTGTTCCCAGCCCCATAATGAAACAGTGCGGGACTCACTGTATGCGCCTGTTATCTCGTTGTGGTCTTCCCGGGTAAGCAGGATATCCCTGCGGCCGGGAAAAGACAGCTTATCAATTTTGGCGATAGGCAGCAAGTTGTCAAGATAGTATAACAAAATGTAGTATCCTTTTTGTTTCTGCAGAAGAGCGAGGATGCCGTTGTCCGGAAGCAGGGAAATGGAAATGACAACCTCCGGATCGTCATCCCCCAGGATGTTGAGGAACAGGAACTGCGCCTGACATGGTTCCCCGGTTAGATTTGGCTTAATGTACTGCAGCAGGGACTGAGCCGTGGTCATAAGAACGTCTGCGGACACGGCGGGGTCCTGGGATTTTAGCAGTTCTATTTGTATGTTGGGGAAAACGGGCAGGGGCCCGCTGATCCTGCTCATGGTAGAAGCGGATTGAAGGTTTTGCAGTTCACACCAGGTTATAAAGAGAAGAAAAAAAATAACTAACTGGGAAAAAAATTTCTTGCGCATTTATTTCCTCGCAAAAAGAAAAAATTTTGTTAATACATCCTATTCAAACCCGCCGGATTATTGCATGGTTAACAGTAAATAATAATGCACCTCCCATTGACTCCTTTCATATAGTAGAAGGGACGGGGGGAAGGGTAAAATGCGGAAGGCTATTTTTATTTCAGGTTGCGGGACAGCCTACACCAGTATTGATGCAAGCCGGGAAAACCCGGAGTTATACCCGGAGACTCTTTGGGCGCTCCGTTTTTTAAACCGGAGGGATTTTCTGCTGGTTCTGGTGACACCTGAATTTCAGGAATACAAGTGGCTGGTATCCGCTCTAAAAGACAAAACTATTGCTATCTTTCACTGGGATATGGGCAAAATTGACCTGGACTATTTTGCGGACATTTATGATATAAACATAGAAGAAAGTTATTTCATTACTGACGGGCTGTATCAGAAGTTTTTTCAGGAGAAAGGGTGTAAAATTGTTCTTGTGTTAACCGGCAGGGGTGTACAAACGCTAAACTCCAAACAAAGCAAAGACCTGTCAGAATATGCCGATATCAGTAAAAACATTTATGCGGCTGCCTTCAGCGTTGCCCTTGATAAATAGATAAATAATAAAAAGCGAAATGCGCTGAGATACAGCGCTTTTTATTTTTCAGGTAAACTGTTATAATATTAAAATATTACGACATACCATTGCAGGCAGTATGAGGAGGTTTTTTAATGATTCAGCAAAGCGAACAACAGCAACATGATCAAGCCCAGCAAAGAGTAATCATTACGGTGGTGGGAACCGACCGGGTAGGAATTATTGCAGGTGTGGCCACCGCCTTATCCCAACAGAATGTGAATATCCTTGACATCAGCCAGACCATTCTTCGGGACTTTTTTACCATGATTATGATCGTCGACATTGCCGCATCCCAAGTGAGTTTACAGGAATTGCAGGACATTTTGAAAAAAAGAGGAGAAGAAATCGGTGTCCAGATAAACGCGCAGCATGAGGATATTTTTAAATATATGCACCGGATTTAGGAGGTAATGATTATGCCCTTTGCTTTAACTGCAAACGAAATTTATGAGACAATCCGCATGATACAGTCGGAAAACCTGGATATTCGGACGATTACTATGGGTATAAGTCTAAGAGACTGCGCCCACAGCGATATGCGTATCACGGCGAAAAAGATATATGACAAGATTACCAGGAAAGCCCAAAACCTGGTGAAGGTAGGAGAGGATATCTCCAGTGAGTACGGCATTCCCATAATAAATAAAAGGATATCCGTAACACCTATTTCTGTTGTGGGGGAAAGCTGTGATGAACAGGATTATATCTTGCTGGCCAAGGCGATGGACAGGGCAGCCGGTGAGGTGGGGGTCAACTTTATAGGCGGTTTTTCCGCGTTGGTCCATAAGGGTTTTACCAAAGGTGATGAAAACCTGCTGAAAAGTATTGCTGAAAGCCTGGCTTCCACCGAAAGAGTCTGCTCTTCGGTAAATGTAGGTTCTACCAAGGCCGGGATCAATATGGACGCGGTTTATTGGATGGGCCGGATCATCAAAGAAACGGCGGAACTGACCCGTGCGCAAGGAGCTATCGGGTGCGCCAAGCTGGTAGTGTTCTGCAATGTTCCGGAGGACAATCCTTTTATGGCCGGAGCCTTTCATGGCATCGGCGAGCCGGAAGTAACCATAAATGTAGGAGTGAGCGGTCCGGGAGTCGTGTTAAATGCCGTGAAGAATAATCCTGATGTTGATTTTGGCACTTTAGCCACAGTTATTAAACATACCGCCTTCAAAGTAACGCGGATGGGAGAACTGGCTGGCAGGGAGGCAGCCAGGAGACTGGATGTTCCTTTTGGGATAGTTGACCTGTCACTGGCTCCTACCCCGGCCGTGGGGGACAGCGTGGCGGATATACTGGAAGCAATGGGGCTGGAGAGAGTCGGTACACACGGAACTACCGCGGCGCTGGCGCTGCTTAACGATGCCGTTAAAAAAGGCGGAGCAATGGCCTCATCATATGTGGGCGGTCTTAGCGGAGCCTTTATCCCGGTTAGCGAGGACGCCGGTATGATCAGGGCTGCGGAAGAAGGGAGCCTTACCATAGACAAACTTGAAGCTATGACTTGTGTTTGTTCTGTCGGGTTGGATATGATTGCCGTGCCGGGAGATACAACTGCCGAAACAATTGCCGCTATCATTGCAGATGAGGCTGCAATCGGTATGATTAATAAAAAGACGACAGCCGTACGTATAATTCCTGTCCCCGGCGGCAGGGTCGGCCAAAAGGTGGAATTCGGAGGACTTCTGGGCAGCGCGCCCATTATGCATGTCCACACCAACAGTGCGGAAAATTTCATTAAGCGGGGAGGACGCATCCCGGCTCCGGTTACTGCGCTGACTAACTGAAACAGTTATTCAAAAATGCAAGAAGAAAACCTGCAGTACTGCAGGTTTTTCTGTCAGCGCCGTAAGTTGTGCTGTCTTGCTCGGCAAGCCTTATTTTTTTGATAGCCATGAAATAGTTGCACAAAATTCTTAACAATAAAACACAAATATATATATTGTGAAATAAAAAATAAATAAAATTTATATAACAAAAAAAATGATATTTCATTTTGATGCGGTTTTAACCCAGTTTTTAAATATATAGATATAAAACACAAAAAAAGGTAAAAAAGAAATTATGTTGAATATTATAAAAAAATATAGGTCTCCTTATCCATAAATTTGGAGGAAACACTATGTCCCTGTACAACAGGTTATTAATGGTAATTGGATTAACAATTTCAGGTCTTGTTGTGATAAATTATATCCTGATATCTTTTGTGTTCGGACTTAAGAATGAAATTGGTACAGCTACAATCGCCGTAGTATGGACTGGTGCGGTTGTCGGTTTTGTATTGGCGGGGTTTATTAAAAAGACGGTTTTGCGGCCGATTACTATTTTACGGGAAGGAACGGAGTTTATCCGTTTAAGAAAAGACTTGGGGACCCGTCTCAACGTGACAGGCAAATATGAACTGGAAAAACTGGGAGAATCCATTAATAATATGCTGGAAGACCTGGAAACTTCGCAAAAGGAATTAAAGGACAGAGAAAGTCATTATAAATATTTAAGTTTTAACGATACATTGACAGGCTTGTTTAACAGGACCTATTTTGAATATGAAATGAAACGTATAAGTCGAAATATGGATGCCTGCTTGCCTGTGAGCATCATCTCAGTCGATATCGACGGGCATAAAATGGTTAATGATACTCTTGGACACAAAGCGGGAGATACCCAATTAAAAAACGCGGCCAATATATTAGCCCGCTCTATTCGAAAAGGTGATTCCCTGGCCCGTGTGGGAGGAGATGAATTCTGCATAATACTTCCCAATGTCCCCTTTAAAGTAGCTCTCGAGAGAAAGGAAGAAATCTTGGATTTAGTAGAAGAACATAACAAGAACAACCCCCTTTTCCCTTTAAGCCTATCTATCGGGGTTGCTGCTTCAGGCGGAGAGAAGGATGAAGACATATATGACATTTATCATCGCGCCGATGATGACATGTATTACAACAAATTCAACAAAATTGGCAGCCTGAACGGGAAAGTTATTGAATTCTTAATGGAAGCCCTGGCTGAAAGGGATTTTATAGCCCAGGGGCACGTGGAAAGACTTATTGGCCTGGCTGAAAGAATAGCTGCCAGGGTAAATCTGACGGAGCAGCAAAGAAAGGAACTGGTTCTCCTGTGCAAGCTTCATGACCTGGGGAAATTAGGGGTGCCGGATGAGATTCTCTTTAAACCGGCCAGTTTAACAGGAGTTGAACTTAAAAAAGCCAGGAGCCATGTTAAGATAGGTTATAACATAGCCAGTCGTTCCAAGGATTTAGCGCCTATTGCAGACCTGATCCTGTATCATCATGAGCACTGGGACGGAAACGGATACCCCACCGGTATCAAAGGGGAGGAAATACCTTTGGTATGCCGCGTGTTTGCCGTGCTTGATGCTTATGACGTTATGACTAATACCCGTCCCTATCATCAGGCCAAAAGCAAGGATGAAGCGCTTGGAGAGTTAAAGAGTTGTGCAGGCACTCAGTTTGACCCACGCATGGTTGAAGAATTTGTGAAAATGAAGAAAGAAGAAAATATGGAGAATGTGGTTGAAATTGGGTTATAATAATACTCGAAGGGACTTGTATTTATGCGTTGGGTGGATTGATATGTATGGATGGAGTCAGGCAGGATCTGGAACGAAAAGTTGAACAGCTGGCGCTTTCGATGGAAAAGATGAAAATAGCGGAATACCTTGAATACATTAACAATACCCGTAAAATGCTGGCGGTTAATTTTATGGCCGGGGTTGCTCGCGGATTGGGGATGGCGGTTGGCTTTACCATCCTGGGGGCCCTGGTTATTTACATACTGCAAAAACTGGTTTTACTTAATCTCCCCCTGATAGGCGATTTTATTGCTCATATTGTCAAGCTTGTAAATTACAGCCTGGAAAAAACCATGTGATATACAACCTCAAAGATTTGCCTTGTGTTAGAATTATGTGGTAGAGTTAGAGAAACTTGAGACGGAGTGTAACGATGTGGACCTGGTTTTGTAGTACGGGATTGCTGGTGTTTTTGCTCGATCGTATCACCAAGTATTTTGTTATGACCAATATGGACTTGACCGAAACGATACCCATTATAAGAGATTTTTTCCATATCACCTATGTGAAAAATCCCGGGGCTGCTTTTGGGATGATGCAGGATAAAAAATGGTTTTTTGTTTTTGTGACCCTGGTGATAATTGGGGTTATCATATACCTGGTTTTTACCATGGGGAGACAAAACAGGCTGCTGTCACTTACTCTTGGACTGGTGACAGGGGGGGCTGCGGGAAACCTGGCCGACAGGCTGCATTCCGGGCTGGTCATAGATTTTATCGATTTTCGCGGAATCTGGCCATATATATTTAATATCGCCGACTCCGCTATTGTGGTGGGAGCGTTGCTGTTGGCAATACAAATTCTCCGAATGGAAAAAGCATAGGGGTAGAACATGGAAAAGCATGTGCTTACCGTAAGCCAAGAACAACAAGGCGTAAGGCTGGATGTATTCTTGAGCCGAAAGCTTAACGGGTTTAGTCGAACCCAGGCCCAAAAACTCATTGAGGATGAAGCTGTCTTAGTTAATGCAAAACCGGGAAAAGCGAATATGAAACTTAATTCAAACGATATAGTAACATGTTGTATCCCGGAACCGGAAAGACTCCTTGCCGAACCAGAAAATATCCCGTTAGATATAATTTATGAAGACAGCGACCTGCTGGTTGTTAATAAACCGCAGGGTATGGTGGTGCACCCAGCCAACGGAAATTACAGCGGAACACTGGTAAATGCCCTTCTTTTCCACTGCCGTGATTTGTCCGGTATTAACGGTGTATTGCGGCCGGGGATAGTACACCGCATTGATAAGGATACATCGGGGCTTTTGGTTGTAGCGAAAAATGACATGTCTCACCGGAAGCTTGCGCAGCAAATCAAGGACCACACGGTGAAAAGGGAGTACCTGGCCCTAGTCCATGGAGTAATTACGGAACCGGGTGGAATCATTGAGGCGCCCATCGGCCGTGATGTAAAAGACCGGCAAAAAATGGCGGTAAGCCTCAAAAACAGTAAAGATGCGGTTACAGAATATATGGTATTGGAAAGGCTGGGAGAATATTCACTTATAAAATGCCGGCTTAAAACGGGCAGAACCCATCAGATCAGGGTTCATATGGCATATATTAAGCATCCTGTGGTGGGCGACCCCAAATACGGCCCTAAAAAGGCCCACCTTGGATTGGACGGGCAAGCCCTGCATGCACGGACTTTGGGTTTCGGACACCCGCGTACGGGAGAGTGGCTGGAATTTACAGCCGCGCCGCCCGGAGAACTTATTAAGGTATTAGAGGACCTGGGGAGTAAATGTAACTTTTATAAAGGGGATGAGGCTTTTGGGAGAATATGAAAAAGCGCAGATCCTGGATGAGAACGGCATTAAAAGGTCATTAAAAAGGATTGCCCATGAAATAGTAGAAAAAAATAAGGGCGTACAGGATGTGATCCTTGTCGGTATAAGGCGAAGGGGTGTTCCCCTGGCTGAAAGACTTGCCGAATCAATCCGGGAGATTGAAGGGAAAAAGGTGACTGTTGGCAAGCTCGATATTACTCTTTACAGAGATGACCTTACTGCTTTGAGCGACCAGCCACTCGTGCACGGGACGGACATCCCTGACGATGTGAAGGGGAAGATTATCATTCTGGTAGATGATGTCTTATATACAGGCCGGACTATCCGGGCTGCCATGGACGCAATAGTGGATATGGGACGTCCCCGCTGCATTCAACTGGCGGTTTTGATTGACAGAGGTCACCGCGAACTGCCGATCCGGGCGGACTATATCGGGAAGAATGTCCCCACATCTAAAAAAGAACTGATTCATGTCAAGATGAGTGAAATAGACGGGGAAGACGGTGTGGTTATAATGGAAATACAGGAAGGCTGCTAAACCGCAAGCGGGTGCAGCCTTATTTTTTATTGGATGACAAAATTGCCTCCCGGTCTTTGTGCCGCCTTATCAGAAATCGAGCCTTCACCTGCTTAAATTAAGCAGATTATTTAGGACTGTTTGACTATTTATTTATCTAAAAGTGTTTTAATCGCTTCCGGTGAAGGAGTGACAAATACGGTACGTTGGTTTTCGTAATGAACCATACCCGGCCTGGAGCCTTTTAATTTCCATACGTGTTTCTTCAGCGTATAATCTACCGGGACATTGGTTGAAAGCCGGGCTTTGGAGTGGTAGGCAGCAAGCATGGCGGCCTTTTCGAGTATATGGGCAGGCACCTTTTGGCCGGAAGGGTTTTTTATGATAACATGCGAGCCCGGGATATCCTTGGTATGCAGCCAGGTATCTTCGGGTTTTGCTATTTTGGTGACGAGGAGGTCATTCTGCCGGTTATTCTTACCTACATATATATCCCAGGAATCGAGGACAATTTTATGCGGCAGGCTCGTTTCTTTTGTTGCAATTTTTCTTTTTACCATTCTTCCGGAAGGTGTTTTAATGTAACCGGCTTCTTTTATTTCTTCCCTGATTTCCTCGACTTCATCAAGTCGGGTCACGTTTTCTAAAGAGGTCAAAAGGCTGTTAAGGTATTCCAGTTCGGAAACGGTTTCGGCATAATGGATACTGGCCTGACGGGCAGCGTTTTTAGCTTTCTGGTATTTATTGAAGTAATGTTGGGCGTTTTCGATGACCGTAAGGTTTTCATCAAGAGGAATTTTTACTGGGGTGGTTTTAGGGTCGTAAAAATTAACAACATCCACCTCTTTACCTGGCTGGATAAAATGGTGATAAGAAGTAAGGAGTTCACCCCATAACCTGTATTTTTCGGAATTGAGGGATTCCTGGACGGCTTGGAGTTGTAGGCCTGCCTTCTTTTCGCAGCGCTCTGTTTCTTTTTTGATCAGTTGGGCAAGGTCGGCCTTTTTTTGTTTTATGAGGTTATCGCTTTTTTTGTGACTGAAATAGAAATCCAGCGCTTCATTTATTCCGGGAAAGCTGTGACGCATTTCAGGCGCGTACTGTGTCAGGGAAAGTGCGGAAAAAGCAAGCGGCGCCTTGTCGGCGATGATAACTTCCGGAAAAAAGTTCCCCCCGTTTATTTCTGCTGCAGTTTGTGAGAAAGCTTGCCAGAGCCTGCTTAGTTCATATTCCCCGCAGTATTCGAGGGGCAGTGACGGTTCAAGGCCTGCCCTGTTAACAACTTCTTGGGCTGTCAGGGGCCCGAAACCGCTGAATTTGGCCAGGATTGCCCTGGCAAGCGTCTGGGACAGGGGAAGGCTTAAGATCAGCCGGTAGAAAGCGTCCTGGTCAATCTCCCAGGGCGTAGTTTTCTCCTGGGGCGGAGGGGGCTGGTAGCCTAAACCCGGCAGGACCTGCCGGTAACGGCTTATCACAGGGGTTACCCTGTGGATGGCGTCCAGGATCTTATTGCGGGCAGGGTCAAAAAGGATGATGTTGCTGTGCTTGCCCATAATTTCCACGATTAAGCGGCGCTCAACCCGTTCGCCAACTTCATCCGCAGCGTCACATTTGATTTCCATGATTCGTTCTAAGCCTTGCTGGGTAAAAGACAGGATTTTACCACCCTCCAGGTGCTTGCGCAGCAGCATGCAGAAAAGCGGAGGCTCAGCCGGGTTAGTAAACGGACGTGTGGTCAAAAAGACACCCGGCTCCTGAGCCAGCGCGGAAAGCAAAAGCCTGTACGTATGGCCTGGCTGTCGCAAAACCAGGTAGATTTCATTTTTATTAGGCTGGTAAATTTTATCAATGCGCGCACCGGTTAAAATGCGGTTGAGTTCATGAGTAACAGCGCGCATCACTATTCCGTCGTATGACATAACATCCCCCGTAAGATTTTGTTATCCATGACTCCCGTATCATCGCTATTTAGTATATCGCATTATCATTATTTCTGCCATCGTATATAGCCGGTCTTATCTGTATCTGCAAGATGATGTTATTTTTGCCGGGATAGAGGAATAAGAATGAAAAGTAGACACTCTTGTTTTTCGGAGGCCTAAATTTATGGAGAAGAACTGGCACAGCATGAATATTGATGAGGTACTATCGGACCTGATGGTTGATAAAGAAAAGGGACTATCTGAAAATGAGGCCGGGCGCAGGCTGGAACTTACAGGGCTCAACCGCTTAACGGAAAAAAAGAGGATTTCCCCGCTTGTCATCTTCTTTTCCCAGTTCACGGATTTTATGGTACTGGTGTTGATAGCCGCAGCAGCAGTATCCGGTATGCTGGAAGAA
>Ga0228535_1001603_pt1 | contig 31784 bp, 29 predicted proteins | sample SJ1metagenome_FD_168457 | JGI IMG/M metagenome (GOLD analysis project Ga0228535, IMG submission 168457) | Enriched culture of PCE-dechlorinating microbial communities from Ithaca, New York, USA - SJ1 | ecosystem: Engineered > Modeled > Simulated communities (microbial... > Unclassified | place...
GCCTTTTTACGCTTTTTTGTGTTTACTCGCATCAGTGGCTCCTTTCTTTGATTGGTGTCAAAGTCTGCGGGATTTTCCCACAGAGGGAGCCACTTTTCAACTTTCAACTAAAAATTGTATATCACCAAAAGTTAAGGATAATGTCCTAATAGGTTAGAAGATTAACCCCCCAATGGGTCAATGTTTCCGGGGCAGGAACCCTATAAGCTAAATTTAATGACATAACCAAAATGGTATGAGGATCAGGAGATTATTTGCTAAAGCGCGCTAATTCTCCAATAATTCTGAGAAGCTGAGCTTCGCGGCTTTTGAAGAAAAACGCAGGACTTTCAACATCCTCATCACTTTTAGTCGTTACCCCAGTGTTTGAGGAGATGCCACGATGTTTAAAGATGGCTTTGTATTCTCTATCTACATATGCGAGTTTATACCAATCACCTAGGACCGTAAAGCTACGGGCCGGTGCATCCAGCAGATTAAACCCTAAGCTGTAGTCAGCCGCAGGCGATACAACACCCAAAAGGGGTAATAGCGTAGCAGGGATATCAAGATGGCAGGTCAGGTCTGTTACCTTACGGGGTGTCATGCCGGGTACCCAAAGTACCAGTGGCGTACGTGTCTGTTCTTCATTAAAGGTGGAATTGTGTCCCCAATGGCCTTTTTCCATAAATTCCTCCCCATGATCGCCAGCCAAGATGACAATCGTGGAATCGAGTAGCCCATGGTCTTCCAGATACTTGAGGACTCTGTTAAACTGGCTGTCCAGGTGGTTGCAGGAATTGATATACCGGTTTTTAATCAATCCGATGTCCTGTTCGAGATCCATCGTGGCATAGTTAAAATCTTCCAGATAAGGTTTCCGAATCACGTTCTCGGGAGGAAAATAGTATCGAGCGTGTGGCGATTCAAAAAACATGAAGGCCATGAATGGGCGTTCGGGTTCTCGTTTCTGGATGAAATGAAGCATCCGTGTTACATTTTCCCGGTCATGCTCCCAGCTCGCCCCTGGAGGCAATTCACTTGCATCGTGAAGAAGTTTTCTGGGAACCTGTGAAAAAATGGTTAGATCAAATTCGGGATAGCTGAACGACGCACTGCTGAACATCTGCATCTGGTATCCTTGCCGCAAAAGAATGTCCATGATCACCGGCCCCCTTCGTTCTTTCAAAAAACTGAACCAGTAATTTCCATAGAGACCGTAAAACATTGCAAACATGCTTTGGCGGGTTCCGTTGCTTCCACCGTAATGATTTTCAAAACGTAACGCTTTCCCCGAGAAAGCCCAAGTAGCGGGCATGATCTTCGGGTCCAGCATGTCCACTCTCAGAGATTCCGCCACGAGCCAAACAATATTGTATTTCTTGGGCGTTGGCTTTAATTTGATCTCATCAAGAGGGTAGCGAAGAGGCCTGTCTTGCGTTTTCATGCGGAAACCGGGAGCTCTCCTGGGTTCAATCCCGATGGATTTGGCCAACTTATTGAAAGTGAGCGGTAAATATAATGGAAAAACGTCGGAAGTATTCAGTATGGGAGTGTACGCATACAGTTTACTGACACCATAGGTAAGGTTTTGAAGTAACATCAAAATCATCAGCGTTATGATAGATCGACTCAGCCTCCGTTTATTGAAAATCAATAGGCAGAATCTCTTGATCGGCTTGATTTGCAACAGAAGAAGCAGCAAAAGGGATTGAAGAATCAGAAACCCTGAGAGGATGGCACAAAAAGTTATAAATGTCGCACTATCACCACCCATTGATTCAATTCCGCCCCTGGTGAAGACCAAGTTCCACACAAAACTGTTTATATGGAAACTGTAGATTCTAAAAATAAATCCATCTGTAAAGATCAGAACCTGAAGGGACCATGTCAATAGTATTGCCATACAGTATAAAATCCACTTGGGATTGATATGGGCTTTATTTGAAATACCGGATAGAAAGGGCATGTATAAGATCTTTTTAAGGCCCTCAAGAAACAGAATAATGGGTACAAGAAAAAGGAAACTATGGCTTATGTAAACAACGGCTAAGAATAAGGATTTTATGAAACTTGTGTGCTCGACTTGCAATAGAAAAACAGAATTGTTTACTAATAGGAACAAATAAGTAAGTGCCAAATATGGATGTAAGAATTCGACATCCATGTTTTTATCTGTCAGATTACGCCCTGGTTCGGTTTTAAACACCTTGCTCACCGTTTAATATTATTTTGATTTGGCTCTAGACTGGTTGAGGGGCTTTCCCTTTTCGAATTCCGATCTTAGTGTCACAATTTTTACTCACATGATCCGTCGTGAGTCTAATATTCAGCCACCGCGTGAGCAGTTGGCTGCATCAGCTCGTTTTGCCTTAACATTCGTGCGATGCTGCTAAAGCAGCTCCAGCGGCATGGAACGAAGAGCAGGCCAAACCAACAAAGGTAGAATAACCACATCGGCCCAATGTCGCAGCTCCGGGATTCGGCGGCGATAAATTTTGAAGAGACAACTATTTTGCAGAAAGTGGGAAGGATTGCTTCCTCTTGAAATAGGTGAAAGCATTTTAACACATTGTTATAATTAATATTCTATTTAACATGTCGTTTGTTTTTTGCCAAATTGGTATCCCTTCTCGGCTAATATGCATAACGAATGCCATAGAATGGTGCTTTGCATAACCCACTGATTATTAATGACATTTAATGTCAACAGAACAACTTCTAACCGGCAAAATATGTCGACCAACAGCCAAACAATAAATTATCTAATGTGATTATAGAATGTTACATAAGATGACCTATGCAAGTAGATTCGACATTATTGTCGATAGCCGTTCTCGATCGTAATATTCTTTCTATTACCGACATCTAATTTTAATGCGCTCAGGATGTCATAACTCACAGTCGTTTTTGATTTTCTTAAGCATCCCCAAAATACTGATCCCCACTTGAACGCTTACTTTCCTCATTTACTAACGAAATTGCCACTAATCTTAGAAAGGCAAAAAAACGGTGTGAATACGTGTTTCCCAGCAGCAATCAAACCCGGATCATGAATAGAAACGTGTTCCGAGCCTCTGAAATAGCCACGGATAAGGCAAAGGTCCATAACTTCCGTTTTCATGACTTACGGCATACATTCGCTACTCGCTTAAGTTCAGTCAGGTGTTGGAATTTATGAGGTGCAGCGCCTGGGGCGGTGGAAGAACGCGTCAATGGTCATGAGATATGCCCACCATAACCCGGAGAGTCTCAGATCCTCGATTGGGGTCATGGATGGCTTCGCCGTGACAACTATCACAAATTTATCACAATCACAAAAAATAAGGGGTTACAAGCCATGCTTACAACTCGTAACCCCTCAATATGAATGGTGGGTCAGGACAGAATCGAACTGTCGACACTCGGATTTTCAGTCCGATGCTCTACCGACTGAGCTACCGACCCACATTTTGCCAACCGGTTGGCTTTTCTACCGGAGAACCGGGCTTTTGTCAAGGGTTTTTTGCCCGGGGTCTTGGGGGCCGGGCGGCACACGGCCCGGATACCGGACAGCGGTGGTCAGAGGCGTCTTTAGACGTTTTCAATGGGCCTCGTCCCAGTTCCTGCCCGCCGCGATTTCCACCTTCAGGGGCACGTCAAGCTCCATCACTTCCTCCATTTCCTTTTTGACCAGGTCCATGAGTTCTTCCTTCTCTTTCTCCGGGACTTCGAAAACCAGTTCATCGTGGACCTGCATGATCATGGCCGATTTCAGTTTCCTTTTCCGGATCAGGTGATGAATGTTCAGCATGGCCACCTTGATCAGATCCGCCGCCGTTCCCTGAATGGGGGTGTTGATCGCCGTCCGTTCGGCGAACTGGCGGGTGGCGGTGTTGCTGCTGTTGATCTCCGGGAGGAATCGCCGCCGGTTCAGGAGCGTCGTTACGTATCCTTTTTCCCGCGCTTCCGCCAGGATGCCGTCGAGATAGGCCCGGACACCGCTGTATTTGGCGAAATAGCCGTCGATGTAAGCCTGGGCCATCTTCGGGTTGAGACCGAGCTCTTTCGAGAGGCCGAAGGCGGACATTCCGTAGAGGATGCCGAAGTTGATCACCTTGGCCTGGCGCCGCATGTCGGCATTCACCATGGCCGGGAAGACACCGAAGATATCCGAGGCGGTCCGGCTGTGGATGTCCTCCCCGGACAGGAAGGCGTCGATGAGGTTTTTATCCCCCGACAGGTGGGCCAGGATGCGCAGCTCGATCTGGGAGTAGTCGGCCGAGACGATTTCGCAGCCGGGGGCCGCGATGAAGGCCTGGCGGATCCGTTTTCCCTCCAGGGTGCGGATGGGAATGTTCTGGAGGTTCGGATTGCTGCTCGACAGGCGCCCTGTCGCCGTGACTGTCTGATTGTAGGAGGTGTGAATCCGCCCTGTTTCCGGATGGATCAAAAGGGGCAGGGCGTCGATATAGGTCGATTTCAGCTTGATCAGGCTCCGGTATGCGAGAATTTCCGCCGGAAGCTCATGACTGTTGGCCAGGAAGGCCAGGGTTTCGCCGTCTGTCGAATAGCCCTCCTTGATCTTTTTCCCCCTGGGTAACTGCAGCTTGTCGTAGAGAATGACCTGGAGCTGCTTGGGGGAGTTGATGTTGAAATGTTCCCCCGCCAGCTGGTAGATCTTGTTTTCCGACAGGGACAGGATCTGTTCCAGTTCCGCCGACATGGTACGGAGAAGTTCCGCGTCGACGAGGACACCATGGCGTTCCATCGCGGCCAGAACGGAGACCAGGGGCATCTCCAGGTCCCGCAGCAGGCTGTCGAAGCCTTCCGTTTCAATCTGTGCCATCAGAGAGGGAGAAAGCCCGGCGATTGCGTCTGCCCTCCGGCAGGCGTATTCCCTGATTTTTTCCGCGTCCGCCTCCCGGAAGGTCAAGGCCTTCGCGCCGCTGCCCAGAAGATCTTTCTGCGACAGGATCTGTTGACCCGACTGTTCGAAAACGATGTCCGTGAGGTCGAAGCTCCGCCTGGCCGGGTTCAACAGGTATGCGGCGACCATGGTGTCGCACCCGAGGCCGCTGAGCGAGGCGCCCATGCGGTCGAGGGCGACGAGGGCGCTTTTGAAGTCGTGCCCGTCTTTCTTCACCGAAGGGTCGGCCAGCAGCGGGGAAAGAGCGTTCATGACGGTCTTTCTCCAAGCGTCTTCTGCCGTGGGATCGGTTTTGAACAGGGGAATGTAAAGGGCATGCCCCGCTTCCGTACAGACCGCGAGGCCGGCGATTTCCGCACGCATCGGTTCCGGCGACGTCAGGACAAAATCCAGGCAAAAAGACGGGACATGACGGAGTTTTTCAACCAGGACGGAGAGATCCTGTTCCGTCAGTACGAGGCGGTAGTTGCCCCTCAGAATGGCCTCTTCTCCCTTCATCTCCTGAACGAGGGATGAGAACTCGCATTCCTTGAACAGGTCGAGAAGGACACGGCGGTCCGGTTCTTCGTGACGGAGCACGGCGAGATCGATATCCAGGGCGACATGGGTATCGATGGTGGCCAGGTCCCGGCTCATTCTTGCCTGGTCGGCATACTGGAGGATGCTTGCCCGGGCTTTGGCGTTATAGATTTTCTCGGGGTTGTTGATGATGGCCTCGATGGTGCCGAACTGCTCGATCAGGCGCAGGGCGCCCTTGGGTCCGATGCCCGGGACGCCGGGGATGTTGTCGGAGGTGTCGCCCATGAGGCCGAGGATTTCCACGACCTTATCCGGTTCGACGCCGAAGCGTTTCCGGACGGCTTCCACGTCATAGATGACCTCTTTCATCGTGTCAACCATGACGATATGGTCGTTGACGAGCTGCATGAGGTCCTTGTCCCCGGAGACGACCACGACTTTAAGTCCGTCGGCGGCAAAACGCCGGGCCAGGGTGCCGATGATGTCGTCGGCCTCGATCCCCTCTCGCTCGATAACTGGAATGGAAAAACCCCGGACGATATTCTTGATGTAGTCGATCTGGGGTCGCAGGGGTTCCGGCATGGGTTTCCGCGTCGCCTTGTAGGCCTCGAAGGCCTCGTGGCGGAAAGTCGGTCCCTTCATGTCGAACGCCACGGCGACATAATCCGGTTTCTGCTCCCGCAGGAGCTTGATCAGCATGTTTGTGAAGCCGTAGATCGCGTTCGTGGGAAAGCCCTTCGAATTCGACAACTCGGGGATGGCGTAGTAGGCGCGATAGACGTAGTTGTTGCCGTCGACGAGCACAACGGTGGGTTTTGCTTCGGTTTCCGTATTCATAGTTGAAAACTCGCGTTGATCTTGAAGGTCCGGATGGCCTTCATGTGAATGATTTCGAGCCCCGTTTCCCCCTCGATTTTTGCCAGGGTCGCCAGGATGTCTTCCTCCGACGGGCAGATCAGGGTAAACCAGTAATTGTATTCGTGATCTCGCCGATAGTGGTGGGTTACGCCGGGGATGGCGTTGACCGCTTCGATGAATCGCGCCGCCTTTTCTTCCGGGACCTTCGCCGCGCACAGGGTGCTGACGAAACCCAGACGATCCAGGTTGAACACCGCCCCGAGCCGCCGGATCAGGCCCTGGTCTTTGAGGGCCCTGATCCGCTTGAGGACCTCGCCCTCTTCAAGCCCCATTTCTTCGGCAAGGGTTCGGAACGGCTCGGTGGTGACGGGAAACGCCGTTTGAATGCGATTGAGGATTTGCCGGTCGAGATCGTCCATCATCGGTTATCCTTTCTCCATTGTCGATTTTTCGCGATGCGTCCTGTCCTTGCCGGCCGGATCGTAGGCGCAAAGCGGTTCTTCCGCCAGGTAGTCGCCGGTCAGTTCGAAGGCCCGTGCCCGGCATCCGCCGCATACCCGGATGAAGGGACAGGCGCCGCATTTTCCCCCGTAGCGGTTCAGATCCCGTAAATCCTCAAAGATCGGTGCGTGATCCCAGATTTCCGCGAAGGGTTTTTTCGTTATTTGACCGCAGTCGATTTCCAGGTAACCGCAGGGCTGCACCTGTCCCGTGTGAGAGATAAAACAGAAGGAACTGCCTCCCAGGCAGCCGCGGGTCATGGCGTGAAAGTGGGGCGGGGCGTTCACGTCTTCCGGTTGCGGGTGCTTTTTTATCATGCCCTTGTCCTTCTGGTGGACGATCCGGAAATAATGGGGGGCGCAGGTCGCCTTGAGCTGGATGGGCGACAGCGCGCTCTGCCGGTGAAACCACTCCAGGGTTTTTTCGTAGGCTGCGGCGGAGATCGATTGATCACCCAGGTCCTTCCCCCGTCCCGTGGGCACCAGGAGGAAAATGTGATGGGCCGAGGCTCCCAAAGCGACGGCCAGCTCCAGGATCGCCTCGATCTGGTTCAGGTTTGTCTGCGTGATGGTGGTATTGATCTGGAACTCCATGCCGCCTTTTTTGAGCAGGTCGATACCCCGCATGGCCTCGTCGAAGGCGCCGGGGACGCCCCGGAACAGGTCGTGGCTTTCCGCGTCGCGGCCGTCGATGCTGACGCTGACCCGGCGGATTCCCGACCGGACCATGTTGCCGACTGTTTCCTCGGACAGCAGGGTGCCGTTGGTCGCCAGGACCATCCGGAGTCCTTTCCGATTGCCGTAGCCGGCGATTTCGAAAATGTCTTCCCGCAACAGGGGTTCACCCCCCGTGAGAATGATGATCGGCTGGCTGAAGGCGGCGATCTCGTCGAGAAGGCGAAGGCACCGGCCGGTGTCCAGCTCTCCCGGATAGGGGCCCCGCAAGGCGGAGGCCCGGCAGTGGACGCAGGAGAGGTTGCATCTCCGGGTGACTTCCCAGGCGACCATCCGGAGGGTCTTCGGCAAAAGGGGGAGCTTCTTCCTCTGCGACACGATCAGCCTTTCCGGAGCAATTCGGCCGCTTCCCCGGCGAAATAGGTGATGATGATATCCGCCCCTGCCCGCTTGATCGCGGTGAGGGCTTCCATCATGGCCAGTTCTCCGTCGATCCACCCCATTTTCGCGGCGGCCTTGATCATGGCGAATTCTCCGCTGACGTTATAGGCCGCGACGGGGAGATCGAATTCCTCCTTGGCCCGGCGGATGATATCCAGGTAGGGGAGGGCGGGTTTTACCATGATGATGTCGGCTCCCTCGCTTACGTCAAGTGTCATCTCCCGGATAGCCTCGTCGCTGTTCGCCGGGTCCATCTGGTAGGACTTGCGGTTACCGAATTGCGGGGCGCTCTCGGCGGCCTCCCGGAAGGGGCCGTAAAAACTGGAGGCGTACTTGGCGGAATAGGCCATGACGGGTAATGATTCGAACCCGCTTTCGTCGAGAGCTTCCCGGATTGCGCCGACCTGGCCGTCCATCATGGCCGACGGGGCGACCATGTCCGCCCCGGCCCGGGCGTGTGACAGGGCCGTTTCCGCGAGGACCTCCAGGGTCGAGTCGTTGTCCACGTCGCCCTTTTCGATCATGCCGCAGTGTCCGTGGCTGGTGTACTCGCACAGGCACACGTCGGTGACGACCAGGATGTCCGGGCATTTCTCCTTGATGCGCCGTACGGTCCGCTGAACGATCCCGTCTTTGGCAAAGGCGCCGGAAGCCGTTTCATCCTTTTTCTCGGGGATGCCGAACAGCAGGATTGCAGGAATACCGAGCGATTCCAGGCGCCGGACCTCTTTGACCAGCAGGTCCGCCGACTGCTGGAAGACCCCCGGCATGGAAGCGACGGGATTCTTGACGTCCTTCCCCGGAACAACGAACAGGGGATATATGAAATCGTTTGCTGACAGGGCGGTTTCGCGGATCAGTTTCCGGAACGCTTCATTTTTTCGCAGCCGTCTGGGCCGATATTCGGGGAATTGCATTTTTACCTCCGCATAGAGTCTTTCCTGTTTTTTATCCAGCGTCCCGTACAGGGACCCCGGCTCTAATCTTCGATCCCGATTTCCCGGTCCGTGAGAAAACAGGCGGGATCGGAAGCCCAGATGTCGCCGGTCGCCGCCTCGGCCCGGGCGCGGAAATTACCGCCGCACACGTCGAGCCACCGGCACCGGGCACAGCGGCCCGTGACAAATCTTTTTTTGTCCTTCAGCCGGGCCATCAGGTCGTTCGATGTATCCGTCCATATCTCGCTGAAGGGGCGCTGCCGGACATTGCCGAAGGATATGTCCCGCCAGAACTGGTCGGCGTGTACTTCCCCGTCCCAGCTTACGCAGCCGATTCCGTGGCCCGAGCTGTTGCCCTCGTTCATTTTCAGCAGTTCCAGGACTTCGGCCGCCCGCGCCGGGTTTTCCCGGAGAAGCCGCAGGTAGACATAGGGCCCGTCGGCGTGGTTGTCGACCGTGAGAATCTCCTTTTCCAGGCCCCGATCGAAAAGCCGTTTCGTCCGGTCCATGATGAGATCTAAAACGACCCGCGACTCGGTGTGGTCCAGATCCTCCTCGATGAGCTTCGAGCCGCGTCCGGTGTAGACCAGGTGGTAGAAACAGGCCCGGGGAATGCCTTCCGCCTCGATCAGGTCGAAGATAGCCGGAATGTCGGCGGCATTTCGGCGGTTGATCGTGAACCGGATGCCGACCTTGATGCCTTCTGCCAGGCAGGTGCGGATGCCTTTCATGGCCTCGTCGAAGGCGCCCATGACGCCGCGGAAATGATCGTGGGTTTCCCGGAGACCGTCCAGGCTGACGCCGACGTAGGACAAACCGAATTTCCTGAAGGTCTTGGCGAAATCGTCCGTAATCAGGGTGCCGTTTGTGGAAATAACGGCCCGGATGCCCCGGTCCGTCGCGTGCCGGACCAGCTCCGGCAGATCAGGCCGCATCAGGGGTTCTCCGCCGGAGAAGAGAATGACGGGACAGGAGAATGCCGCCAGGTCGTCGATGAGAGCTTTCCCTTCCTGCGTGGTCAGTTCGCCCGCGTAGATTTTATTCTGGGACTGCGAGTAGCAGTGAACGCACCGGAGATTGCAACGCCTGGTCATGTTCCAGACGACCACGGGGCGCTTCGTCGCCGCGAACTGGAGCAGGTGGGAGGGCAGGTGCTTCCCGTCCCGGCTGTACCGGAGCACATCGGCCGCCTCCACCGCGCCGCAGTATAGTTTCGAAATGCCGATCATGAAGCCAATCCTCGATCCCCTGTTCCGCCCATGAAGGGCAGGAAGTTTACGATGGCATGAGTGAAAATAATCAATATGAGATGGATGCCACGGGAGCTAAGTAACACATTCCCCCCCGGTGGCACAAATGTTTCTTCCGGATGCTGTTGTCAAGGGGAGGATCTTTACATATCGATTAAGTTGTCGTATGAGAGTTGCTTGCCGCGGATTCCCGTCCTGTCCATGTGACGGATGAAAGAGCCGGTTCACTGCGGGTGATGTCCCGATTGTTCCGGTCTCGAAGAGAACCATGGGCTTACGTGGAATGCCGGGATGGAAAGAGGGCGTATCCTGCAGCCGTTTTGAACGAAAGGGCGGACATGTTGCCGTTATGACAGCGGTATTTCTTGACAGACAGGGCGCTCCTTTCTATATTCAGCCGAAAGCGACGAAGGCGTGAAAAGTCTAAAAAATATCTGTTTTGTCATTAAACAAGGGCGATTTCCCGGGTTCCGCCGGGAAAGGATGGGGTTCCGTGGGGTGTAAGGCGTGAAGTACGACTCGTCGGTCATGAGTTATTTTCTCCAGGGCGAAAGCACCCGGCGCAATGTCCGTCTGCTTTCCAGGTACTTTCTCGTGCTGGCGGGGATGGTGACGGTTTACAGCGTCGTCTTTCATTTTCTGATGGCCTATGAAGGCCGTGAGCATTCTTGGCTTACGGGTTTCTATTGGACCCTCACGGTGATGACGACACTGGGATTCGGAGACATTACTTTCAATTCCGATCCGGGACGAGCCTTTTCCATCCTGGTGCTTCTCTCCGGCGTGGTCTTTTTCCTCACCCTGCTCCCCTTCACCTTCATCAAGTTTTTCTACGCCCCCTGGATTGAAGCCGAGGCCAGAAAAAGAACCCCGCGGGAACTGCCGCCGGAAACGGCGGACCACGTCATCATTACCAACTACGATTCGGTGACCCAGGCCCTGATCGAGAAGCTGAAGGATCACGGTTATGAATACGTGCTCATCCTGGAAGACTTCAAGCAGGCGCTGGAACTTTCGGACGCCGGGTACCGCGTTGCAGTCGGAAACATCGACGATCCCGAAACCTACCGGAACATGAAGGTTGAAAATGCGTTGCTGGTCGTTGCCACCAACCGGGATGAAATCAACACGAACATTGCTTTCACCGTTCGCGAACTGACCGATCGTGTTCCGATCGTCACCACCGCCAATTCACCCTATTCCGTGGATATATTACGGATGGCCGGAAGCACGAAAGTTCTCCAGTTCCATGATATCCTGGGGCGCTCGCTGGCGACGTGGACGGTGGGCGGCGACTGTAAAGCCAACATCATCAGCCGGTTCGACGAATTGATCATCACGGAGTTCCCGGCCCTCGGGACGCCACTGGTCGGAAAGACGCTGGCGGAAAGCAGATTGAGGGAAAATTTGGGGGTGAACGTGGTGGGGATCTGGGAGCGGGGAAAATTCGGCATCCCGAAGGCGGAAAGCCGGATCACCCGGACCAGCGTGCTGGTGCTGGCGGGTTCTGAAGAGAGCATGCGGGCCTACGAAGAAATCTACTCCTTTTATCACATTTACAAGCTGACAACGGACCCGGTCCTCATCATCGGGGGCGGGCGGGTAGGCTATGCCATCGCCGAGCGTTTCAAGGAGAGGGAAACGCCGTACCTCATCATCGAGAAAAACGCCCGGGCCGTGCAGAAGGGGGAAAATTATGTGATTGGAGACGCCGCCGATATCCGCACGCTGCAGAAGGCATGGCTCGAAAAAGCTCCGGCCGCGCTGGTCACGACTCACGATGATGCCACAAACATCTACCTGACGAAGTACCTGAGAAGCCTGAGACCGGATCTTCAGATTCTCAGCAGGGCGAACCTGGAGCGCAATGTGTCGACGCTTCACCGTGCCGGCGCCGATTTCGTCATGTCTTACGCCTCGCTGGGCGCCAATGCCGTTTTCAACTTCCTGAAGCATGAAGACACCCTGATGCTGGCGGAAGGGCTGAATGTCTTCCGATTGAAGGCGCCGCCGTCACTGGTGGGTAAAACCCTAGCCCGTTCGAAGATCCGGGAACTGACGGACTGCTCCGTCGTTGCCATGAGAGAAAACGGCCTCATGTCGATCAATCCCGATCCGCAGACGCCCATCAGGGAGAACACCGAATTGATTCTGATCGGCACATACGAAGGGGAGAGGAAATTCCTGCTCTGGCAGAATCAAGATTGATAAAAGAAGTCTTTTTGCTGAACAATTGACATCGGATCCCGATTCTTTTATATCTGGCCCGATTTTTCAATCGGGAAGGATAAAGGTCCGACATCTTTGTCGGCCGCCGGGAGGGAGTTTTGCGCATGAACCACAGAATTTTGGTTGTCGACGACGATGTGTCGGTCCGGGATCTGTTCCAGACCGCTTTTACCGATGCGGGGTATGAAGTGGTCCTTGCCGAGGGCGGCGAGGAGGCCCTGGATATTCTGAGAAAGCAGGATATCCAAGTCATCTTCCTGGATCTGAAACTGTTCGGCATGAACGGCATAGAACTTTGCCGGCAGATCCGCACGTTCAAGCCCGTTTCCCTGATTTACGCCATGACGGGTTGGAGCGCCCTCTACGAGATCGAGGAATGCCGGGAGGCGGGTTTCGATGATTTCTTCACCAAGCCCATCTCCCTGGAGATTATTTTCAAAGCCGTCGGCGACGCCTTCGAAAAGTTAAACCGCTGGCGTGGGGGCAAGCCGTTGCCGCTGTAAAACCGGAAACTTTGCTCCAGAAAGAAATCTACAGACTTTTTGCATCCTTGTTGATTTTCAGCCGGCCGTTTTTGATCATGGCCGCCTTGTTCGCTTCCAACCAGGACCGGATCACGTCCTCCTGCTTGAAACGTAAAAGGCCGTTCTTCAGGTTGCCTTTCCGCGCTTCGTAATCCGCGGGATCGATGTTCCCTCTGGCCAGAAATCGAATGACATAGACGCTGTTCCCGCTGACAAACGGTTTTTCGGGATAGGGCGCATTGACCGTCAGCGACAGGAGACTGTCCGATATTTCCTCGGATGCCCCGATCTGGGGAATGGGTTCGCCGGGCAGGAACAGACCCGTCTCTGAGCTTGTAAGACCCTTTTCCGCACAGACTTTCTGCCAGGCCTCTCCCTTCTTCAGACGGTCCAGGATTGCCTGGGCTTTCTGCAGTACCAGCCGCTGGGATTCGGAGGCGACGAACATCGCCCTGACGGTCGGTTCGACCTCTTTCAACACGGGCAGGTGGGCGGGTTTCTTTTCGAGAAGCTGAAAGACGTAATAGCCGTGTTCGTCGAACATGACGGGACTGATTTCGTCCTTCTGCAGATCCAGGAGATTTTTCGTGAAATCGGAGATGCCTGAGAACTCCCGCGGGGGATTGTTCAGCGGGAAGAAATCCGTTGAACGGACGGTGCAGCGGTTCTGGGCGGCGAACTGGTCGAAGTTCTCCTCCTGGTAGATTGTATCGTGGGCGTCCTTCGCCTTCCGGGACGCATCTTTCATCCCCAGGATCTTCTTCAGTTCCGCAATGGCCATGCCTCTCATGGCAGTATCGGTCAGTTTCGGATTTTGCCTCTGCCAGGCGTCTTTCTGCTGTGCCACGTAATCCGTAATGTCAATTTCCGCCGGGTTGGCTGAAGATTCCATATCGGATGCCGTGAACACGAGGTACTTCAGGCGGACCTGTTCGGGAATGCGGAAACGGTCCCCGTTTTGCTTGAGAAAAGCTTCCAGGTCGCTTTGCGTGGGAGAGATTTCTTTTGCCATATCCGCCGCCTGGAGTTTAACGAACTGGATGCTGATCTTTTCGTTCCGAATCCTGTAAAGATCGAAAACTTCCCGGTCCGTGACAAAAACGCCGCTCTGGAGCAGTTCCCGGATCTTTTCCACCAGGATGTTCCGCTTGTGGGAGGCCTCGAATTCTTCCGGGGTGAGATGGTTCATTCTCAGAAGATCCTGGTACAGGTACTCCCTGAAAACACCGTCTTTCTGAAAACCGGGGAAGGATAGGATGGAGTTGCGCACTTCCTCGTCCGTGACCTTGATTCCCAGTTCATCGGCCTTGCGGACGATGACGGCCTGGTTGACCAGGTTGTCAAGGGCACGCTGTTTCAGGTTCAGGGATTTGATGAGCTCGTTCGTCAGCATCCCCTTGAACTGCTGCTGTGCCGCTTCGAGCAGGCCCTGGTATTCCTTTTCATATTCCACGTAGGAAATGGCTTTGCCGTCCACGGTAGCGATGGCCTCGGCGGTCTGCTGCCCCCCCATGGAACCGAAGTAAAGCGCGAAAACAATGATGATCAGGAACAGCAAGAGTTTCATAATCCAACTCTTTGCATGTTTTCTCATGAGTTCCAGCATAGAACACCCCACATTGTCTATTTAGACTGTCAGCAATAATATAGGCGGTATGAAATTGCAACGGGATTTTTGGAAAATTTCGTTGATTAGGCCTATGAAATAGGGTATATGCAAAATTCATTTAAATATCTGAAAATGTTCAATTTACTGAAATGATTCAACATTAAGATTCCAGCCGAAGGAGGAACCCTTGATATTCGATTTTATCTTAGGAAAGTTTTCCAATGACCTGGCCATCGATCTGGGTACTGCGAATACACTGGTTTATGTGAAGGGGAAAGGCATTGTTCTGAGCGAACCGTCCGTCGTCGCCGTGCACATGGATTCGCGGGGGATGAAGAAGGTACTGGCGGTCGGTGCCGAGGCGAAGAAAATGCTCGGAAGGACGCCGGGGAACATTTCCGCCATCCGGCCGATGCGTGACGGCGTCATTGCGGATTTCGACATTACCGAGGCCATGCTTCGCCATTTTATCCTGAGCGTGCACAACCGGAGGGCGTTGGTCCGTCCCCGGATCATCGTGTCCGTTCCTTCCGGGATCACCCAGGTGGAGAGAAGGGCTGTCCGGGAAACCGTCGAATCGGCCGGTGCCCGCGAAATTTACCTCATTGAGGAACCCATGGCGGCGGCCATCGGAGCGGGACTCCCGATCCGGGAACCGATCAGTTCGATGATCGTCGACATCGGGGGCGGGACGACGGAAGTGGCCGTTATTTCCCTGGCGGGTATCGTGTATTCCCAGTCGGTCCGGGTTGCGGGAGACAAGATCGACGAGGAAATCGTGCAGTACATGAAGCGGAAATACGGTCTTTTGATCGGTGAGCGGTCGGGAGAAATGATCAAGATGAGTATCGGCAACTGTTATCCTGATGACGAGGTCCGTAAGGTTGACGTCAAGGGACGGGACCTGATATCCGGTATCCCCAAGATCGTCGAAATCAATTCCGATGAGGTCCGGGAGGCGATTCAGGAACCGGTCAGGCTGATCGTGGACGCCATTAAGGATGCCCTGGAAAATGCGCCCCCCGAATTGGCCGGCGACATCGTGGACCGGGGTATCGTTTTAACCGGCGGCGGCGCACTGCTTCGCAATATCGATCTGCTGATCAAGGAAGAAACCGGTCTGCCCATCATGATCGCCGAGGATCCGCTTTCCGCCGTGGCCAGAGGTGCCGGAATGGCTCTTGACCAATTGGATATCCTGAAAGAAGTGACTTTCCAGGTGTAGGAAATCCGGGGGGCGTTGCCTGCCGGGAGGTTTCGGATGGTTGATTTCTTCAGCCCGCGATGCGGCAAGAGCGGATCCGTGCAGCGGGTGAAGAAGTCGACGGTCTTTTAACAAGGATTCCCTTAGAGGAAGCGCGAACCACATTTGATGCAGTTGCCGAAAAGAAAATATTCCCTGTTCGCCCTGGCCTTGATGTTCGTTCTGGTTCTGGCCTTTTTTTCTTATCAACTGAAGTTTTCCCAAAAGCCCGGCCTGCTTCGCAAAATAGTTCTGGAGATCAGTTCCCCCCTGGAGGCGGCGATTAACGACAGCGTGGCCGGAGTGGAAGAAACCTGGCGGCGTTATCTGTTTTTATACGGATTGACCGACGAGAACAAGCGGCTGCGGGAAACGAACGCCCGGCTTACCCGGAAGGTGATCGAGTATCGGGAGGCGCACCTGGAGAATATCCGGTTGCGAAGGCTGCTTGCATTCAAGGAAAAGCTGGGATACGAAACGGTGGCAGCGGGCATTGTCCGGCGGGACATGGCCGGATTCATCAAAACAATGATGATCGATCGGGGCGAAAGCGATGGGATCCGCAAGGGGCAGCCCGTCGTTGTTGAGACGGGACTTGTGGGACGGGTAATCGAAGCGACCTGGCATACATCGCGTGTCCTGCTGCTGACGGACGAGAACAGCAATGTCGATGCCCTTGTCCAGGGGACGAGGGCCAACGGAATCCTTCGGGGGACGGGGATGGGGATCTGCAGCCTGAAATACATCGTTAAGACGGAAATGGTGCGGAAGGGGGATGTCATCCTGACCTCCGGCCTTGGGGGTGTGTTCCCCAAAGGATTGATCCTGGGCATTGTCCGCGGGGTTGAGAACAACAAGACAAGCATGTTTCAGGATATCGATGTCGTGCCCGGTGTGGACTTCCGGAAGATGGAAGAGGTTCTTGTGATTACGGGGAAATGGTGAAAGCACGATGATTCACGCTTTGGCCTGGATTCCCGTCTTGTTTTTGCTGGTTGTTGCGCAAAAAACGATCCTGGACATTTTTTCGTTTCACCTGCTGAGCATCGAGCTTTCCCTGATTTTCGTGGTGTTTGCGGCTTTTCATATGAGTGTTTTCCGCGGGGGGATCCTGACGCTTGTGACCGGATTTTTTGTCGGAACCATGACGGGGTCCGTGACGAGTTTGTTCATGTTCCTTTACATGACCCTGTTTTATGTTTCGGTGCTTGTTTCAACGCGGGTGTACATCGGACAGCCCTATTTCATCATGGTTTTTACCATGTTTTGCGCATTTCTCGAGGGAATGATGCTCGTGATCATCAACCGGTGCGTCATGGGTGCCCCGGCTCTTTACCCGACGCTGCTGGCCGTGCTGCCCCAGATCTTCGTCCTGGGTTTAATCAGTCCCCTGTTCTTCAAAGCGTTCAGGAAGTTTGAGGTGTTGGTCCATGCCAAGACGGCCCAACCGGATTAATGCCCATGACTCCGCCGTGTACCGGCAAAAGTTCAAAGGGTTTTTTATCCTTGCTTGTGTGGCCTTTTGCGTTCTTGCGCTGAGAATGTGGCATCTGCAGGTCATCAAGGGGGAGGAGATGGCCCAGCGGTCGGAGATCAACAGTGTCCGGTTCTGCAAAATCAGACCCCTGCGGGGGTTGATTACGGACCGGTACGGGAACGTTCTGGTCGATAACCAGCCCTCTTTCGACATTGTTTTCACACCCGACAAGAACCGCGATCTGAAAGTGGTGACGGGGCGGTTGCAGTCTCTTTATCGGGAGCAGTCTCTTCAGTTCACCGAAGATTTCAACCGGCTGTATGAAGAAAAAACCTATGCCCCCATCCGGCTCGACAAGAATGTCGATGCCAAAAAACTCGCCCTCGTTGAGACGAGATCCCTTGATCTTCCCGGCGTCGGGATCGACGTGGTGCCCACCCGGCAATATCTTTACGGTGAAATGATGGCCCACCTGATCGGGTATGTCGGTGAAATAAGCAGTGTCGAACTTAGAAAAAAGAACTTCGAAGGTTACCAGGCGGGGGATATTGTCGGGAAATACGGAATTGAAAAATTTTTCGATTCCTATCTGAAAGGAATAAACGGCGGGGAGGAAGTGGAGGTCAACGCCCATGGAAAAAAAATCCGGAGCCTGCGAAAAGTAGACCCGACGCAGGGTTATCACCTGCACCTGACCATCGATGCCTCTCTCCAGCAGACTGCCTGGGATGCTTTCGAAGGCAGACCGGGAGCGGCGGTGGTGATGGATACCAGGACCGGAGAAATTCTCGCTTTGGTCAGTTCCCCGTCTTTCGATCCGAATCTGTTCAACGGGGGGATTTCCCACCGGGAGTGGAGGAAGCTTTCCACGAATCCCTTCCACCCGATGGAAAACCGGGCCATATCGGGTCAGTATCCCCCGGGATCGACCTACAAACTCGTTGTCGCGGCGGCGGCTCTGGAGGAAAAGATGATCACTCCGGAATCATCCGTGACCTGTGACGGGACGTTTCAACTGGGGAACCGGTTGTTCCGGTGCTGGCAGAAAAAAGGTCATGGGCGGATGAACCTCCATCAGGCCATTGTCGAATCCTGCGATGTCTATTTTTATCATCTGGGGAAGCAGTTGGGTGTGGACAAGATTGCCTACTATGCCCGCGCCTTCGGCTTCGGTGCCCCGACGGGCCTGACCCTGGCACGCGAAAAAGGTGGAATTGTGCCGACAAAAGCTTGGAAACTGTCCAAAACCCGGCAAGCCTGGCAGGCGGGGGAAACCATCTCCGTCTCTATCGGGCAGGGATTCAATCTGGTGACCCCGCTGCAGCTGGCCAGTTTCTATTCGGCTCTGGCAAACGGGGGAATCCTCTACCAGCCGCGGCTGGTCTCACGGATCGACGGTCCGGACGGGAAGGTGGTCTGGGAATCCGTTCCCGGGAAAAAGAGCCGTATCCCCGTCAGCCGGGAGAACCTGGAGATCCTGAATCGCGCCCTCTGGGGAGTCGTCAATGAAAACGGCGGCACGGGCTATGTCCTGCGCAGGCCCGAAAAAGACGTTTGCGGGAAAACAGGCACGTCCCAGGTGGTGGGACTTCCCATGGATGAGCGGGCCAGAAGGGCCAGGATCCTGATGGGTGCGCACCGGGATCATGCCCTGTTTGTCTGCTTCGCTCCCTATAAAAATCCGGAAATCGCCGTTTCCGTCATCCTTGAACATGCCGGTCACGGCGGGTCCGCCGCCGCACCGATCGCCAGGAAAGTCATCGACGCCTATTTCGCCAACAAAAAGAGCTTGCTGCAGAATCCTTCCCTTCGTATCCAACCCCATCCTCCGGTCAAACCCACCGTTTCTCCCGAACGGAAAGAAACCGGCCCTTCCCTGACTCAGAACGGGATCGATTCTCAGAATCCAAGCCAGAGGGCTACACGATAAGCCGCCACTCCTCCCGCGTACGAAAGCACGAGGGTCATGAAGAGGGCCGACAGAAACCATTTCCAGTTGCCCATTTCCTGTCTCATGACCCCGATGGTGGCTACGCAGGGCAGAAAGAGCATCTGCACGACCAGAAACGACAGGGCCGATGCGGGAGGGATGAACCGGTTGATGAGAGGGCCGATGCCTTCCTCGCCCACGCCGTAAAGAACGCCCAGGGTGGCGATGGAATTTTCCTTGGCCACCAGGCTGGAAAACAGGGCCGTGATCATTTTCCAGTCCAGTCCGATGGGGGTTCCCACCGGCTCGATCCAGCGCCCCGCCATGGCGAGCAGGCTTGTTTCGACGTGGCCGTAAGGAAGGTAGGAAAAAAGCCAGATGATCATGGACATGGCCAGGATGATCGTTCCCGCCTTCTTTACGAAGGCGACCAGGCTCGCCCAGACGGCCATGGTGATCGTTTTGATGTCGGGCTTGTGGTACAGAGGAAGCTCCATGATGAACGGCATGGATTCCTCCTTGAAGATAGTGGCCTTGATGAAAATTCCGGTCAGGCCCAGGACGACCATGTTGAGGGCCATGAGGGACCAGGATACCAGCGGCGCCTTGTCGGCGAAGATGGCGGACGCCATGAAGATCAGAACGGCGATTCTGCCCGTGCAGGGAATGAAGGGGGCGAGAAAGATCGTCAGGAGCCTCGCTTTGCTGGATTCGATGATGCGGCTCCCCAGGACGGCGGGGACATTGCAGCCGAATCCCAGGCACATGGGGATGAAACTCTTGCCGTGCAAGCCGATCAGATGCATGAATCGGTCCATGACGAAGGCGGCCCGGGCCATGTAACCGACATCTTCCAGGAGCGCCATGGCGGCGAAGAAGATCAGCAGAATAGGCAGAAATGTGACGACGTAGCCGGCCCCCCCGATCATCCCGTCCAGAATGAGATGGCGGCTCCATGCCGGAAAGGAGGCCAGGAAAGGCTCGAGAATACGTGTCAGCGAATGAACACCCAGTTCCATCAGGGATTGAAGCGGGGATCCGACGGTATAAGTCAGAAAAAAAACCAGGCCGAGAATGGACATCAGGATCGGGATGCCGAAAATCGGCCGGGTCAGAATGTGATCGATACGATCGGTCATGACGACCTGCCCCATTTTAAACCGGGAAACGGCGGCCCGGGTGATTTTTTCGATCCAGTCATAACGCCCGCCCACGACGGCCCTCAGGGAGTCTTCATGGGCGGAAAGCTCGGCCTGGATTTCGTTCCAGACGTTCTGGGGAATCAGGGCGATCATCCTATCCAGGATTTCCGGGTCTCCCTCCATGACTTTTGTCGTGATCCACTGGGCGGGGTAACGGAGCGGGGCATAGGGGGCAATCAGGTGGCTCAGCTTCTGGAAAACGTCCCGGTGGTCTTGGGAGACCTCGGGAACGTACGGCCGGTAGACGGTTTTCCCCCGCACGAGATCGACGGTCCGGGAAAGAAGCTTGTCGATGCCCTTGTTCTTGGTCGCGATCATCGGTACGACAGGAATGCCCAGTTCTTTCTCCAGCATTTCAATATCGATCTGAATTCCCTGATTTTCGGCCACATCGATCATATTGACGGCGATGATGATGGGAGGCCCCAGGAGGAGCAGTTCCGACAGCAGGTAGAGGCTCCTCTCCATGGCGGCTGCATTCATCAGGAGAATGATGGCATCGGGATGTTCGTTCAGGATAAAATCCCGCGACACCTTTTCCTCTTCGGAAAAGGAAGTCAGGCTGTAAGTTCCGGGCAGATCGACGATGCGGATTCCCAGGTCCCCCGATTCATGGATCCCTTCCTTTTTTTCCACGGTTTTGCCGGGCCAGTTTCCCACGTGCTGGGAAAGGCCCGTCAGGATGTTGAACACGGTCGACTTGCCGACGTTGGGCTGGCCCGCCAGGGCAAACAGGAACAGATCCCTTTCCTTCGGTTCTTCTTTGGAAAGTTCCCGTACTCTCTGGACGATGATTTTGGATGCTTCTCCCCGGCCAAGAGCGATCCTCGTTTCCGCGACCTGAACGATGAAGAGATTCGAACTGTTACGAAGGACCTTGATCCGGACGGCCGGTGCGATACCCATTCCTGCCAGTCTGCTCAGGAGGGATCCCCCGCCGGCGATCAGTTGGATAATACCTTCTTCTCCTTCTTCCAGGGAAGTGACGGGATATTGTTTGTGGTCTGTCATGAATATGCTGAACCTCTATGCAAGTGATGTATTTTCGGGAGAACCAGCCGATGGAATCTCCGGTAAGATGAAACACGCGTCACCCTCTTTATGGGGGAAAACATCCGGAGGGGGCAAGGACAAAACCGGTGAGGATGCCTTTGCCTTGGAGGATCGATCTTTCAGCCTAAATTCCCTCGTGGCTTATAGCATGAACTCAAAGAAAAGGGATCAAAAAAATTCAGGAAAACGGTCTTGACGGCATGCCGGTTAGGTGTTAAGAGCTCGACACTTAAGTTTGCAGGACGGCGTATAAATGCATAGGGGCACAGGCGATCTTTCGGGGGGAGGAAGGGCTCCTTTTCCTCTGGAAACCAATGAGCGTTTTTTAATAAGGGAACATGTAATGAATTTTGAAAAGCTGTTGGAACGATCCGTTAAAATCCATGGTCATCTCTGCCCGGGGCAGGTGCTGGGAGTGAAAATGGCCATTTGGGGCATGCAGCTGATCGGATTGGATGCCCCGGAGGCGGGACGGATGAAGAACATGATCGTCTACGTTGAGATGGATCGTTGTGCCACCGACGCAATACAGTCCGTGACCGGGTGCAGCCTGGGGCATCGAACCATGAAGTTTCTCGATTACGGGAAGATGGCCGCGACGTTTGTCAACCTGGAGAATGGGAAGGCGGTCCGGCTCATTGCCCGTGAAGAAACACGGGAAAGAGCGCGGGAATTATTCCCCGACGTAGAGGACCGTTACGAGGCCCAGATCCAGACTTACCTGATCATGCCGAGCGAGGAGCTCTTTGACGTCATGCCGGTCCGGGTGACGATTCCCCCCCAGGACATGCCGGGCAGGCCGATGCGGCGGGTTCAATGCAACCGTTGCGGCGAGTACGTTCAGGATATCCGTGAAGTAAACCGGGATGGGGAGATTCTCTGCAAAGCCTGTGCGAGCGGTACCTATTACGAAAAAAACGTATGATTGTATCGGGTTTTTTAACGAAACAGGTTCCGATCCGCTTCCGTTATCGGGGAGGCGTCGGTGTGCCTTGACGGGTATATTCTCCGGTGGGGGTAAAATAACATGAGCGCAGGGGTGGCCGTCGTCATCGGGATCGTCGGCGCTGTTGTCGGCAGTTTTCTGAATGTCTGTATCTGGAGGATTCCCCGGGAAGAGTCCGTCGTTTTCCCCGCCTCCCATTGTCCCGCCTGCTCTCGTCCCATCCGTTTCCAAGACAACATTCCGATGATCAGCTACCTGATTCTGGGCGGACGCTGCCGGGATTGCGGGGAACGGATTTCTCTTCGTTATCCTCTCATCGAGGCGTTGACGGCGGGCATGGCCGTTCTGCTTTTCTGGAAGTACGGCTTGACCCTGAAACTGGCCGCGGCCTTCCTCTTCACGGCGGCCCTGATCGTGATTACTTTTATTGACATGGATTATCAGATTATCCCGGATGTGATCAGTCTGCCGGGGATTCCTCTGTGTTTTCTTGCCGCCGTGTTCGTTATGGAGGTGCCTTTCCTCGATGCCCTGGCCGGGATTCTGGTCGGCGGCGGTATCCTCTACGTCATTGCCGTGGGATACGAGTGGATTGCGAAACGGGAAGGCATGGGCGGGGGGGACATCAAGCTTCTCGCCATGCTGGGGGCTTTCTTCGGCTGGAAATCCCTGCTGTTCATTGTTCTCTGCAGTTCTTTGACGGGGGCCGTGATCGGAATCACCCTGATGGTCATCAAAGGACAGGATATGAAATATGCCGTTCCCTTCGGACCTTTTCTCGCTTTGGGGGCGGTGTTGTATTTTTTCTTTGGCGAACCCTTCCTGAATTTTCTTTTCCTGACCGCTTAGGATCGGACTTCCCTATCTTTAATCTTTATGGGGGGGTGATTTCCGATTTTGTTCCGGATAGGCCGATGTTACGGACCCCTGGAACGGAGGAAAAATCTTGACTTTTTTAAGCGACTGGTTGTAGATACGCGAAGTCTGTTCATATCAATTTACAAGAGGTGAACCATGGGGACCGAGAAACGGTATTGTTCGATTTGTGCCTGGAGAGAGAGCTGTCAGAAAAAATTCAGCGTTTCGACCGATGCTGCGGGGTGTGTGCACTGTCCTGATTATTCGAGGGATCTGTCCATCAAGGACAGGGACATCGATGAGGCTGAACGGAAATACAGGGAGTCGCAGTAGCCTCCTGAGCTGCGTGCGACGGGTGTAATCATCGCCGGGTGATCCGTTTGCTGTATTGGGAATGAAGTAAATACCGTGACAAGTAATGTCAGGACGTTGCTTGTCACTTTTTTTTATCAGAGGTTGTGGTTTGATCGTTTCATTGAAGAAGGATATCGTCCGGTCGATCGAACGGGCGTTGAAGGAGTGTGCCGGGTCCGGCCTGCCGGATTGCGATGTTCCCTTTATCGAGATTGAGGCGACGAAGGACAAAAAGCACGGTGATTATGCCACCAATGTGGCCATGGTTCTTGCGTCGAAGCTGAGGCAGAATCCCCGGAAGATTGCCGAGGCGATCCGGGCAAATTTCGATGGCGGGGACGTGGTCGAAAAAATCGAGATCGCGGGGCCGGGTTTCATCAATTTCTTCGTCCGGGAGAGTGTCTGGCCGCGTCTTCTGGAGGCTATCGACAAAGAAGGGCGGGACTACGGGAAAAATGATTTGGGGGAGGGCAGGAAGGTGCAGGTCGAATTCGTCAGCGCCAACCCGACGGGTCCCCTGCATATCGGCCATGCCCGCGGGGCCGTGGTCGGCGACGTGATCGCCCGGCTTCTCAACGCCTGCGGTTACAGCGTGTCCCGGGAATACTATATCAACGATGCCGGCAACCAGATGAATAACCTGGGCAAATCCGTTTATCTGCGTCTGCGGCAGTTGCTGGGGGAAGATGTTGAATTTCCCGACACCTGTTATCAGGGCGATTACATCAAGGATCTGGCTCGCGAAATTCTTCAGAAGGAGGGGAAAAAGGCGATCGAAAAACCCGAGGATGTGTTGATCCGGGTGTTTACAGACTACGCCGGCGGCGTCATCCTGGAGGGGATCAAGGAGGATCTGCGCGTTTTCGGCGTTTCGTTCGACCGGTACTTCAGCGAACGGGAACTTCATCGGGACAACGGCGTGATGGAGCTCCTCGCGGAACTGGAAAAGAAGGATTTTATCTATCTGGAAGATAACACTTCCTGGTTCCGGACGACTCTGTTCGGCGATGAAAAGGACCGGGTTGTGATCCGCCAGAACGGTGAACCGACGTACTTCGCCGCCGATATCGCCTATCATAAGAACAAGTTTGAAAGAGGATTCGATACGGTCATCGATGTCTGGGGGGCGGACCATCACGGATATATTCCCCGGATGCAGGCCTGTGTTCAGGCCTTGGGCTTCGAGAAAGACGCGCTGAAAGTTGTTCTGGTGCAGCTGGTGAATCTTCTGCGTGACGGGAAGCCCATCGCCATGTCCACCCGCGCCGGTCAGTTCGACACGCTGAGGGAAGTGATAGACGAAGTCGGTACGGATGCGGCCCGTTACAATTTCATGATGAGGCGTTCCGACAGCCATCTCGATTTCGATCTCGACCTGGCGAAAAAACAGTCCAATGAAAACCCTGTTTATTACGTTCAGTATGCCCACGCGCGGATCTGCAGCATCCTGCGTATTGCCGGGGAAAGAGGCTATGGCGTGCCCCGTTATGAAGAGGTGGACCTGAAATTCCTGGCCCTGCCGGAAGAAATTGCCCTGGTCAAGGCCATATCCGCGTTTCCCGAGGTCGTCGAAGGGGCGGCCAAAACACTGGAGCCGCATCGATTGACGTTTTACTTGAATGATCTTGCCGGTCAGTTTCACAGTTATTATAACCGCAACAAGGTAATGACGGAGGACCGGGTTCAAAGCGAGGCCAGGCTGTTTCTGGTCAAATCGATCCGTACGGTTTTTGCGAACGCGCTTTATCTGCTGGGGGTATCGGCGCCGGAGAAAATGTAGGCGGCAGTGCATGAGGGATGCCGGTTCCGGAGGGCTGCCGGGCATGAGGGGAGCACATGGCTTCTGACAACGTGCGTCACTTTGAAGTACGGTTACGTAAACTGGGTCTTTTCATGCTGATCTGCGGCATGTCCGGCCTGTTGTTCGCGGCCTTTCTCTTCGGCGTCGTCGTGGGGAGCGATCTGGAAACCTTTCCGGGAAAGATCTCCCGTCAGGTGCCGGTCCGCTTTCTGGAATGGGCCGGCCTGCTGGATGCGGAAAAGCCGCAACCGGTCGCGGTTGTGATTAAAAGCGAAAAAACGGTTCCGAAGGAAGAGGCCACTCCCCCCGGAATGATGGTCCGGAATATCCCGCTTCCCTCCGTCCCTTCCGCGGAAATGAATCCCGCCAGGGGAAATGGGTCATTCCCGGAGCCGGAGCAAGTGAAGGTTCCGCCCTTACCTGTCTTGCAGCAGAGGGAAAAAGCGCATGAGGGACCTTCAGCGAAGCAAGAGGATAAAGACAAGGGCAAGGAAACAGAAGACGAGACGTATCTGGTCCAGGTCACTTCCTGTAAGAGCAAAAAAATTGCGGAAGAGGTGGTCAGGAAGATTGCAAAGGCGGGTTTCAAATCGCAGATCGTAACTGCCGAATTAAAAGATAAGGGAACATGGTATCGCGTATTGCTGACCAATTTTGGCAACAAGGAAAAGGCAAAAGAGGCGGCGCGGAAGATCGACCAGGTCCTGAAGGGAAACAAGTCGGTCGTTCGTGTCCAAAAAGGGTAGAGAATCATGTTTGAGAACCTGACGGAAAAACTGGAGTCCATTTTCAAAAAACTGAAAGGAAAAGGCCGCCTTGATGAAGAAAATATCCAAGAGGCCCTGAAGGAAATCCGTATGGCCCTTCTGGAGGCGGATGTCAATTTCAAGGTGGTCAAGGATTTCATCGAAGATGTGCGGACCCGGGCAATCGGTCAGGAAGTTATCGAAAGCATTACTCCCGGACAGCAGGTTGTCAAGATCGTCCATGACCGCTTGATTGAATTGATGGGCGGCGGGAGCAGCCAGATCCGCTTTGGAAACCGTTTTCCCGCGCCGGTCATGCTGGTCGGCCTGCAGGGGTGTGGAAAAACAACGACGGCGGTCAAACTGGCCCGTTATCTGAAAAAACAGGGGAAACGGGTCTATCTGGTTTCCGCCGACGTTTACCGGCCGGCGGCGGTGACCCAGTTGAAAATGCTTGCCGATAAAAACGGCATCGGGATCTTCGATACAGGCGAGCAGCGCGACCCCGTCAAGATCTGCGTTCAGGCGGTGGAGGAGGCCAAGCGGAACGGTTACGAAGTCATTGTTGTCGATACGGCGGGACGTCTGCACATCGATGTGGAGATGATGGATGAGCTGAAAAAGATCAAAGGAATGATTCAGCCTTCGGAGATTCTTTTCGTCGCCGATGCCATGACCGGCCAGGACGCCGTGAACGTGGCCGGCAAATTCGACGAAATCCTGGGAATCGACGGCGTCATCATGACCAAGATGGACGGCGATGCCCGGGGCGGGGCGGCCCTGTCGCTGAAAGCCGTCATGGGCAAGCCCATCAAGTTTGTCGGGATGGGAGAAAAGGTCGACGCCCTGGAGGTTTTTTATCCCGACCGGATGGCCTCGCGGATTCTCGGGATGGGGGACATCCTGACCCTTGTCGAGAAAGCGCAGACGGCGGTCGATGAGCGATACGCCAAAGATCTCGAGCAGAAGATCCGTAAGAACGAATTTACCCTGGAGGATTTTCGGGATCAACTGAAACAGATCTCCAAAATCGGTTCTCTGACCGATATTATCGGGATGATTCCGGGGATGAAGAAGCTCAAAGAGATGAAGGACATGAAACCGGATGAGAAGGAGATCGTCAAGATCATCGCCATCATCGATTCCATGACCCGAAAGGAACGACTGAACTATCAGGTTATCGACGGACAACGCAGGAAACGAATTGCCAGGGGAAGCGGGACAACGGTTCAGGATGTAAACCGGCTGCTGAAAAGTTACGTAGACATCAAAAAAGTGATGAAAAAAATGACCGCCAAGGGCGGCCTGAAAATGATGAAAAGAGGTCATTTCCCCTTTTAATCATTGGAGTTTCGTGGTATGAAAAAATCGTAATAATATTCTTATCAGGAGGTATGCACGGAAAGGAATGGCAGTTAAAATCAGATTAGCCCGTATGGGAGGGAAAGGGAAGCCTTTCTACAGAGTGGTTGTTGCGGATTCCGAGTCTCCGAGAGACGGCGGTTTTTTAGAGATTGTCGGTCATTATAATCCAAGAACCCAACCGGTTGAGGTTTTCCTGAAGGAAGATCGAATAACCGCTTGGATCGACAATGGTGCAAAACCGACCTTGACCGTATCCCAACTGATCAGGAAGGCGGCCCAGAACGTCGGCTAAAGGCTTTCTCTTACGGATCCGATTTGTGGAAGTGGCGCTGGTCATGCAGTTGATGTTAATTATCCGGGGAAACTTAACCTGAGAGAGATGAGTGGAGGATTCCGAGATGAAAGATTTGATCAAGTACATGGCTCAATCTTTGGTGGATAATCCTGATAAGGTCGAAGTTTCCGAGGTCGTGGGGGAACAGACTTCCGTCATTGAACTGAGGGTTGCGAAAGAAGATCTGGGGAAGGTAATCGGAAAACAGGGTAGAACCGCGAAAGCGATGAGAACCATTTTAAGTGCTGCATCGACCAAGCTTCACAAAAGAACCGTTTTAGAGATCATTGAATAGAAATGGATCTTTTTGAAATCGGCAGGGTCCTGAAGCCTCGTGGCCTGAGAGGGCAGATGAGGTGTTTTTCTCATCTTGAATCGGACGGACTCCGGCAATCCCTGAGGGAAGTCTGTATCAGGACGCCCTATGGGAAAGCGGATTTCTATCGTCTTAGGGAAATGGTTTTTGCCGGCAAGTTTTTCTTTCTTTCCGTGGAGGGTGTCGAAACACCCGAGGCGGCCGGGGCGCTTGCCGGTTCCGATGTGCTGGCTCCGGTTGATGTCCTCATGCCTTTGGGTGAGGATGAATATTACTGGCGCGACATCATCGGTCTCGACGTGGTCACGGAAACGGGGCAGCCGCTGGGGAAGGTGCAGGAGATTTTCCCGACGGGAAGCAACGACGTCTATGTCTGCCGGAACGGAGACAAGGAAATTCTTCTGCCGGCCATTGCGGATGTGATTCGGAAGGTCGATTTGAGAGAGAAGCGGATGGTGGTCCGTCTTCTCGAAGGTCTTTAGATGATCATGATCCGGTTCGATATCCTGACCGTCTTTCCTGAAATGTTCACTTCGCCGTTCCAGGTCAGCCTCTTGAAAAAGGCGCAGGAAAGAGGGCTCATTGAAATAGGGGTGCATAATATTCGCGACCATGCCTTGGACAGGCATCGGATGACCGATGATGCCCCTTACGGGGGAGGGTGCGGCATGGTCATGAAAGTCGAGCCGATCGACCGGGCGCTTTCTTCCGTGAGAAGGATCAATGAGCGGTCCGTCGTGGTGCTTTTGACCCCTCAGGGTGAGTGCTTCAGCCAGCTTGTGGCGGAAGAGCTGGCCGCATATTCACAGATTATCCTGATCTGCGGTCACTACGAAGGGGTGGATGAGCGGGTCCGGCAACATCTGTCGGACCGGGAAATTTCCATCGGGGATTATGTTCTGACGGGGGGGGAATTGTCGGCGATGGTGGTGGTGGATGCGGTTGGCCGGCTGATTCCGGGTGTCCTCGGGAACAGTGAATCGACGTTATCCGAATCGTTTTCCATGGGGCTCCTCGAATATCCCCAGTATACGCGGCCGAGCGAATATAGAGGCTGGAAAGTGCCCGATGTGCTGATATCGGGTCATCACCGGGAAATCGATCGGTGGCGGAGGAGGGAATCTCTCCGGAGAACCCTGATCAGGAGACCGGATTTGTTGAAAGACGCGGACCTTTCCGCGGAAGACAAAATGATTCTGCAAACACTGACCGAGGAATATTGATAAGACAAGGCGTGCGTAACGAAAACGTCTGCATCGCTCTTTTGCACAGCCACGTTTATGATAGAAAAGGGCGGGTGTCCGTCACCTCGATTGCCAATATGGACATTCACGATATCGCGAGGTGCGCCAGGACATACGGTGTCGGGCGGTTTTATATCGTTACCCCCATTGAAGAGCAGAGAATCCTGGCGGGGAAGATTCTTCGCCATTGGCAGTCAGGTTATGGAAGCGTTCATAATCCTTCCCGGAAAGAGGCTTTTTCACTGGTTGACCTGAAGGGGGATCTGGGCGAGGTTGTGGAAGACATGGTTCTCCGTTTCGGGAAAGAACCCCGGATTGTCGTAACGGGGGCGCGTATGGCCGGGAAGACGTTTCCGGCGGCCTCTTTACGGGAAAAGATCCTGGCCGGATCGGATCCTTTTCTCCTTCTTTTCGGAACGGGTTGGGGGCTTGCCGAGGAAGTTGTTGAACGGGCCCATTATCTTCTGGAACCGATCAGGGGGACTGGAGAATACAATCATCTGCCCGTTCGGGCAGCGGTGGCCATCCTTCTTGATCGGTTATGGGGAAGATGAAGGCGGGTGTGTAATAAAGGGTTGAAAATTCGGCTTAAAACATGTAAAGAAGCGAAAACTTATCCTTGCGGACGGATTGAAACGTCTTTCTGAATCAAGGTAAGTTGTGGAAATTAAAAATAGAGGAGGAATTTCTCTTATGGGTGTTGTGGAGTTTCTTGAGAAGGAACAGATGCGGCAGGATATTCCCCAGTTCAAGACGGGGGACACCGTCAAGGTGTATGTCCGTATCGTTGAAGGGCAGAAACAGAGGATACAGGCCTATGAAGGGGTTGTTATCCGCAAGCGGCAAGGCACCAGCCGGGCGACCTTCACGGTCCGGAAAGTATCCTACGGGGTCGGGGTCGAAAAAACCTTTCCCCTTCACTCGCCCGTTATTGAGCGTATCGAACTGGTGACGAGAGGACGGGTCAGAAGATCGCGATTGTACTATCTGCGCCAGTTGAAAGGCAAGAAAGCCAGGATAGAAGAGTTGAGAAAGTCGTAAACGTCGGGAAGTATCCGGCGTCCTGCTCAGGGCACCGGCCGGCCCGCTGAAGGATATCAAAGTTGGAGAGCAGGTCTATGCCTGCTCTTGCGTTTTTGTGGGTAACTTGAATCGCTTGCCTGATTGGGATTCATGGATCAATTTGAGTTACTGGCATACAGTCGAGGCGCGAAAATGGTGGCGGGGGTTGACGAGGCGGGCAGAGGTCCCCTGGCGGGTCCCGTCGTCGCGGCGGCGGTGATTCTCCCCAGGGGATACAAGAACCCCGATATCAAGGATTCCAAACAGGTCACTTCCCGGAAGCGAAGCGTGCTTTACGATCTGATCCGGGAAGAGGCCTTGTCGGTCGGCGTTGGCGTGATCGAATCTTCCGTGATCGATCGGGTCAATATTCTCCAAGCCACATTCATGGCGATGAAGGACGCTCTGACGGAGCTTTCCATCCCGCCCGATTTCATTCTTGTTGACGGGAATCAGCGCATTCCCGTTGCCATCTCCCAGAAGACCGTCGTCAAGGGGGATTGCCGCAGCATTTCCATCGCCGCCGCCTCCATCGTGGCCAAGGTTTCCCGTGACCGCATTATGGAGATGTACCACCGTCAATTTCCCCAGTATGATTTTCTGAAAAACAAGGGTTACGGAACCGCCCGGCACCGGTCGGCCCTTCTTCAATACGGTCCCTGCAAAATTCATCGGCGCTCGTTTCACTGCAACAAAACGGGGAAGTCCATTGTGAACGCGGAATTGGATCTGGGTCTCCATGATTGAACGATCGACAAAAGCACAAGGGCGCAGCGGGGAGGATCTTGCCCAGGATTACCTGCGGAAACAGGGGTATAAAATAATCGAGAGAAACTACCGTTGCCGTTACGGCGAGATTGACCTGATCGCCAGGGACGGGGAGACCCTTGTTTTCGTGGAGGTAAAAAGCCGGCGGTCGACGGCTTTCGGCACCCCCGAAGAGGCGGTTGGGGCGGCCAAGCAAAAAAAGATATCAATCGTTGCCCTGTGGTACCTTGCAGAAAGAAACATCCATGACACCGCTGCACGTTTTGATGTGGTATCGATCCTGTTGACCGGACGGAGCCGAAAGATTGAATTGATACGGGACGCGTTTGATTTGCCCCGGTAGCTTGTTCCGCTTGCCATCTTTCCGTTAAAATCCATTCCTCCCTTTCCGGATTTCGATGAGGATTCTTTTCTCCCGGAATTCATGATGAAGACCCTGCCGTTTTGTGAAAAACACGAATAAACATCCATGCGTTGAATGAAAAAGGAGTTGACGGGTCAAAGACGATATTGGATGAACCCGTGTATTTCATCGGCAGAAATACCTAATATTTCCTTGACATGATTTGAGGGGGTATGCTAATCACAACCGTAGTTCCGGGGGGGCTAGTTGATCGTATAACATTTTGAATTTTATATTATTTTGGCCGATCT
>Ga0228535_1001604_pt1 | contig 31774 bp, 33 predicted proteins | sample SJ1metagenome_FD_168457 | JGI IMG/M metagenome (GOLD analysis project Ga0228535, IMG submission 168457) | Enriched culture of PCE-dechlorinating microbial communities from Ithaca, New York, USA - SJ1 | ecosystem: Engineered > Modeled > Simulated communities (microbial... > Unclassified | place...
CGTCTGGGTTAAAGAAATGGATCAGAGAAGTATCTCTATCTTCATGATAAGACATACAGTGTAATAAGAATTATTGAAAAATTATGCCTCAAGATCTGGATTAATCTACAAAGCTGTCTTACATGAATAACTCTTAAAAATAAAATCCAACAATTCGCGATAATCCAAAAAATTAAGAAAAAAAGGATTATTGAATCCGTGTTGCATTCCAGTTATAGAGATCTGAACCCTCAATGATTTCAGTGTCTCCATATCCATAGGTCCCGTTAAAATAGAGGCCATCGTCGGAGAGAATAAACCTAACTCTCCCCTCCTCTTCCCAGGTTCCGGTGAATACCTTCCCATCATCTGAAAGAACACCCTCAATTATCCCAGGTTCAACAAGATCGATGACCGTTTCAATTTTTGGCTCATAGGTACCGGTCACAGAAGAGCCGTTTTGAGACAGATGTAAAATATCAACATCAGAGATCCAATCTCCGGTCCAATCTGATTCCGTACCTTCTTCAATGATGAGACGTGTCCCATTCCATCCAGCTGAGTTCTTTTTCCCTATTGCATCTTCAGATTCGTAACTCCCATTAAATACATGTCCATCATCAGAAAGAATAAATGAGCACGTGCCGGTTTCAATCCAGATCCCTGACAAAATTTTCCCATCCGATTCAATGGTCCCCTGAATAGTTCCCGGGTCGCCCGACATCGGGTTGTATGGGCGGTATGAACCGGTAACATTACCGTCTTCAGCCTGGATTATTGTGAGTTCAAAATTCTCTGAAAGCCAGGTTCCATTCCAGCCCACGTCTTCATGTACCGCTCCGACTCCAATTGGAATGACCGTGAAAAGTGCGATAACACAACACAATATTCCGTATTTCATCTGAAAAAACACTCCTATGCAACGATAATATGGAGTAATTCGATATTTATAGATTCTGAAATGAAATGTGATGATTACCTATCAATGAGCTGGGCCCTATGTGTATCGTTTTCAACACACCAAACATTTGGAAGAACCATGGGAATACTTATACTGCTCATCTCCAGTAAGAGGAGAATGGGAAGGGTAGTATTCTGGTTTTGGGTCATTCCCTCTCCCATTCATAACGGAGAGATACTGCCAGCTTATCTGGATCTGGGATGAAATCATGATAAAACGCATAATACTGTGAGATATCACACCGTATTTGCTTTTCAGAGATTAGCATACCAGTCAATTTTTTCCCTTTTTTTCTATATGACTATGTTTTTACTTCAATTCTGAAAATATTTCATGAATAGACCAGACTGCCAACTGCATTATTATCACAAATCAGTTTTTTAACCGGTACATATCGAATATTATCAATAAGGACACATGATTCGATAACTCTCATACCCGCTCAATGGCTCTTCGGGTTATTTGTGAGTATTCATCGATCTCATCTAATATTGGACTATCTTTCAGCACTCCAAACAATGATTCTATTTTTTTACGCTTTTCCTGATAAATGCTATCCATATATGTCCCTCCCATAGATTCCCATAAAGAAACAGGGATAATCACGCCGGTTTTCTTTCCATTCTCATCAAAAATATATTGAATATCAGCCTTTTTTTCCATAGGTAATAATCTTCTTACATCGTAATCACTTTCTCTATACACCTTATAGAACGGTATTACTTTTCATCCTTCACTCCGTCTCTCTCATCACAAACAAAGCAGCCTTCTTCTTTGGCCAGTCCTGGATCATTCCTCCAAACAAGAGGAGGAGATCTGCCATCAGTATCACCCCGATCTCTCCGCTTCCGTCCAGCATCATCCGGATCCTATCACCATCTCCGGGGATGAACCGCCCTACCCTCTCGTACCTGGCAAATAGGTAGAGAATTAAGATGGAAGGAAATGAAAACTTGATGAACCCTGAAGGATGATACAATAGTATGAGTGAGTCAATAGAAATTCCCTCTCCACTTATGGAAAAGATCATAAACCTGAAAATTAGGCCAGAAGAAACTCCGATAGATGTTATCTCTCGTGCCCTGGAAGTCCTGGAAGACGATGACTATATCGATGAAGAGACGGCAGCAGAGATAGAAAAGGGGATTTTAGAATATGACAGGGGAATCTTTACTACTGAAGAAAATATGGCGAAAAAGATTGGGCTTTGATGATGTTCTCCCTGGCATTTACCAAACATGCAGAGAGAACATTAGAGAAATTTGAACAAACAATTAGTCAAAAAATCTATAAAAATCTTCAGAAAATAAAATCTAACCCATACAAATTTATTGAACCCCTGAATAGACCAAAAGGTGCAGAACCATTATATAAACTTCGAATAGGAGAATACCGGGCAATTATGGCTATAAGAAACAATGAATTGATAATTTTGGTGGTGGATATTGGCCATCGAAAAATGATATACCGGAAATATCAGTGAGTATAACGAAAACCCCCACTCTTTGTGCCCTTGGTTTATTTCAATATATATGCCGGATTGTAAAAATTAAGGGTTTTTCGCTTTTCTTGAATCTTTTCTACTATTTTTCGACAAACAACGCAACCTTCTTCTTTGGCCAGTCCCGGATCATCCCTCTCACCTGGCTGGTCAGGACCACATACTCCTCACTCGATGCCCTGGTCAGGATAACCCGGTTTCCTGACTCTGATAATGATAGACCATCCGGGGCAATCCCACCAAACAGGAGAAGGATATCAGTCATAGGAATCACCCCTATCTCGCCGGTCCCGTCCAGCATCATCCGGATAGTATCATTATCTCCGGGGATGAGCCGGCCTACCTTCTCATACCTGACTGAGGGTATCTCTTTGACGGAGGTGACGGTAAACCCCATTATACAGTCCCTCCCGCATTATTCCGGTTACTGAACCGTTCACGATGATAACACCGTTCACACAGGCCGATCTTTGTCTCCTCATCAAACCAGGTAACCGGGTGCAGATGACAGAGATGACATCGGCCCAGGGATCGGTCGGTCTGTTTCATCGATTGGAGAGGCAGAACTCCTGGAAGAGCCCGGTATGTCATGACCTCCCGTGAGACTGCTGCACTGTAGCACCGCTCACATATCATCCGTCTTTTCTGTCCGGGTGGGTTTTTTCCTCCCCCCTTCTCCCGGTATGTCACTCCTTTCCTGCCACAACAGTCACAGATCTGATCTGGTATTCTCTCAGCCAGGTGGAACATATCCGGATGAATGTCCGTAAGATCAAATTTCTTACCCTGCTTTCCTTCATCACTGAGAACGGGATCTGATCTGTGCATACGGTGCATGCCTGTGCATGTGGTGTGCAGACGATCATGCACAGATGAATCGGGAGGTATATCCTCTATTTCCTGTACATCCTGAGGAATAATAGACTTAAGGGGAGTGTGTGCAGATTTTTCTGGTATGTATAAGGCATTATTCTCTTGCTTGCTATGGGTACTTGCACGTTCAGAAGTCTGCACACCAGAAGACGAATTGACATTTTCACCCGTTAATTCGGAAATGAGCTCCCTATTATCTTCTGAATTGGTGCAGTCAGTTCTGCACAGTGCCTGCACAGGTCTGCACACATGCACAGAACCATCAGGATCATCACCCGGACCAGGAACAGAATTGCCCTCGTCAGTTTCATCGAGCCAGCATGAAACACCGGCAGACCAGAACTCGTCCATCTCATAATCCCAGGTATAGATTCGTCCCCGCTGATATCCGCCGTCTTCCATCTTTTCTGACCGTTCATAATAGGAAAGCGGGGGGCATTTTTCTAGCAGCCCGATATGATCATCCAGTTGCGGGTTTCCGGCAACCAGTCGTGAAATCGTTGACCGGGACCTACGGATGAGCTTTTGTAATTCTTTCACGGTGAACTCTGTTTTCCCGGAGGCACGGATGGCATCAACCAGCATCTGTTCGGTGCTGGTCATTTTTGTCATCTGAGCACCACATGCTCCGTTGAGCAGAAGATATATCTCCCGTGCCATGTCAAAATCCTGTTTTTCTGCCAGAATCTCTATCATGCCGCCGATATCGACCCGCTCCCGCTGATACTGGTGCAGGAGGGCGATTGACCTGACGAGATCAAGGAGCATGGTAGAGTTCCGCCGGTTTTGCGAGTTCGTGAACCGGATACTCCGGGCAAAGGGGATTCTGACCGATACGGATGCAAGGTGGTTCCAGAGAGCCCGGCAGATTCTCATCTCCCGTGAGATTATTGTGAGTGGGTTTCCAGGTCGTTCTGCTTCCTCAAGTTCCCGGGCAAGGACCAGATCATCCTGGGCCTGGCTGTCATCGATCCAGACGGTGAGCATCCGATTCCAGACCTGATCGTCCCCGGTCCCTTCCTTTTTTGCTATCCACCACAGGCACCGTTCGGGTATCACTTTTGTCAGGCTATTCCGGTCCTTGTCAAGGGTCCGGTAGATGAACGGTTTTCGAAATGAGGTGGTGACTCCTTTGAGTGTCTCCTGCAGTGACTGGGAGAGTGAGACATCATCAAGGCAGATGACCGACCCTTTCCGGAGATCCTTCTGGTAGAAGAGTGCCTTGTCAGTGAGCCGGCCACCAAGGCAGTATTCCTGGGGGATAAGGTCCATCATGGTCTCAAATGCATGGGACTTTCCTTTTCCTGATTCACCGGTGACGAGGACATGCAGTCCCTTTGAGTTCTCTACGAGTCGGGATGCAAGAGACATGAGCAGACATTTTGCGACGATCTCATCGCCCTCATGTGCCTGTGCAAAGGTATCAAGGATATACCGGATGGGATCTCCCTCATGGAGTATCCTGATGACGTCGTCCCGGACTTCCAAATCGTCATCGGGGAGAATGGGATCATTGGTATTCAATGCTGTCGGAGCTGGTGACGGAGGCTCATATGGCAGTAATCCGTCTCGTTCTGCTTTTGCCTGTGCACGCTTTCGGTTCTGATCCTTTTTCCACAGTTCATAGTCGTGTTTCGGCTTTTTCGGTTCTTCAAACCGCTCTTTTAGTTCCTGCCACCGCTGGGAGTTTCCCCCGCAGGAGTTGTGATGACATCCGGCAAATATTGCCCCGTTTGGGAACTGGATTGCATATGCTCCGTCCTTGTGGGCAGTTGAGAACGGGCATTCGTCAAAGACAAAGAGCCGGCCTGCATGATAGGGCTTTTCGGTATAGGAGAGGCCATGGATGGTGAGCCATTGTGCAAGGTCGATGGACCCGGCGCCCGATGCCCATGAATGGGTTCTTCCGGCGATTCCTGTTATTCCAGGTATTGCGGGTATTCCTGACCGATGTTCGCTTGATCCCACTGGATCCGGTTTCTCGTATTGTGAGGCCAGGGTCATGAGGAAGGGGACCATGACTGGAGTGGTGTTTTCAGGAATGCTGATAATCTGTGCGATTCGGTGTGGCCGCTCCAGGGTATGATCCCCTTTTCTTGACCGTGTGCCGTAGAGTTTCCATATCCGGGCAGGGTTTGCAACCGATGTATCTATGGTTGAGTTCTCATCGGAGAATTTCTGATCCAGTGCAAGGAGACAGTCTTTGATGAGGGTTCCATTCTCCGGTGTAATCGGGAGATCTATCTGGTAGAGGAGATGTGCCCCGTTTCCTGAGTCTGCAGAGATGGGATCCGGCCAGCCCAGAGAGGTGAGATATTCCTTTACTTTCGCTGCTTTTGCGAGTGCTGCGGTATGCTCATCGTCTGATGAGGATATCCCGGCCGGACGGACCGGATCAATATCAATCGGAAGCCAGGATCGTCGGATGATATCTCCGTCTGCGGTCTGTGGTTCTCTCTGTCCTGCTTTCTTTATCCGGTTAGCACAGCGGGAGAGGAGGACAGGATTTACCTGGTTTATGGTAACATAGATACCACTCATTCCCGGTGTACTGTCAAGGATTGCAGCATCTCTCGCCAGTTTGTCATGATCGGTGTAGTACCCGTAATGAGTTCTCTCTCCCAGTGCCCGGAGCTCAATGACTGACCCTTCCTGAAAGAGGAGGGAGAGGGCCTGTCTGATCTGGTCTTCCGGCTTCATTGCTCCTCCTCCGGCTCAGTCGTTGGTTGTTCATGTTCAGCTCTGACCTCCCAGACAAAGGAGGAGGGGTGTACTCCCCCGGTTTTGCTCCAGAAGGGGAACATCTCATTCATGGCAAGGGTGATGATCCGTCGCCGTCCGATTCTGCTCCGGCCAATGAGTCCGGGATACCGGTCAGGATGGTCTTCTATCTCGTCTTCTATCCGCTGCCGTGAGATGAGGGTGTCTCCTGACCGGAGAGCGGCGAGGGCTGCTCTTCTGATTTCAGGCTGATACCTGGCTTTCATACCCTGGCCTCCCTGATTGCTATTGCTCCGCCGGGAAGGATTGAATACCTGGACTTCCCACCTGGATGATAGAGCCAGAGTTCAGTTTTTCCAGGGACCATCCGGTCAAGTACAAGTGGAGAGGTCTTTGTTACGTCGTCATGACAGGTTCTGATATCCGGAGTTCTGGCTGTCCGGATGATGAGGCCCAGGACATGCTCCCGGTTCCAGGCAATGAGATCAAAGATTCGATCTTTGCCACAGCACCGGTCAATCAGGTATCCCCGTGATTTGAGTTCACTGATGGCAAACCATATGGCACATCGTCGTGCTTTTGTTTCAGACGACATGGGAGCCTCTGGTTTTCCATGAGGGAAATGATAATAATCGTATAAATCTATAGCTTAGAACTGCCCCTGCCCAAATCGTTATGCCGGCAAGCTGAATGATAGAGCGGGGGTATTCTCTTTTTAATCGTCTTCGTAGTTGCATGAGTTTCTCCATAATCGTGGTCTGGTTTTTATGTGTTTTCCGGATGGAATACACGGTTACCGATCTGCCCGTTTATCAGGGTTTTTTGACGAGAGATAGAATTGGCTGTTTGTGTTGTCATTCGTAAATCCCTGAGTTATTCCGGGTTCTCTGAGAGGGTTTGCACGTACTGATACATCCTGTTTTGCTTGGAGTCCTGGAGATACCGGGTGCAGCAGGAGAGGTATCCAGAAGAATGCCGGAGGAGGAGGATGCTCCCCCGGGGCGGCAACAGTGGTGCATTATTGAACGAGGATAACCAATCCTCCCATCATGGTTGCATGAGGGGGTATTTGAACTTCAGGTAAACAGGGTGAAAGTGAAAAGGGGGGTATGAACGGAGTGAGCAGCAGGGTAGATCCAGGTGATTGGAGAGCGAATTGAAGGGAATTTCACTTTCGCAAAATCGGTCCAGATATTTAAATATTTTGGGCGATGGTTTTGGAATAGTGAAACGGTGAGTTTATAAACGGGGGGACAGGGAGCGGGGCAGTGTACCACTATTCGTGAACTCGATCCCTCGTCAGAAAATCAAGAAACCAGTATTCTCTATCCACTACCGAACCAGGTGGAATTCATTATTTTTACTGATGAAAAGGCATATGACCGAGAAAAAGAAAGAGTATACCATAGACAGGGACGATATGATTCCGAAATTCCGGGTTGGAACTGACGATTTTAAAAAGTTACGCGACGAAGGAGGATATTTCGTTGACAAAACCCTCTTTATAAAAGAGATAATAGATGGGAACGAAGTAACCCTCATTCCACGTCCCCGGCGTTTTGGTAAGACTCTCAATATGACGATGCTGCGGTACTTCTTTGAACGATCAGAGGAGAACCGGGCCTACCTTTTTGATTCCTGTGCTATTACTGATTACCCTATGTATATGGAGCATCAGGGACAATATCCGGTAATTTTTATAACTTTAAAGGATCTTAAGCGTGATTCCTATGATCACTTTATCAAGGCAACGAAAGCGGAGATCGGGAGACTATACAGAGAATATTTGCCGATTAGCAAATCCTTACCTGAAGCAAGCAGGGACCGGTATCTTCGTATTTGTCGGGAGGAGGCACCAGAACATGAACTCTATAACAGTCTGAAAGAACTCATCTCCCACTGTTACTTTTTTTACAAAAAGCCGGTCATCGTCCTCATCGATGAATATGACACTCCAATGATAGAAGCTTTTTCCAAGGGGTACTATAATGAAATGGCTGATTTCATGCGATCATGGCTCGGAGCAGGATTAAAACCGGAGCAGGGTCAGGTTCTCTACCGTGCGGTCATCACCGGGATTCTCCGGATAGCCAAAGAGTCCATCTTTTCTGATCTCAACAATCTGGATGTCGCAAGCCCGCTTATGATCGGCCCCTATGCAGATAAGTTCGGGTTTACCGAACAGGAGGTTTCCACTATCCTGACCGCATTTGAGGTTGAAGATCATGCCGATATCATCAGGGACTGGTATAACGGGTATTCATTCGGTGGTCACACCATATACAACCCCTGGTCTCTCATCAGTTATATTCAGGCAATTCCAAACCCACCATCTCCGAAATGGCTGAATACTTCTTCGAACGCTCTCGTATATGAAGAACTTGCATCGGGGGGGCTCGAGATAAAACGGGATCTTGAGGTGTTGCTTTCCGGGGAGGAACTCAGATATCCTCTCAGTGAAAATATCACCTTTGGAGATATCGGGAAAAATCCGGCGAATATCTGGAGTTTACTCTATTATTCCGGGTATCTGAAGGCAGATGACCCAAAATTTGCAGAGTATGATCCAAATCTTTTAACGTATTCTCTTTCTATTCCAAACCGGGAGATTTTTCTTGCGTACCGGCAGTTTGTGAATAGGTTATTTGAAACCAGAACTATGAGTGCCGGGATAAAAGATTTTATCTCCTATTTTCTTGAAAATAAGATTCCTTCTGTCCTTGAGCAGACGCTTTCCGATCTTACCCTTGGCCTTGTGAGTATGTATGATGTCGCAAAGCTTCCTGAAGCTGTCTTTCATGCTTTCGTTCTTGGTCTACTCGCAAATCTTCGGAATGTGTATGAGATCAGATCCAATGTCGAAGCGGGATATGGCAGGGCCGACATCCTCATGATCCCAAAGACCGGGACATATTCAATCGGGTACATTATCGAATGTAAGAGTGTAAAAAAAGAGGGAGACGGAGAGAAAGCAGCAGCGGATGGTTTGGCCCAGATACGGGAGAAGGAGTATATGGCTGCTTTATTGAATGCAGGGGTACCCCTAGAGAAGATAGTAAAACTTGCCGTTACGTTGCAGGGAAAGAGGGTAACGGTGAAAAAAGAGTAAATCCCAAAGGAACCGGAACAGAGTTACAAGTATTCGATATCTCCGCCACATTCAATGCCCCATGAAAAATTGGTTTTCTCTGGTCGAAAAAGATTTTCCCGTTTTTATGGGAAATTTGCGGGGTAATTTCATCCCCTTATCCCTTCATTTTATTTTGGATCTTCCCCTTCAATCGTATCATATCCCGGTCATTCTTATTCAGTGCTCATCCCGTATTCACGGACTCCAGTGCTTCGGAATACCTTGAGAGTTCGTAGAGGATATCAGCCCGAACCTTCCAGACCTCTGCATCATCAGGTGTCATGGTGATTATCAGATCAAATAATTCGAGAGATTTTTCATAGTCTCCTTCTGAGATTAACAGATCAGCAAGTCTCATATAGACCTCGGGATCTTCCAATCCGAGTTCTATTGAACGGAAATATGCCTCAATTGCCTTTTCTGATTCACCGATCATCTCGTAGCAATCCCCAAGATTATCCCAGATTGCAGGTTCTTCTGGATTTAATTCAATCTCCCTCCAGAACATATGCCTTTCCGAGAAAACAGGAGAAATGTGGGTTGTGAGGATGCTCCTTTGCACCAGAGGAGAGGATCTCTATCGCCTTTTTACTCTCTCCGGTCTCAAGTGCAATAAATCCCCGGTAATATTTTCCTCCCTCCTGATTCTGCTCCTCTTTTGTGAGGGATGATAGAACTTTTTTGGCTTCCTCATATTTTCCATGCCTTGAAACCATCTCAACTGTTTCAATACCCCTTATTTCAGAGGTTTTGAGAAGAAAAATGATCCTATTAATACAGGCCTCGACTTCATCCCATCTCCAGATTATGAAGGCAGATAAGCCTCTGCTCAAGAATTTTTATATTATCAGGATCTTTTTCAAGAACCATGTCAATACAAGTCATGAGATCAGATGGTGCGAGTATATGACTCAATGCTTCAAGGTATGAAGGAATATTCTGGCCGCTATTCCCTTTTAATCCGAAAACCTTCTCAAATGCGAAAACCGCAATTATTGACCATTTTTAGTTTTTTCAATCTGGTCAAACCATAAAAGAGGTTCTTCAAACGGGGTTATATCTTTCCAGAGCTACTATTGCTCTATGAAGACTCTTTGAATGCAACCGTGCGATGTGGGGATCCCAATATCTTGCAACAAAATTACATAATACCAGATTGTATCCCTTTCCAATCTTTGCTGACGTTCCTATCTCTGGGAGGATCTCCTCTTGAATTATTTTAGGAGCTGTTTTTTTTATCATTGTGAACAAAAACTTTTTCCCATCTTCTGTAGCATCGGCCCCATTTGGAATAGTATACTGGCAACGAAATTGTTTTGGAAAATTAACTATATCTGCGTATACCCAGGATTCTACTTCTGGTACTGCAATTCTGAAAATTAGATTTGGATTTTTATCTCCGGTCAGCCATGTCTGGATTTTTAATGGTGCACAAGGAGCGGTGTCAAGATCTGTGAGAATAAAATACGGCATTATTTTTGACGCTTCATGGAAATTATGAATCCTCTTTTTGATATAACCAAAGCCATTTCCCGGAAAAAAAGTGCCGGGATAAAATTTTTCCCCAAACATCGCCAAAATCCTCAGCATAACTGCTTTTTGCAGTTCATCTTCGTAAACAAGGTTTATTGATATCATTTTAATTAGACATGAAAGAACTCTTCGAGATACGCCTGTTTCATACTTTCAGGTGCAGTGTATTGAAGAATTATATCACTTATGGGAAAACCCGATTCTAACAATCCACGAATTTCTGTATTGCATGAGGCTAATACTGCCTCAGAACTTTCATTGCCTGGTTTTAGAATTATCACTTCTTCTGCACTGATACTCTTATCCCATATAAGATCGGCACTATGAGTACTGATAAAAACTTGTCTCTTTCTCCGTGTAGCTTTATCCAGTTCATACATAATTTTTGGAAGTTCACGAACTATTGCTGTATTTAGGGATAACTCAGGCTCTTCCAGTAGTAAAGGAGAATCTCTGGGTTCAAGGAGTGACCATAGTAAGCCAATTAATCGAAGTGTCCCATCAGAAAACTGTTCTTCCTGTTGTTTTCCGGCTCTGGGTCTCCAATGTTCATATCTGGCTTCCAAGTGAGGTATTCCAAATTTATCGGTTGTGAATGAGAGTTCTGTGAGATGAGGGACAAGAATTCTTAATCTTTTCTCGATATTTTTAAGACGTGAATTTCTCGTATTTTCCGGGGTTTTCGCGAGGAGTTCCAAAAAATTTCGGCCATACGGATCATCCGGTAGATTGGGGCCAGTAAAAGCCTGAGGATGACGGATTAGTTGCGGGACAATATGGAAATACCTGATATCACTTAAAAAGGATGCAAGCACTCTGAATTTTCCATTCGCTGATGTCTGCTCAAGATGAGTTTGAGACAGGAGGGTTTCATCTTTTAGGTCATCAACATCAGGTCTGGATAGAATAGTCTCTCCATTTTTTATGACGATCTCATAACTTACACAGGGATCATGCTTTCCATGAGGTTGTCTGTTAATTCCCAGACGATATATCCAGTTTACTGGTGTTTCACCTGGTTCTTCGATATGAACCTCTATTTCTATCTGTGAATTTGTTCTTGCTGCAAGGCATCGGAGTTTGGATATACCACCTCTCCGCTCCAAGGCATCAAAGAGACTTCCTCCTTGCTTGGATATATCATGAAGAAACCTGAATACATCTAAAAAATTAGATTTTCCTGATGCATTCGGACCTACAATGAACATCCGGGATTGAAATGAGATATCAACACTGGAGAAATTTTTCCAGTTTTTCAGTAATAGACGTTTAATCATCATGTTATAATCCCAATCCCTTCTTATACATAATTCATTCGAAAATTGATTAATCCTTTCGGCAGTGAAGGGGTTGAGGAAGGCTCTGTCATCACTTTTTAAAATATCTTGAACTTCATGATATAATCCCGCTCACCGAACTGAAAATGGAGGGCGAAATATTTCGGTGATATCTCGGTGCTCCAATTATTCCCGCCATTCATCATGTCCTAACGGTGCCTCGTTCAGTTCATCCCGGTACGTCTGCCACCGGGGCATATGATGCGTAAGAATTTCTCGAAACCGATCATTATGCCGTTTTTCAATCAGATGAGCCATCTCATGCAGGACGATATAATCAATACATTGTTCCGGTTTTTTGATCATCTCCAGATTGATAAGGATCCTCCCGGTCTTCGGGTTACAACTCCCCCATTTGGTCTTCATTTTCCGGACACCAAAGGCTTTGACCGTTACCCCAAGGTCCGTTTCCCATTTTTCTATACGAGCAGCAACTATCTTTTTGAGTTCGTTCCGATACCATTCGGTGAGGATCTTTTCTCTTCTTTCAGCGGTAGAGCCCGGACGGACAAACAGGATCATCCCTTTCGACTTGTGGATCGATATCCCCTGTTTTCCTTTCTCTTCCTGAATTGAGAGAAGATATCGTTTTCCCAGGTAGTAATGACTCTCACGGGAGACATATTTATGATTTATACCGATTTCGTTGGGTGATTGAACTTATTTTTAAGGATTTAAAAGGGGATTACAAACTTGGAAAAATGTTTCTCAGAAATGAGCCAATGGCGTTTATTCACATTTATTCCATGTTACTACGGTTTATTATTAGCAGAGATCTGTTTGCCTGAATTATATCTACGTCTCGAAAAAATGATAAAGGAAAATTTACCCCGATGTTATGGTCAAAAGTATTTTAAGAGAAAGGATTAGAGTTTTTGAGTGTTTTGAATCAAAATTTATTTGGCAAAGGGAACATAAACAAACGATGGGATAAATTAGAGAGATCACTGCGGCACCTTGCAAAATGCCGCAACATAAACGAAACTCTCTCATTGAAATTTTCTGAAATTTTTTAGGTCTTTATCTTCGGATCGATGGTCTAAAGGAGGGTTATGTACTATTAGTTATCGTTAAAATATCAGAAAATACTCGTAATTCTCTCTTTTTTTCTAATGTCTCTTTAAAGTTTCAATAATTGTAGTTTAGACCACGATAATAAGAGATTTGCACGTCGGGGTTAAAGAAATGGATCAGAGAAGTGTCTCTAGATTCAGGATATAATATACAATGTATTACGAATTATTGAAAAATTATGCCTCAAGATCTGGATTAATCTACAAAGCTGTCTTGCATGGAGCTCTATTCTTCTTCGATCTGTTCTTGACTCATTTTTGAATGGAGTGATCAGTACGTGGGAGAAAAGGGATGAAGTATACATTTCACAATCTATATTTATAAGTAAATTCTAATGATTCTTTGATTGGACTTCATATATGAATACTGAGGCCCGGATGGAACTTCTCAAAGGGAAAATCGTTCGTGAGGATTTTTTAAAAGCAAGAGGGCTCGGGAATGAGATCCCCTTTTGGATATTTGATTACCCGCCGGAAGATGAACATTTTGTCAGATATTCGATACGGAAGATTCAGGAAAAACTGACTTCTCGCTCTATTCATTATATGGAGATAGATCTGTATGAATTATGTCTAGAGATCATTGAGAGCAAAATATCATCAGATAAGATCAATGAATTTGAGAAGAATAAAGGGTCGGATAAATTATTAAAAAAATTGCAGATTATTCTGAAACCAGAGAATTTAAAGAATGAGATTCAGCAGAGAGTTGTTTCAGAGGACGCTTTTGAGTTGATATTACTTACCGGGATAGGAAAAGCCTGGCCACTTATAAGGCTCCACTCTATTCTCAACAATCTTCAACCGGTTCTGGGAAATATTCCGTTATTAGCCTTTTACCCCGGTGAGTATACCAATTCGGAGTTGAGTCTTTTCAGGAAATTCAAAGATGCAAATTATTACCGGGCGTTTCGGATGATTGACGAAGGAACTGCATAAAGGGAGATGTAATATGGAGCCGAAGATTCAGGATTTATTTATCAATGATATTACACGAGAGATTAATGGTGTCATCAAGGTCGATCAGGAGGATGATCAGAATGTATTTACTGAACTTGATGAGTATGTGGTCACGAAGGAATCGCTCAAATACATTGATACCTTCTTTCAGCGGTATGCATCAGCTCTTGATTCTCCTACTGATAAGACCGGGGTCTGGATATCAGGTGATTTCGGATCCGGGAAGTCTCACTTTCTGAAGATTCTCTCATACCTTCTTGAGAACCGGAAGGTTTTCGGAAAGAGTGCACTTGAGTTTTTTCAGTCAAAGATCTCTGACTCTGATATTTTAACTACAATAGAGAAGTCTGTCAGGACCGGGACAAAGGATGTTATCCTCTTTAATATTGATTCAAAGTCAGGGGAGACGGGAGAGAGGATTGTCGATATCCTAATGCGGGTATTTAATGAGAAGAGAGGGTATTTTCCTGATGTCTTCTGGATTGCGGAGCTCGAAGAGAGGCTTGAAGAGAAGGGGCTGTATCAGAAGTTTAAGGATGCAATAGCAGAGATCTCAGGAGAACCCTGGGAAGAGGTCAGAACCCGGTATTCTTTTGAGCAGGATGTTATTATTGAAGCCCTGGATCGGTGTTTGTTTCAGAGTAAGGAGTCCTCTGAACGGATGTTTGAATCTGATGGGCAGAATTATATTCTCACGCCGGAGAAGTTTGCACAGAAGGTTAAAACCTATTGTGAGGCTCGGGGGAGAGATCATCAGGTGGTCTTCCTGATTGATGAGATTGGGCAGTATATCGGTGATAACAGCCAGCTGATGCTGAACCTGCAGACGGTAGCTGAGGAACTCGGGACAATCCTTAAGGGAAAGGCATGGATTATCGTTACATCACAGGCTGATATTGAGACTGCCTTAAAGGCGATGAAAGGAAAAGAGGTGAAACAGGACTTTTCCAAAATTCAGGCCAGGTTTGATACCCGTGTCAGTCTTTCCAGTGCAAATGTTGACGAGGTTATCAAGAAGAGGATACTGAAGAAGAAAGAGGAGTATACCGAGATGCTCTCTCTCTTTTATGAGGAGAAGAAGACCATATTAAAGAATCTTATCTCGTTCTCAGGGGGAGCGGAGATGAAGAATTACCGGGATGGTGATGATTTTACCTCGGTGTATCCGTTTGTTCCCTATCAGTTTATCGTCCTGCAGAAGGTGTTTGAGAAGATCCGGACGACCGGGTTTACCGGGAAACATCTGGCCAAGGGTGAGCGGTCCATGCTCAATGCATACAAGGAGGCAGCAGAGCGGTACGGGTCTTCTGATCTTGGAACTTTGGTGCCCTTTTATTCCTTTTATGATACGATAGAGAGTTTTCTTGATCCCATTATTAAGCGGACGATCACCCAGGCGGGGGATAATGAACATCTTGAGGAGTTTGACTGTCTCCTGCTCAAGACGCTCTTTATGATCCGCCATGTACAGGAGTTACCAAAAAATCTTGATAATATTATTGTCCTTTCATTGTCCAGCGTTGATGAGGATAAGTTACAGCTTCGGGAACGGGTTATTGCTTCTTTGAACCGGCTTGAACGGGAGACCCTTATTAGTAAGTCCGGTGATAACTTCTATTTCCTGACGAATGAGGAGCAGGAGATCAACAGGGAGATTAAACAGATTGATATTGACCGTCATCTGATTGTGCAGGAGATCTTTGATCAGGTGTTTACGTCCAATTCCATCTGTCAGAAGTCATATGGCGAGTATAAGTTCAATAAGTCGGTTGATGACAAGGTATCCTCCTCTTCTGATGCAGATCTGACGATCCGGTTTCTGACTCCGCTTGCTGATGAGTATGTCAGAGGGAGCGGTCAGCAGTCTCTTGGCGGGGAGAATTTGAGTAATATTGACTCGAAAGATACGCTTCTTTTTATCTTTCCGGAAGAGAGTGGATTTGTCGGGCAGATTCAGGGGTATCTTCAAATTGAGAAATTTCTAAAGCAGACCCGGTCGAACCGGAATGATGAGCTGATGAAGAAATATCTTATTGAGAAGCAGCAGGAAGCAGCGTCCCTGAAGGAATCGTCTATCTCTGCTATTCATGAGGGGGTGAAAGATGCCCGGGTTTTTGTTGATGGCATTGAGGTTTCCCTTTCGTCTGGAAGTCCGAAGGAACTGGTACGGGATGGATTTGAGCGACTCATCAAGGCTGTTTATCATAAATCCCATTATGTGAACCAAGAGTTTGCGTCTGATTCGGATGTTCTCCGGGTGCTGAAATCGGCTGATCTTACACAGTTCGGAGTGAGCACGTCTGAAGTGAATCATCTGGCTTTACAGGAGATGCATGACTACATCAGTGTGAAGGATGAGAAGAAGGTACCGGTGGTGATGAGTGAACTTATCTCTCATTTCTCCAGAAAGCCCTATGGCTGGAAGGTGATGACAATATCCGGTCTTCTTGCCATGCTCTACAAGGGTGATGATATCAGGCTCCGGTATCAGCGGGCGTATCTTGCTCATAATCCGGAGGATATTGCCAGATATATCACCAGAAAGGAGAATTTCGATAAGATTGTCATTGAACTGAAGAAGAAGACGTCTGCAGAGATTATTCAGAATGTGAAGGCATTGCTTCGTGATGTCTATGATATTTCTGCTCTTCCGGAAAAGGAGCAGGAGATCTCTGATCTCATCCGGTCTACCCTTGATGAGAAGAAAGGGGAACTCGCTGCTGATCTGGCCCGGTATTCTGAAGAGCCACGGTATCCTGGCAGGAAACGAATTGAGCCATATCTGACCATGATAAAAGAGATCCTCTCCATCTCTGATCCGACCGCATTTCTTGAGAAACTGTCAGAGGATAAGGATACTCTTGCAGATATGGCTCATGAGGCAGGTGTGGCGGTACAGTTCTTTGAAGGGAATCAGAAGGATATCTTCAAGAGGGTGCTTGATAAGATTGACGGGTATCACCGAAACTCCCAATTTTTAGATGATTCGGCACAGGAGAGCCTGCAGGAGTTGGACCGGATCATAAAGGCTGATAATCCTTATTCTGATATCAAAAAGCTTCCTCAACTGGAGAGTGTGATTGAGGGATCTCTCGCAGTATCACGTGAGCGGTTACAGGAAGAACTGAAGAATTCTGCTGATCAGTTCAAACAGAAGATAGATAGAAAGTTCAGTTATTCGGATGAGTACAAGGAGTCAATAGCACCTCTAGTCAGGGAGACGTTTGATGGTTCTGTAAGCCGGGCACTGAATTCGAACGATTGTTCTCATCTTAAGTTGGCGGCATCAAATCTCTCTAATCTCTATATCCGGGCCTGTAAAACTACGGAAGAGAAGATTAAAAAAATTATCGAGAACGAACCAGATATTAATCCGGTCCCGGTACGATCAAACCATGTCATCAATTCAACCGATTTCTTCAGGACTAATACTGTCATTGAGAATGAGGAGGATCTTGAGCGGTATCTGGCGGGTATCAGGGTGAAGCTTCGGGAGATACTCAAAGATAAGAACATCGAGGTGATCTGATCGTGGATAAGGCAAAGATACAACTTTTTTCTGATTCTCTCCGGAAGAACCTCCTTGAAGAGACGAAGAAGCGGGCTGCTCATTATGGGATTACGGGGAAAGCAATAGCAACGGTGGAGCAGGAGTTTGAGGATTCCATCATCATCGGCGGAGAGGTCTATCCCCGGAGTATTCGGGATCAGCGGGCTTTTTTAGTCAAAGAGATCGAGAAGAAAGGGTATGACCGGGTGATTGAGGAGGTTACCTATACCTGGTTTAATCGGTTTGTTGCCATCCGGTTCATGGAGGTGAACGATTACCTGCCGGTGCGGGTCTTCTCCTCTGCATCAGCCGGAAAGACTGATCCTGATATTCTGACAAAGGCACTGGATCTCGCCTTCCTGGATATAGATCGGGAGCAGGTTTTGGATATGAAATCAGAGGGCCGGCATGAGGAACTCTTTCGGTATCTCTTCCTTCGGCTGTGTAATTATCTGCATACGACGATGCCGTTCCTTTTTGAACCAATTCAGGATTATTCTGAGCTGCTCTTCCCTGACCGGCTGCTCCATACCGACTCCATGCTCGGAGATCTGAATACCATCATTCCCGAGGATGACTGGAGGGAGACGGAGATCATCGGCTGGATTTACCAGGATTATATCGCCGAGAAGAAGGATGTCCTGATTAAAGCGAAGAAACAGTATACGGTAGACCAGATCCCGGCAGTTACCCAGCTCTTTACGCCCAAGTGGATTGTTCAGTATATGGTTGAGAACTCTCTTGGCCGGCTTTGGATGCTGAATCGCCCTCATTCACGGCTGTATGAGCGGATGGAGTTTTACATCCGGCCGGACAAGCAGGAGACCGATTTTCTGAAGATCACCTCTCCGGAAGAGCTGAAGGTCTGTGATCCTGCCTGTGGTTCAGGGCATATTCTTGTTTATGCCTTTGACCTGCTCTATGAGATCTACAAGGAAGAGGGGTACCTGGAGCAGGAGATCCCGGAGTTTATTCTGACCCATAATCTGTATGGGATTGAGATTGACAAGCGAGCGGGATCTCTTGCTGCATTCGCATTGGTGATGAAAGCGAGGAGAATGGATAAGAAGTTCTTTGATCACCCGGTCCAGCCTCATATCTGTGTTCTTGAGAATATCGAGCTGGATGAAGAGGATATTGATTCGTATATTACTGCGGTGGGGAGTAATCTGTTTACCACAGGCCTTCGGGAGACTCTCATGCAGTTTACGGAGGCGGAGAACTTTGGATCGCTCATCCGGCCGTCTGTCGGTGATGTAACGGATATCAGAAAAATTCTGGCGGAGAAGAATATGTCCTCAAATCTGCTCCTGTTTGATACTCATCAGAAAGTTCTGAAAGTTTTGGAACAGACTGAGTATTTACAGCCCAGATATCATGTGGTAATTGCCAACCCGCCGTATATGGGGAACGGAGGGCATAATACTCATCTAAAAGAATTTGCTAAGAAAGAGTATCCAGATAGCAAATCTGATTTATTTGCCATGTTTATCGAGAGAAACTTACATCTGGCTATCGAAAATGGTATGGTAGCCATGATTACTATGCAAAGTTGGATGTTTCTTTCATCATACCAAAAACTCCGTGATAAAATCCTGGACAATAAAACCATCCTATCAATGGCACATCTCGGTCCGAAAGCATTTGATAGTATCAGTGGAGAGGTGGTATCAACGACCGCTTTTGTTATCCAAAATAGTATCAAATCGAATTATCAGGGTGCTTACCTCCGCCTCGTTGATGGGAGGAGCGAGGCAGAAAAAATTACCCTGTTTCAGGAAATTATCACTCAGTTAAAAGATATTCCAGCATTTAAATCGGGGGCATAACCATCCTCTCACCATCAGATCTTCTCACCCAGCCGGAAGGAAAGACCCTGGAATTCAAGAGGGATCTCTCCTCTCCGAAGAATATTCTCAAAACAATCGTAGCCTTTGCCAATACCGCAGGCGGCCGGATTATCATCGGCGTAGAGGATACCACCCGGACGGTCACGGGTATTGCTGATCCATTTGGTGAGGAAGAGCGACTCTGTAGTCTGATTGCCGATTCAATCGTTCCCCGGCTTGTTCCAGATGTGGATCTCATCTCCATCGAGGATCAGACGCTTCTCATGGTCCAGGTGTACCCGAGTGGACAACGGCCCCATTTCCTCAAAAAAGAAGGCCCGGTTGAAGGAGTGTATGTCAGGCCTTAGGTCTACCAACCGGAAGGCTGACCGGGAACTCATTGCTGAACTGAATAGGTCCTGTTCAGGGATCTCGTATGATGAGATGCCAATGCCCGAGCTCTCTCTAGATGCCCTTTTCCTGGATTTGAAACCCTTTAACAAAATTCATATTCTTTCCATACTGAATTAATATACCATGGATAATCGGCTGCCTCATCCACCTCTCCAGGAAGTGATTTTTGAATTAAAATGGAGATTGGATTCAATTCAGCCCGGGTTTTTGAAAGACCCACATTATCAAATTCTTATTGGCACCCTTTATGGAAAATTACGTGAATTAGGGTACTCATTTCATGAACCCCTTCAAACATCAAATATTCCAGATGAAATGGTTCCTTATATCGTTCAACATCGATTCAGACCATCTCAGGAACAATGGCCTCTTGTTCAGATAGGATCTGGAATTTTGACTCTTAATGACACGACTCATTATTCATGGCCTGATTTTTCCAAGCGGATCCGAGATCTGGTAGAAAATTTTTTTCGTGTCTATCCTGAACTTGATTCATTACAGATCTTAGAGATGAACCTTCGATATATCGATGCGGTTACTATACCTGAAGGAACTGACCCTAAAGAGTATCTAAAACAGTCTGTGGGGGCTGATATTGTAATGCCTGAAGCATTGTTTATTAATACCGGAGTAATGAACAGGCCGGTTGGATTTGATATATATCAGACATTTCCTCGGGAAGGAGATGGAACTTTGGTAATGATCCGATATATCTATGGGCATGGAACACCACCGGGCAAATTCACCTGGGAAACTACCGTTCACATTGAAGGAGAAACAGTTCCAAAAACGCCTGAGAAAATCATTCAATGGTGTAATCAGGCCCATGATCTTACGCATGACTGGTTTTTGAAAATGTGTTCAGATGAATTAATGGAGTCATTTAGATGACACCTGCAATAATTCACGAAACTTCAGTACATGACTATTATCCTCAACCCTGGAGAGAAAATAGTTCAGTTTTTTCGAAAATATCAATGCAAAGACCAAAAGCATTTGAAGGAAAGCGAGATGTACCAATAGAAATTACCTCGTTTTTTGGGTATTCTTCAATTACGTCAATAAAAGTTACTAGTGGCACTCATAGTACATCCTATATTCAATCCATCATTGATCGAGTGAAAACAGATTCCAAATCAACGATCATGTATTTCTTTCAGAAAAATCCTGAAATGATCAGTGGGGTTGATGAAGTAATTCGGAGAATTGATAGAATTTTCCCTGATAACACTCAATATTTCTTAGAGACAAGAATGGATCCTGATTCGGGAATTGATTACATCAGACTGTGTGTCAGGCTTTCACATTACCCTGATGATTTTTTTGATATTGCTTTTGAGATTGAGGAGTCTTGTTCTTATCTTTTTTCAGGAAGTAAAAGCAAATTTCTTCTAACTACTGACTTTATGCCTTCACAGTAATATGCAAACTCAATCCTCCTCATTTGACTGGGAAGAATATATTGAATTAGCGAAGCAATTACAACAAAATCCTATTCCAAATGCTCTATATCATACTGCTCTGTATCGGGCCATTGTAAGCAGAGCATACTATGGTGCATTTATGTATTCACGAAGGAGGGCTGAAAGAATCATAGGAGCTTTTTCAGGTGTTAATATCCACGAACAAGTGATTGATTATTATAGTAATTCTGAATCAAAAAATCACCGAAAAGCAGGAACCTTTCTAAAAGTATTGAAAGATAAACGGGTTGAATGCGACTATTTTGATCACCTTACGGAAGATCCAAAAAGGATGGCTGATATATCAATAAAACTCGCAGATACTATAATTAATCTCATTCTGTGACTGAAATGCACTTCCAAACCTCATACAGTCGGACCAGGATAAGAGATATGCATGAAGCAATCTTTAACTTCTCAGAAATAAAAAGGAAGGATGTCTGGAGTATTCCGCTCACGATGCTTCAGGAGGTCATCATCAACGCTCTTGTCCATGCAGATTATTCACAGATAGGAGTACCGATACGGTTGTCATTCTTTGATGACCGGATTGAGGTGGAAAACCCCGGTATTCTCCTCCCTGGTATGACGATTGAGGATGTGAAATCAGGGGTGTCAAAGATCCGGAACCGGGTGATTGCCCGGGTGTTTCGGGAGTTAGATCTGATTGAACAGTGGGGGAGCGGGTTTCGCCGGATACTTCAAGAGGCTACAGATTTGGGGCTTTCCGAACCGGTTATCGAAGAGATCGGGATGCGGGTCCGGGTGACGGTTTTTCTCTCTGAAGAACTGGTGATTCATACCGAGGGACTAAGTAGGGACCAAGTTGGGACCAAGTCGGGACTCAGTCCTTCCGGCAGGAATCAGGTTGATCTGAATGATGAGCAGCGAATGGTCTTGCAGAAATGCATTCAGGAGTCCGGAATTACAGACCTGATGGCGGTGGTACACAGAACCAACCGGAGTACGTTCAGAGAAGCGGTGATCAATCCGTTGCTGGATAAGGGGCTGTTGGAGATGATGATACCTGATAAGCCGAACAGCAGTAAGCAGAAATACCGGATTACCCCGAAAGGAAAGGATATTCTGGCAATTCATTGAAAATAAAGAAAAAGGTGTATGATTATTATTACCTCTCATGAATTTGTCACCCACCGGGTAGCGAATTCAATGTCTCATCAGGATTCCGGACAGATGGACAGGTATGTCTGGATGTCTGATACTCCGACCTTCGATCCCATCCTTTTTACTGAAAATAACTCTGCAGATCGAAGATATTCGATACTACATGAACAAAAACAGATCTTTGCATCGGGGGATATCCTGTATCTTCAACCTGAAAAACTGGGGCTGAATATCCTCATGGAGCGAAGGCGGATAGAAGAGGGAATATCATGAGAAATGACAGGATCAGGTCAGGGTTTGGATGTGTGTAAGAGGAAAAGATATGGTAGATACGAAGAGTAATAATCCGGTTCCGAATTTTTATCGGGCATCGGCAGAGGATTTTAAGAAGATTCCGGGAAGTCCTATTGCATATTGGGTAAGTGAAAAAATTTTACGGTTATTTGATTTAAATACTGTAAAAAAATTTTTTAAAATTGAATTCGGGATTAAAACTGGGGATAATGATCTTTTTTTAAAAAAATGGTATGAAGTAAACCTTCTTGATACTAATATAAAAAAGTTTAATCATACTAGATGGATAAAGCATAGTAAAGGGGGGGAATTTAGAAAGTGGTATGGTAATATTGACTATGTCATAGATTGGAGAAAACCATCAAATTTGATGAATATTTCTCATGACAGTCCACCTGATTACTATGATTCATATAAACAAGGTGGAATAAGTTGGTCTGAAATAACATCAAATACCTTATGTACAAGATATATTCCTTCAAATATCCTTTCCAATAATAAAGCCCCCATAGCATCAAATAATGATATCAATGAAAATTATAAATTACTTTTACTGACAAATAATAAAATCTATGCCATTCTTGGATTTATCATAAATCCATCACTATCTTTTCCGATTGGCGATTTTGCTAAATTACCATATCCCGATAATTTTTCGAAAATAGATTATTTATACTCGGGGACTCGCTTAATAAATATTTCTAAAAACGATTGGGACTCATACGAAACCTCCTGGGACTTCACCACCCTCCCCCTCATCTCCCCCGACTATCTCACCCCGACCATCGAAGCCTCCTACCAGAAACTCCGCTCCCATTGGCAGGAGATGACCACCGAGATGAAAGAACTCGAAGAGGAGAACAATAAAATATTTATCGAAGCCTATGGCCTGCAGGACGAACTCACCCCTGACGTCCCCCTCTCCGAGATCACCCTCACCTGCAACCCCCATTACCGGTATGACGCCAGTAAACCGGAAGAGGAACTCGAAGCCCTCCTCCGAACCGATACCATCAAAGAGCTCATCTCCTATGCCGTCGGGTGCATGTTCGGGCGGTACTCACTGGACAAACCAGGCCTTATCCTCGCAAACCAGGGAGAGACCGTCGAGGATTACCTGAAACAGGTACCACACCCCACATTCAGACCTGACGATGACAACATCATCCCGGTCCTTGATGACGAATACTTCCCTGATGACATCGTAGGCAGATTCAAAAACTTCCTTAAGATCGTATTTGGAGAGAAGACCCTCTCCCAGAACCTTGATTACATCGCCCAGGCACTGACCGGAAAGAGCACATCCTCACCAGAGAAGGTCATCAGGGACTACTTCCTCAAGGACTTCTTTAAAGATCACGTCCAGCGATACAAGAAAAGACCCATTTACTGGATGTTCTCATCCGGAAAGCAACAGGGATTCAATGCCCTCATCTACATGCACCGGTACAATAAGACGACGCTCGCAAAGATGAGGACCGATTACCTCCTTGAACTCGAAGCAAAACTGGATGCAGAACTCACCGCTTTGAGTGAGGACCCGGTGAAGAACAAAGCACGGATATCCAAGATCAAGAAGCAGATCGATGAGATGAAAACGTGGGATGAACTCCTCAACAACAAGGCACTTGCACTCATCGAGATAGACCTTGATGACGGCGTTGTTGTCAATTATGCAAAGTTTAAGGGACTGGTCCGGGCGATATGAACTCCCAGGAATCAGGAGAGAAAGACCGGGGAGAGGGAAATTATGGCTATTCTGAGTATTGAGAAGACAACCGCTGCAATCCTGGAGAAATTTAAAACCCTCTCTGAATTTGAGACCAGAAAGATCGTCTTCTGGTACGACGGGGAACAGACCGCCGGGGAAGAGGACCTGACCCATATCAGAGAAAAACTCGCTGAACAGGGTATTCGGATGCATATCCTGAACGGGAATTATTTTGCCACCAAAAAACTCCTTGAACATGACGACACCGCATCGTCCTACCTTATTTACTCAGCACAGCCTGAACCAGACTATGAGAAGAACTGGCTTTTGGACAGCCAGCTCTACTCCGAACGGTTCGAAAACAGCCGGATATCAGATATCAAGGCAGAGATAGGGATCGAAGGATATGACCTTGATCCCTTTCTTGGAGCCAACCTGAAATTCTTCTCGAATAAGAAACGTGCCCTTGGCTTTAAGAAGTTCTATGAACCAGCCTGGAGAGAAGAGGACTGCATCAGGGGAATACTCGCCGTTCTCTCGAATGCATCCGCCCCGGACGTCCGTGAGATAATAAAGTCGGTCCTGATGGGTTCCCTTCATGAAGAAGAAAATACCCTCTGGGAACAGATAGTAAAGTTTGACCTCACCGAACGGTTCTGGGAGATAGTGCGGAAACAATTCGGGTATTACCAGGAGAGCCCGACCCTGAAAAAATTATTCCTAAGTCTTCTCATCACCCACATCGACCGGAATGCCACCCTCCCGCTCGGCCACCTGGAACAGTTCGTCAATGCAAAACGACAAGGAAATGAATGTGAGTTATTCATCTCCGGATGGATGCATCACGCCCGGGATTCAGCCCGATTTGACAGCTACTGCACCGACCTCCTGACGGAACAGGATAAAAAACTCGAGAAAGAACTGACCTCCATCGTGAATAATGAACGAATAGAAGGCTATCTGAATCCCGAAGCACCTGACATCTTTGACAAGAGCATCATCAGAAAGATAGTATCAACCCTCTCCGATGGCGGGCAGGACTATGACAAGTACCTCTCCTGGATCGAAGCACGAAAGACAAAACACTACTTCCATGAGTTTGAGGACATTTACGCTGCCCTGGTATCTGCAATAAACCTCATCCGGCTAGCAGAGCAGTGCGAAGAAGAGAAGATCCTCGCAGCTACCCCTCATGAACTCTTCCGGACCTATACTGACCGGTATTATCTCCTTGACTATCAGTACCGGAAATTCTACACCTCTTATGACAAAACCAGCGATAAAGACATCTTAAAAACCCATATCCGGGAGATTGTCGAGCGGCAGTACCTCCATATCACCCAGAAGATCCAGATGAAATGGAGTGACCTTATCACGGCACAAGACCGGACCAGCTGGGGAATTGAACTCATAGAGCCCCAGGAACAGTTCTATACCGCCCATGTAGATAAGATCATCTCCAGAAATGACCGTGATAAAGTGGCGGTCATCATCTCCGATGCCATGCGGTACGAGGTAGCCGTTGAACTAAAAGAAAACCTCAATAAGAACACAAACGGCACCATTGAACTCACTTCTATGGCCGGATGTCTCCCTTCATATACCAAACTTGGGATGGCGGCACTCCTTCCTCATACCATACTTGAATTTCAAAAAGAACACATCCTCGTTGACGGAATGAACGCTGATGGCATTGAAAACCGGGAGAAAATTCTCACCAGGACCAAAGAGGAGTCGATTGCACTCCGGTTCAAAGAGCTCCGTGAGCTCAGAAGAGATCAAGCCAGGGAAAAAATCAGGGGAAAGCGGGTGATATATATCTACCACAATAAGATAGATGATACCGGAGATAACCAGCAATCCGAAGATGAAGTGTTCAAAGCCGCTGATGAAACAATCCAGGAGATTGAAGACATGGTAAACCGCCTGGTCAATTCCCTGAACATCAGTAACATCATCATCACGGCAGATCACGGATTTCTCTATACCCGTAATGCCCTTGAAGATATCGATGTCATTGATGTATCCGGATTTGACAAAGATCAATTCATCTCCTCAAACAAGCGGTTCATCATCAGCAGTGAAAAGACCAACCTCATGAACACCCATCGCTTTCTCATGGATTATATCTCCGATGAACAAAAAACGCTCTATATCTACACACCCTATGCAGATCTCAGGTTTAAAATGGCCGGGGGTGGACGAAATTTTGTCCATGGCGGATTGTCCTTACAAGAGATAGCAATCCCGGTGCTCCTCTATAACCACAACAAATCCCTGTCAGACCTTGATAAAAAGGGTATTGAATATGGAAAGGTTGGCATCACCCTCATCGGACAGAGCAGGAAGATAACGAACAACCCATTCAAAATTACCCTGTTCCAGACCGAAAACGTAACCGAGAAACGAGGACACCTCAAATGCAGGATTGCCCTCTATGATAACTCCGGTGCCAGAGTCAGCGATGAAAAGGTCATTCTGGCCGACAGAACCACAGATGATCCAAACCAGAGAAAAATAAATATCACCCTGACCATGGACAGCAAAATTAAAAATGGTATATACATCCTGAAAGCCATAGATGAAGATGTGAAAGCAACATTCCGCGATGTCCTCGAGATACCCGTTGAAGTTGATATTTTGATACCCGATGATTTTTAAACGTGATGTGACATGACTGACCTGACACCCGAACCACTACCGGAACAGAGCAATGATCCTGATACAGATAGGAAGCTTAACACCTGGTTTCCCGGCAGGGTGGTCAGAAAAGACCTCACCATAAAACTCAAAGGGTCCAATAATGTCCCGGTCTATGTCCTTGAATACCTGCTTGGATCCTATTGTGCCACCGATGATGAATCACTCATAGAAGAAGGAGTCACAAAAGTAAAACGGATTCTGGCAGACAATTACGTCCGGCCTGATGAAGCTGAACTTATCAAATCCAGAATCAGGGAGACCGGGTATTACACCGTCATTGATAAAATAACCGTCCGGCTGAATGAAAAGAGGGATGTATATGAAGCAGAATTCTCATCCCTTGGAATCAAGGAGATAGAGATTGAACCGGAAACAATCAGAAGATATGAGAAATTGCTCGGGGGTGGGATCTGGTGCATCGTCAAGATGGAATATATGTCCGAAGGATCGCGATCACCCTTTGTCATCGCAAGTCTCAAACCGATTCAGATCCCGAACATGGATATAAATGAACTCATCGACCGGAGGAAATACTTCACCAAAGATGAGTGGATCGATATACTACTCCGGACCGTCGGGATGGAACCGGACACCCTTGATTATACGGTAAAATGGCACCTGCTCCTGAGGCTTGTACCCCTGGTTGAAAATAATTACAACCTTTGTGAACTTGGGCCGAGAAGCACTGGCAAATCCCATGTATACAAAGAGATATCCCCAAATTCAATCCTCATCTCCGGAGGACAAACCACCGTCGCAAACCTCTTTTACAACCTAAGCTTACGACAGGTCGGACTTGTCGGGCTCTGGGATGTCGTTGCTTTTGATGAAGTAGCCGGAATCAGGTTCAAGGACAAGGATGGCATCCAGATACTCAAGGATTACATGGCATCCGGTTCATTTGCCCGGGGAAAAGACCAGATCAATGCAAATGCCTCAATCGTATTTGTCGGAAACGTCAATGAAAGTATCCAGTCCTTACTCAAGACCGCCCATCTCTTTGCTCCGTTCCCTGATGCAATGAACAATGACAGTGCCTTTTTTGACCGGATACATTACTATCTCCCCGGTTGGGAAGTTCCCAAATTCAGACCTGAACACTTCACCATGCGGTATGGATTCATCGTGGATTACCTGGCCGAATACCTCCGTGAGATGAGGAAACGTTCGTTTGGTGACACTATCTTCAAATACTTCAGATTTGGCAGTAACCTGAACCAGCGTGACACCATAGCCATCAAGAAAACCTGTTCCGGTCTTTTAAAACTCATCTACCCGGATGACAGTGCCACAAAAGAAGATGTTCGTGAGATACTGGAATATGCCCTTGTCGGACGGAGAAGGGTAAAAGAACAACTCAAAAAAATCGGGGGCATTGAGTTTTACGATGTCAACTTCTCTTATTTCGATAACGAAGAAGGGACCGAGCATTTCGTGACAGTCCCGGAGAGCGGAGGGAGTAAGTTAATCCCCGAAGGTATGACCAAACCAGGTCAGGTATATTCAGTAAGTCGAAATGAAGAGGGTAAAATAGGAGTATATAAGTTTGAGCTCCAGGTTATACCCGGCTCTGGAAAATATGAAAAATCGGGTCTTGGATCAAATATGAAAGCAAAGGAATCAGTCCAGACCGCTTTTCATTATTTCAAAGCCAATGCAAAGTCTGTAAGCCAGAGCATCTCCACCAAGGAACGGGATTATCAGCTCCATGTGCAGGATCTCATGGGTGTTGGGATATCAGATGAACTGGCTCTTCCGGCTTTCATCAGTCTCTGTTCCGGTGCTCTTGGAAAACCGGTCCATGAGTCGATTGTCATTCTTGGGACCTTCACCATCGGTGGCTCGGTGAGCACTATTGATAATCTATCCGATCTCCTTCAGATTGCTCTTGATGCCGGGGCAAAAAAAGTCCTGATACCGATCTCATCAGCAGGAAAGATCTCGGTTGTTCCTCCTGACCTCTTCAGTAAATTTCAGATATCATTCTATGAAGATCCGGTCGATGCGGTGTATAAATCGATTGTATTGTCGTAGGATAAAAGAAATATCAAGCCCTATTTATAGAAATCAGTCATTGGGGTTAGGTTCTTTGAAATATCATTATCTCCCATACCCCTCCGGCACATCCTCAAACTCACCCCAGGTAAACCAATCACTTCCCCCCACTATATCAGACCACCAAAGAGCCAGGAAATACTTCATGAAAAAACATTTGATTCATACGCGGGAGGTAAACCCGCCCGACTCATCATGAACATACGGGAACCCAGGATAACTTACTTTTTTAATGCTGAACCCCTGATCGTAAACGAACCACCGTGAAGATTGATCCATTTCGGCTCAACAACACCAATATGCTGGCCACACGTACAATAAACGTCATTTCCTCTCCTGATGGTATAATCAGAGGAAATCCGCGAATGCCAGTGGTGCAGGAGTCTGCCTTTTCCAATCTTCTGGTATCGGAATAGTTTTCTTCCGCAGGCAGCACAATAAACCGTAATCATTCGTACCAAGAATATTGCTGTAGAGATGTATTAGTGATAGTGTGTTATTGATTGATGAGGGTAAAAAATCCTCAAATGTTTATTGATAGTTTCAAAAATATTAAAAAAACCTGATTTGTTGGAAGGGGGTTTTCGTTATTTTCTATAAGAAAGCACCGAATAGACTCGGGATTATGAGAGGGGACGGGAATTTGCTTTTGGATCTGAAAAGAAGATTTGGAATATCGCTGATTGGTTTATTTTTTCATCGATTACGTGTACTGTATCTCCAGGGATTGATTTTAACATCCTTGTCACCTTTCAGTAAGGAATCGAAATTATATGGTTCAAAAAAATTTTCTTTGAAGATACATTCAATAAAAAAGTGGATCTTGTCATTGAAGATGGCAAAAAAACCAGGATAAGATTGAATCATACGGGAAAGGGTATTTGCATGAGAGATTTGGTCCTGTAGAGGGATTTCAGGCTCTCCATTTCCAGGATCTATTTATAAACTGAATCTCTATGTTCAAACGTATGAAGGATCAGATGATCGTGAGTATATTCATATAATATCCTAAATGGAGGGACCCTAACACTCCTCATCCCAGCAAGCTCATATTGTAAGGGTTTACCAACGTCTGGATTTTCGATGATCTTCTCAACAATTTTTTATTTTTACCTGTAACCCCTTATCCCGGATCTTTTTAAGACACCTTTTGAATTCTTCAGTGTATTCTATCTGCATGTTATTCCCAGATACTATCGAGATCATCCGGACTGGAAATGGAATGGGTCCTTCCGGCAAGAACGTCTTCTCTTGAACGCTGAATCTGCTCCATTAAATCCGGCGTATTAAGAATTTCAATCGTTTCAATAACCTCTTCAAATTCTGATTGTAATCGTTTCAGTCTTGAAAATGCCTCTGAACTGATTATGACGGGTCCTGGTGTGGTTTCGTCCATATTCTTTCCTAGTTACTGAATTGATCAATTGGGAATTTATAGGTAATATTGAACCAGATCACTGCCCGCATCGCGAAGATCAAAACTGATGCTCTCCCTATATTCATTTTTCAAAAAGCCAGCAGAGATAAGAATTTTTCTCACTCGTGGACATCAATGAATGACATATAAGCATCCGGGCACCATCATCCGGAGCATTTGACACACCCATTGCAAACATTCTTGCAAATGAAGCCCTTGAAACAGCCATAAGGGGAACCGCCTCCCACGACAGTTCAGAGGATGGATTCAGGATCACCCTCAAGTGCCATGCAGCATCCGGGGCCTGGTCAATAACCCCTTTGAGCTCGTTCGCCTCAGCGAGCTTTCCGATGATCTGATTGATCTTATCCCCTATCTCCGGATTTCCCTTAAGAGCAACCATGTCGGAGAAACTCCCACCAGAAGGAACTTCGATTAATGCCTTCTTATCTCCGGCATATTTATCCGACACATACTTGACGAAGAGGAGGACGAGCACATAATCTTTGTATTGGGATGCATCCATACCTCCCCGGAGTTCATCGCAACTCTTCCACAGTGAGTTATAAAGTTCTGATTTTTAACCATTGAGGAAAATTTCAAGTTCCACCATAATAAATATCCTATATGGAAGTCGGGAAGGTAGCAGATAATGGACACATCTTCATCCCTTTACCATTAAGAAAAAAATATAATCTTAATGATGGGGACACGATACTCCTGGAAGAACGTGAAAATGGCCTTTTGCTCATACCCTGCTCGAAACTATCTGTGCTCATGGGTGCATATAATGAAGACGGACTATTGGACGATCTGGAAAAATTAAGAAAACAGGAACGTTCTTTGGTATGAATTATCTTTTTGATACACATGCACTCATCACCTTATTTCACAACGAACCAGGTCATGAAATAGTTCAATCGATCTTTGAGGAGATAGAGAATGGAAAGGCAGATGGTTTTATTTCAACCGTTACACTAACCGAATTGAAGTACCTCTATTTTAAAAGATTTGGAGAAGAGGGTGTTGCACCAATGATCAATATCATGCAGGATCACAAATGATCGATCTCTACCCCTTAAGCTATCAACCAAAATAGACTAATTGATGTATGAACCTGCATGTATCAATTCCCACTTTACATA
>Ga0228535_1001606_pt1 | contig 31710 bp, 30 predicted proteins | sample SJ1metagenome_FD_168457 | JGI IMG/M metagenome (GOLD analysis project Ga0228535, IMG submission 168457) | Enriched culture of PCE-dechlorinating microbial communities from Ithaca, New York, USA - SJ1 | ecosystem: Engineered > Modeled > Simulated communities (microbial... > Unclassified | place...
AAGGACTGTGTTACTATGTGGCACGGCTCTGATCTCCTCGTGTTTATTGGTGTTTTGGCGAACTCAATATATCACAAGTAGCTCTCAGAGCCTCCTCTTATTCAATCAATTTATGGGACAGCAGTGGGAGAAACTGGTTAAGCTGCACCGTCCAGGATCGTTTGACTATGCTGCCAAGTTTGGCATACAGGCAGTTACTACCTTCCAGACAGAGCCACCTTCTGTAGTTACCCAGCCAATTGTTCCCGTAACCGCTACCCAGCCGAGTCAACCTGTCTGTCGCGAATGTAAAGGGGCGAACCTGTCCATTCAGTACGGAAAATTCGGCTATTATTTCAAATGCAGTGATTGCGAGGCCAACACTCCGATCAAGATCAGTTGTGGCAAAGATGGTCACAAGGAGCGGATCAGGAAGGATGGCCTGAAGTTTTATCGTGAGTGTCCTGATTGCGGCAGCAGCAGCCTGTATTTTACCAACAAGTCTTAGCCCTGATTTTGGTTGTTTTCAGATGCAGCTAAATGGACAAACCCCACAGGGAAGTTAAGGCAAAAAATATTGATTTTGTTAAGTTAAATTTGACATCAACAAATTACAACATTTCCATTAGACGTCATTCGAATCCCATTCCCTCTGATTTCAGCTATACTGTCCGCTTTAACGGTATTACCTTTGCCCCTGTCTTCAACCCATCAAGATAATCGGCCCAAAGCTGCATCATTTTCTGACGCTCAGCTAGATGGGCTGTTCGGTTGTACGCCCTTCCATTTGGGTCTTTGACTGCATGAGCAAGTTGATGTTCAATATAGTCAGGCCGCACTTGCAAAACTTCATCAAGGATGGTTCTGGCCATCGCCCTGAAACCGTGTCCGGTCATTTCCTCTGATGTGTAGCCCATGCGTCGGAGTGCTGCATTGACGGCATTATTGGTCATGGGGCGAAGCGGTGAACGGTGGCAGGGAAAGACATAACGACCATACCCGGTAAGCGGTTGCAGTTCCCGCAGGATTTCAACGGCCTGTTTTGCCAGCGGCACAATGTGGGGAATTTTCATCTTCATCTTTTCAGCGGGGATGTTCCATTGAGCGCCCTCAAGGTCAAGTTCCGACCATTCCATTTGCCGAAGTTCGCCAGGACGGACAAACAGCATTGGAGCCAGCTTCAATGCACACTTGACATGAAACGTGCCTTGAAACCCTTCAATAGCCCGCAGCAGTTCCGCAACTTCTTTCGGGTCAGTCAGGGCTGCATGATGCTTTTCCCGTACCGGAGGCAATGCTCCCCGAAGATCCGCGGCAAAGTCTCTTTCAGCGCGTCTGGTGGCGGTGGCATACCGTAACACTTGCCCGCAGATTGTCCTGATTCTGTGGGCAGTTTCAAGCGCCCCCCTCCCCTCCACCCGGCGAAGGATTGCCAGGAGGTCTAGAGGCCGTACTTCTGAAACCGGCTTGTTTCCAAGCCAGGGGAACACATCACGGGTCAGCCTGTCCATAATCGTTGCGGCGTGGCCGGGGGACCATTGGCCGGAAAATTTTGCGTGCCATTCGCGGGCGACTATTTCAAAACAATTCTCTTCTGAGGCCAGCACCGCGACTTTCTGTGCCTTCTTTACCGCTCCCGGATCAATACCATTTGCCAGCAATTCTTTGGCACTGTCACGACGCTTTCTGGCTTCGGCCAAGGTGATGGCTGGATAAGCGCCGATTGCCTGTACTAGCCTCTTGCCCCCAAATCGGTAATCAAACCTCCAAAGCTTCCCGCCTGTTGGCGACACCAGCAGATAAAGGCCGAAGCCATCCATCAGTTTATAGGCTTGCGCTTTAGGTTTTGCGTTCTTGATCTGTACATCGGAAAGGGGGGTAATCCGTTTAGGCATGGCTGCCGTCTCCTTTTTGGAGGTATCCCAACAGAGCTATGGAGGTATCAAAATCTATATGGAGGTACTTACACCCCAGAGATACCTCCAAAACCAGCGGATTTCATCATACAGCATTGGACAACACCGGACAACACAAAAAGAAAAGCCCTTGATTTCTCAAGAGCTTTTACGTTTAGCCGGACGTTACCGGACTATCAATTGGTGGAGGCGGTGGGAGTCGAACCCACGTCCGAAAGACCTACGTCGAGAGCTACTACACCGTTAGTCCGTTGATCGATTTAGTCATCAGGCTGTACAGCGGACAAGACAGCTTGATGACGATCCCTGAATTTCGGACTGCGTATCGGGCTTACACGATCCTATCCGGTAGTGAATGACGTTCCCTTCCTACCACCGACATCTCAGTCGGGAACGCCTGTTAAGCAGCTAGTGCAACAGGTTGGGTGTTATAATTGTCGGCAGATATTGCCGTGCAGGTTTATTAAGGTCGGCCACCTGCCCCGACCCGGTGCAACCCAGGAGTTCATTCCCCCGTCGAAACCTTTACGCCCCCAGTTTTCAAAGATCCATATTTATACTATACGCTATCTGGCTTTTATTTTGAACTCTTTTGCATGCTCACGCTTCAGATCCTTCTTTTTAAGATCTTCCCGCTTGTCATGCAGCTTCTTGCCTTTGGCCACGCCGACCTCAACCTTGACCTTGCCTTCCTTGAAGTACAACCGCAACGGCACAGCGGTACAGCCGTCCTGCCGGATTCGGGCGTGCAGTTTTTCGATCTCCCGGCTATGCAGCAGTAACTTGCGCTGCCGCTCAGGATCATGGTTCTGGCGGTTGCCGAAATCGTAGGGGGCAATATGCAGGTTATGCAGCCAGGCCTCACCGTTGCGTACCAGTACAAAGGCATCCACCAGGTTGGCTTTTCCGGCCCGCAGGGACTTCACCTCAGTCCCGACCAGGACGATTCCGGCCTCCAGACGCTCTTCAATATGATACTCGTGAAAGGCCCGTTTGTTTGCGCAGATAAGTTTCTCAGACATGATGCTCAGACTGTAGCAGACCGTAGAGAAAAAGGGAATGCCGGAAACGTTGCATAAATGTTGCCTTGCGCCTTCCCTCTTCAGTTGACAAGCGTTGATGTGGAGACTATACAAAAACACTTGGCATTTGGCCTGTTACAGAGTCTATTCAGGAGGTTTTCGCCATGATCAAGGTGTATTACAACTCAAATGGTGTCATTTCAAGCCACCTGATCAGTGGTGACGAGATTGATCTGATAGAATCCAAGCAGTTGATCTGGGTTGATATGCTTTCCCCCAGCATGACCGAGGTCAGCGAACTTGACAAAAAGCTGGGACTTGACCTGCCGACCCGTCAGGAGGCTGAAGAGATCGAGTTTTCTGCCCGCTACTGGGAAGACGAGTACGGTATCACGATCAACACCTATTTTCTGGTGAAGCAGGGTGCTACCGCCAGTAACGAGTCGGTTTCTTTCACCCTGAAAGACAATTTCGTTATCACCATCCGTTTTATTGAACTGCCGGTTTTCGGCGATTTCAATCGCAAACTGCTGCTCAACCCCAGCCATTATACCGATGGCGCCAGAGTGATGGGGGGCATACTTGAAATGCGCATTGAAGACGATGCCGATACCCTGGAGGCGGTCTCCCGCGAAATAGCCAGCATTGCACGGCTCAATCCCAGCAACTTTGACGATACCAAGAAATTTCTTTCCTACATGGCTGATTTTGAGGCCACCAATATCACCATCCGGGAAAACCTGACCGACAAGCAGCGGGTTTTGTCCTCTCTGCTGAAAAGCGGCAAAATCCCAAGCGCCCTGAAAAGTGATTTCAGCATTATGATCAAGGACGTTAACTCCCTGGTCACCACGGCCAACTTCAACTTTGAACGGCTTGACTACCTGCAGAACCTGTTCCTTAACTTCCTGAGCATTGAACAGAACAAGGTGATCAAGATCTTCACCGTGATGTCGGTGATCTTCCTGCCGCCGACCCTGATCGCCAGCATCTACGGTATGAACTTCAAATATCTGCCGGAACTGGATCTTGCTTTCGGCTATCCGCTGGCGCTTTGCATGATCGTCATTTCTGCTGTGCTGCCGCTCTACATCTTTAAACGCAAAGGGTGGCTGTAATTCCGGTTACGCCCGCAAAAAGGAACACCCCTATGCCTGTGCACCCGATTTCAGCTGCTGCCATCTTTTCTGCCGGAGATCAGCGCAGCTTTGAAGAACAACGCCCCGAGATACTTGAGGCATGTAAACAGTTTATAACTTCTTCCCATGAAGAGATCCGCCAGCGCCATGCCGCCGGAGCAAGCGGAACCGAGGTGGTCCATCAACTTTCAGCGGTCATGGATGCCATGGTTTCCACGTTGTTCAACGGCATTCTGGGGCTGATGGGTGCTGACGGCAAACGCCTGACCGGCCATCTGACCCTGGCTGCGGTGGGTGGCTATGGCCGCGGCGAACTCAACCCTTATTCCGATGTGGATATCATGTTCCTGCACGACGGCAGTGTGCCGGTGGAGGCGGTTGAGGCCTTTGCCCAGAAGCTGCTCTACTTCCTGTGGGACCTGCGCCTGGATGTGGGCTATTCGGTGCGTACCCCGGCCGATTGTGTAGAGATGGCAGCCCAGGACACCACCATCAAAACCGCCCTGATCGACTGCCGTTATCTAGCCGGTCATCAGCCGCTCTTCGCAACCCTGCGCAAGACGGTCTACTCCCAGATCCTGCCCAAGGCCAGCGACAAATTCATCAAGGAAAAGATCGCGGAGATGCGGCGGCGGCGGGATAAATACGGTGCCACCATCTATCTGCTGGAACCAAACATCAAAGAGGGAGAAGGCGGCCTGCGCGACCTGCAGACCGCGCTCTGGGTGGCCCAGGTCAAGTACAAGTTCGACAACCCCAAGGAGCTGGTTATCAAAGGGGTACTGTCCGAGGCGGAGCTGGAAGTTTACCACTCAGCCCTGGATCACCTCTGGCGGATGCGTAACGAACTGCATTTCCATACCCGCAGAAAATCAGACCAGATGAACTTTGACCTGCAGGTTCACCTTGCCACATTCCTGGGATACAAGGATCGCGGCAAGGTGCTGGCGGTGGAAGATTTTATGCGGGATTACTACCGCCATGCGGCGCGGGTGGAGCATTTTTCCTCCACCCTCACCTCACGCTGCGTCTGGCGTGATGAAGGTGCGGCAAAAATCCTGGGCTACTTTGTACGGCGTCCGGTGGGAAACGGCTGCTTCGTACTCAAAGGCGAGCTGGTTATTCCGGATGAATCGATCATCGACAAGAACCCGGCGGTACTGATGCAGATCTTTGAGCTGGCCCAGAAACACGGGGTCACGCTGAATATCCGGGTCAAATGGCTGATCAGGCGTTCCCTGCACCTGATCAACGACAAATTCAGGCGCAATCGCGAGGTCAACCAATCCTTCCTCAACATCCTGCGTTCTGAAAAAGGGATGGCCGACACCCTGCGCCTGATGCATCACCTGGAGTTTCTGAACGAATACATCCCCGAGTTTGAGCATATCTACTGCAAGGTACAGCATGACCTGTATCATATCTACACCGTGGATATACATACCCTGTTTGCTGTTGAGCAGATGGAAAAAATCCTGAGTGGAGAGTTAAAAAAAGAGCTGCCGTTGCCCTGTGCAATTGCCCGTCAGATCGGCAAACGGGAACTGCTGATTCTGTCGATCCTGTTCCACGACATCGGCAAGGGTGAGGGAGGCGGCCACGCCGACAAGGGGGCCGACATGATCCCCACCATTGCCCGGCGGATGGGACTTTCCAAAGAGGATAGCGAGCGACTGGAGTTTCTGGTGCGCCAGCACCTGGTATTTGCCCATATTTCCCAACGCCGTGACCTGACTGACGAACGGATGATCATGCAGTTTGCCCGCCAGATGGTCACCAGCGAAAACCTGAAGATGCTGTTTCTGTTGACCATTGCCGATGTACGGGCAGTCGGATCAGATGTCTGGACCACCTGGAAGGCGATGCTGTTCAACGAACTGTACGAGAAGGCGTTCAACATCCTTGAGCGGGGTGACTTCAGGCTTGAGGCCGGCACGGAACGGGTTCGCAGCGTCCGGCGCAAGGTGCGAGAGATGGTGGAGTACGATATCCCTGCCGCCGTTGCCCGGGAAGAGTTGCGCGCCCTGCCGACCCGCTACCTGCTGTCGGCACCGTTGCAGACCATTGCCGACCACCTGCACCTGCTGGTGCAGCTGAATGACAAGGATCTGGTCATGCAGGTTCAGCATGAGCAGGAAAGCGGTTTCTCCAGCTTCACCATCTGCACCTTTGACACCCATGGCCTGTTTTCCAAGATAACCGGCGTCATGGCCGCCAACGGCATCAACATCCTGGGCGCCCAGATCTTCACCGGCAAAAACGGCAAGATCCTGGATATCCTGCAGGTCAACTCTGCCCAGGGTTTCCTGATTACCGATGCAGCCCGCTGGCAGAAAGTGGAAGCAGACATGGCAGATGTCCTGCACGGAACGGTACAGGTCTCTGATCTGGTGCACAGGCGTCAACGCCCCACCCTGCTGCCGGCCAAATCGGCCCGCCACTTCCCGACCCGGATCGAGATCGACAACGAGGTCTCGGACGAGTACACCGTCATCGACATCTATGCCCATGACAAGGTGGGGCTGCTCTACCTGATCACCAGCACCATCAACCAACTGGGGCTGTATATCGGCGTATCCAAGATCTCCACCAAGGTGGATCAGGTGGCAGACGTCTTCTATGTACGGGACATCTTCGGCCACAAGATATTTGCTGAAGACAAACTGGAAGAGATCCGCACCAGCCTGTCCTGGGCCATTGATGACTGGCAATGAACCGCTTTCTCGACCTGTTCCTGGCCTGGCTGACCGTGGAAAAAGGGCTGTCAGGCAACACCCGCAGTGCCTATGCCGCTGACCTGGGGCGCTACCTGGATTATCTGGAGCGGCTGCAGAGGGACACTCCGGACAGCATCCAGCCATCCGACATTGCCGAATTTCTTGGCAAAGAACGGGAACGGGGTCTAGCCCCCCGCAGTCGGGCCAGGCTGCTCTCCGCCATCAGGATGCTCCACCGCTTCCTCTTGATCGAACGTTATGCCGTCACCAACCCCTCAGCCATCATTGAAGCCCCCCGCCCCCTGAAAAAGCTGCCGACGTTCCTGAGCATGGCTGAGGTTGACAGGCTGCTGGGGGCAACGCACGGCAGCCGTTCCGAAGATATCCGTGACCGGGCCATGCTGGAACTGCTCTATGCCACCGGCCTGCGGGTTTCGGAGCTGGTAAACCTGAAACAACGAGAAGTGAACCTGGAGATCGGCTACCTGATGACCATCGGCAAGGGCAACAAGGAGCGACTGATACCGATCGGTGCCGCCGCCTGCCACCGGGTGGCCGACTATCTGGAACAGGTGCGCAGCAAGCAGGACCCGGAGGGGCTCCAGCCTCAGCTCTTTCTCTCCCGCCTGGGCGAGGCCATGACCCGTCAGGCCTTCTGGAACATCATCAAAAAGCGTGCGCTGCTGGCCGGTGTCCGCACCAGCATCTCCCCCCACACCCTGCGCCACTCCTTTGCCACCCACCTGCTTGCGAACGGTGCCGACCTGCGCAGCGTCCAGATCATGCTGGGCCATGCCGACCTCTCCACCACCCAGATTTATACCCATGTCACCCGTGAGCGTCTGAAACAGCTGCATCGGGAACTGCACCCACGGGGATAGTCAACTATTCCAGGATGTTTCACGTCTGCCTTGCCACAGACATAGATAATCCTGTATAAACATTCGAATGAAAATCTGTTCACTGGCCAGCGGCAGCAAAGGGAACTGCCTCTTCATTGAGACAGGCGGTGTCCGTCTGCTGATTGATGCAGGTTTGTCACTGAAGGAGATCACAACCCGCCTGACAGACTCGGCACTAGACCCGGAGTCTATCCATGCTGTTCTGGTCACCCATGAACATATTGATCATATCCGCAGCGCCGGTTCCTTTGCACGACGCTACAAGGTACCGGTGCTGGTCAGCTACGCGACCCGTCAGGCAGCTGAACGCTATCTGCAGAAGACACAGCTGGTGGAGTTTGAAACCGGCTATTCCTTTAGCTTTCGTAATATCATGATTGATCCGTTTCCGGTATCCCATGACTGTTGTGATCCGGTCGGGTTTGTGCTTGAATCCCGCGAGGGGCGGACAGGATCGGCCACGGATCTGGGGATTGTCACCCGCCTGGTGCGGGAGAAGCTGAAGGGCTGCCGGACCCTGAACCTGGAATCGAACCATGACCCGGAAATGCTGTTGAACGGCCCATACCCCTGGAACCTGAAGCAGCGGATAAAATCACGCCATGGCCACCTCTCCAACCAGGAATCGCTGGAGCTGCTGCATGACCTGGCCCACGAAGGGCTTGAAGCGCTGGTGATGGCGCACCTCTCTGAGGTAAACAACCACCCGGACAAGGTGGTTGAGACAACAACGGCATTTTTACGGGACCAGAACTGTTGCGCACCGCAGATCGTGATCGGCGACCAGTACCAGGCCGGACCGGTAATAGAGCTATAGGAAACCAACAAAGCACTGGCACGCGGATAAAATCTGATTTTGGCGGATTTGCACGGATTGTAAAATAGGTATCAAGAATCTGCGTAAATCCACTTAATCCGTGTCATCCGCGTTCTATCATCATGGTTTTTAATCAAAACTCATACATCACTTGAAGCAGCATTAAATACAATACAGGAGCTTTACCCCATGATTCCACGCTACACACGCAAAGAAATGGCCCAGATCTGGGAACCGGAAAACCGTTTCCGCATCTGGCTTGAAATTGAGACCCTGGCCTGCGAGGCCCAGGCCCAGCTTGGCGTCATCCCTAAAGAGGTTGTTCCTGTTATCCGCGAGAAGGGCAACTTTGACATTGAGCGGATCGATGCCATTGAGGCTGAAGTCAAGCATGACGTGATCGCCTTCCTGACCTCGGTGGCCGAGTATGTCGGCCCGGAGGCCCGTTTCATTCATCAGGGCATGACCTCCTCCGATGTGCTGGACACCTGCCTTTCCGTACAGCTGGTACAGGCTGCAGATGAACTGCTGGCTGATCTTGATATGATCCTTGAGTCGATCAAGGTGCGCGCCTATGAGCACAAAGATACGGTCTGCATGGGCCGCTCCCACGGCATCCACGCCGAGCCGGTCACCTTCGGCCTGAAACTGGCCACCTGGTATGCCGAGATGGACCGCAACCGGACGCGTCTGCGGGCAGCCCGGGAAGGGATCGCCACCGGCGCCATCTCCGGCGCAGTCGGTACCTTTGCCAACATCAACCCCTTTGTTGAAGAGTATGTCTGCGAAAAGATGGGGCTGAAGCCGGAACCGGTCTCCACCCAGGTGATTCCCCGCGACCGCCATGCCGAGTATTTCTGCGCCCTGGCCATCATCGCCTCCTCGATGGAGCGGATCGCCATTGAAGTCCGTCACCTGCAGCGCACCGAGGTGCTGGAGGCGGAAGAGCAGTTCACCAAGGGCCAGAAGGGCTCCTCGGCCATGCCCCACAAGCGTAACCCGATCCTGTCGGAAAACCTGACCGGTCAGGCCCGCTACGTCCGCGCCCAGTGCATTCCCGCCCTGGAAAACGTGGCGCTGTGGCATGAGCGTGACATCTCCCACTCCTCGGTTGAGCGCTACATCGGCCCGGATGCCACCGTGGCGCTGGATTTCTCGCTGCGCCGCCTGAACGGCCTGATCAGGAACCTGGTGGTGTATCCAGAAAACATGCTGCGCAACCTGAATCAGATGAAGGGGCTGGTCTTCTCCCAGAAGATCCTGCTGGACCTGACCCAATCGGGCGTATCCCGCGAGAATGCCTACCGCCTGGTACAAAAGAACGCCATGAAGGTCTGGGAAGAGGGCAAGGATTTCCAGACTGAACTGCTGGCCGACCCGGAGGTGGTGGGTGCCCTGGGCGAGACCAAGATCCGTGAATCCTTTGACCTCTCCTATCACCTGAAGCATGTCGACACCATCTTCAAGAGGGTCTTCGGTGCCTAGTCTGCTGGAAGCGTTCATAACCTCCTTTGTGCCGTCAAGCAGTGACACAGGTTCTCTGTTCTGGGCCAAAAGGCTGCTGACGGCCCTGCTTGTCTTCGGCTGCTTCTGGCTTCTGGCTCAGGCGGTCTGCTGGATTATCAACCGCTGGGGCAGCAAGATCGCCTCGTTCACCGCAACGGATCTTGATGACCGGATCCTGAAGCGGGTCACCCCTTCCATCTCGCTGTTGCTGACCTTCCTGGGAATTTATTACGCCTTCCGGACACTGCCGCTGCATGAAAAGCTTTTCAGGCTGCTGTCAGGAGGTCTGTTCATCGCCAATGTGGTGATTGTCTGTATCCTGATTTACCGGGTGCTGCACGAGACCCTGCTCTGGTACGCAGAACGGCAGCAGGACGGCGAGGCCGGGACCTTCTCACGCCAGATGGCACCGATAATTGAAAAGGTGACCATGCTGTTTATCATCGGCGCGGCGCTGATGGTAGTGCTGAAGCACTTCAACTATGATATACTTTCACTGGTCACGGCCCTGGGGATCGGCTCACTGGCCATCGGTATGGCCGCCAAGGACACCTTGGCCCACGTCATCTCCGGTTTTACCCTGATGATCGACCGGCCGTTCAGGATCGGGGACCGGATCCAGCTGTCGGGCGGACAGGTGGGGGATGTACAGGATATCGGTCTGCGCTCCACCAAGATCAAGACCCTGGACAATCAGTTGCTGATCATCCCCAACTCGGATCTCTGCAACACCATGCTGACCAACCAGGCCTTTCCCGATAACCGGATCAAGGGACGGATCAATGTGGGGGTCGGCTACGCCAGTGATGCGGAGCGGGTCAAGCAACAGTTGGTCGCCATCGCCCTTGAGATTGATGATGTGCTGAAAGACCCGGGGCCGGAGGCGTATTTCGTTTCGTTCGGCGATTCGGCCCTGAATATGTCGCTCTTCTTCTGGGTTGAGGAGTATGCCAAACTGTTTGCCACCACTGACAAGATCAACTCAAAGATTCTTGCACGTTTCCGTGAACAGGGGATTGAGATTCCGTTCCCGATCAGGACCGTCACATTGAAACAGGAACAAGGTGCACACACCCCATAACTAAAGGGAGGTAGAGGCCATGAAGCCAGTCCGGTGCTATGCAGCAGTTGCCCTGTTGACACTGACAGCAGGTTTTGCCTTTGCTGCCGATGAGGCAGGCGGGGTCAAACCTGAGACCACTGCCCTGTATCAGAAGGCCAGGGATCAGGTTGCCAAATTGAGCGGCACATTGGCGGCCAAGTATGCCCCGGAAGTGATTGAGCAGGCCGCAGCCAACCTGGAAACCGCCCAGAACGGTTTAAAGCAGGGGGATGACCGTGCCACCCGCCAGGCCTCCGAGTTGGCGGCAACCCAGGTCAAACTGGCCCTGGCCCTGACCGACGAACGGATCGCCCTTGAGAAATCTACAGCATCCCAGAAGGAACTGACCCAGCTTGAACAACGTCTGGCATCCATTCTGGCCGGGAAAGGGGAAAAACCATGAGCCGCCTGATTCGTGCAGCAGTCATCTGCAGCCTGATTGCCGGTCTGACCGCCGTCATCCCCCTCCCCGTATCTGCATCAGATGAACCGCTACCGGCCTACCTGCAACAGGCCCAGAGTGCCGTTGCCCAGGTCCTGTCGAGGGGGGCTGATCTGCCGGCACTGAATGACGACATCCTGATTGCGCAGAACTCCCTGCGTAATGCCGAGGCGGAATACAAGAAAAATCTTGGTTGGAGCGGCAAGCTCGATCAAAAGGCCGAGCCGACCGTCCGCTATCTTGCAGAAGCTGCCAGACTGCAGGCCGCGGTCCTGCTGGCCCGCATCGGCAAGCAGGACCAGGACAAGGAAAAATCCCGGCTTGACGGCCTGATTACGGTCACCAAGGCCAAGATCAAGGTCTTTGATGATCTGGTGGCCCAGGTGAAGGCCCTGAAAAAACAGAGTGCTGATCAGACCAACCAGATCACCAGCCTGAACGCCAAGGTCGCCTCGTTAACAGCGGAACTGTCAGCCAAAGGCTCGGTCATCACCAGCTCCGACCAGAAAACCGGCGAACTGCTCAAGGCACTGGATGAGCAGAAAAAGGCCACCGCTTCATCTGAGCAGCGGGTGGCAGCCCTGACCCAGGAGCTGGAAGGGTTGAAGCAACAGACCGCACAACTGCAGGCAACCGGTGAACAGCTGGCTGCCGAAAAGCGGATCAAGGCCTTTGAGGCTGAAGTGGGCAAATTGGGCGGCATCGTCAAGAGCACCAGCGCAGGCCTGTCGGTCACCTTCCCCCGCTCACAACTGCTCAAGGTGACCGGCAAGAGCACCACTCTGACCGCTGATGGCGACAAGCAGATTGTCAAACTGGCTGAACTGGTCAGGACCTACCCGGAGTACCGGATCAAGCTGCGGGTACACGGTTTTGGCCAGCCCAGCCGCCATGAAGATGCTGCCGCCACCGACCATATGGCCCGCTTTATCCGGGAAGGGCTGTTGACCAAAGGCAAACTTGAGCAGGCAACGGTTGAAGCCCTGGGGGTCGGGGCTGCTGAACCGGTTTATCCCAAGGGCAACATCGAAGGCAACCGCCGCGTTGAAATTATCTTTGTGAAGAAATAAAGGACTGACATGTCGAGCAGAGTTGAAGTAGCCCTGAAAGACGGTGTGCGCGACTCCCGCGGTGAGCGGATCAAGCGCGAGATCGAACATTTTCTGCACCTGAAGGTGAAGCAGGTGCGTACCATCGATGTCTACACGGTGGATGCGGCACTTACACGGGAAGAGCTGGAAGCTGCAGCCAGCGGGCCGTTCTGTGACCCGGTCATCCAGAGCTACAGTGTAGACCTGCCCCAGGCCAGCGGCTTTGACTGGGCCGTGGAAGTGGGCTTCCGCCCCGGCGTAACCGACAATATCGGCCGGACCGCCGGTGAAGCGGTTTCCTACCTGATCCAGCGTCCTCTTGCAGACAGCGAGGCGGTCTATTCGTCGGTCCAGTACCTGCTCACGGGTGATCTGAGCAATGAGCAGGTGGAAAAGATCGCCACCGGCCTGTTGTGTAACACCCTGATCCAGCGCTACAGCATCATGTCCGCAGCTGACTTCATGGCCAGGCGAGGCTTCCCGGTTACGGTACCCAAGGTAACCGGTGAGACCAAAGGGCAGGTGCGGGAGATTGATCTGGAGGTCTCCGATGAGGAGCTGATGCGGATCAGTAAGGATGGCGTACTGGCCCTGACCCTGGAGGAGATGAAGATCATCCAGACCCACTACCGTGATCCGCAGGTGCTGGCGGAGCGTTCTAAACAGGGACTGGGCAGTAAGCCGACCGATGTGGAGCTGGAATGCCTGGCCCAGACCTGGTCAGAGCACTGCAAGCACAAGATCTTTGCCGGTACCGTGCAGTACGAGGATGAAAACGGCATAAAACAGGAGATCAAGTCTCTGTTCAAGTCCTACATCCAGCGGGTCACCAAAGAGGTGCGCCAGAACATGGGTGACAAGGATTTCTGCCTGTCAGTCTTCAAGGACAACGCCGGGGTGATCACCTTTGACGAGAACAACTCGCTGGTCTTCAAGGTGGAGACCCACAACTCACCTTCCGCCCTTGATCCCTACGGCGGCGCCCTGACCGGCATCGTAGGGGTCAACCGCGATCCGTTCGGCACCGGCCAGGGTTCCAAGCTGATCTTCAACACCGATGTGTTCTGTTTTGCCGACCCGTTCTACGACAAGCCGCTGCCATCACGGCTGCTGCATCCCCGCCGGATCTTTGAGGGAGTGGTGGAAGGGGTGGAGCATGGCGGCAACAAGTCCGGCATTCCCACCGTGAACGGCTCCATCGTGTTTGATGAGCGCTTTGCCGGCAAGCCGCTGGTATTCTGCGGTACTGCCGGGATGATGCCTGCACGGGTGAACGGTATTCCGGGCCATGAGAAGAGCATCAAGCCGGGGGATCTGATCGTGATGGCCGGTGGCCGGATCGGTAAAGATGGCATCCACGGCGCCACCTTCTCTTCCGAAGAACTGAACGAAAACTCGCCGGTTACGGCGGTGCAGATCGGCGACCCGATCACCCAGAAGCGGATGTTCGACTTCCTGATCCGGGCCCGTGACAAAGGACTGTACCGCTTTATCACTGACAACGGCGCAGGCGGTCTCTCCTCCTCCATCGGTGAGATGGCGGGTGAGTGCAACGGCTGCCGGATGGACCTGGCCAAGGCCCCCTTGAAATATCCCGGCCTTAATCCCTGGGAAATCCTGATCTCCGAGGCCCAGGAGCGGATGTCCATGGCGGTGCCGCCGGAAAAACTGGACGAGTTCATGGCCATGTCAAAACGCTTCGGCGTGGAATCAACCGTACTGGGTGAGTTTACGGACAGCGGCACCTTCCATATCCAGTACGGCGAAGCAACCGTGGCCTGGCTGCCGATGGAGTTCATGCACGAAGGCCTGCCGCCGATGCAGATCCCGGCCAAGTGGCAGCCACCGGTTAACCCGGAAGCACCGGCACAGCACAAGGAAGACTGGACCGCTGACCTTTTGGGACTGTTGGGCCAGCTCAACATCTGTTCCAAGGAGTCGGTGGTGCGGCGCTACGACCATGAGGTACAGGGTGGTTCCGTGGTCAAGCCGTTCACCGGCGTGACCAACGATGGCCCGTCTGATGCAGCGGTGGTCCGGCCGATCCTGGATTCCTACAAAGGGGTGGTGGTCTCCCACGGCATCTGCCCCCGTTATTCTGATATTGATGCCTACCATATGGCAGCCAATGCCATTGACGAGGCGCTGCGCAACTATGTGGCGGTGGGCGGTAACCCGGAGCACTGGGCCGGTCTGGACAACTTCTGCTGGTGCGACCCGGTCCTGTCCGAGAAGACCCCGGACGGCCCCTACAAGATGGCCCAGCTGGTGCGGGCCAACCAGGCGTTGCTGGACTACTGCGTGCCGCTCAACCTGCCGTTAATCTCCGGCAAAGACTCGATGAAGAACGATTTCTACGACGGCTCCACCAAGATCTCGATCCCGCCGACCCTGCTATTCTCGGTGATCGGCACGATTCCGGATATCCGTAATGCCGTCACCATGGACTTCAAACGGCCCGGCGACATCATCTGCCTGCTGGGCGCCACCAAAGATGAAATGGGCGGTTCTGAATATCTGGCCATGCAGGGCTACACCGGCAACAAGGTGCCCAAAGTGGATCTTGCCTCGGCCCTGGCCCGTTACAAGGCACTGCACCAGGCCATTATGAACGGCCTGGTGGCATCCTGCCATGACCTGTCCGATGGCGGTCTGGCGGTGGCCCTGGCTGAGTCGTCCTTCTCCGGCGGTTTCGGCTGCCGGGTGGAACTGGGTAATGTCCATTTTGAGGGCGACCAGCGCTACCGCACTGACGAGGTGCTGTTGTTCTCTGAATCCGCCTCCCGCCTGCTGGTAACGGTACACCCGGCTCAGTGGTCGGCCTTTGAAGAGGCGATGGCCGGCACAACCTTCAGCCAGATCGGCCAGGTAGCAGATACTGACATGGTCAGCATTGCCGGACTGGAAGGCAAGACCGTGCTGCACAGCAGCCTGAAACAACTGAAAGAAGCCTGGCAGGCAACGCTGCGCGAGCTATGATCGGGCCACTGTCAGACATAAGCACATCCCATCAGGATTCGTTCTACAGGCAACTGCTTGAGAACATTCATGATGGTGTGTACTTTGTTGACATGAACCGGATCATCACCTTCTGGAACAAGGGTGCGGAACGGATTACCGGCTTTACTGCGGAAGAGGTCATTGGGTCCGGATGCCGGGACAACATTCTGGTCCATGTTGATGCAGAGGGCAATGAACTGTGCAGCTCTGCCTGCCCGCTACTGTTGTCTGCAACCGGCGATATGCCGGGTAGTGCAGATGTCTACCTGCACCACAAGGATGGTCACCGTGTGGCGGTCTCGGTTCAGGCCTCACCGGTCAAGGATGGAGACGGTACGATAATCGGCGCCATTGAAAGCTTCAGAGAGACCTCTGCCCCCCCCTTTGAAAGCCTGGAGTTTGAAGAGTTGCAACGTCTGGCCCTGCTTGACCCGCTGACAGAGACAGCCAACCGGCGCTACCTGGAAATGAAACTGCAGGCGGATCTGGATAAATTTCAACGTTACGGCATCGGCGTCGGCGTCATCTTTGCCGACATCGATCATTTCAAGGCCTTTAACGACACCTACGGCCATGGGCTTGGCGATGATATCCTGCGCGTAGTTGCCCGGACCCTGCAGGGTAATGTACGCAGCAGCGACCTTGCCGGACGCTGGGGTGGCGAAGAATTCCTGATTGTCGTACCCCACGCCGATGCTGCACGGCTTGCCCGGCTGGCGGAAAAGCTGCGCAGACTGGTTGAAAGCTGTTTTGTCATGCACCAGGAACAGCGGGTAACGACAACCATCAGCATGGGAACTGCTGTCGCACATCAGGGAGATACCCTGGAGGGCCTGCTGGAAAGGGCTGACCAGATGTTGTACAAGGCAAAACGGGCAGGACGGAACTGTATTATGACCGACCAGCAAGTAACTGGTCCGGATGAACAGACAAAGGAAAACGCTGCATGACACCGATACGAGCGCTGGTCATTACCGGCAATGGCACCAACTGTGAGACAGAGGCAGCCCACGCCTGTCGCCTGGGAGGCTTTGACGAGGCGGTCATCGCCCATATCGCCGAGATACTCTCCGGCCAGATCCGGCTGGACGACTTCCATTTTCTGAACCTGACCGGCGGTTTTCTGGACGGTGACGACCTGGGTAGCGCCAAGGCCCAGGCCAACCGCCTGAAAAATGCCTCGGTCAGCGGCAGTGGTGAGAAGCTGGTGGAGCAGTTTACCCGCTTCATCAATGCCGGCAAGCTGGTACTGGGGGTCTGCAACGGCTTCCAGTTGATGGTCAAGATGGGGATGCTGCCCGCCCTGGACGGTAACAACCTGAACCAGACCGTCACCCTCTGCCATAACGATTGCGGCCGTTTCCAGGATCGCTGGTGCTACCTGAAGGCCGATCCGGCCTCACCCTGCGTCTTTACCAAAGGGATTGAAAAAGGGATCTACCTGCCGGTACGCCACGGTGAAGGAAAATTCCTGACCGACACCCCCCAGACCCTGGAACGGATTGAGGCCGGTCACCTGGCGGTGCTCAAGTACAGTGAGGCCGGCTATGCTGAACCGACCATGGAATTCCCCGCCAACCCCAACGGCTCCACCAACGCCATTGCCGGGCTGTGTGACCCCACCGGCCGCCTGATGGGGCTGATGCCCCACCCGGAGGCCTTTGTCCACTATACCCAACATCCCCGCTGGACCCGTGAGCAGTTGCCGGAAGACGGTGACGGCCTGATCCTGTACAAAAATGCTGCCGACTTTGTGAGGAAAAACCTGCTATGAAACTCTTCCGCCCTGAAGAAGAATGTGGCGTATTCGGCATCTATGGCCACCCCGAAGCAGCCAACCTGACCTATCTGGGGCTGTACGCCCTGCAGCATCGCGGCCAGGAAAGCTGCGGCATTGTCTCCTCCGATGGCACCGGTCTCCATGCCCACAAACGGATGGGACTGGTGGCCGATGTGTTCGGTAACCAGAAGGTCTTTGAAAAACTGCCGGGCAAGGCAGCCATCGGCCATGTGCGCTACTCCACGGCCGGGGCCTCGGTGGAAAAGAACGTCCAGCCGATCATGGTGGATTACTCCCGCGGCTCCATTGCCGTGGCCCACAACGGTAATCTGGTCAACGCCAACCTGCTCAAGGCGGAGCTGGAGGCCTACGGTTCCATCTTCCAGACCACCATGGACACCGAGATCATCATCCACCTGCTGGCCATTTCCCGTACCCACTCGCTGGTTGAGCGGATCGGTGATGCTCTGAACCGGGTCAAAGGGGCCTATTGCCTGCTGTTCCTGACCGAGTCCCGCATGATCGCCGTGCGTGACCCCCACGGCTTCCGCCCCCTGTGCCTGGGCAAGCTGGGAGACGGCTGGGTGGTGGCGTCAGAGAGCTGCGCCCTGGATCTGATTGAGGCAGAGTTTGTCAGGGAAGTAGAGCCGGGTGAGATGCTGATCTTTACCAAGGATGGCCAGATGCAGTCGCTGTTCCCGTTCAAGAAGATCGAACCGACCCCCTGCATCTTTGAATTTGTCTACTTTGCCCGACCCGACTCCAACATCTTTGGCAAGAACGTCTATCAGGTACGCAAGGAACTGGGGCGGCAACTGGCCCGTGAATACAAGGTGGATGCCGACGTGGTGATCGCTGTGCCGGACTCCGGCGTGCCGGCAGCCATGGGCTATGCCGAGGAGGCAGGCATACCGTTTGAGCTGGGGCTGATCCGCAACCACTATGTGGGACGTACCTTTATCGAACCGGCCCAGTCGATCCGTCACTTCGGGGTCAAGATCAAGCTGAACCCGGTGCGGGAGCTGCTGGAAGGCAAACGGGTGGTAGTGATCGACGACTCGATCGTGCGAGGCACCACATCGCGCAAGATCGTCAAGATGGTACGCAATGCCGGGGCCAAAGAGGTGCATATGCGCATCTCCTCCCCCCCCACCAGCTACCCCTGCTTCTACGGGATCGATACCCCCAACCGCAAAGAACTGATCTCCTCCTCCCACACCCTGGACGAGATCCGGCGCTACATCACCGCCGACACCCTGGGCTACCTGTCAGAGGAAGGGCTGGTAAAGGCCACCGGTCTCAAGCACAGCTTCTGTACCGCCTGTTTTACCGGCGAGTACCCGATCAACTTCCCGATGCCGTCACAGATTCCCCAAATGGGATTATTTTCCAAAGACGAGGAGTATATTGAGCAATGACTGACCGCGAAAAGCTGAAGCAGATCATCCTGGAGCTGTCCTACGAAAAACGTCTGGTAACCCTGGCTTCCGGCCGCCAGAGCGACTTCTATTTTGATGGTAAACAGACCACCCTGCATGCCGAAGGCGGCCTGCTGGTGGGCAAACTGTTCTACGAGGCGATCAAGGATGTACCGGGCGTACAGGCCGTGGGAGGCATTACTCTGGGGGCCGATCCGATCGCCACCGCCACCTCCATCGCCGCCTGCCTGGACGGCAAGCCGCTGCATGCCTTTATCATCCGCAAGGAGCCCAAGGGGCACGGCACCGGCCAGTGGCTGGAAGGACGCAAGAATCTGCCCCCCGGCACCAAGGTGGTGATTGTTGAGGATGTGGTCACCACCGGCGGTTCCTCCATGAAGGCGGTCAACCGCGCCAAGGAGGAAGGGCTGGACGTGCTGGGGATCGTCTCGCTGGTGGACCGTGAAGAGGGCGGCCGCGAGAACATTGAAGCTGAAGGCTACTGGCTCAAAGCGATCTTTACCAAATCACAATTAGTCGGTGAATGAGCTCAAAGCAACGACTTGATAAACTGATGGTTGAACGAGGCCTGGCCCCTTCCCGCGAGAAGGCCCAGGCCTTGATCATGGCCGGACAGGTGGTGGTGGGGGACCATGCCGCCCAAAAGGCCGGGCAACAGGTAACAGATGAGGTTGAGATCAGGATCAAGGGAGAGCTGCTGCCCTACGTCAGTCGCGGAGGGCTGAAGCTGGCGCAAGGTCTGGATGCCTTTGGAATTGATCCGGCAGGGCGTATCGCCATTGACGTGGGCGCCTCCACCGGTGGCTTTACCGACTGTCTGCTGCAGCGGGGGGCCAGCCGGGTCTACGCGGTGGATGTGGGCTATGGTCAACTGGCCTGGAAACTCCGTGAGGATGCACGGGTGGTGGTGATGGAAAAGACCAACATCCGGCACCTGCAGCCGGAATCCCTTGAACCGCTGCCAGACCTGGCAGTAATCGATGCCTCATTCATCTCCCTCAACCTGGTGCTGCCCCCTACCCTCGCATTGCTGAAACGGCCGGCCGAGGTGGTGGCGTTGGTCAAACCTCAATTTGAGGTTGGCAAAGGTGCTGTTGGCAAAGGCGGTATTGTGCGGGACCCCAAACTGCACGAAGAGGTGCTGGCCGGTATGGAACGCCTGGCTACCGAACTGGGAGCAGAGCTATTGGGGATCTGCGACTCACCGATTACCGGCGCTGACGGCAACCGCGAATTTTTGATGGGATTGCGCATGACAGGAGAAACAGCATGAGTGACTGCATCTTTTGCAAGATCATCGCCGGAGAGATCCCGGCCAGGAAGGTCTTTGAGGATGACCTGGTGGTGGTGATTGAGGATATCGCCCCCAAGGCTCCGTTGCATCTGCTGCTGATGCCGAAACGGCACTTCAGCAACTGCCTGGATATGACAGAGCAGGATGAGGCCGTTGTCGGGCATCTCTTCCGCGTAGCCGGTCAACTGGCCCGTGAACGAGGGCTGTCCGAAGGCGGTTTCCGCCTGGTGCAGAACAACGGTGCCGATGCCGGACAGACCGTATTCCACCTGCATATCCACCTGCTGGCAGGGCGAGAGCTGCAATGGCCTCCGGGCTAGCATGGTGATGGTCTCTTTTCGCCCTGAGCGTATCACGCCTCGCAATGACGTCTGCGACGTACCAAGGTGTACGCCTCCGTGCCTTTGCTTGCATGCCGCACTCAGGAAAGAAAGTATCCTCATCACCGCTGATACTGTGAAAGTGAGAGGCGTGTGAAAGCGACTCCAGCCGGAAAACCGAAGAATAATGAGGTTCCCAACAAGCTCTGCGCCCGCTGCAGGAGAAGTTGCAAGCAGCCGGCCTCCGCCGTAGTCGCCTCCTGCCCGCGCTACTACCCGCTGCACAAAAAACAGCAGATAGTCAAGGAGTGGAAGCAGCAGGAGCTGTTCGGCGATGCCTGATACAACGAGGCAGCCGAAGGCAGCTCCGCTCATCGATACCAGGCGTTGCTCCGGTTGCGGCCGCTGCGTCGCGGTTTGCCCGGAACGGATCATCACCCTGGAAACAACACACCACCGCAAACATGCCGTCATCACCGAGCCGCATCGCTGCACCACCTGTGGCGGCTGCATCACGGTCTGCCCGCTTGAGGCGATCTCCAGTTCTCCTTTTTGACCTTGATTTCCCTACCAATGGTGTGATAAAAGGTAATGCTTTTTAATTCACACGCCCCAGGCAAAACCGGCGGTGTCCCTTTTGTGACGTGCAGGGATTATACGGGGCGGAGGAAAAACCAAAGGAGAATAGTATGTCAAGTATCAGCATGAAGGAACTGCTGGAGGCCGGCGTCCATTTCGGCCACCAGACCAAGCGTTGGAACCCCAAAATGAAGCCCTACATCTTCGGGGCACGTAACGGCATCTACATCATCGACCTGCAGAAGACCGTCCGCTACTTCAAATCCGCTTACAACTTTGTCAAGGAATCTGCCGAGCAGGGCAACACCGTGCTGTTTGTCGGCACCAAGAAGCAGGCTCAGGATTCCGTTGCCGAAGAGGCTACCCGTTGTGGCCAGTACTACGTCAACCAGCGTTGGCTGGGTGGCATGCTGACCAACTTCTCCACCGTCAAGCAGAGCATTGAGCGTCTGAAGAAGCTGGACGCCATGTTTGAAGACGGCACCATCGAGGCCTACACCAAGAAGGAAGCGCTCAAGATGGACAAGGAGCGGGAGAAGCTGGAAAAAGTCCTGGGCGGCATCAAAAACATGAACAAGCTGCCCGGCATGATGTTCGTAATTGACCCCAAAAACGAAGAAATTGCCGTTCAGGAAGCCAAAAAGCTGGGCATTCCGGTGGTGGCGATTGTCGACACCAACTGCGACCCCGACATGATTGACCATGTCATCCCCGGCAACGACGACGCCATCCGCGCCATCCGCCTGCTGACCGCCAAGATTGCCGATGCCGTACAGGAAGGTGCCGATGCACGCAATGTTGTCCTGCAGAGCGGCGCTGAAGGTGCTGACGATCTGGAAGAGGCCCTGGCCGACGAGGTTGCCTGCGAGGCATCAGCTGACTAGTTTCACCGGTTTCACCATTTCAGACGATTACTAACGACCACGCGGATGTGGTCCGGAGGATAGAAAACAATGGCTATTACCGCAGCACAGATCAATGAACTGAGAAAAGCCACCGGCGCCGGGATGCTGGATTGCAAGAAGGCCCTGGAAGAGGTTGACGGCGATATGGAGCAGGCGGTTGACTACCTGCGCAAGAAGGGCCTGGCAGCAGCCTCCAAGAAGGCCGGCCGTGCCGCAACCGAAGGTATGGTTGCAGCCGCAGTAACCGCTAACGGCAATGCCGGTGTGCTGGTTGAGATCAACAGCGAGACCGACTTTGTTGCCAAGAACGACAAGTTCCAGGACTTCGTCAAGCAGGTAGCGGACCATGTCCTGCAGAAAAATCCTGCCAACATTGAAGAACTGATGGCACAGCCGTTTGCCGGTGACGCCTCCAAGACCGTACAGACCCTGCTGAACGAGGCGATTGCGGTGATCGGCGAGAACATGCAGATCCGTCGTTTTGTCAGCTTTAGCGCTGACGGCGGCGCAGTTGGCAGCTACATCCATGCCGGCGGCAAGATCGGCGTACTGGTTGAAGCCACCTGTGACAAGGCAGATGTCTGCAGCAGCGAGGCCTTTGCCACCGTACTGAAGGATGTGGCCATGCATACCGCAGCAGCATCCCCCCAGTTCCTCTGCCGTGAAGATGTCTCCGCTGATGTTCTTGAGCGTGAGAAAGAGATCTATCGCGCCAAGGCACGGGAGACCGGCAAGCCTGACAACATCATCGAAAAGATCATCGGTGGTCAGGTCAACAAATTCTACGGCGACATCTGTCTGCTGGAGCAGGTCTACGTCAAGGATACCGACAAGACCGTACAGCAGTATATCGATGCCAGCGCCAAGCAACTGGGCTGCTCAATCACCCTGAAACGCTTTGCCAAGTTCGTGTTGGGCGAAGGACTTGAAAAGAAGGAATCGGACTTTGCCGCCGAGGTGGCGGCAGCGGCCGGACTGAAATAAGACTGAAAGCGCCGGCCTTCACAGCCGGCGTTTTCGTATCAACCATTCCAACTCCCGACCAGGGAAAACAGTCAGCCGGCACATCGAATGGCCTGTACCGGCTGAAGCCAGGAGGAAGCATGCCACGCAAATCCTTCAAACGGGTACTACTGAAACTTTCAGGAGAGTCGCTGGCCGGAGATCAGGGCTACGGCATTGACCCCTCTACCATCAATACCATTGCTGCCGAGATCAAAGAGGTCGTCGGGGACGGGGTTGAGCTGGCACTGGTGATCGGCGGCGGCAATATCTTCCGTGGTCTGGCCGCCTCTTCAAAGGGGATGGACCGGGCCAGCGCCGATTATATGGGCATGCTGGCCACCGTGATCAACTCACTGGCCATGCAGGACGCCCTTGAAAAGATCGGCGTTTCAACCCGCGTGCAGTCAGCCATTGCCATGCAGGAGGTTGCTGAACCGTACATCCGCCGCAAGGCGGTCCGCCACCTGGAAAAGGGACGGGTGGTGATCTTCGGTGCCGGCACCGGCAATCCCTACTTTACCACTGACACCGCCGCCAGTCTGCGGGCGATGGAAATCAATGCCCAGGTCATCCTGAAAGGGACCAAGGTGGACGGGGTCTATACCGCCGATCCGAAAAAGGATCCGACAGCAACCCGCTACAACGAGCTGTCCTACATTGAAGTGCTGCAAAAGGGGCTGCAGGTGATGGATGCCACCGCCACCTCGCTCTGTATGGACAACAACCTGCCAATCATTGTATTTGATCTGACGACGCCGGGTAACATCAAGCGGGTTATCAGCGGTGAAGCCATCGGAACCATCGTACAAGGAGAGTGACCATGTACAAATCAGTCATAACAGAGATGAAAGCCCACATGGAAAAGTCGGTTGAGGATCTGCGCAAGGAATATCAGCGCATCCGCACCGGCCGTGCCAGCACCTCGCTGCTGGATGAAGTCAAGGTAGATTACTACGGCAACCCCTCGTCCCTGTCCCAGGTAGCTACCCTGGCAGTACCGGAGCCGCGGACCATCACCATCACCCCCTGGGAATCCAAGATGATCGGCCCGATCGAGAAGGCGATCCTGAATGCCAACCTGGGCCTGACCCCCGGCAATGACGGCAAGCTGATCCGCCTGAACCTGCCGCCTCTGACGGAAGAACGCCGTAAAGAGATCGTCAAAGGGATGAAAAAGATGGATGAAGACCACAAGGTCGCCGTCCGCAACATCCGCCGCAAGGCGATTGACGACCTGAAAAAGATGGAAAAAGACAAATCCATCACTGAAGACGAACTGAAGAAGGCTGAAAAAGAGGTCCAGACCGTTACTGACAGCATCATTGCGAAGTTGGACGAAATTCTGGCCCACAAAGAAAAAGAGGTTATGGAAGTCTGATATGACCGGGCTGGATCCGACAAAAATGCCCCGTCATCTGGCCATCATCATGGATGGCAACGGACGCTGGGCTGAACAACGGATGCTGAAGCGGATCGTCGGCCACCAGCGTGGTGCAGAGACCGTTCAGATGGTGGTTGATCAGGCCTCCGGCCTGGGGATCAGCTACCTGACCCTGTTTGCCTTCTCCTCTGAGAACTGGTCCCGCCCCAAGCTCGAGGTACGGGCCTTGATGGCGCTGTTGAAAAAGTACATCCGCAACGAACTGCGCCGGATGCTGAAAAACAACATCCGCTTCAATGTGATCGGCAACCGTGCCGATCTGCCTTCCGAGGTCAATGAGATCCTGGATGATGCCTTGCGGCAGACCGCATCCAACACCGGCATGGTACTGACCCTGGCCCTTTCCTACGGAGGGCGCCAGGAGATCGCCCGCGCTGCGGCCCGGATTGCGCAGCAGGTGCAGGATGGCAAGCTGCAGCCGTCCCAGATTACCGAAGCAGTTTTCAGTCAGTACCTGGACACGGCCGGACTACCTGACCCGGACCTGTTGATCCGCACCAGCGGCGAAATGAGGATCAGCAACTTTCTGCTCTGGCAGTTGGCCTATGCAGAGCTCTATTTCACCGACATCAACTGGCCTGACCTGACCATTAACGCGCTGCACGCTGCACTGGCCGATTTCCAGGCCCGTGAACGCCGCTTTGGCAAGACCAGCGCACAGTTAAACCAAAGGAGCTGACCATACAACGTCTGCTGACTGCATTGATCCTGCTGCCGCTGGTACTGGCGACCATCATCAAAGGTGCTCCGTGGCTGTTCGCCCTGATGTTGTCCCTGTTCTGCCTGATCGCCATGCTGGAGTTTTTCGGTATGGCCCTGCCCAACCGGAAGGCCGAACTCTACCCCTTTGCCCTGCTGGGTGCGATCGCCCTGGCAACCCCGCTGCTGGGTGACGGGCGCTTCTTTATCATGTCCCTTGCGGTTGCCTTTCTGCTGGGCGGCTTTCACTTTCTGTTCAGGCTGCAGGATATCAAAACCGTGGCACAGGAACTGTCTCTGGTCATGACCGCCTTCCTGTATATCCCGTTTCTGATGGCCCATCTGCTGATGATCCGCCTGCTGCCCCAGGGGGTCAACTGGCTGCTGCTGATCATGTTGATCGTCATGACCAACGACTCCACGGCCTACTACGTCGGCAGTGCCTTTGGCAAACACCGGCTGTATCAGGCAGTCAGCCCAAAGAAGAGCATTGAAGGGGCGCTGGGCGGTCTGCTGGGCAGCCTGGGTGGCACCCTGCTGGCAAAGTTCACCTTTTTCCCGCAGCTCAGCCTTGCAGATGCCGTCATCACCGCCCTGGTGATCGGCATTATCGGCCAGCTCGGCGACCTGTTCGAGTCTCTGCTGAAGCGCAGCTTCGGGGTCAAGGATTCCGGCAGTATTTTTCCCGGTCACGGCGGTGTGCTGGACCGGATGGACAGCATCATCTTTGCAGCGCCGGTCACCTACTACTACGCGGTTTACCTCTTCGGGAGGTTTTAAACATGAAACAGATTGCCATTCTCGGCTCAACCGGTTCCATCGGTGTCAGCACCCTGGAGATCGTTGCTGCCCACCCTGACAAATTCAGGGTACTCTCGCTCTCCGGCGCAAAAAATCTTGATCTGCTGGCACGTCAGATCCGTCAGTTCAGACCCAGACTGGCTGCCGTTGCCGATCCTGCCGATATCCCCCGCCTGAAAGAGCTGCTGAGCGGTGTCGAGGTGGAGCTGACAGGAGGCGTTGAGGGACTTTGCGCAGCGGCCACGGCACCGGGCGTACAGATGGTGGTGGCTGCCATTGTGGGAGCTGCCGGCCTGGTACCCACTGCCGCAGCCATCCGGGCCGGTATTGATGTTGCCCTGGCAAACAAGGAGACCCTGGTGACTGCCGGTCACCTCTTCATGGAGCTGGTGGAGCGCCACAAGGTCAAACTCTACCCGGTTGACAGCGAGCACAGCGCCATCTTCCAGTCCATTGAAGGGCATCGCAGCCAGGATATCACCAAGATCATCCTGACCGCCTCCGGCGGGCCGTTCCGCGAGACTCCGCTCGAAAAGCTGCAGAGCGTCACCATTCAGGATGCCCTCAACCACCCCAACTGGAGCATGGGCCGCAAGATCACCATTGATTCAGCCACCATGATGAACAAGGGGCTGGAGGTGATCGAGGCACGCTGGCTGTTCGACGCCCCTGCGGAAAAGATCAGCGTCAACATCCATCCCCAGAGCATCATCCACTCCATGGTGGAGTATATCGACGGCTGCGTGATCGCCCAGCTGGGCACCCCGGACATGAAGGCCCCGATCGCCTACGCCCTCTCCTACCCGGAGCGGGTCAGCACCGGCGTCAAGCCGCTTGACCTGACCGAGCTTTCCGGCCTGACCTTCTCCAAGCCGGACCTGGAGCGTTTTCCCTGCCTCGGCCTGGCCTACCGGGCCCTGGGTGAGGGTGAGAGCATGCCGGCCGTGATGAATGCCGCCAATGAAGTTGCCGTGGAGGCCTTCCTGGATGGCCGGATCTCCTACCTGCAGATTGCAGCCTTGATTGAGAAGACCATGGATGCCCATCAGGCCCACCGCCTCGGCTCCATCGAAGAGGTGCTGGAGGCCGACCGCTGGGGTCGGGCAACGGCACGGGATATCTGCAACACGCTTCAGACAGGCAGGTGCCTATGATCGTCGTAAACTTTATTATCGTCCTCGGTATTTTGATCTTTGTCCACGAACTCGGCCATTTCCTGGTGGCAAAATGGATGGGGGTCAAGGTGGAGAAATTCTCGCTCGGCTTCGGTCCCAAGCTGTTCGGCCGCCAGATCGGTGAAACCGAGTATCTGATCTCGGCCTTCCCGCTGGGGGGCTACGTCAAGATGTTCGGTGAAGGCGGCTTCAGCGAGATCGAGATGATCGAACAGGAATATGAACGGGAGGCGCCCGGCTCAAAACCGGTTGAGGCCTACAAACTGACGCCGGCCGACGAGGCCCGTTCCTTTGCCCACAAGAGCATCCCGCAGCGGATGGCAATCGTCTTTGCCGGGCCGTTCTTCAACATGGTCTTTGCCTGGCTGCTGCTGATCGTGCTGTACATGACCGGCATGCCGATCCTGAAGGCAACGGTGGGCGAGGTCTTCCCCAACCGGCCGGCAGCCCTGGCAGGCATCCAAAAAGGGGATCTGATCACTGCCATCAATGGCCAGCGCATCATTCAGTGGGAGGATTTCTCGGCCCATATGGCAACCACAAGCGAGACGGTGACTCTCAACATTACCCGTAGCGGCAAACCGTTGACCGTTCAGCTGAAGCCGCAGGTTGGTGAAACCAAGAACCTGTTTGGCGAGGTCGTCAAAAAGCCGATCATCGGCGTCTCCCCGGCCTATGACTTTGCCACCGAGCGCTTCGGCCTGGTGGATGCCTTCAAGCTGGGCAACGCCAAGACCGTAGAGGTCACCAGGCTGACCGTGCTGTCGCTGGTCAAGCTGTTTCAGGGGGTAGTGCCATTGAACAGTCTGGGCGGGCCGATGATGATTGCCGACATGGCCAACAAGGCGGCCCAGACCGGCGGCGCCACCTTCTTCATGCTGCTGGCCGTGGTCTCGATCAACCTGGGCATTCTGAACCTGCTGCCGGTACCGGTACTGGATGGCGGGCACCTGATGTTCTACACCATTGAGGCGATCATTCGCCGCCCGGTCCCCCAGAAGGTACGGGAATACGCCCAGCAGGCCGGTATGATCCTGCTGATCGGGATGATGGTGCTGGCCTTTTACAACGACATTATCCGCTACTTCTTCAGCGGCAAGGCATGATCTGTCTCTGTATTGAGACCGCCGCAGCCCGGGTCGGCATCGCCCTGACCAGTGACGGCAGGCTGCTGGCAGAATCGCTGCTGGATGCCCCCGGCGGCCGCCAGAATGCGCTGCTGATGCCGGAACTGCAGCGGCTGCTGGATCAGAACAACCTCACCACCAGCCGGATTGATTTGTTTGCCTGTGCAACCGGCCCCGGTTCATTTACCGGGGTCCGCACCGGCATTGCGGCCACCCAGGGGCTGGCACTGGCAGCAGGCAAGCCCTGCACCGCTGTCTCCACCCTGGCCATGCTGGCCATGAACCTGCCCCATGCCGCCTGGCCAGTCTGTCCCATGCTGGATGCCCGCAAGAACGAGGTCTATACCGGCCTCTACCGCACAGATGAGCACGCAACCCAACTCACCCAGGACTGCGTCACAGCCCCTGCCGATTTCTTGCAGCGACTCAACGGTCCCACCATCTTTGTCGGTGACGGCGCCCTGCGCTACCAGGCACTGATCCGCCAGATCATGGGGCAGAACGCCCTGTTTGCCCCGCTGTCTCACCACCTGATCCGCCCCTCTTCCGGCTGCCTGCTGGCGGAAGCGGCCCTGCAGAACGGCACCGCCGTCCCCCCGGAGCTGTTGCTGCCCACCTACCTGCGCCTTTCCGAAGCCGAATTATCCCGCCAACAAAAAATTTAGCCAGACTATATACATTTACCAACAATAAAAAGCACTTGTAGTCCGCCTGAAGGCTGGTATAGTTGCGCGTATACATGCATCCCAGGGAGGGACCTATGAATATTCATGAGTACCAGGCCAAGGAGATCTTGAGTACCTACGGGATTCCGGTACCCCGCAACCGGGTGGCGCTGACCGCAGACCAGGTTGAGCGGGCCGCCAAGATGATGGGGGGCCACTGTGTGGTCAAGGCCCAGATCTATGCCGGCGGCAGGGGCAAGGCCGGCGGCGTCAAGCTGGTGCATCACCCGGAACAGGCCAGCGATGTTGCCAAGGAGCTGTTCGGCAAGCGGCTGGTCACCAAACAGACCGGACCGGAGGGTCTGAAGGTGCGCCGGATTCTGGTGGAAGAGACCGTGGAGATCGCCCGGGAGTTCTACCTTTCGATCACCCTTGACCGCGAGACCTCCCGCTACTGCCTGATCGCCTCGGCCGAAGGGGGAATGGATATTGAAGAGGTGGCCCAGAAATCCCCGGACAAGATCCATGTCCTGACCATTGATCCCTTCACCGGCCTGCGCACCTACCAGGCCCGCAAGATCGCCCTGGCCCTGGGTCTCTCCGGCGCCGTCTGTGAAGACTGCGTTGAGCTGATCCTGAACACCTACAAATGCTGCCTTGAAAAAGACTGTTCCCTGATCGAGATCAACCCGCTGGTGGTGACCCGGGCCGGCTGGCTTTTGGCCATGGATGCCAAGATCTCCTTTGATGACAACGCTGTCTATCGCCACCGTGAATACCCGGACATGGTGGACTACTCCCAGCTTGACCCGCTGGAGATCACGGCCGGCAAGTACGACCTGGCCTACATCAAGCTGACCGGCAACATCGGCTGCATGGTCAACGGCGCCGGGCTGGCCATGGCCACCCTGGATGTGCTGAAGGAGTTCGGCGGCGAACCGGCCAACTTCCTGGATGTGGGGGGCGGGGCCACCCGCGAAAAGGTGGCTGAGGCGTTCAAGATCATCCTGCAGGACTGCGATGTCAAGGCGGTCTTCGTCAACATCTTCGGCGGCATCATGCGCTGCGACGTGATCGCCCAGGGGATTATCGAAGCGGCCAACGAGGTCCACTGTCCCCTGCCGATTGTGGTCAGGATGGATGGCAGCAATGTGGAGGACGGCAAAAAGCTGCTGCTTGAATCGGGCCTGAATGTGCAGATCGGTGACAACCTGGGCGACGGCGCACAGAAGATCGTTGCCATGCTGGCCAAGGCGTAAGGGGGAGCGCAACCATGTCTATTCTGATCAATAAAGATTCAAAGATACTGGTCCAGGGGATCACCGGCAAGAGCGGCCTCTTCCACACCCAGCAGTGCCGCGCCTACGGCAGCCAGATCGTGGCGGGCGTCACCCCCGGCAAGGGAGGCATCCATATTGAAGGGATTCCGGTCTTTAACACCGTGGCAGAGGCGGTCCAGTACACCGGCGCCACCATCTCGATGATCTTTGTACCGCCGCCGGGCGCCGCCGATGCCATCCTGGAATCCTGCGAGGCCGGCCTGGAACTGGCGGTCTGCATCACCGAAGGGATTCCGGTGCGGGACATGGTGATTGCGCGGGCGGTTCAGGCCCAGAGCAAGACCCTGCTGGTGGGCCCCAACTGCCCCGGCATCATCACCCCGGGCCAGTGCAAGCTGGGGATCATGCCGGGCTACATCCACACCCCCGGCAAGATCGGGGTGGTCTCCCGCTCCGGCACCCTGACCTACGAGGCGGTCAAGCAGCTGACCGATATCGGCATGGGACAATCCACCTGTGTCGGCATTGGCGGTGACCCGATCATCGGCATGAAATACATTGATGTGCTGAAGATGTTTAACGAAGACCCCGGCACCGAAGCGGTCTTCATGATCGGCGAGATCGGCGGCGGCGCCGAAGAAGAGGCCGCCCACTGGATCAAGGAAAACATGAAAAAGCCGGTAGCCGCCTTTATTGCCGGCAGCACCGCACCTCCGGGCAAACGGATGGGCCATGCCGGTGCCATCATCACCGGCGGCAAGGGCAAGGCCGAAGACAAGATCCGCACCCTGCAGGAATGCGGGGTCACGGTCTCCACCTCCCCCACCCGCATGGGAGAGGCTATGGCAGAGGCACTCAAGAAATAACACCACAGCAACGGCAACCAATGCCCTGCCGCAGTACAGGCTGCAGCAGGGCATTGGCTTTTACTGGACAAGACCAGCGTTAATGCGCTACATACAAGCCAGATCACACAGACAGGAACCGCCGATGCCGCACCGGAGCTACGACATAGCCCTTGCGCAGAAACACTGAAACCCGCCCCAAAGGCGGGTTTTTCGTTTTTTCAGGGTGTAAAGAAATTTTACAGTTTTTATGTAACCACCAGTAATGCATGAGTATTTCAGTGCACAAAAATGTCACCACGCATCTCCCTGGTCACTCTGCTCAACCTTGAAAATGAGATCAAGGTAGGGGCCAGCTTCAAGAAGGGGGATATGCTGGGCTACTTCCTGTTTGGCGGGTCAGACTACGTGATCCTGTTCCAGGACAAGGTAAAGTTTACCTTAACCGTACCCAAGGACAAAGACGGCCATTACAACCACCTGCTGATGGGTGAACAGTACGGGAAGGTTTCGGTCAGAAGGTAGTGGAATGACCAGCGGTGGGTGCAACAGAAGAGACAGTGTCACCAAGCAAACAGAGCAAAAAAGCATCTAGTATTACTCCGGCAACTAAACTGATCAATTATACTGCGTAGCTCACGCAGCGATGCTCGAAAAACTTTTTGACCTTGGCCGGTCTGTTTTGAAGGTGCCGCATATGCTTCCTGGCCTTTGATTCCAGC
>Ga0228535_1001607_pt1 | contig 31707 bp, 27 predicted proteins | sample SJ1metagenome_FD_168457 | JGI IMG/M metagenome (GOLD analysis project Ga0228535, IMG submission 168457) | Enriched culture of PCE-dechlorinating microbial communities from Ithaca, New York, USA - SJ1 | ecosystem: Engineered > Modeled > Simulated communities (microbial... > Unclassified | place...
GAAAACAGGCCCTACGAGGTAAATCCTCCAAAAGGGTTAAAACACTGAGTTTTGTCCCATATTCGCTTTTCAAGGTTCTCTTTTTTTGCTTCTTGTTTTGCTATTGACTTTTTATAGCTGGTCTTTCGTTTTGGCAAGTGATGCTTTTTTATAATACAGCATCCACGAAAAAACTATATACTACGCCGCCATGGCGGGAAAAGAGTGGTATTACTGAAAACAAAAGATCGAAAAGTGCAACCTGTTCAACCCACATATGGCGGTCTGTGGAAGGCTGTGAAATTGTGGATATGTGGAAAAGTCGGTGGATAAGGTGGAAAAATACCTCCGAAAAAGCTTGGAAAAAGGGGTTTTGTGGATAACGTGTCCGTGTGTGGACAGTCCGGGGGAAACACTAGGGGTGAAAAGGCTTTTGTATTCCGGAATTCCGTCAGCCGGAATCTCCAGTCACCTGGAGCGACGAGACAATGGGGAGCTCGCAGCCGGTGCGCGAAAGAATAAGCTTCCCCACCGCAATCACCCTGGCCCCCTCTTTCAAAGTCCAGAGATCTTCGGTCTCAGGGGCCCTGTACGCTGCCAGGGACAGCTTCCCTTCCCGAAGGAGAAGCCTTCTCCCCCGTTCCTCCCGTTTTTCCACGGTCATCCGTACCGTGATAAAGCAGCCGGCAAGAACAGCAGCCTCGTTCCAGACCTGTGCCGCGGAAAAAATACGGCGCTCCGCCCTGCCCCACAATCCGGCGTTACCATTCATCGCTTCTGACATGGCGCTGAAAATCCTGTCCGCGTATTTCCGGTTGGGAGGAATGGCAAGAGGAAGAGCGAGCCCTCTGCGGACCAGCTCCTCGTTGATCAGCAGATCTCCCTCCGGCCGTGAGACCCACACGTATGCCAGCAGCCGCCCGTACCTGTCGATCCTCTCCTGGTCGTATTCTATTCTGACATGGCCGGATGATGCCAGCCGGGCGTTCATCTCCCGCGCCTCCTGTGCCAGCTCTTCCTCAGGGCGGGCCGGATGATGCAGTTCAGGGGTATCGATGAGAAGATACCGGATGACGGTCCGTTCCCCCTCTACAGGAGCAGTTATGGTGTCTCCGTCGTTCACCTCGATGAAGCCGGGAACTGTGCGCGGAGGGGGCACAGAGGTCAAAAGGGCCGCGTACAGCGCCGCCGATGCCGCAAGCCCGGCGAGAAGCGCGGCAAGCCGTTTCATGACAAGAATCTCCTACGGGTTGTGTATCTGCCTGTACTGAATTCGATAGAAAACATGAACACCTCTCCTTCCCGTTATTTTACCCTCCCCGGAAGATCGGGAAAAGAGATTTTCCTGCGATGAAAGGTATATAATGTCAGAAAGCGAGTCCACGAGTGAAAGGGGAAGAAATGTGGAACCTGCCGTTCAAAAACTGCTTTCATTCCACGGGGATGCCCTCCTCCGCTACAGGGATGGCCTGGCATCATACGGGGGGAAAATACGCCTGACCGGTCCCGGGGACCCTGAAATACTCTGGAGAGAACACATTCTTGACTGCCTCTGCTCCGTGCCGTTTCTGCCGAAGGAGGGGCGCATTCTGGACGTCGGCTCCGGAGGAGGCCTTCCCGGCATCGTGTGGGCAATCTGCAGGCCGGACCTGGAAGTGACCCTGCTGGACAGCGTCCGCAAAAAATGCGGCGCCATGGACGACATGGCCAGGGAGCTCGGACTGTCAAACGTCCGTGTGCTCTGGAGCCGGTGCGAGGAATACGCCCTGAAGGCAAGGGAATCCTTTTCTTTCGCCGGTGCGCGGGCTGTCGCCTCTGCCGGTGTGCTTCTCGAATACCTGTCTCCCCTCGTCTCCGTCGGGGGGGACATTCTCGCCATGAAAGGACCGCTTTATGCCGGGGAACTGGTTCCCCTTGAAGGAAAATGGAACCGGCTGGGCGTATCTTCTCCATCCCTTGTCCCCTATGATGTGGAGGGAAAACAGTTTTTTCTCATCCTGTGGAAAAAAAATGCCCCCTGCCCCTCCCGGTTTCCCCGGAAAGCGGGCATGGCGGAAAAAATACACTGGTGGAGGTGACGCCCCCGTGCTCATTCTCACGGTATCCAACCAAAAGGGCGGAGTAGGAAAAACAACAACGTGCGTCAATCTCGCGGCTGAGCTCGGAAGACTCGGATATTCCGTCCTCGCCGTGGACATTGATCCCCAGGCCAACTGCACCAGCGGCCTGGGAATTTCGCCCTCCGAACTCGACTTCAGCCTCTACGATGTTCTCCTTGGAGAGACCGAAGCGAGGAACGCCATCGTCCCGACCCAGTGGGAAGGGGTCTCGATCCTTCCCGCCACCATCGACCTTGCAGGAGCTGAAGTGGAGCTGGCGAGCGTTATCAGCAGGGAAACGAGGCTCCGGAGAAGCCTGGGCACCCTCGACGAATACGACGTGGCCGTGGTTGACTGCCCGCCCTCCCTGGGAATGCTCACCATCAACGCCCTTGTGGCCTCGGACAGGCTCATCATCCCCATACAGTGCGAATACTACGCCCTTGAAGGAGTCGGTCAGCTCGCCCGGACTGTAAGGCTCGTAAAGGACAGCCTCAATCCGGACCTGACCATAGACGGTGTGCTTCTCACCATGTTCGACTCGAGGACAAGGCTATCCTGCGAGGTGGCTGAAGAGGTGCGCCGGCAGTTCGGAGAGAAGGCCTTTTCCGCGGTTATTCCCAGGAATGTAAAACTTTCCGAAGCGCCGAGCCATGGGGCTCCCATATGCTATTACGACCCGGCCTCCTCTGGGGCCCAGGCGTACAGCGACCTGGCAAAGGAGGTGTCCGGACTGTGGCTAAAACGAGAGCTCTAGGAAAAGGTTTGGGTGCGCTCCTCTCAATTCCCCGGGATTCATCTGCCCATGAAAATAAGGGGCCGGAATACATACACTCTCTTCCGGTCCGGAAGCTTCGTCCCAATCCTTCCCAGCCCAGGAGGGATATGGATGAAGGCGCCCTTGACTCCCTTACGGAATCAGTACGGATCCACGGCGTCGTCCAGCCTCTTGTCGTCAGGCTGCTTGAAGGAACGGAAGACTACGAGATCGTGGCAGGTGAAAGAAGATGGCGGGCCGCTGCCGCAGCAGGCCTCGACGAAGTCCCAGTACGTGTGATACAGGGCACGGAAAGAGAGCTTCGAGAGATCTCGCTGGTGGAAAATATACAGCGTGAGGACCTGTCTCCCCTTGAAGTGGCCGGCGCATTGTCGGACCTTATAGACGACTTCGGCCTCACCCAGGAAGAAGCCGCCGCCAGGATCGGATGGAGCCGCACTGCGGTGTCGAACCGGATACGGCTTTTGCAGCTCCCTGAGGAAGTAAAAAATATGCTTGCGGAAAATATTATTTCGGAAGGCCACTGCCGGGCGCTCCTTTCCATCGATTCACCCGAGGCGATAATTTCCCTTGCCAGAACCGCCGAGGAAAAAGGAATGTCAGTGCGGCAGGTCGAGGACGCTGTAAAGAGAATAAAAACAGGCAGAAAAGAGACTGAAGCACCCCGGTCACGGTATTTCATAAAGATTCCCCGGCGTGTGGCAGAAATGGCGAGCGGGCGGGGGATTTCACTGAAGGTAACGGGAAACCCGAATAAGGCAAAAATATCCATAGACGGCCTTACTCACGATCAGCTTGAACATTTCTTCCGGTTTCTCGAGGAAAATGGGGACGAACTGTTTCCCGGCAGATAAGGAGAGAAAGAGTGAAGGGAATCGATGATCTGATAGTATACGGTAAAATACTCTCCACGGGCTTATTGATCGGAGGATATGTTTTTTTGGGCGTTCTTGGAGCAAGATACCTGGTAAAATCCGGCTATCCCCAATGGCTGAATGTTGCCCTTCCCGTACTGGCTGCAGTTTTTGGAATCTACCAGGGATGGCTGTTTATCAGGGAAACATTGAGAAAAAAATAACGAAATGTTTCACGTGAAACATTTTTGAAGGGATGGTTTTATGGAAAACATTTTTGCTCCCTGGCGCATGGCGTATATCCAGGTCTCGAAGAAGCAGGAAGGCTGTATTTTCTGCGATTTTCCAAAGGAAGACAGCGACGAGGAACGGCTTATCCTCCACCGGGGAAAAACCTGCTTCGTTATCTTCAACGCCTTTCCGTACAATCCGGGGCATCTTATGGTTGCTCCATATCGGCATACAGCTGATTATGAAACGTTGTCAGACGATGAATTGCTCGAACTCCACAGGCTTGGAGGCACGTGTATCGAAGTATTGAAAAAAGTGATGACACCCCAGGGATTCAATCTCGGCATCAATCTCGGAAAGGTTGCCGGGGCCGGTTTCGATGGCCATCTTCATCTTCACGTTGTTCCCAGGTGGAACGGCGATACTAACTTCATGCCCGTCTTCGCAGATGTGCGGGTTGTGGCCGAAGGCCTCCGGGAGACTTATAAAAGAATGAAGGACGCCTGGCCTTTATGACCGACAGGTATCGTCAGCCTGCAGCGGAATCATCCAGGGAAATAAAAATTGAAAAATCCCGCTTTATTGCTTCCATAAAAATCTGCATTTCAGAGGAAGAAGCAAGGGAAAAACTGAAGGCTGTTTCAGAAGAACACAGGCAGGCGACCCATAACTGCTGGGCCTACCGTATCGGCACTGAAAAAGTCCGGGAGTATTTCTCAGATGACGGCGAGCCTGCAGGTACCGCCGGGAAACCTATTCTGGGCGCCCTCCAGATGTATGACGTTACCAATACACTCCTTGTTGTCACCAGGTATTTCGGAGGGAAAAAACTTGGAGTCAGGGGTCTGATCGAGGCATATGGATCTTCGGCATCAGAACTTCTCAGGGTGGCAGACATCGTGGAAAAAAGACGATCAGTCCAGTACATGACCCGTATACCGTATGAGATGATCAAGCTCATGGAAAGACTTCTTGACTCCTGTGAGGCGCCCCGGGAAGAACAGGTTTTCGAGTATGCTTCCGATGTCTCTGCCAGGTGTTCAGTTCCGGAAGACATGGCTCCTCAGTTTGAAAGTACACTCGAAGAATGGAAAAATACCGGCAGGATAAAGGAATGGCACCTGCAGGAATCATGAAGGGATTCTACGCAGCCGAATAAGCCTGCAAAGTAATTTCCCTGGAAAAATCGGAATCAATTCACTATAGTTCATATCCCAATTCCATCAGGTACCGCACCCCGGAAGCATTTCACCCGAATTCCCATGCCGAATTCTTCATATGCAAAACTGCAGAATTCCATACAGGGCCTGAATCGTTCATAGAAAAAAACACTCAGATCGATTCCCTGCATATAGTGATGTGTTCACACGAGCTTTCTTGTCGGCTCCAGTTCCTGTCTCCAGTCGGAACATGTATTCTTAAATGACACGTATCATTCAACCGTGAAGGATTCTCGGGAGATACCCATTACTTTATCCTGCATACGGAAAGCTGCCTGAAATTCCAGGGAAACCAAATCCCCGCATATTTCTGCGGAACATTGAATGTATGCATGACTAATTATATATACTTTTATCGCCGTGTTTCCTGTTCCTTATTGTGCAGTTTCACGCAGGGTGTAATGATAGAGCGTGAATACCAGGGCAGAGGATAAGGAAATATGTATGCAATATGGGCATGCATTTTTTTATCCTGGCACAAAATGAGAACCTTGATGTGCATTGTGATTTTTTTCAAGCCTCATGTACGAATACAACGACTGATGATGTGAAAAAAGCGGAAAAAGAAAGTAGTTCAGAATAGATTTTGAAAGTGATAATCCCTGTTGATTCAGTGACGGTCGATCTCTACAGAATATTGCCGAACGTGAAAACCAGCCAAAACGGGAAATATTATGGATACCGGGAAGAGTGGGGTAGGGGAGTGGTGTGTAAAGGTCAGTATAGATCAATACGCTGCTACTGTTTTAAAGATCGATTTTGCAGAAAAATCACGAACTGGAGGGAGGGTTTGGCTGTAATAAAAACGTGAGCCAGTTAAAAAAGATATTGCACTTTAATCTGTCAACCAATAAGATAATTGGATGACAGGAGGATTGAAATGAATGCATTCTCAATATGGCAGCTTCATACTTGCCTCTTTCTTCGCGGGACTGACAGCGGTGGGGGCTTTTCTGAGAATTCCGTTTCCGGTGGTTCCTGTAACACTGCAGGTTCTCGTCGTGCTTTTGTCAGGCTTTATTATCGGGCCAAAGCCGGCCTTTATGGCCCAGGCAGCCTACATTCTCCTGGGTCTTGCAGGTGCGCCTATTTTTACAGGCGGGGGAGGGATATCGTATATCCTTTCGCCTACATTCGGATATCTTCTGGCCTATATGCCTGCATCCTGGGCGGTAGGGGAAATAGCCCGGTCAGGTGAACCTTCCGTTTCACGGTACGCCGTGGCTGCACTGGCCGGGCTGGCTCTCATATATCTGATCGGTGCGTCCGTCCTCTTCATAAACCTGAATTACCTGGCGGGCAAGCCTGTAACGCTGGTTGGGACGGTACAAATAGGAATTTACCCCTTTATTGTCCCGGATCTTTTGAAAGGTGCGGCAGCAGTGCTCTTTGCCCTGAAAATCCGAAGACGTGGTTGGAGGAAGGAACCAGGGGTACACCCGTAGGGATAGGGCCATCCATAAAAGGACCGAAGGATGAATAAAATCCCGGGTACAAAAGGGGAGTGTTTCACGTGAAACATTCCCCTTTTTTTCCGGCAGATGGAGCAACAGGGAAAAACGGCGTTCAAAAGCGTAAGAAAGAACTGATTAAAACTGACCAAATGGGCTCATTTTATCCTTCGTTGGAGATACGGTTTATTTTTTCTATGTACTGCTTTACAGGGAATTTTCTTTCTGCTCCCCTGTAATTCATATACCGTATCTTTCCGAATACCGGCCGTTCGGGCCAGCCGCGGTCGTGAAGGCCGCCTACAGCCCAGGAAACACCGGTTATGCCGTTGGGGTCCCGCCCGTCGATGCTGTATCTGTCATTGAGCAGCAGCGCAGTGGAGAACGCTTCTTCGGGGGATTCCGACCATTCAAGAATCTTCTTGGCCCAGTACATACGGCACCATCCGTGCATTTTACCTCTCATAACCAGTTCCGCCTGGGCTGCGTTCCAAAGAGGATCTCCGGTGTCACAGCTTTCAAGCATGCTGAGCGGGTACCGGGCAGGGCGCACGTCGGCCCGGTGCTCGTCGAGCGTTTTTCGGGCCCAGTCTGGAAGGCCTTCGTATGTGCCTGCACCTTCACCGTAGTGGCAGAAATTATCTGCAAGCTCGCGGCGGACGCACAGCTCTTCAAGAAATGCCGCCCGGGATGGAGAATCGGCGGTCTTTATAACCTCAAGGGCCACTCTCTGGGGCGAGATGTGGCCGAAATGGAGCCAGGGTGAGAGATCGGAGGTGCCATCCTCTGCGGGGTTGTTCCTCCGGTCTCCGTAGCTGCCCAGCCTGTTCCGGATAAAGAAGGAGAGACCCTTCGCCGCGGCGGTTTCTCCCGGCTTGATCCACGAGATGGCGGGTCCGTACGCCTTCCGCCGGACGGACTTCAGCGCACGGTTCAGGGAGAGAAATGGTCCTTCGGGGACAGGCGGAAGTGCAGGGAGAGGCTCAAGCCGCGGAAACTCCAGGAGCCATTCGTCGAGGAGGGGAGCGCCCTTCCTCCGAAAAGTGGCGGCGCTGAACTCTTTTTTGGGGGAGACGATCCATGCCGGTATGATATTGTGCCCGTCGGTCTCGAATACGGAACATCCGGCGGAGCCCGCTATGTTTTTCTTCCAGGGCCGCTTTTCAGGATAGGGATCGAAATCCGTCACCAGGAGGGCAGCGTCGAGGAGACGGCACGCCTCCGGTATTTTTTTCCCCGGGTCGCCGTACAGAAACAGAAGCGGTACATTATGCCCCTCCAGTGCCGCTTCCGCTTCCCTGAGGCCGCCCTCGAGAAAGTCGTAAAGCCTCGAAGATGCCGACGAAAAAGAAGGGGAGAAACAGAAAAGGGCAACAAGCCCCCTTCCCAGGGCTTCCGCAGCCTGCCGGGCCGCCAGGAGCCCCCAGTTGTCCCGGGTGCGCTGCTCCCTGGACATCCAGTAAACTGCCGGACCATTCCCGGATTTTCCTTCCGAAAGCAGCCGGGTTCTTTTTGCGGTCCCGGCGGAGAAAATCTGGTCATTCACTGCCCATACACGCTCCTTTTCGATTACCCGAAAATAAACGCCCGTGAACGGATATGAAAAAAGCCCGCTTGCGGCGGGCTTTAAACGGCCTCTTTAATCCAGGACCTCGACCATCCTGACCCTGAAGGTCAGTTCTTTTCCGGCGAGACTGTGGTTTGCATCGAGCAGAACCGTGCCCTCTTCCACCGATGCCACGGTCACGTTCAGGGGCATTCCCTGCTTCGTCCTCATCTGGAGAGTGTCTCCCACCGAGGGCGTGTAGTCTTTCGGCATAACATCCCGTGATACGGAGAAAACCATGTCCTCCCTGCGCTCGCCGTAGGCCTGGTCCGGCGGAAGGGTCAGCGTTTTCTCCTCTCCCACCGGCATTCCCTCCACTCCCCTGTCGAATCCTGCGATCATCTGGCCTGCGCCGACAACGAACTCCAGAGGGTCACGGCCCGTGGATGAATCGAAAATATCCCCGTCCGCAAGCGTTCCGGTGTAGTGTACGCGGACCTTTTTTCCTTTTTCTGCAATCATAAGCAAACCCCTTTCTCCGGCGAAGCCGAAAATTTCCGGCCGGGCCGGAATGAATAGGGGTATTGTAAGGGCTCCTTTTATATATGGCAAACGGAGCGCGTGGTAAAGAAAAGAGCCTGTCTCAAACCCTGCAGCAGAGACGGGCTCTTCTCCTTTTTTCATCTTATTACGGCTCAAAAAACGCATCACCTATCTTCTGTTTTTCATCATCAGACAAAGGGGAACCAGTAAAAGAAGCATCGACGGACCGAACACGCCGGCTTCGCAGCCTCCCCCTCCCCCCGAAGACCCTCCGGTGATGAACGACCAGGTATCCGACCATTCCGACAGCACATCGTTTGAATCCCTGTACCGTACTCTCCAGTAGTAGGCGGTTCCATTTGCCAGAGTCCCTGCGACAGTCTTCGCGGTGAGATCCGAAAGGCTTTCTTCATCGATCACCAGCCCCGAGGTAAAATCCGCAGCGGTCCCCAGCTGCCAGTGCGAAGCTTTGTGGGTGACCCCCGGAAGGGGTGAAACGAACGGCCCGGATGCAAGGACCGGCGTCAGGGACACTCCTGCGGCTCCGTCGGCGGGGGAGAGGAGTGCGGGTTTTTCGGCCCCCGCAGGTTCGGTCAGCCATGGATCGTAATCCACGAACTGCGATACCCTGCTTCCCGTTCCGGCGGGGTTGCTGTAGTCGGGGGTCCCGGGCAGCGTCTTGTCGTCAAATGGCCCGCTGACGTCTCCCCACCAGTTTTCCCTCGCGTCCAGAAGTTCCCCGGTGTTGTTGTAGAATCCGTACAGTGCGGCGTTCAGAATGCTGTTTCCCGAGAAGGAGACGTGCGTATCCGCATGGTGAAGAAGACCGGTACTCATGGAAGCAACGTATATCCCGTAATCGACGTTTTTCACCTCGTTGCAGCGCACTGTCACCTCGGCCGGCATGCTGTACAGCAGGTAGTTGAAGTAGATCCCGTGCCCGGTTCCGGCAATGGCATTGCTCTCGACGAAAACTATTGCCGGCGTCCTCCCGAAGCTGCCAAGGTACTCGATATAAATTCCATATTGAAAGGGTCCCTTCACCCTGTTGCCGGAAATTCGGGTCGTGTCCTCAGGGCATCGGATGTCGATCCCCGCGTCCCCCGGTCCGAGGGATGGATCCCGTGTTATCGTATTGCCGGTAATCTCCGCGTCTCCTCCCAGCCCCTTGTCCAGTTCCTCGCACTCCATTCCGGTGTAGCAGTCCGTTGCCGTATTGCCGGTGATGCGAACGGTGCATCCGTTGAATCCGCACATGTAGCTTCCTATTCTGCAATTGATCATGGTGTTGTTTGAGAACGTGAATTCCGTTCCTTCCATATTGCTGAAGAAGAAGGAAAATCCGTATGATGAAAAATCTTCGGCGGTGTTGTTCGTGATGGTGACCGGAGTTGTGGGTGCTCCTCCGAAATGGTGAATACCGAACGTCGCTGCGGAACCCGGAAGGATGCGGAACCCGTCGATGGTGACGCCGAAACCGGTTCGGATACCTATCACATCCGGCGATCCCCCGGCGCCTTCCACAACGGCAAGTCCGTGTCCGTCCAGGGAAACCAGGGTGAGATCGTTCGTGATGATGGATAGGTCTTCAACATAGGTGCCGGCCCGTACCTGTATCGTGTCTCCGGGAGCGGCGGCGTCGATGGCGCTCTGTATGGTCGTGTACGTTTCACCGGGCCCCACCACCAGTATGGCCGCACTTGATGGGGAAATCATAGCTGCAAAGAAAAAGAGGACGGAAAGGACGAAGACAGCTGTTCCCGGTTTATGGAAATATCTCACGGCATTTCTCCCCCTTTCGCGTTTATAATGAGCCTGTTCCTCAATTGCCCCGTTTCTTATGTTCTCCCCCTGGAGTTTTTAATCCCTTTTTTTCCCCTTTTGCAGGCCAGGGAGAAAAAAGCACTACGCAGAAGCTCCCCGGAAAGGGAAGCTTCTGCCGTATCACATGTTCTCCGGCCCGGCCTTGCCGGATGGAAGATTGGATCTACTTTTTCCTGATCACCAGCGCCAGCGGCAGCGGCAGCAGGAGCAGGAGCGCGGCAGGCGTGAAGGAGCCCGCCGAGCAGCCTGAGCCGTCCCTCTTTACCGGGGCTGCGCTTGCTTCCGTGCTGAACGAGGAGGTGTCCGACCATTCCGACAGCGTGTCATTGGAATCCCGGAATTTCACCCTCCAGTAATAGGTAGTGCCGTTTAAGAGCGTGCCGGCTTCAATTGTTCTCGACGTCAGATATATGGTGCTTTCATCGTCGATCACCAGCCCGGACGAAAAGACCATGCCTGATGTCAAGTCGGCTGTAGTCCCCACCTGCCACAGTGTCGACTGGTGGGTGGTACCGGGGGCGCCTGAAAACGGGCCTGTCTCCAGGGTTGGGGTCAGGCTGACGTTTTCCTCTCCGTCCGGGGGATATGGTAAGGCAGGCTTGTCCGGTTCCGGCACGGTATTTGCCTCGGTCGTGAACGACCATGTGTCCGACCAGACCGAGAGGCTGCCGTTGGAATCCCGGAATTTTACCTTCCAGTAGTAGGTGGTGTTATTGAGGAGCGTACCGGCTGCAAGAGCCCTGGAAGTAAGGTCCGCTGTGCTCTCGTCGTCGATTGCCAGACCGGTCGAGAAGTCCGCTTCAGTCCCCGCCTGCCAGACGGTCGACTCGTGGGTCGTGCCGGGGGCGCCGGAGAACGGGCCTGTCTCCAGCGTGAGGGTCGGGCTCACATTGGCAATTCCGTCGGCCGGTGCTGAAAGGACCGGCTTGTCTGGGGGCGGAACGACTGCTGCCTCCGTGGTGAATGACCATGTGTCGGACCATTCGGAGAACACATCGTTGGAGTCCCTGTACCGCACCCTCCAGTAGTACCTGATGCTGTTGCCGAGGGTTCCCGCCGGAATGGTACGGGAGGTGAGATAGGCGGTGCTCTCGTCGTTCACTAAGAGACCCGACGAGAGGTCGGCTGAAGTCCCCACCTGCCAGGCGGTCGACTTGTGGGTGGTGCCTGGTGCACCGGAGAACGGCCCTGCAGACAGGGCGGGAGCCAGGGTCACGTTCACCGCCCCGTCAACCGGGACGATGAGGGACGGCTTGTCCGGGGGAGGCAGGACGGGAGCTTCCGTGGTGAAGGACCACGTGTCCGACCATGGGGAAAACACATCGTTCGAGTCCCTGAACCGCACCCTCCAGTAGAATGTGGTGCTGTTGGAGAGGGTACCGGAACCGATGGTTCTGGAAGTCAGTTCCGTCGTGCTCTCGTTGTCGATCAGCAGCCCCAGTGTAAAGTCCGTGTCCAGGTCCACCTGCCATTGCGTCGACCTGTGGGTGGTGCCGGGAGCCCCTGAGAAGGCGTCGGTCACCAGGGTGGGCGTCAGAGTCACGTCCACCGCCCCGTCTGCCGGTGCCGAAAGGTCCGGCTTGTCCGGGGGCGGGAGGATGGATGCTTCCGTGGTGAAGGACCACGTGGCCGACCATTCCGAGAGAATGTTGCCGGAATCCCTGAACCGGGCCCTCCAGTAGTATTTTTTCCCGTTGTCGAGAATGTTTGCGGCGATGGTCCGTGAAACGAGATCCGCGGTGCTTTCATCGTCCACAACGAATCCTGACGTGAAGTCTGCCGCAGTTGCGATGTTCCAGACCGTCGAGTGATGCGTCACGCCGGCTGCCGGCGGAACGAAGGGCTCTATGGAGAGTGTAGGCGTCAGCGCAACACTTACTGCCCCGTCGGATGGTGCCGAAAGCACAGGAGCAGCAGGAGGCGGCACGGGAGCCGCCACGGTGGTGAAGGACCATGTGTCGGACCATTCCGAGAGCAGGTCGTTCGAATCTTTGTACTGGACTTTCCAGTAGTAGGTGGTGGAGTATGCCAGGGGCGCGGCGACGGTCTTCGATATGAGGTCCGTGGTGCTTTCCTCGTCGATCACAAGCCCCGAAGTGAAGTCCGGCGCGGTCCCCAGCTGCCAGTACGTGGACTGGTGGGTGCCGCCGAGAAAGCCCGGAACAAAGAGGCTGGATGTAAGAGTCGGCGTCAGAGATATGCCCGCTGATTTATCGGCGGGGGAGAGGAGTGTGGGTTTTTCCGCCTCAGGGGGACTGGTGAGCCAGGGGGCGTAATCCACATAACTCGATACCGTACTTCCTGTTCCCGTGAGGTTGTTGTAGTCTGGAACCCCCGGCAGGGTCTTATTGTCGAAGGGGCCGCTGGTGTCACCCCACCAGTTATTCTTCGCGTTGAGCAGCTCTACGCTCCCGTTAATGAAACCGTCCACGGCGATATTCGAAATGCTGTTTTCCGAGAAGAGGATGTATGCTCCTTTTCCCGCCGCCAGTTGGCTGACTCCTATTCCGTTTTCAACGCCGTCGATAATGTTGTATGATACGGTTACCTTTGGAGGCTCGCAATATTGGGAATTAGCGAAATTAAAGATGAACCCGGCCTGGGATCCCGAAACGGAATTGCTCGCAACAGTAACGACCGCCGGTTGTATTCCATTAAGTCCGAAATAAAGGAGATGTATCCCGGCTGAAAAGGGACCGCTCACTTTGTTGCCTGAAATGCTGGTGGTTTTTTCCAGGTATTCTATGCGAATTCCGTCTTCCCACCAGTCCAGTAAGCCGACGGATGGATCAAACGTTACCGTATTTCCTGTAATTTCTGCAGTAGCAGGTCCCCCTTCATCGATGTATCGGACAGCTAATCCTGTGTTGCAGTCCGTTGCCGTGTTGCCGCTGATGGTTACCGTGCATCCATCGAAACGGCCTGCAATTAATCCGTAATTGCAGTTTATCATGGTGTTGTTGGAAAATGTAAAGGTTGTTCCTGACATGCCGCCAAAGTAGAAGTAAAACCCCGCATTTCCTCCGCCAGGTGAATAAAAATTCTCTGCGGTGTTGTTCATGATTGCTATAGGGGTTGTAGGGGCACCTCCATTGTGATAGATCCCATTCACGCCGGCTGACCCCGGAAGAATGCGGAACCCGTTGATCGTGACACCGAGACCGGAGTCGACCGTAATAATCGATGACGAGACGCCCGCACTGTCGACAACCGCCAGTCCGGGTCCGTCTATGGAAACCAGGTTGAGACTATCGGTGCTGATACGAAGGTCTTCTGAATATCTTCCTGCCTTTACCTGTATGTTGTCACCGGCTGCTGCCGCATCGATGGCGCTCTGTATTGTCGTGAACGTTTCACCGGGCCCCACCACCAGTATGGCCGCGCTTGATGGGGAAATCATAGCTGCAAAGAAAAAGAGGACGGAAAGAATAAAAAGAGCCGCTTCCCGTTTACCGAAATTCCTCATGGTGCTGACTCCTCCTCTCGCCTTCAAATTCCGCTGTTCTCATTTGACCAGACGTCTTATGCGCTGCCGCCGGAATTCTTTTTTCTTTACTCCCCCTTAAAACATTTGCCGGCGAAGTCGAACGTATCGCCATCCCGGGTGTTTTGTACCGGTGTAAATGATAGTCCTATATAACAATATGTAATTTAAAAATCCAATCAAGATTGAAATTTCTATTTATTTGAAATTTTAAATTATTATTTGATTCATGTCAACCTGGATTTCCTGAACCCTGATTCCGGTTTTCAAGACCTTTTTTCGTTTTTCCTGTCCGCCTGAAATCTCCCGCGAAGAGGCTGATCCCGGCAAAAACGATACCTGTTATTTGCGATGCCCGGTCTTGGGGTACAATAATGCTGGCCGCTCCCTTCCCGGGAGGGGCATACGCCGGCATATGCCGGCCCGAAAAGAGGTATCCGCGGTGGAGCTGTTTCTTCTTATTCTTGCGATCTTTTTCTTATACAAGGGAGTGCGGGCTCTCCGCAGGCATTCGGCCGTCCGGAAGCAGGGGAAGGACGAAGCTGTTCCCGGGGCTGTCCGGGTCGAGCTTCCCCGGGGAGCCCCGGCACAGTGGTTCGGGGCTGACAAGACCCCCGTGGTGAACGGGTATTCAATACCCGGGGGGCTTGTATATGTGGGGGGAAAACTCCTCGACTACACGGGATTCAACGATCCCTGCCTCATCAATACCGACCTGAAGGTTGAACCGGGAGTGAGTCCGCAGGATCCGGTGGAGGATCCCTTCCCCGACTACGGAAAACTTTCGCCCGGTCAACGGGGGGCGTATCTTTCGTGGCTCTCGGCGGGAAGAAGCGACCCGTCGGCCGATATCGCCTACGTGTTCCTTTTCTTCTACGGCCTGGAGCGGAGGCTCCTGGTGGACGGGCAGCGCCGGCTGGTTTCCCCGGAGGAAAGGGGAGAGATCGTCCGCGAGCTTCTTCGCCTGCTCCCCATATACGGCGGGAACCGCGGGTTCCGGGGGTATTGCCGGAACCTCCTCGCCGTGGAGTGGGTGATCTACGGCAAGCCTGACGAGCAGCCCCCCTACGTGGACTTTTCAGACAGGTACTGCGCCGAACCCTTCGCGGCTGTCCTCGCCCGGTATGCAGCCGCCGAGGCGCCCATCCCCCATGAAACCGCGCTCCAGTGGCTGATCCTCCACCCGGAACACGGGCTGAAAACCGCTGCGAGACGATGCCCCGACCTTTTCCGGAAGCTCTTTGCCCTGCGGTACAGGGAAAAATTCGGCGACGGCATGATCATCCGTTCCACGAAGACCTCCCTGACCCTCACCTACAAAGCGGCGAGCCCCTCCCTGGGAGACCGGCTCCGTCTTCGGATACCCGGCCTTCCTAACCCCTTTATCCTCAAGACCCCCCTGAAGAAGATCGCCGCCATCGCCGGCCGGTGCGCCGACGAACTGGAAGCCTACAGCAGGCACATCGCGAAGGGAGGCAGCCCTGACGCACCCGGGGCGGCGGCCCTCCTGCCCCGGGATCTTCTCGCGGCGGCCCCCGCAGGGGAAGGGGTGCGGGAACGCCTCGCCCGCCTGTGCGGGGGAGAGACGCGCCTTGCGGACGCTGACGCCGTCTTCGGGGCTCTCGAGCGCCCCGTCCCGCCCAAAATGGACCTGAAACGGTCGGAGGAGCTGGCGGAGACCCTTGAAACATTCGGCTTCGGCATGGCCCCCGATGTACGGATCCACGGACTCCGTCCGTCGCCCCGGGGAAAAATCGCCCTTTTCTCTCCCTTCGTCCGCCCTTCCTCCCCGTCGGAATTCGCGCTGTCGGCAGCACTCATCCGCCTGGGGAGCCTCACTGCCCAGGCAGCCGGCGGAGTGTCGGCAGAAGAGATGGACGCCATCCGGTCGTTCCTTCCGGAAAAGGGCGCCTTTTCCGGCGAAGAGAAAACGTCCCTTGAGGCGCTGCTCCTCTGGTGTGCCTCTGTGTCCCAGACAGCCGCCGGCCTTCGGGGAGTGCTCGCTCCCCTTTCCGCGGATGAAAAGGATGCAATGGGGCGCATCCTTGCGGCCGTCGCAGCTGCGGACGGCAGGGTGGATCCCGCCGAAGTCCGCCAGGTGGAGAAGCTGTACGCATACCTCGGCCTGGAACGGGACCAGGCTGCACGGAATATCCATGCCGCCGTGACGGGAACTCCCGGGACAGTGCCGGAACGGCAGGGAAGCCCGGGCGCCTTTTCCCTGGATATGGATCTTATCCGCCTCCGCGAGGAGGAGACCCGGCGGGTGGGCGGGATCCTCCGGGAGATCTTTTCATCGGAGGATGAAGAGGCCGGAGCCCCGCTTCCGGCCCCGGATCCTGCCGACCCCCTCTCAGTTCTTGACGAAGACCACAGGAAGCTGCTCCAGACCCTTCTCCGCAGGGAGACGTGGAGGAGAGAGGAGTACCTCTCGCTCTGCGAGAAGCTCTCGCTCCCCCCTGACGGGGCGCTGGAGATTGTGAACGAATGGGCCTTTGCCGCCGCGGGGGCACCTCTTGCGGAAGACGGGGACCCGATCTACATCGATATCTCCCTTGCAGAGGAGGTCCTTTCCCATGGAAAACAGAAAAACGAGAATCCGGCCCCGTGAGCGGGACGCCATAATCCAGTCCCTTCGGGCGGGGGTGACACCCCGCACGGGCCTGCACCACATCCAGGTCGGCCGGGCGCGTGAAGTGGAGGCCCTGGTCAGGGACCTCGACCGCATCCTCGACGGAGGATCGGCGTTCCGGCTCATCATCGGGGCATACGGCGCGGGAAAGAGCTTTTTCCTCCAGCTCGTCCGGTCCATCGCCCTTGAAAAGGGTCTCGTCACCCTTCACGGGAACCTCTCGCCCGACCGGAGGCTGTACTCAACCGGGGGGCACGCAAGGAACCTCTACGCGGAGCTTACGAGAAACCTCTCCACCCGGACGAAACCGGACGGCAACGGCCTTCCGGGTCTCGTGGAGCGTTTCCTCGCCGAGGCACGGAGGGAGGCGGACGCTGAAGGGGGAACGGTAAAATCGGCGATCTCGAAGCGCCTTGAGAAAATCTCGGAGATGGTGGGGGGATACGACTTCGCGTCCGTCATCGAGGCCTACTGGAACGGCTATGAACAGGGGAACGACCGGCTTCGTGCCGACGCGGTCCGGTGGCTCAGGGGCGAGTTCGCCACACGAACAGACGCCAGGAACGCCCTGGGCGTGCGCACCATCATCGACGACGGGAACGTCTACGACTCCTTCAAGATCCTGAGCCTCTTCGTCCGGCAGGCAGGCTACGGGGGGCTGCTGGTGAACCTCGACGAGATGGTCAACCTCTACAAGCTGGCCAGCTCAAAGGCCCGGCTCTCCAACTACGAGCAGATCCTGCGCATGCTCAACGACTGCCTCCAGGGCACGGCCGAGGCCATCGGCTTTCTTCTCGGCGGCACGCCGGACTTTCTCTACGACCCCCGGAAGGGGCTCTACAGCTATGAGGCGCTCCACTCCCGCCTCACCGAAAACACCTTCGCGAAGGCCGCAGGGGTGACGGACTACGACGCCCCCATCCTTCACCTGGGAAGCCTCTCCGCGGAGGAACTCTACGTGCTGCTGGGGAACATCCGGAACGTCTACGCCTCGGGGGACCCGGCAAAGTACCTCGTCCCGGACGAGGCCCTCGCCGCTTTCCTTGCCCACTGTTCGAAGAAGATCGGGGAGGCCTATTTCCGGACCCCCCGCACCACCATCAAGGCCTTCGCGGACTTTCTCTCGGTGCTCGAGCAGAACCCGGAGATCCGGTGGACCTCCCTCATCGACGAAATACCCGTGGAAGAGGACCGGCCGACGGATATGCCCGAGATCGCCGATGAAGGGGAGGAGGAAGCCCCGGAAGACGGGCTGTCCTCCTTCAGGATCTGAGAGCGCCGTGGAGGCATCCGCCGGGTTCGGCCGACTGGCCGGGGGAGTCCGCCGCTGGGTCTGGAAGCAGGGGTGGCCCTCCCTGCGGGAGATCCAGGAAATGGCCCTCGTCCCGGTACTCGAGGGGAAGGAGGACGTGATCCTCAGCGCCGCCACTGCGGGAGGCAAGACGGAGGCCGCGTTCCTTCCCGCCTGCACCCGGATGGCCGAAAGCCAGCTCCCCGGGATCGCCGTGCTGTATATCAGCCCCCTCAAGGCCCTCATCAACGACCAGGCCCGGAGGCTTGAGAGCCTTTGCGGCTCCGTGGGCTTTCCCGTCACGCCGTGGCACGGCGACGCCCCGGAGGGGGGAAAGAACGCACTGAGGAAGGATCCCCGGGGCGTGCTGCTCATCACTCCCGAATCCCTTGAATCCCTGCTCATGAATTCTTCCCGGTGGTGCGAAGAGGCCTTCGGAGGTCTGGTGGACGTGATCGTGGACGAGTTCCACGCCTTCCTCGGCACCGAACGGGGATGCCAGCTCCAGTCCCTCCTGCGCCGCATCGAATTCCTCATCGGCCGGACGGTCCCCCGGATCGCCCTCAGCGCCACCCTGAGCAAAATGGAAATCGCCGCCCTCGCCCTCCGCCCCGAAAAGACACTTCCCTGCAGGATCCTCGTCTCAGAAGGAAAGGGGAGCGAGCTTCTCCTTCAGGTCCGGGGATACCGTGTGCCGGTTTCCGGAAAGGAGGGGCGCCCTCCGCTGCCGGAAGAGCTGGTGCAGGATATTTACCGGCTCCTGAGGGGGGAATCCCACCTGGTGTTCGCCAACAGCCGGGCCCGGACGGAAGAGCTTGCAGCCGCCCTCTCCGCCCTCTGCGGAAAGAATTTCGTCCCCAACGAATTCTTTCCGCACCACGGCAGCCTCGCCCCGGAACTCCGCCGCGGCCTTGAGGAGCGGCTCCAGAAAAAGGAACTTCCCACCACAGCGGTGTGCACATCCACCCTCGAGCTGGGGATCGACATCGGGTCGGTGGCATCCATAGCCCAGGTAGGGGAGCCCTCTACGGTTTCCGGACTCCGCCAGCGCCTCGGCCGGTCGGGAAGACGAGGCGGCCCCGCGGTGCTCCGGGTGTTCGTGGAAGAGCCGGAAACAGGACCTGACAGCCACCCGGCGGATTTCCTCAGGCTCTCGCTGGTTCAGTCGGCGGCAGTCCTCTCACTGCTTCTCAGAAAATGGCGCGAACCTCCCCGGGAGGGGCTGTACCATCTCTCCACTCTTGTCCAGCAGACACTTTCGGTGATCGCCCAGTATGGCGGTGTCAGGGCAGACCAGCTCTGGAAGCTGCTGTGCGGCACAGGCCCCTTCTCCATGGTGGGCAGGAACGACTACGCCGAATTCCTGCGGGGGCTTGCGGAAAAGCACGCGATCACACAGCTCGAGGACGGGCGGCTTGTCCTCGGGACGGAAGGGGAGCTTATGACTGACAGGTACACCTTCTTTACCGCATTCGCCTCCCCGGAGGAATACAGGCTCGAATACAACGGGGCGCTCCTCGGCACCGTACCCCTGGAGGTTCCCCTTGTCCCGGGCCAGCGGATCGTCTTCGCGGGACGGGCATGGGAGGCAGCGACCGTACTGCCGGAGAGCAAGACCATCCTTCTCCGTCCGTCCGGCGGCGGATCGCCCCCCCGGCTTGCGGGGGGAACCGCCATGGTCCACGACGCCGTCCGGAGAGAGATGAAACAGGTCTTTCTCGCGGGCGACCCTCCTCCATACTTCGACAGGACCGCCGCAGCCCTCTTCCGTGAGGGGGCCGAGAGGTTCCGGGCGTCAGGGCTGGGGGAGACGGGCATCCTCGAAGGGAAGGGATGCCTCCATCTCTTCCCCTGGCGGGGTGACGAAATTGTCGAGGCGGCGGCCATGCTTCTCCGAGGAAAAAATCTCGAAGCGGACACTTTCGCCGGCGTGATCACCGTCTCCGGGATCAGCCGCGCCGGGCTCCGGGCGGCTGTCGGGCGGATCCTCGGCGGACCCCTCCCTCAAGGGAAGGACCTGGCCGCGGAAGTACCGGACACGGAGATCGAAAAGTTCGACTCCCTCGTTCCCCGAAAACTCCGGGAACGGGGCTGGGCCGCACGGTACCTGGACGTTCCGGGCGCTGCCGAATGGCTCACGGGCCTGGCGGAGCAAAAATGATAGAATAGCAGGCAATCCTGCTGTGCCGGACCGATCCGGCCACGGGACGAAAAAGGAGCTGAAACCATGGAATCCAGGAAACGAATCGCCGACTTCGGCGTCATCACAGGAACAATGCCCCGGGGACCCCGCAACGCCATCACCGACGTGAAAGGTGTCCGCGTGGGCCACTGCACCCTCTCCGACGGCCCCGTACAGACGGGAGTGACGGCGATCCTGCCCCACGGCGGCAATCTCTTCAGGGAAAAACTCCTCGCCGCCGCCCACGTGATCAACGGATTCGGCAAATCCGCCGGGCTCATCCAGATCGACGAAATGGGCACACTCGAGACTCCGGTTCTCCTCACCAACACATTCTCAGTGGGCGCCGCCTCGGAGGCCCTTGTCCGGTACATGCTCGGGGACAACCCCGACATTGGCCGGGAGACGGGAACGGTCAACCCTGTGGTCTTCGAGTGCAACGACGGGTTCCTCAACGATATCCGGGGCTTTTCCGTCCGGGAGGAGCACGTCCTCCATGCCCTCTCGTCGGCCTCGGAGGAGTTCGATGAAGGCGCCGTGGGCGCCGGCCGGGGCATGTCGTGCTACCAGCTCAAGGGAGGCATCGGCACAGCCTCCAGGATAGTGCAGACGGAAGGCTTGTCCTTCACCCTCGGAACCCTGGTTCTGTCCAACTTCGGACAAATGGAGGACCTCCGGGTGGACGGCAGGCATATCGGCCTGTCCATCATGGAGATCCACCCTCCCCAGGAAGAACAGGGCTCGGTCATCGTGGTCATCGCCACGGACATTCCCCTCACCGAACGGCAGCTCGGGCGGGTCGCCAGGCGCGCCACCGTCGGCATCACCCGTACGGGGGCCTTCATCGGAAGCGGAAGCGGCGAGATTGTCCTCGCCTTCACCACGGCGAACAGGTTCCGTCACGACGAGACCGCACCTCTCGTGCCCATATCCATGTTCAACGAAAACAGCATCGACCTCGCATTCCGGGCCGCTGCCGAGGCAGTGGAGGAGGCGGTGCTCAACTCCATGGTCTGTGCCGAAGCAGTCACCGGAAGGGACGGCCATTCCCGCCATTCCCTCGCGGAATACTCCGGTCTCTTCTGCCGGAAATGACCGGAAATGCCCGCGAAAATAAAGGAGACGATACCCGATGACCGAAGAGACGCAGAACATCGAAATACACCATAAAGAAACACCGGATACGGAAACGCCGGATGCCCAGGCGCAGGACATGGAGCGGCAGCATGCCCGGATGCAGTTCCTTGACAACGCGAAAAAGCTCCACGAATGGTGTTTCGTGGCCGACGGGCACAACGACCTCCTTCCCCGGGTGCTTGCCAAGAGAGCGAAAGGCCGTACCAGGGTCATAGAGCAGGACTACCTGCCCCTGTTCCGGGAGGCCCGGGTGAACCTGGTGGTGTCGTCCCTCTTCATCGGCGACGAATATCTTCCCGAGATGGGCCTCCGGAGGGCCCTGGGCTGCATCAGCGCCCTCCGCGCGGAGACGGAGGAAAGCCCCGGGCTCTTTTCCCTCTGCCGGAACACGGCGGAAATCGAGGCGGCGAACGAACGGGGCGAGCTGGCCATACTTCTCTCCTTCGAGGGGCTCGAGCCCATAGGGAACGACCTCTCCCTGCTGGGGATCTTCCACGAGCTGGGAGTCCGGGGCGTGGGCATCGCCTGGAGCCGCAGGAACTACGCCGCGGACGGATGCTCCTTCTCCCCCGTCCGGGAGGGCAGGAAAGGCGGCCTCACGGAGTTCGGCGTCCGGGTCCTCGAGGAGGCGCTCAGGCTCGGCATGTACCTGGACATCAGCCACCTCAACGACGAGGGGGTGGAGGACGTATTCTCCCTCTTCGACGTCCCCGTGACGGCATCCCACTCCAACTGCCGCGCGCTGATGCCTGTGATGCGGAACCTCACCGACGACCAGACGGCACGGCTCGCCGCCCGGGGAGGCGTCCAGGGGCTCAACGTCTGCAGCGTTTTCGCCGGAAACCCGGATGAAAAGCAGGTGGACGAAAAAGACCTCGCGGACCATGCGGACCATATAATGAAGACCGCCGGCCCCGGCGTCCCCGTATTCGGCTTCGACTTCTGCGACGAGTTCCGTGACTTTTCCGGCCCCGGACCTCACAGGTACTACGACTGCATCAAGGGGTATCCCCGGAGCGTGGACCTCACGGCGGAGCTCCTGTCCCGGGGGTATCCCTCCGACCAGATCGCGGGCATAATCGGCGGAAACCTTCTCCGCTTTCTGAAAAGCACCATCGGCTGAACGAAAAAGCCCGGCGGCACCTCGAGTGAGCTCGGCCCCCAAAGGAGACCTCAATGAAAAAAACGGTATTCGTACTTGCACTGATCCTTCTGCTGCAGCTGTCCAGCCTGCCCGGAAGAGCTGAAGAAACTCCCTGGCAGCCCCTTCACGAGCACGCCCTTTCCCTCTACCGTTCCGGCATGTTCTCCGAAGCCGTCACGGAAGGGATGAAGGCCCTCGAGGCCGCGGAAAAAGGAGGCGGGCCGAAATCGCTTCCCGCTGCGTCCACCCTGGGGCTCATAGCCAACGCGTGGCACAGCCTCGGCCGGTATGCCGAGGCGGAACAGTACTATCTCCGCGCGCTGGCGATCCACGAGGAGCACAACGGCCCCAACCACCCCGACACCGCCTCGACCCTCAACAACCTTGCACAGCTCCGTCACTTCCAGGGCCGGTTTTCCGAGTCGGAAGCCCTCTACAAACGGGCCATCGAATCCTATGAAAAATCCCTCGGGGCCGATGATTTCTCCCTTGCGACCCCGCTGAACAACCTCGCGGAGCTCTACCGCTCCCGGGGGGATTCCGACGCAGCCGAACCCCTGTTCTTCAGGGCAATGGGCCTCTACGAGGAGCACCTGGGCCCCGATCACCCCAACGTGGGCATGTGCCTCAACAACCTTGCCCTTCTGAACCAGGCCGGAGGCAGGCCCGACCAGGCGGAGGCCATGTTCCGCCGCTCCCTGGCCATATTCGAGACCCTCGGCCCCGAGCACTCCTATGTGGCCGCATCGCTGAACAACCTGGCACTGCTGCTCCTGGAGGAGAAAAAAGCAGCCGCGGCCGAGCCCCTGTTTCTCAGGGCCCTGGCCATCTACGAAAAGAACCTCGGGGAGGGGCATCCCTCCGTCGCCTCGGTGATCCACAACCTGGGGGAGCTCTCCCGGGCAAAGGGGGACGCAAAGCAGTCTGAGGCCTATTTCAGAAGGGCCCTTGCCATAAAGGAGCGGTACCTCGACCCGGGCCACCCCTCGGTGGCCGCCACGCTGGAAAATCTCGCCGCCCTTTACAGGGAGACGGGCCGGGCTGAGGAAGCCCTTCCCCTGGAGGAGCGGGCGGCGGAAATTCGGAAAACCCCCCGGTGAAATTTTCCGGGGACGTGCCGTAAAAAACGTGGTCACCTGAAAACGCGGACCACGGGCGTATCAGAAGATCACTGTATATCAGTCACAGGTTTTCCCGGGGAGTCCGTTCAGGGGTCTTCCGGGTCGTCTTCAGGCCCCCAGTCTTTGTCCCGTATCTTGATCGACGATATCCTGTCGCCCCATCCGATGCCGTGAAGATCCGGGATTTCGGTGACCCCTTTTCCGTCCCCCCCGAGTGAGATGCACGGAGCCCCGTAGCGGATGAAGGTGCACACGTAGGCCCGGGCGTTTTTCCCTATCTTCAGTGAGCTGATCCTGTCGTTCCAGCTTCCCTTGGTGTCCCAGAGGGGAAGTTGGGTGAGATCGGGCAGGCTTTCCCCGACGGAATACATTCGATATTCTCCCCTGAAGTCCGGGTCTTTGAAAAATATGACCTCTTCATCGAAGGGTACGATTTCCTCCCCGCTTTCCTCTCCCGTTTCCCCCGTATCAGCGGGGTCGCAGGTCTGATCCGACCCGCCGGTACCCGTGGCGGTATCCGGGGAAGACGCCTCCGCGGAAAACGGAACGAAAAGAAGGAATACAATCAGCGCTGCAGCCAGGGCCGCACTCAGACCATATCCGACCTTCATGAAAGCATCTCCTTAAAGCCCCCGGGGAAACCCTGCGAACGGGGTTCCCGGGAGTATTCGCAGCCCCGTCAGAAAGAGTAATCACTCATCCTGACCCGGAACGACGAGACGTTGTCTCCCCACCCCACGGAGTGGAGTTCGACGGCCTTCACAGTCTTTCCCTCCCCCTGGATCTCGCCGGGGGGGGATTCGTAGTTGATGTGCTCGAAGAGGACCAGTTTTGCGTTTTTGCCCACCTTCACGGCACTGACGGCATCGTTCCAGCTTCTCGAAGAGCCCTTCAGGAAAATCTTCGTGAGGTCGGGCATCTCGCTGTCGAAGGCGTACACCAGCCTGTCCCCGGTGAAGTCGGAATGCTCGAAGAGGATCGCCTGGTGGGGCTCCGGCTCGCCCTGCTCCTCCTCGCCCGACTGTCCTGCTTCTTCAGAGCCGCTGCCTGACGGGGTCTCGCTTGCGGGGTCCCAGTTTCGTTCCCTGACCTTCAGGGAGGAGATTCTGTCCCCCCATCCCTCTCCGTGGAGGCTCGAAATAAACGTTTCGCCGACTCCGTCCCCCCCTGTAGGGCACGCACGGACCCTGGAAATTGATATCCGTGCAGACGTATACCATCACGTCCCTGCCGATCTTCAGGGAGCTGATCCTGTCGTTCCAGCTCTTGCTTCCCGTGATGGCCCATGCCCGGAGACCGGCATCTCCCTGCCTTTATACAGGAACAGGCCCGCCCCGTCGTAGTTCTCGTGTTCGAAGAGAAACACCTCGTTCGTCTTCGGAATATAGCTTTTTCTGACCTTCAGCGAGGAAACGGCATTTCCCCACCCGGTGGCGTGAAGATCGGGCACTTCCGCTCCGTTTGTACCGTCGCCCTCGAAACTGACGCTGGCTCCTCCGTAGTTTGAGTTCTGGTAGAGGGTTATCCGCGTATCCTTTCCCGCTTTCAGGGAGCTGATCCGGTCATTCCATTTTTCACCCGAGGGCAGGTTCCACTTCGTGAGATCGGGGACATCGGTCCCGGGGCCGAAGCCCATGCTGCCTCCTTCAAAACCGGTATGTTCATATAGAATGACCTGGTCGTCTGCAGGATCCGGCGGATCCGTCGCCTGCGCAGAAAACGGAATGGAAAGAAGGAAAACAATCAGAACCGTCGCCAGTGCTGCACCGGGAACACATCTGACCTTCATGGGAAAATCTCCTCCTTTAGCCTGAAGTGAAAATATGCCTTGAAAAAAGAAAATTATTGCAACTGTTCGTTAATTATAGTGAGTGCTGGAAATCCAGTCAATCGGGTCCCGCAGAATTCTTCAGGCAGGGCATGTGCTGTTGATGGAAAATAAAAAACCTCGCGAAAAGTGAGGTGCGGATAGAAAATTTCCCGAAAATGTGTATAATAATTTTTATAAAAATTATAACCTGGAGGGAATTCTTTTGGCGATCTACATGAACAACGGAGCCACGACATGGCCCAAACCGGAGTGCGTGGCAAAGGCCATGTCGGACTTCCTCACGGGCTGCGGTGCGAACCTCGCTCGGGGAAGCGCCTCGAAGCGGGACATGGGAACCCTCGACCTGGTCTTCTCCTGCCGGGAGCGCCTGGCGTCATTCTTCGGAGGGTGGGAAAGCGACCCGAGGTACGTCACCTTCACCGCAAGCGTCACTGAATCCCTCAACGTGGTGTTCAAGGGGTATCTCAAGCCGGGAATGAAGGTCATTATCTCGTCCATGGAGCACAACGCGGTCGTCAGGCCCCTCCGCCGCCTCGAGACAAAGGGGGTCTCCGTGGAAGTCATCCGGTGCGACGGGGAAGGGTTCCTTGATCCCCCGACACTCGCGAAAGCGCTTAAGGACCCGCAGGTCTCCATGGTGGCTTTCTCCCACTGCAGCAACGTCTGCGGAACACTGCAGGACATTGAGTCCATAGCCCTGGTATGCCATGAAGCCGGTGTACCTTTTGTTCTGGACTGCGCCCAGACAGCGGGCATTCTTCCGCTCAACGCGGAAAAGCTCGGCCTCGCCGCCCTCTGCTTCACGGGCCACAAGGGGCTCTTCGGACCCCAGGGCATCGGGGGCATCCTCTGGAAGCCGGATTTTGCCGAACAGACGGACTGGTTCGTGGAGGGCGGCACGGGAAGTTTTTCCCACCTGGAGCTGCAGCCCGACACAATGCCTGACAAGTTCGAGGCCGGTACCCCCAATCTTCCCGGGATAGCTGGTCTTCTGTCTGCCCTGGAATGGATAGAAGAGACCGGAATGGAGAACATCCGGAGGCGTGAAGAGGCTCTCGGCGCTCTGCTTCTTGACGGTCTTCTCTCCCTCCCCGGGGTGCAGCTCTCGGGACGGAAGACCATGGACGGCCGGCTGCCGGTGTTTGCAGTCAACTTTCGCGGAACGGACAACGGAGTTCTCGCGGCGAGGCTTTCCGACGAATGGGGCATAGAGACCCGCCCCGGCCTTCACTGCGCACCCCTCGCCCACAAGACGCTGGGGACTTTCCCCGGCGGCGCCCTGCGCCTCAGCCCGGGATGGTTCACCACCGTTGAAGAAGTGCAGAAGACGGTGGATGCCCTGAAGGAAATACTCTCAACATGAAGATCGGAGGAGGAGCGGTCATGAGACTCACTGAACTTTCCACTACAAGCGGCTGAGCCGCAAAAATAGGTCCGGCGGACCTGGAGAAGATACTGAGGGATCTCCCGCTTGCACGTGATGAACGGATCATAAGCTCATGGGGCTCCGGCGAGGATGCCGCCATCTGGACCCTCGATGCCGAACGGGCGGGGATCCTCACGGTGGATTTCATTACTCCCGTATCCGATGACCCGTATACATGGGGACAGATCGCCGCGGCGAACTCCCTGAGCGACGTGTTCGCCATGGGAGGGAAGCCCTTCGTGGCACTGAACGTCGTCGGCTTTCCCACGAAGGCCCTCGAACTGGACGTGTTGAAGGAAGTTCTCCGGGGAGGGCAGGAAAAGGTCGCCGAGGCCGGGGCGTTCCTTCTCGGCGGCCACAGCGTCGACGACAGGGAACCCAAGTACGGTCTCGTCGTCTACGGGGAAGTTCGGAGGGACTCCATCTGGAAGGTGACGGGCGCAAGGCCCGGAGACCTCCTTATCCTCACCAAGCCTGTAGGTACGGGGATCGTGGCTACGGCAGTGAAGGCGGACATGGTGGAGGATGAAGCCTCACGGACCGAGGCCGCCCGGTGGATGACCACCCTGAACGACCTGCCCCGGCGCATCTCCGAAGAGGAGTGCCGTTCCGTGAACGCCTGCACCGACGTCACCGGATTCGGCCTTGCGGGGCACGCCCTGGACATGCTCTCCGGGGGAGGGCTGAATCTCACCCTGGGGATACGGAATGTCCCCCTTCTTCCCGGCGTCCTGGATCTTGCGTGCAGCGGCCTCATCCCCGCAGGGACCTACAACAACAGGGTCGCCTACGAAGACAGGGTGAAGGACCCGGGAAACCATGACGAGATCCTTATGGACATGATCTTCGACGCCCAGACATCCGGAGGCCTCCTGCTCGCACTGGGCAGGGAGGACGCCGAGAAGATGCTGCCGGTGATCCGCGGTTTCGGTTTTGAGCAGGCGGCAGTGATCGGACAGTTCTCCGGGGGGGACGGAACCATAGAAATAGCGGACAGCATGTAGATTTCCGTCCGCTCGGGAGCGTCAGTCCCCCGGTATGTTCCCGGACATGTTTTCATAAATCGTACCGCCGAAAAAAGTTTCCCAAAATTTTCCGAGAAAGGTGTTGTCTTCATGAAAAGCATCAACGATATTCTTATGTCCCGCCGGGGGCCGGCCATAACAGGGGCCTTCGTGGGAGCGGCGGCGTCACTGCTCGTTTTCTTCGGAAATCCCGGAAACATGGGAATCTGCGTGGCATGCTTCACCCGCGACATCGCGGGGGCGCTGGGCCTTCACCGGGCCGGTGTCGTCCAGTATCTCAGGCCCGAGATCCCCGGTTTCATCCTGGGGGCGTTTCTTGCCGCATTCCTGAGCAGGGAGTACCAGCCCAGGTCCGGTTCCTCGCCCATTGTACGGTTCTTCCTCGGTTTCTTCGCCATGATCGGCGCTCTCATTTTCCTCGGGTGCCCGTGGAGAGCTTACGCCCGTCTCGCGGGCGGAGACTGGAACGCCATTGCGGGCATAGTCGGTCTCACGGCGGGGATAGGCGCGGGCATAATCTTCCTGTGGAAAGGGTTCAGTCTCGGCCGGGCCGCCAGGTCTCCCGCATGGGCGGGCGCAGTCATGCCTCTTGCGGCCCTCGCACTCCTGGCCCTTCTTTTCCTTCGGCCTCTTTTCGGCCCCGATGGTACAGGCCCTGTATTTTTCTCGAAGAGCGGCCCGGGCGCTGCCGCAGCACCTGTTTTCATTTCCCTTGGCGTCGGGCTGGCGGTGGGGTGGATGGCCCAGAAAAGCCGGTTCTGCACAGTGGGGGCCCTTCGGGATCTCATCATGCTCAGGAACGGCCATCTCTTCAGCGGCGTGGCGGCCTTCCTCGTCTCGGCCTTCGTCGTCAACCTCCTTCTCGGACAGTTCAAGCCCGGATTTGAAAGCCAGCCCGTGGCCCACACGAACCAGCTGTGGAACTTCATCGGCATGGCCCTTTCAGGCCTCGCGTTCACCCTTGCGGGAGGCTGCCCGGGACGCCAGATGATCATGTCCGGGGAAGGAGACGGCGACGCCTCCGTATTCGTTCTCGGCATGCTTGTGGGCGCAGCTTTCGCACACAATTTCTCACTGGCAAGCTCCGGTGCGGGGGTCACGTCCTTCGGTATGACGGCAACGGTGATCGGTCTCGTTTTCTGCTTCGCCGTAGGTTTGCTGTTCAGAATCAAGCTGGATTAGGGGGAATGAGAAATGTCTGAAGCTTTCGTAGTCGACGCAAGGGGCCTTTCATGCCCCCAGCCCGTCATGGAAACGCGGAAAGCCCTGGAGAAGCATACCGGGGGTCCTGTGGAAGTGCTCGTGGACACGGTCACGTCCCGGGAAAACGTCGCCCGCTACGGCGAAAGCCACGGATGGAAGGTTGCGAAAGAGGAAACCGACGACGGTTTCAAGGTAACATTGACACGCTGAAACGGCTGCATTAACGAGAGGGGGCCGCGCATCGGCGGCCCCCTCTTTTCGTATCCCGTGCGGCGGCCGGGCGTTTATGCTGTACAATAAGCGGGAAGAGATGCTTTCTGCTTAATATATTTTACGTACATGCCGCAGGCACAGGAGGCGAAAGGATGGACAATTACTACGCGGGGAAGCTCAGTGCGGGCAATCTCCTGGAAGTGTACAACACGGGGATCGGCAGGGTGAGGCGGTACCTCGAAGCCGAGATCGACTTTGTCTGCAGCTGGCTGCACGCCCATGAGACGGTACTTGAGCTCGGGACCGGGTACGGCCGCATTCTGAAGCGGATCGCTCCCTTCGCGAAAGCCGTGGTGGGGATCGATATTTCAAAGGATTCCATCGCCTTCGGAAGGGATTACCTGGATAGATGCCATAACTGCACGCTTCTCGTTCTGGACGCCCACGGGATGGAGTTCGACGGAGAATACGACGTGGTGCTCTGTCTCCAGAACGGCCTCTCCGCCATGAAAGGGGACCCGTACGACCTGGTGGAGCGAAGCATGAAGGCCCTCGTCCCCGGGGGGAGGGCCTTCTTCAGTACCTATGCGTCCGGCTTCTGGGAGTGGAGGCTCGCCTGGTTCAAAGAACAGGCTGAAAAGGGCCTGCTTGGTGAACTGGACATGGAGAAGACCGGGGACGGAAAGATCGTCTGCGCTGACGGTTTTACCGCCACAACCTTTTCGGAGAAGGATCTCGAGGCCCTGGGAAAAAAGACCGGATGCCCCTACAGCCTGCAGATGGTCGACGAGTCCAGTCTCTTCCTGATCATCGAGAAGAACTGAGAGATCATAAAAAACAGGAAAAAAGAACGGAAGATACTTGCCGAAATTCAACAGAGGTGTATAATAAATCTGAACAATGATTGTGAACCTTTCCAACTGAAACTTTTATCCAGAGCGGCTGAGGGACTGGCCCTATGAAGCCCGGCAACCTGCCTGAAAAGGCGTGGTGCCAACACCAGCGCTCCGATCAATCGGGGCGGATGATAAGAGGAGACCCATGCACGGATCGTTCCCGGTCCATGCGCCATGGCGGCCAAAGGCCTCTCCTCGGAGAGGCTTTTTTTTGTGTCTTTTTTCCCGGTCCACAGAAACCGGAACCCATTTCCCGAAGGAGGAACTGCCCATGAGCATGATCGATTATTCCTGGCGCCCCGAAGACTATTCCGAGCCCCTTGACCCTGAGGAACTGATGCTCAGCCGGATCACCGGAGCCGCCAGGCGGGAGGCCGTCCGTAAAATGATCGAGGAGGGCGGCATGGACGCCGTTCCGGAGGGATTCGGCAACGAGGAACTCAGCGACAGGCACAGGACGGCCTGGGGACGGATCCATCCAATGTGCATGGGAGGGGAGTTCCTCCTGCCCTGCGAGCCCGGCGAGCTGGAGATCGCCAGGCTTACCATCCGCTCCACCACCTACGACGTCCTCTCCGTCCGGGCGAAACGGACAAAAAACCGAATCCGCGTCAGGGTTGACGACGAATACGACGGCGAGACGCTCAACAAAAAACACATGTGCACCTCCGTCCGGCCCCTCACCCTCGGGCGCCTGCTTGATCTCGTGATCACCGGGTGGGACTTGTTCGAATGCCTGGAACGCAACTACCCCGAAGACCTGGAAGGGCAGCTCGGCTTCTTCCGGGGAGAGTCGCGGTTCTACCCTGAATTCGACAAGGCCCTGCGGGAAAAAGTTGAGGAATACTTCCGAGCACACCATGAAGATGAAGAAGATGAAGAAGATGAAGAAGATGAAGAAGGGGAGGAATAAATCCATGTACACGGTCAGGGACACAATTGACTGGCTGTACGGGAAACAGCTCCAGGTCGACGACGAATGGTCGGTCAGGACGGAGAACGGATTCACATGGTGGGCCGGTGATCACGCCCAGACGGTGGAGGTGGTGGGCGAGGCCGACGGGCCTTCGGGAGAGAGGGGCTATTACATTTCCGTCCGGACGGAGCTGTTCAAAGTCCGGAGCCTCGACGGGGACGCCCTGAAAGCCATCAACATGACTCTCATGCCCTTCGCGTCCCTGGCGGGACCGGTCTACGACCCCCGCCGGGGAACCCTGGACCTCTGCTCCTGGGCCCTTGTCTACGATGAAATCAGCCCCTGGATGAACATCCTCCTCAGCATCGCGGCGGCCATGCAGATCCACGAGGCGCAGAGGCTGGGGGACAATTTTTCCGCCTTCGGTATGGAAAACGCCGTCAGCGGCCATCCGCAGAACGGGGTCCGCAGGGAACACGACGAAATCGCCGGGCTGGTACCGTCGCTGATCCAGCCCATAGGGAAAGAGCCGTCCCGGTGGCCCGACGACGAATTCCAGGAAGCGTCGGACCTGCTCGGGCAAAATCCCCCAGTCCTCATGGCAAGCGCCGGAGGGCCCGGGCTGACCGCCGAGTTCCCATTCGGCACCTTTTCCTCCCTCTGCAGGATGTCGGCCGAGGA
>Ga0228535_1001608_pt1 | contig 31682 bp, 26 predicted proteins | sample SJ1metagenome_FD_168457 | JGI IMG/M metagenome (GOLD analysis project Ga0228535, IMG submission 168457) | Enriched culture of PCE-dechlorinating microbial communities from Ithaca, New York, USA - SJ1 | ecosystem: Engineered > Modeled > Simulated communities (microbial... > Unclassified | place...
CGTTACCCTGAAGATCGTGAGACATACCTGCCTCGCAACTGCATGAAATCAGGAGAAACTTTCTAGTGGTTTCCATTAGACCACATCAGGACATTACAGGCAATGCAGCTAATGGAAAATCTGGGTTGAACTCTTTCATGACTCAACAGAAATCACGGCTGCCTGAATTGGATGGCCTGCGAATGGCCGATGCGCGGGGAGATATCATCTACGGCTCCCCAATCGCAGCCGGCACACGAAGAAACGTCGCGGACCGCGACTACTTCAGGCGACTTCGCGATGACGACAAGGCGGGATTGGCACTATCCAGCCCGCTGGTGAGCCGTGTCACCGGCAAATGGTCGCTCATACTCGCCAGGCGAATCAACAAACCCGACGGGTCCTTTGCCGGGGTCGTATACGGCATTATTCCGCTGGCGCACTATTACAGTCTCTTCGGTTCCATCGATGTGGGCAAAAACGGTTCAATTACCTTGCGTGATACGGATCTGGGAATTGTAGCGCGCTACCCGATTACTCGCGACAGCGGGAACGCCATCGGCTCAAAGATAACATCCGCTATCTTTCGAAATCTTATCAGGGCGAAACAGGAGAGTGCAACGCACACATCGGTATACCCCGTTGACAATATCAAACGTACCTATACCTATCGAAGGATTTCCCCCTATCCGCTGTATATCACCGTTAATTTGGCCGAGAAGGACTATCTCGCCGAATGGCGAAGTGAAGTCGAAAGAATGGTGTTGCTGGCAGGGCTCTTTTTCGCATGTACCCTCTGTGCTGCCTGGTTCATTTTCCGCGGCTGGAAACGAAAAAGGTCGTCAGTCGAAGAGTTGCGGCGACAATTCATCTTTCTGCAGCAATTGCTCGATGCCATACCTATTCCCGTGTACTACAAGGACGCAGCCGGCATGTATGTCGGATGCAACACGGCGCTCGAGTCAATGACCGGGCTGCGGAAAGACCAGGTTGTCGGCAAGCTTTCCCATGAGTTGCCCCTGGGAGATCAAGAGGAAATCCATCGTGAGTCGGATGCCGCACTACTGGCCGATCCGGGTATGCGGATATACGAAGGCACTATCAGGCACACGGATGAAACGATACATGACGTTGTCTTCAACAAGGCTACCTATGTGGACGCAGACGGCCGTGGTGCCGGCATCGTCGGCGCCATCATGGACGTGAGCCAGCGAAAAAGGGATGAAGAATCCCTGTATCGAACCAATCGAACACTGCGGATGCTGATGAGGTGCAACGAGACACTTGTTCGGGCGGAAAACGAGTCCGACCTCCTGCAAGCAGTATGTGACGTCATTACGACGGACAGCGGGTATCGCCTCGCCTGGATAGGCTATGCGGATAACGATGAATATAAATCTATACGACCGGTTGCGCAGACAGGGTTTGAAGACGGTCTGCTTGAAGGGTTGAAACTCACCTGGGCCGACGAAGAAAACGGCAGGGGCGCATCGGGAACAGCTATTCGTACCGGCTTGCCCTGTCTCATGAAAGACCTCCTGAATGACCCGCGGTTTGCACCCTGGCGCGAAGAGGCGGAAAAACGCGGCTGCCGATCATTATTGGCAATTCCGCTCGTTTCCACTGAAGGGACGTTTGGTTCTCTCTGTATCTACGCCCCGGAGACGGACGCCTTTGACGCTGAAGAACAGGAACTGATGGTGCGATTGGCAAACGACCTGGTTTACGGCATCACGGCGCTGCGCACCCGGGAAGCGCAGAAGCGAACTGCACAGGCGCTGCGCGAGAGCCTGGAACAGTATCAGAAACTCGCCGCCGACCGCGGGAGGGAGCACAGCCTTTTGCGTGCGCTTCTCGATTCCATTCCGGATCTTATTTTCTTCAAGGACTCCGAGAGCGTCTATCTCGGATGCAACAGGTCATTCGAGGCCTTTTGCGGTCGAACGGAAAAAGACCTTATCGGGCGCACCGACCTTGACGTGTTTCCCCGGGATGTTGCGGTCTTTTTCCGGGACATGGACCGTAAAATGATGACGCTGAACTTGCCCCGCCGGAACGAGGAGTGGATAGACTACCCCGATGGCAGGCGCGCCCTGCTGGATACGCTCAAGACCCCGTTCTACGATCAGGACGGAAAACTTCTCGGAATGATCGGCATCAGTCGCGACATTACCGAGAAGAGACAGGCCGAGGAAGAGCGCAAAAGCCTGGAAAGTCAACTCCAGCAGGCGCAGAAGATGGAGGCTATCGGGCAGCTTGCCGGTGGAATCGCCCACGATTTCAACAATATCCTGACGGCGATTATCGGCTACTCGGAAGTCATTCTCCTGCGCATGGGGGGAGACAGCCCGTTCCGGCATCATATGGAGCAGGTGCTGCAATCCGCGGAACGTGCGGCTGAACTTACCAAAGGGCTGCTCGCTTTCAGCAGAAAGCAGGTCCTCGACGCCCATCTGATAGACCTGTGCGAGGTGTTTCGGGGGATGAAGCTGATGCTGTCGCGCATCATCCCGGAGGATATCGATTTCAGGACGACCATTTCTCAAGAGAAGCTGACGGTGACGGCCGACAAGAGCCGGATTGAGCAGGTACTCATGAACCTCGTCACCAACTCCAGGGACTCAATGCCGGAGGGGGGCACGTTATCCGTTGACGTTTCTCCCGTATCCATGGATGAAAAATTCGCCCATGCTCACGGTTTCGCCGAGGCAGGAAGATATGCCTGTATCTCCGTAAGCGATACCGGCCATGGAATGGACAGTGAAACACAGAGGAAAATCTTCGAGCCGTTCTTTACCACGAAAGAAGTCGGCAAGGGAACAGGCCTCGGAATGGCAATCATTTACGGGATCATAAAGCAACACAACGGGGTCATCAACGTCTATTCGGAACCGGGCAGCGGAACGACGTTCAGGATCTATCTGCCGCTGAGCAGCGGCGAAATAGATTCGACGGGAAAACGCCCCAATACGGAGCAGCGTGCCTCCGGGACGGAAACCATTCTCCTGGTTGAAGACGATGTGTCGGTTCGGGAACTGCACGGGATGATACTTGAGGAAGCCGGATATACGGTTATCAAGGCGGTTGACGGTAAGGATGCGCTGGACAAGTTCAATGAGGACCGGGCCGCGGCGGATATCCTCGTCACCGACGTCATCATGCCGAAGATTGACGGGAAAAGCCTCTATCAGGAAATTGCGAAAGCGCGACCCGACATGAAAGTGCTTTTCATGAGCGGTTACACGAGAGACATCATTATCAAGCGGGGTATTCTTGATGACGAGATCAACTTTCTCTCGAAGCCGGTCACGTCATCCGACCTGCTGGCAAAAGTGCGGCACATGCTTGACGGAAAAGATTCCTGAACATTTGCTGAATGAAGCGTCCCCCCCCTGCCCCCCTCCCGTCAAGGGAGGGGGAACTCTTTGAAATTAGTACTGTCACAAGGTGCTGGGTTCATCAGTTGGAGTCGTCCGAAGAGAACGACTCAAGCCTGATGCATCTCTTCTTCAGTATTTTGAGGTGGTCAGCGGCACATTGAAGGTACCGGACGCCTCTGCCGCGACTTTTGCGCCGTTTTTCCTCTGCAACAGGAAAGTCCCGGAGATCTTCCCCGTGGATATCCCGCTGATGGTGGATTTCCCTTCATTACTGCCGAAGGAAAGGGTGGTCCCCTTGGGGCCGGAAAGAACCCTCACCGCCGCAAAACTCCAGAACGGTTTGCCGTATCCGGCTTTCGGCGTGTACGTACCATCGACCACGGGGTTGGAACCGTTCATGAACGTGACTACCAGGATGAAATCCTTCTTGTTTTTCAGGGGCAATACCATGTCGCTCGACATCGATTCCACGGTGAAATCTCCGTTGGATAGATAGACCTCTATCTTTTTCCCGTCCTTGCTGCGTTTCGCGCCGGCAGAGCGGATAGTGCCGATAGCCAGCGGGGACACCTCCTGGAAAGCCTTCATATCGGTGCAGACAAGTGTCTTGATCGCGTTGCCCTTGGGTGGGGCCGCGCCGACACAGACCGGAACGAGAAGAACACACAAAAAAGCGATGAGCAGTTTTTTCATTGTTGCCTCCTTTGTGATGAAGTGCATTGAATTCATTCCATATACCCTTTTCGACACCGGATGAAACCGAGAATGCATCACCTCCTTGCCCTCGTTGACTCAATTCTTGGATGTTGAATGTTATTTCCCGGCCGATTCCCGGAACGATCGCGACACCTTGTCCGCAAGCGCCTCGAATCTTTCCCGTGAGAGACGTGCGTCGCGACTAAAGGCAACGGCCGTGGACCCGCCGTCGGCGAGCGGTATGAGATACAATTCAATCTCTCTCGGAGCAGGTATCTTCGAGGACAGGAGTTCTCCGGAAACCGTTCGACCGAGGAATGTTCGCGTAACCGTTTTTTCGGCCGACTCGGCTGTTCCCAGAAAGGTTGATTTCACGTAGTTCACGATCTCGGAGTCGCTGTTTCCCAGTGCCTCGCGCAAATCCGCGGGTATGGCGACCAGAATGACTTCCATCAGAGCGTCGCCGTGAGAAGCCTGCGGCGGGTCCGTGATAGCCACCGAATCCAGACCTATTTCCGTGGGCCGCGACATTTGCGTGGGAGTATCGAATGATACAGTACGCCAGGAAACAGGAAAATTTCCACCCGCGAAAACGGTTGCCGCAAGACAAAGGAACAGAACAATCACCGCGGGGAAAAACCTGGTGTGCGTCATTTCATTGATCTCCTCAAATATGCCGCTTATACGGGAGTGTTTTAGGGTGGGCAATCAAGGGCACCCTTGCGCACCATGCCCGCAAAAAAAGAAAGCCGTCCCTGATATGTCACGACGACAGGGACGGCTTCCAAAAAAAGTGCTCCACGGGTACGCCATTATACTACTCCGCACGCGCTTTATTTCAAACTCATCTGGTTCTTGAATAATGCATACGTTTCAGTATGTCAACCTTATTGGTTCCGCACGCACTTTCGTTCAGGAAAAAGTCACGGCAAAAATATCAAGGCAGCCTTACAACCACCCGCCCGCAAATGCCCCCTTCAAGTATAAGCCGGATCTTGTTTTCCAGCTCGTCCAACGGCACCTCTGTAACCATCTCTTCCAACTGACGCGGTTTCCAGTCACCGGCCAGCCTTTCCCAAGTCTGCAGTCGCATATCGGCCGGACAGTTAACGGAATCGACGCCGATCAGGCTCACCCCCCGAAGGATAAAGGGGTACACGTTCATGGACAGATCCGCCGAGCCGACCAGTCCGCAGCACGTGACCGCCCCCCCGTAACGGGTAGCTTTTACGGCAGCCACAAGGGTCTCTCCACCGACAACATCCACGGCGCCTGCCCAGCGCTCTTTCATCATCGGCCGCTCGACCCCTTCGGTCACTTTTTCGCGCGAAATGACATCCGCCGCCCCCAGAGAACGGAGAAGCTCTTCAGAGGAGACCTTGCCGGTGGAAGCCACAACACGATACCCGGCATGTGCAAGGAACGACACCGCCATACTGCCGACACCACCGGTTGCGCCGGTTACCAGCACATCGCCATCACCCGGTTTCACTCCGGCCTGTTGCAGCTTCAAGACAGACAACGCTGCCGTGAATCCGGCCGTACCAAGCGCCATTGCCTCGCGGGTAGTCAGTCCGGACGGGAGGGGTACCGCCCATTCAGAAGGAATACGGATGTACTGCCCCCAGCCGCCGTCGGTTTCCATGCCGAGGTCGTATCCGGTAATGAGTACCTTGTCGCCCGTCGAGAAACGAGGGGAGCCGGAGGTGACCACTTCCCCTGCCGCGTCGATTCCGGGGGTGTGAGGAAACTGCCGTGTAACTCCGGGATGACCGGTGGCTGAAAGGGCATCTTTGTAATTGAGTGACGAGTAGCGGACTCGTATCAGCAGATCTCCGTCCGGGAGGTCATCAATGGAACGCGGTACAATGCCGCGCACGAATCGCTTGTCTTCGGTCTTTTCTACGACAAACGCGGAAAACGCCCCTATGCCGTCCATTTTCAAATCATTTGCCGTCTTTTTTTCCGCCTTCATGTGGGCCTCCTTTCATGTCAGAAAAGCTCTATCTCACCAGCGGCTATCTCGGCTATGCTGACCAGCCCTTCCCGCAGCAGGTCATCGAAGAATTCCACCCTGTTACGGCCTTTTTTCTTTGCATGGTACAGAGACTGATCCGCCCTATCAAGCAATGTCGCCGTAAAGATAGTAGGTTCCATCTTGACCACACCGGTGCTCACCGTAACCTGACCGACCTGGGGGAATGGATGGTTTTCCACCGCTTCGCGGAACCGCTCGAATGCCCTGTGGGCATGTTCTTCCGTATCCGTCCGGACGATAACGACGAATTCTTCCCCACCGAACCGAAACAGGAAATCGCTCTCCCGGAAATGGTGCTGCATGAGTTGAGCAAGGAGCAGGAGTACTTCATCACCATACAGGTGTCCCCAGGTGTCGTTGATGCGCTTGAAATTATCCACATCAACCATGCCGAGCCAGTATGTGACGTTGTCCTTGTTGAGAATGCCGCGACGGTCGATGGGAACCGGATCGGTGCAGGGAGGCGGCTCATTGTAGATTTTCTGGATGACCTCATCGAAGGTCTTTCTGTTGGCGAGACCGGTCAACTGGTCGCGTTGCGCCTCGATGAGCACATCATAGAAATTCCGGTAAATCTGGAGAAGTCCGCGTATCATGTGGGAGTTGAACTTGGTCAGCTCCCGTGAGGTAACCGCCACCAGAAAGACGTTCTGAGACTTGGTCTGCATGACGTGCCACGCAACAAGCATGCTCCCGGAATCAATCCGGGTGCGGAAAGACTGTTTCGTTCCCTGCACGATGTCAAGGGCGGTAAAGATTTCGTCGGACAAGGAAAAATTATCCGATAGAATCTCGTACTTCTCCTGCCTGAGGTGCAGCTGGTAGCACGGCCTCCCCCGTTTATCCAGCTTCAGGATCGACAGTTCGAGCGGATGGATAAACTCGGCAAGAGTCTTGAGCAGGCTGAACTCCATCAGTTCGATATCCTGAATACCGGTGAGACTGACGAGTTTATCGAGAAGCCGTGGCGCGTTCGTCATTATGTGCCGCCTCCATGCGCGTATGTAGTGCTGAATGGAAACCTGAATCCGCGGCGCCTGAACGCCGAGATGAGCGGAATGCCGGGGTTCGAACGTCGCCGGCGCTGCTTCACGCCGTTTCCGCCGGTGACCTTCGACGGGCCGGTTGAATCAGCGGGAAAGCAGGAGACCGAGGCGTTCCGCGAAGGCGAAGGCGTGAAGGCGTCACAGATTCAGGGGATACAAAACTGAGAAGAGGAGTATCACAGCTCAGCACTCAATCACAAGCACAATTATGATTATTTCAAGGCGATAAATTACTTCCTGAAGCCTGGAAAACATCGATATTTTGAACAATTCCATGAAAGCGGTATAAAAGCCGTCGAAGAATCGGACTGGGGAAAGGGAAGTGGGAAGGGAAAAAAGAAGAGAATCTCGTGAAGGAATTCCTGCCACCCTTTCACCCGCCGAGCGCCTTCTCCGCGGCACGCATCACGTCGTCAACCGCAATCGTACGCATGCATTTGTCATTTTTGTCGCATTCGGTGCGAAAACAGGGGGCGCAATGGATGGGAGTCTGGACGATGACGTGTCCGGGTCCCCGGGGGCCGCTGCGTTTGCCGTCGCTGGCCCGGTAGAGGGAGACGGTGGGAGTTCCGACCGCCGCGGCGATGTGGATCGGTCCGGTATCGCCGCCGACTACCAGGTCGACCTTTTTCAGGAGGGCGGCAAAGCCTTTGAGCGGAAACCTGTCAAGGACCCGGGCGCCGGGGCCGATTCCCGCTGCAATCCCGGTAACCGCCGCGCGTTCCGCCTCGTTGCCCCACGAAAGAAGAATCGACGATTCGGGATAGTTTTCCAGCAGCCTCTTGCCCAGGTCGACCCACGCCTCCTCAAACCAGAACTTGGTCTCCCAGGTGGTGCCGTAGTGGAAAAGGAACACCAGACCGTCCGACATGGTGGCCAGCAGGGTTCGCGCCGTCTCGTCGTCCTCCGGCGAAGTATATATGTCGGAGGATAGTTTCATCTTGTTGAAATCCCTACCGAAAGATACGCTCACGATCCTCAGATACTGGTCGGTGATATGGTAGTCCTGGCGACGGAGGGGAACCTGGCGGGTCGTGAAGAGGAGATTGACGGACTCCTGAAGCACTTCCCGTTCGAAGCCGATGCGCTTTTCCGCCCCGCTCAACCAGTCCACCAGCCCGCTTTTCAGGTTTCCCTGGATGTCGAACACCAGATCATAGTCGCGCTCCTGGAGCGCAAGTCTTACGGCGCCTATCTCCCGACGGGTAGCGGCCGAAAAGGGCTTTTTCCGCCATACCTTGGTGCGGACCGTGTGGAGCTTGGTGATGAGCGGATTGCCTTCCAGAATCTCCCGAAACGGCTCCTCCACGATCCAGTCAACCTCGATGCCCGGCGACACCTGGTGGAGATAGTCGAGCACCGGCAGGGCGTGGATGATGTCGCCCAGGGCGCTCATCTTGACGATCAGGACCCGCATTGTGTCCTTCCCTTCCTCTCTTCAAGCATTTCAATTACTGTTTCGAACACCTCGTCGGGTGTAATCTTCTCCATGCATTCAAGGTAGGTTTCATTGGTACAGGATCGTCCATTGCATGGGACACAGGGTACCTCGGCGTGACGGATGACCCGGTGTCCCTTCCCGACCGGTCCTGTCCGCAAGGGTTCGATGGCGCCGAAAAGCGCGGCGACCGGGGTTCCGACAGCGGTTGCCATGTGCAGCGGCCCGGTGTCCCCGCTCACCAGCAGGTCGCACCGGGACAGGACAGCGCCCAGTTGCAGGAGGGACGTCTTTCCAACCAGGTCCAGCGGTTCGGCGGTCATTCCGGCGCGAATCTTCTCTGCCAGATCCCTCTCGAACCCCGCGCCCACCAGAACGATTCCGGCGCCAAGCCTCTGAGTAAGCAAGTTCGCCAACTCGGCGAAATGTTCCGGATTCCAGCATTTGATCCGGTTGCTGGCCCCGGCGTTGAGCGCGATGACGGTTTTGTGTGAAATTCCGGCGTCGCGGAAGGACTCTTCGGCAAAGGCGTCCTCCTCCGGACCCGTGTAGAGCCGTAGCGAAGGGTCGACCGACGCGGGGTCGATCCCCAGCGGGGAAAGGGTCTCCAGATGGTTCACCACCGCGTGGACGATTCTGCCTCGTGCCTTGCGGTAGACGAGCACCCGACAGGGAAAGGCGGCCGAGGCAAGGAGCCATGCCTTCAGGTTGCTCCTCTGGAAATTGATCACCAGATCATATCCTCCGCGCCTGATTTTCCTACAAAGACCGAGAAACTCCGACAATGAGGCATGTTCACCCTTTCTGTCGAAAACGATGGTCTCGCTGACATGGGGATTATGGAGGAACATGGTTGCCGACGCCTTGGAACCGACCAGGAGGGTTATTCCGGACTCGGGAAAGCTCCGGTTCAGCTCCCGCATCACCGGCGTGAGCTGGAGAAGGTCGCCGACAGCACCGGGCTTGATGATGAGTATGTTCTTGTACCGACTCATAAAAAAACCGCGGGGAGGCAGCGTACCGCCCCCCCGCCTTTCGTGTATTCTTCCGTTCTCAGTCCTCGAAGTTCCCGGCCGGTCCCTTATCGCCGGTTATGGCCGCGGCCCGGGCGGTTATTCTCTCCGCGGTCCAGTCACCCGGATCTTCCAGACGCTCCGCCTTCGGCCCGAGGTCGAACGTGCCGGCGGAAAGAATCGCCTCGATAGCCAGCGGGGCGGTGTCGCGGGCATTGAAGACCTCGGTCATCATGGTAAAGGCGAATTCCTCCACCCCGGCCGTCATGCGCTCGCGAATCTCGCGGGGCTGGGAGAGGAGCTTATTCTCGTAAGGCAGGTTCAGGTTCTTGTAGTCACCCGGCTTGTAGCCCTTGGAATCGGCATATGCGACGATCTCGGCCCAAAGCTCATCGCTCATGCCCCGATCCTTCTCCTTGATGAACCTGCCGGCGTCGTCGAGGATGGCGTTGCCGTAGTCATTCACCCGAAGCCCCCAGGACACCATCTGCAGGGCCGTTGCAACGTTCGCCTTGGTAGTGTGGGTGCGGGACGCGATCTCCCGGAGCCGCTCAGAGCTGTTGCCGGAGGTGCCGTGCTGGGCTCCTGACACCTTGTATTTCTCAAGCGCCCTGTGGATGTCCGCGGTGAGGTCCACCTGGATGCCCTGGGCGCTTGCCTCGATTCCGTGGGTGGTGCCGTTGTTGAGGGCTATCCAGTCCGGGAAGATGCCGTGGGCATTCAATCCCTGAATCAGGAACATGGCCTCATCCACTGTGGAAAGCCCTTCCTTTCCCTTGATCTCCCCGACTTCCGTCTCCAGTCCGGCCCAGGACGGGACGCAGGGGTTGAGGGCGATGCTCGCCAGGAGGTTCTTGTCGTCGGGCAGATGGGAAGCGTCGATGGCGATGGAGGTGATCCCGGCGTCGAACATGCTCGGGATCTCGACCTTTGCGGCTTCGACGTCCTTTTTGCTCTTGATGCCGTAATGGTCCGCGTGGATGGCAACAGGGACGGTTATCCCCATTTCGTTGCAGAGCGCGTCAACATGAAGGGCCATGTTCCAGTAGTTGACGGCGCAATACGCCTTGGCGCCCCCCTCGGACTTGGCGATCTCTATCAGTACGGCCGCGTTTGCCCGCTGTGCGGCCTTCAGAACGCCACGGATGACGAAGGTATTCCTTCCGTTGGCAGCCATTGCGATGGCCTTGCCCTTTGCGAGCATTGCCCGGTCGATGACCTTTCCGCTGACGATAAGCGCCTTGGAATTGGGGAACAGCTTCTGGATGGTATGTGGCCGGCCGATTTCGACCGCCTTGAGGAAATCATCCTGATAACCGGATGTCTGTTTGCACATTGCCGTACCTCCCTCCTAGTCTTTGTTTGTATGAAGAAAAATGGGGTCCGGAAGTCCCTGCCGCGGATGAAGGCGAATCGAAGCCCTCCGGAACGGACATTTACGGGCACTTGGCGGAGCTGTTCAGCGGATTCGTCCGTTCTGTTTGTATATCACGCCGTCAGGCGCAATTCAAGTTCGGTCGCCCTCTTTTGTTCCGTTGCCCTGACCGAGTATTTCCGCCAGCTCCGCAATGTGCGAAGAGTGAATAACGGAGAGTACCTCATCCTCCGGCATGAGCACCAGATCTCCACGGGGAATAATGAGTTTGCCCTTCCGGATGACAGCGGTTATGACACACTCCGCGGGAACTCCCAGGTTCGAAATCGCTGTGCCCGCGGCCGGAGACTTCCGGTGAACCTTTTCCTCAACCAGGGAATATTCGCCTTTTCGAAGTTTCAGAAGTGTCATCATCTCTCCGACGGAAATCTCCTCCATGACAAGGTGAGCCAGGATATCAGCCTGGTTGAGGGCGACATTCACCCCCATCTGGGGCGTGAACATCCAGGCATTCGCCGGATCGTTCACCCTGGCAATGACGCGGCCGACACCGAATTCGAAACGAGCGAGGCTGGCCGAAACGAGATTGGCCTCATCCGAACCGCTGACGGCCGCGACCACGTCGGCGCGGCGTATGCCCGCTTTCTCCAACACCTCCGGATCCGTGCCGCTCCCTTCGATCACCTCGATCTGCTCGAGGAGGCCGGTGAGCCGCGGCACCACTCCGGGATTCAGCTCGATGACCTTTACCCGAGCTCCCCCTCCGAGGAGCAGACCGGCCAGGTAAACTCCAACCTTTCCCCCGCCGACAATTATGACGTCCATGTATCCTCCCTCGAACCTTCTGCCCTATATTCGGCAGTTGGAGTCATCCTTCGTTCTCTTCGGACTACTCCAACTGCCGTTTTCAGGTCTACTGCCATCCGAGAAGCGCTTTGAGACGCTCGGCGGATGAGAAGAGGAGTGTCAGGTGCACCTGGTCTTCTCCCTGGAACTCGGTGCCCGGCGACGGCAGGAATGCCTTCCCCCCCCTGGTAATCGCCGTGACGTGGACTTCTCCGGGAACGGTGAGTTCCGATACGGTTCGGCCTATCAGAAGATGCGGAACCTCGACTTCCACGATCTCAACCTCACCGTTGCCGAGCGTCAGGATCGTCTCCATCCTTGAAGAGGTCAGGATTTCCAGGACCCGTCCGACACCCCAGGTTGTCTGGGAGATGGTCTGCAATCCCAGACGTCGGTAGATCTCGGCCTTGCGCGGGTCGTAGAGCCGCGCCACAACCTTCGGCACCCGAAAGACCTTTCGTGCCACACGGGCGACGACAACGTTGGTCTCATCGCTGTCGGTCACCGCCGCGAGGCCATCCGCGCGATCGATACCCGCTTCCTCGAGCACGGAACGGTCGAAACCGATGCCGGGGACAAGCTTTCCACCGAATGCGGCGCCGAGGCGGTCAAAAGCCGTCGGATTACAATCGACAACGGCAACCTCGTTGCCGCGCTTCACCAATGCCTGCGCCAGGGAAGCGCCCATGCGTCCGCAGCCGATGATGATTATCTTCATGGCGTACCTCGCGAAACGGAATTCCGCCTGCCAGGCCGGCGAACCAGTGCCTTGCGTCCCTCCTCCGCCAGAAAAAGGAGGACTGGAAAGATACAGAACACCATCCAGAAGGGAAGAGGCAGGGGCGCGAGCTCGAAAACGGCCCGCAGCGGCGGAACATGCATCAGGACCAGGACAATGGCGACTTCCGCCAGAATCCCCATGACAAGAAAGCGGTTTCCGAAAAAACCGATGGAAAATACCGATGTCCTCTCGGTTCGGCAGGCATAGGCATTGCCGATCTGACAGGCCACGACACCGGCAAAAAAGATCGTCGTGGCGAGCACGTACACGTACCCTCCGGGCTCCGCAAGGCGCTCGGCGTAGGGAAGCAAATCGTACCGCGGCAGATTGAGCGGATCGGTATAGCCGAATGACCTGTACAGATAGAAGTAACCCGCGAAACAGAAGAGGGTCATCAGGCTCCCTTGCCAGACAATTGCCCGCATCAGCAGGAATCCGTCGACAAGGCGATCCTTCCGGGAACGCGGCTTCGCATCCATTACTCCCGGTTCGGGCTTTTCCGCGCCCAGCGCCAGGGCCGGAAGCATATCCGTACCCAGATCGATGGCGAGAATCTGCATCACCGGCAGGGCGAGGGGAATATTCAGCAGGATCTGCAGAATAAAGGGCCAGGCCTCGGGCATATTGCTGGTGAAGATGTACGTGGCGAACTTCTTGATATTGGCATAGACGGCCCTTCCCTCTTCGATTGCGTTGACGATTGAAGCGAAATTGTCGTCGCTCAACACCATGTCAGCCGACACCTTTGCCACATCCGTCCCCGCTATTCCCATGGCAATGCCGATATCGGCCTTTTTCAGCGCAGGGGCGTCATTCACCCCGTCCCCTGTTACGGCCACCACCTGCCCCATCCCCTGCAGCGTGCCGACAACGCGGAGCTTGTGCTCGGGCGCAAACCTGGCGCAGATGACCTCTTCCCGCAACACGGCCCGCAGCGCGTTTTCATCCATTGCGTCCACTTCGCCGGGCGAGAGGATGCGAACCCGCTCCCGGACCACACCGATGCGGCGGGCGATGCTTTCCGCGGTCAGACCGTAGTCGCCGGTAATCATGATGATCCGTATCCCGGCGCGACGGCATTTTTCCACGGCCTCCGAAACCTCCGCACGGGGAGGATCCATCATGGCGGCAAGCCCGAGAAAGGTAAGATCCCTTTCCACGGCCTCCGCCGAAAAATCGTCACATCCGCTCTCCAGGAAGCGAGTGGCTACGGCAAGCACGCGAAGCCCGTCACGGGCATATTCATCATTGGCGGCAACGATTCTTGCGCGCATAGCATCGTCGAGAATCGCTTCTTTCCCGGCAGTCTGTATCCTTGCGCAAAGAGCCAGGATCTCTCTCGGAGCGCCTTTCACAAAGACGGTCATCCCCGCGGAATCCTTCAGTTCCGGTCTGCCGGGCCCGCAGCCACAGGGCGCGCAACAGTGAAGGGTACTCATTCGTTTTCGTCGTGAGTCGAAGGGGATTTCCCTCATACGCGGCCTTGCTTCCTCTTCCACATCAAGATGTATACCCCCCTTGGCGGCTGCCACCTTCAGCGCCGCTTCGGTAGGGTCCCCCAGCACGGTCCAGGGCAAGTCCAGGGAAGCCGGGGGCACAATACGGGAATTGTTGCAGAGACCCGCTCCGAGGAGCAGCATCCTCACATCATCCGGCAGTGGCCGGGAAAGCGGCGTATCCATATGGAGGATCTCTCCGGAAGGATCGTATCCGATGCCCGTTACCGTCACTGTGCGCGACGCAAGCCAGAGAGAGCGAACCGTCATCTCGTTCTGCGTAAGGGTTCCCGTCTTGTCGGTGCAGATGACCGTGCAGCAGCCGAGGGTTTCCACGGAGGAAAGCTTTTTTATCAATGCGTTGCGGCCTGCCATGCGCTGAACCCCCATGGCAAGGGCAAGGGTAACCGTGGGGAGCAGTCCCTCTGGAACGAAGGCGACTATCATCCCCACGGCAAAGATGAACCCGGAATGAACCGGACGGTGGACGACAAACACGGAGAGGAGAAAAAATGCTATGCCGATCCCGACAGCCATAGCCGTCACCACCCGCGTCATCCGGTTGATCTCTCTCTGCAGGGGGCTCAGCTCATCCTCGAGACCAAGGGCTAGATGGGCGATAGCGCCGAACTCCGTATCCATGCCGGTGGCGTAAACGACCGCCCTGCCGCTCCCCGAAGCCACGGTCGTACCCGCGAAAACCAGATTCGGCTGTTCCGTCCGAACCGCTCCGGTTGGCGGAAGCGCGTCACGGGATTTCTTCACCGGATGGGACTCACCGCTGAGCGTTGAATGATCCACCCGCAATTCAGCTTCCTCAACGAGCCGCCCGTCGGCCGAAATGGCATCCCCCTCCGACAAAAGCAGCAGGTCACCGGGAACCAGTTCCTCCGCATTGATACGCTGCTCTCCCCCTTCGCGAATCACGCGTGCGGTAACGGGAAGAAGCCTGCGCAAAGCCTCCATGGCCTTTTCCGCCTTGTATTCCTGCCAGAAGGAAAAGAGCGCGTTGATGACGACAACTGCCCATATGGCCCACCCCAACTGCGGCAAACGGGCTACAAAGGCGAAGATGCCGCCGACCCAGAGAAGAATGGCCATGAGGTGGGTGAAATTGGCAAGAAGTTTAACATACAGGGGCGTTCTCCGGACCTCCCGGATGGTGTTGGGTCCGAACTTCCGGCGGCGCACCTCCACTTCGTTCAGATGCAAACCGTTCGGCCCGCTCGCAAGCGACCGATACACCTCGGCGACGGGCAGGGCATGGATTGAATTGCGAAGATCAGGAGCATATGGTATGTCTGATGTACCGTCCATATCCCGTGGCGCTGATTCCTTTCTGAAATCAAGACCCGATTCCCTGATGGCCGGAAAACGGCCGGCGGATAACGCTTGGAAGCACCCCTGAACAATTGTACCGTATCAACAGGTTTCGTCATCCGGCAGCTTTCCCGAAGAGTTCGCGACTCTTCTTTTTTTCGATTCACTGCCTTCGCGCACACCACAACTTTCAGGAGACACGCCTTGGCCGCTATCGCGGTATTCCGTGAAACACATCTCGACACCCACTGTATCGTCGATGTCCGCACCCCCCTCGAATACGAGGAAGACCATATTCCGGGCGCGGTTAACATCCCCCTTCTGAGCAATGAGGAGCGGGTTGAAATCGGCATTCTCCATACGATGAGCGGTCCCCATGACGCCCGCATCCGGGGCCTGGAACTGACGGCGCCGCGTTTTCCCCGCATGGTGGAGGAAATAGCATCCTGCTCCGGCGGCCGACCCATCCTGGTCTACTGCTGGCGGGGCGGCCTCCGGAGCAGGACCGTTACAGCCATCCTGGACCTGACCGGTTTTCCCGCATCACAACTGCAGGGAGGGTACAAGACATACCGTGCCCACGTTTCGGCCTTCTTCGACGATTTCCATCCGCACGGGCCATTGATTGTCATCCATGGACTTACCGGAATCGGAAAAACCGAATTTCTCCACCGTCTCGACACGAAACGGTTCACCATCATCGACCTGGAAGGCCTTGCGCGGCACCGGGGATCGGCCTTCGGAGAGGTGGGACTGACGCAGGACCTGAGCCAGAAGCGTTTCGACAGCCTCCTCTGGGACGCCCTGCGGAAATCGCCGGACGGGAAACCGATAGTGGTTGAGGGGGAAAGCCGCCGCATCGGGAGGATTTCCCTTCCCGGAAATTTTTACGATATGATGCGGGACGGGATAAAGATCTGGTGCGAGGCCCCCCTGGAAACACGGGTAGAACGCCTGATTGCCGAATACGGAAGACCGGAATACCGGGATGGGATGGCCGCCGCCCTGCAACGAATCAGAAAAAGGCTCGGCGGCGAGAAGTACGAAGAAATCCGTGAATACCTGGAGCGCTGGGAACTCAGGCCGTTCATGAAAGAACTTCTGACTTCCTACTACGACAGGGTCTACTACAAAACGAGAGACTGGAGGGAAGACTGCATCATCTCACTGGAAGACTACGAAAAGGCGGCACGGGTGTTTGAGGAATTTCTCGCGCACAGAGAAAAACCGACATAGAAAAAAAGGAAAAGGCGCCCGTCATGGACGCCCTTTCTTTTTGTCTTTCACCAATCACTTTTTACTTTTCACTTTTCACCGGTTTCTACGCCGCCAGTCTGAACCTGTTCACCATTTCCTGCAGCTCTTCGGCAAGACGCGCCAGCTGGTTTGCGGCCGAAGCCGACTCCTGGGACCCCTTGGCTGTCTCGTGGACGACCTCCGTGATCTGCTGGATGTTGCTGGTGATCTCGTTGGTAGTGGCGGTCTGTTCCTCCGCCGCGGTGGCAATCTGGTTGATCTGCATGGTGACGGAGTTCGCCTGCTCAAGAATTTCCTGCAGCGCCTGCCCCGACTTGGCGGCATCCTCCGTGCCTTTTTCCACCTCCCTGACCCCCTCTTCCATGGAAGCCACGGCGCTCTTGGTTTCGACCTGGATTGCCTTGATCATGGCGCCTATTTCCTTGGTTGCCTTGGTGGTCCGTTCCGCCAGCGCCCGAACCTCGTCCGCGACAACCGCGAAGCCCCTCCCCTGCTCGCCGGCACGGGCCGCCTCGATGGCGGCGTTCAGCGCCAGCAGGTTGGTCTGGTCCGCGATGTCCTCGATGGTGCCGACAATCTCTCCTATCTGGTCCGACCGGGCGCCGAGGCTTTCCACGGTCTGCGCCGATTCCTTTACCCTCTCCGCGATACGGCCCATTTCCGCCACCGTCTCCTGCACCACCGACGCTCCACTTTCCGCCGAATCGCCGGCCTGCTTGGAACTCTCTACCGCCAACAGGCAGTTCTTGGCGATCTCCGAACTGGTGGAAGTCATTTCCTCGCTGGCAGTGGCCACGGTCGACGCCTGGGCCGCAACCTCTTCCGCGCCCGTGGCAATCTGTTCGGAGGTGGCGTAGAGCTGGGTGGAGGCGGATGCCACCTGGGCGGCGGTATCCCTGATGGAAGTCACCACGGAGCGCATGGACTCCAGCGTCCTGTTGATAGCCCGGCCCAGGTCACCGATCTCGTCCTTGGCGAAGATCTTGATTTCAGTCGACAGATCGCCGTCCGCCACCCGATCCATGGCCGCCGACACACGATTGAGCCGTGTCACGAAATTGTTGATCAGGAAAATTGCGCCCGCGAGACCGAGGAGAAACGCCAGGATACCGGCTGACAGCATGATGTTCCTCTGACGCTCGTAGGCGCTTACGGCCTTTTTGAATGCAGTGGCAACATTTTCTTCTTGATAATGTACAATAGCGTCGAACTTTTCCAGCTGCTTTTTGTCGCGGGGAAAAGCCTCGCGTATAAGGTACGAAGCCGCCTCATCGTTTTTTCCTGAAAGCGCTAACTCTATGACCCTGTCGTTGGCCTGGGCTGCAAGTTCGGACTGCGACTTGGCGGCTTCAATGAGTTTCAGCCCATTTGCGTCTTTTTCCAGCTCTTCAAGTTTTTTCAGATGTACACGATATGCTGCTCGAATTTCCTCTATCAGCTTTTTCTGCTCAGCAATTTCTTTGGACTGTTTCACTATGACAAGTTTTTCAAGTTCCTGCATAAGCTCATCCAGGGAATTCTTTGCCTCGAATGCAGTGACCGTCTTTCGGTACTCCCCATTAACGATTCCCTCCATGGAATCCTTGACCTTCGAGGTACCGCTGATTCCCAGGTACATGACAAGCGCCAGCGTGAACAACACAAATCCAAACACCAGTCCCATTTTCGGCCCAAGCCTCATCTTCGCGAATATCATACCTTTTCTCCTCTTCTACGTTTTACCCGAGTTCTCTGCACGTACGTGTCAACCAAGATAGACACAACTATCGACTTGTGGCACGGTGATAAGAAGCGTACCTCCTGTCCTGCTATTATTTTCGTCACGAGAGAAAAAAACTTGAACCATTTTTTTAATTAATTATGTAATTCATCCGGCTCCGTTTTTCATCGCAAGATACTGTTACGGAGCATTCAATTTTGAAAATGTTTATTTCTACATCATTATTTATCTCAAAATATATTCGCTCTATTTTAATATTTGATATTTTTTATTTGTTGTATTTATACATAACCAAGTTCACTTGATCTCATTATAAATGCCGGACACTCATCCGTAGACGCCCTCTTCGCCAGTTGCGAGACGGATACAATCATAGATATATAAAAAGCCCTGATTTCTCAGGGCCATTCCCTGCAGCGTCGAACTTCTTGGAAGTATGCGGCACATCGTTTTTTCAAGCGCTAAAGCAATCAGTTTCCTCACTCTCCGTTTTGTTCCCGAAAAACATCCATCACCTTCACCTCAGGGTGATGGTACCGTTCGTATCCTTTCGTTTTCCTTCCGTACTGAATGCATACCGTGGGACACCACTGGATGCATGCGAGGCACTGCTCGCAGCTGCCGTGCCAGACGGGTCTCCCGGCTTCCATGGTGATATTTCCTACAGGGCAGACCTTTTCACAGATACCGCAGGAGTCGCACGTGCCGTCGATATGGAAATTCTTGTCCATTGTCTGCACGAGATTATAGGTCATTTTGTGGAAGGCGGTGAATAAAACCCTCTGCCACAAGGGACCTTTCTCGACGAGTCCCGATGTACGGCTTGTGACATACGTTGCCGCAATCCTTATTTTATCGATTGCCGTATCGAACAGTTTCCGCTGCGCCTCCACCGGACCCGGCCCACCCCAGGGAATATAGTTGCTCGGCAACCGGATATCGAACCCGGCGGAAAGCATGAGGCCGTCCTTTGCCAGGAGTTCCTTGAGTTGGATGAGGGTGCGTGATACCTGCCCGGCGTTAACCGCAACGGCGAAATAATAGGCGGCCGGCCGTTTTTCCATTGCTTGGAGAAAAGTGCGTACGTGCCTCGGGACGCCCCAGATGTGGACCGGGAAAACAAACCCGATGGTATCCGGTTCACCGGCGCATCGGATATGATTCATCCGGCGCATGGGAGCGATCTCCGCGTCGCCGAGCGCCTCGGCGAACAAGCGCGCCGTCCACAGGGAATTTCCGGTACCGGTGTAATAGTAGATAACTGTATGCATAATGACGCTCCGTATGAATGAATCCTGGGCAATAGAGTACCACAATCACAGGGTCACACAATAAGGGGTAAAATCAGGTAAAGCGCAGGGGCAAGAAACCTTTCCGGGATTACGCCATGAATCCTTTGCTGTCCACCCATATTGAGCCTTGCGTCCATATTCTGCCGGTGGCATAGTACTGCCTGATGCCGTGAAGAATGAGAAAACGGCACCAAAACCTGATCACTCCCACGAACGCCCATGGAGGTTTCATGAGGCCCATTTCCGGCGAAATCGCCTATATTGCCGGCGTTTCAGCCCGCAAGCACCTCAAGACGCTCATCGCATACTGCACCTTCCTCGTATGCATGGTGCTGGTCTACGCCGAGGTTTTCCAGTATCTGATGCTGCACCTGGAAGGGCGCGAATTTTCGTTCGTTGCCGGCATCTACTGGGTGATAACCGTCATGACCACCCTGGGTTTCGGTGACATCACCTTTCACTCCGACGCCGGCTACATCTTTGCAGGGATCGTGACCCTGTCCGGTGTGCTGTTTCTGCTCATCCTCCTGCCCTTCGGTGTTATCAGCCTGTTCCTTGCTCCCTGGATAGAAGAGATGCTCCGTTATCATCCTCTCCTGGAGGTACCCGAAGGTACCAGCGGCCATGTGATCATCTGCGGTCTTGACTCGGTTACGAGGGAACTGGTCCGCAAGCTCCGGGTTCGCGGAATACCATTCTTTGCCGTACTTTCCGGCTACGAGGAGGTCCGGCGTCTGGAGGAAGACGAGGGTATCCGGGCAGTGTACGGTGATCCGTCCGACGCCGGCGTGCTGCAGAAGCTGAAGGTTGAGAAGGCGCGCCACATCATCCTCAACCTCGGAGACAAGGAGAACGTCAACATAACCCTTACGGTCCGCTCCCTCTGTTCAACTCCCATCGCGACAATGCTCGATGAGCCGTACCACGCGGAACTGCTCCGGCTGGCCGGTGCGAACCAGGTGGTCCCCCTGAAGAAAATCCTCGGTCGCTACCTGGCCACCAGGGCCACCACCATGGGAGCGTTTGCCCATGTCCTGGATTCTCTGGGAACGTTGCGCATCGCCGAAGTTCCGGTACACGGCACCCCGTTCTCAGGCATGCCCCTGCGGGAAGCCCGCATCCGCGAGCAGACCGGGCTGGCTGTTGTCGGGGTATGGGAGAGGGGAAAGATTGTCATACCGACCCGCGATACGCTTCTCTCGGAGCAGTCGGTTATTGTAGTGGTGGGAACACGGGAGAATCTGGAAACACTGGAGAAACTGACGGGAGAGATGCCGGATCAGGATATGGTGATAATCATCGGCCACGGACGTATCGGCTGTTCTTCGGCCTGTTTCCTTGAACACTGGTCGGTGCCGTTTGTCTTGATTGACAGGGCCGTCAATCCCAGTTGCACCGAACACGAGGTCATCATCGGAGACGCAACCAGCCGGACCATCCTGAAGAACGCGGCTATCGACCGGGCAAAGGGGATCATTGCCACCACCAACGACGACAGCGCCAACATCCTGTTTGCCCTGGCAAGCCGCCACCTCAACCGGCATATCCGCATCGTCGCCAGGGCAAACCGGGAGGAAAACGTGGCCCAGCTCTACGCTGCCGGAGCCGACTTCGTCGTATCGAACACATCGGTGGGCGCCAATATCCTGATGAACATCCTGGAAAACAAGGATTCCATCTTTCTCTCGGAGGGAATGCACATCTACCGCCATCCCGTCCCCGATTCCATGCACGGCAGGACGATCCGGTCGTGCGGCATCAGGGAGACGAGCGGCGGAACGGTCATTGCGCTGGAACGGGGTAGAGCGGGGGAGGTGACGGTAAACCCGTCTCCGGATATGGTCATCACACGCGACATGACCCTGGTTTTTATCGGCAGCCCCGAACAGGAGGCCCGCTGCCGGGAACTTCTGCATTGATTCTGACGAGCGGCCGGAACATCGAGTACCATCGCAACAGATTCATAAATGATAATCCCCCGCGGCTTCAGGTTGGTAGAGAAGCTGCTCCACCATCATGCGTTTCCGGCCGGTTGCTGTTGTAACATCAAAAGCGTGGCCTACTCTGCATCCAATCATCGCTGTTCCGATGGGTGATAGAATCGATACCTTGTTCTCTTCTGCGTTTGCATTCTGCGGAAAAACCAGTACGTACTGGTCGGACGTCCCTTTCTCAACGTCTTTTAGAATGACTTTTGAATTCATGGTTATTACGTCTGACGGCACATGAGCCGCCCCCACAACTTTTGCTTTCATGAGTTCCTTGGTCAGTCCTTCAAGATGAAGGAACCCTTTTTTCGCACTCATTATTTCTTCTGCGAGCAGTTTTTCCAGCCGGGCCTTGTCATTTTCCGTTATGTAAATAGTTCTTTTATCGTTTGCTGTTCCCATCGTCAGACTCCACATAATCAGCTGTGCATCGGATTCCCGTATACGTTGCGGCGATCCGGAAACTCCGGATGAAAACTACGTAGTGTCCATCCAGAAACTCCGGATGTGACACTATCGGTTTCCAATTCGGAAACGAGGAATTTTTCGGTCTGGCAAGGAAATCGAGGGATTGCGCGGAGACGTACATCGGTACGCCGCACAAGCAACCCTGAGGATTGACGCCGCCAGGTCGAAAAAGGACCGTTTCCGGATGGAAACTACGTAGCTCTTCACTGCCAGATTCCGTCACACAGGGACAGAATGCCGTCAGTTCGGCGGATCATCGCCAGATTCCCGATAGCCCTCAACAATTCGTCACGTGTTTTTGCCCACCATGACCACTTCATTTGCCTGATATGCCTACTGCATATATATCGCCCAACCTCGATAAAGCAACATATTCATTCAGTTACATGAGTTATTGAGCTATCATTTCGAATATTTCTCCCTCACATTCCTTATTTATAGCATTTTTCCCGGTACGGGTCTTCAAAATGGCCCCCCGCCTTCGCTCCGACGACTGCCGGATTTAATTGGAGCTAAAGTCCGGCATACCTTTTGACGATACCAGTAAGGTGCTCATCGCGTCGGAGCGTGCGCTCATTTTCATTCCACTATTTCAGTGAACAGCGAGGACCGGCCATGAATATCATGGAAGTCACTTTCACATGAAGGTGGAATCAACCTTCCTTCAATCGGTTCCAAATGCAAGGAGGCTCAGGCATGCATTGCAGATGGTGGCTGTTTTTCCGCTTTCTTTCCTGCTGTTTCACGGTACTGGCCGCAACCTCCCAGGCAAGGGCCGATAGCGGCACGGTGGAAGCCCAGGTAAACATTCCCTATGTGGTGCAGTTCGGTTTCGGTTCCTACGACGTGGGCGGGCTTTCGACCAATACCTTTCGCATCCCGGTATCGCACACCTTTCCGATGAGAGACGGTCGTGACCCGCTTCGGGTGAAGTTGACCGGCTATATCGGCTACAGCTATGCAGACTTCGAGACGCGCTGGCTCGGTTCCGAACTGAAAGCATCGCAGGACTATCTCTTTCTTTTACCGCACGTGGAACTGCAGATCCCGCTGCTGAAGGGATGGACACTCAAGCCGTACATTGCGGCAGGCGCCGGGTATGCCTTCAATGGCTCCATGAGACTTGAAGGGGAACGGGAGCAGCCCATACAGGACGGGTACGACTTTCTCTATTCCGCGGGCGTGAGCAGCCTCGTTGAAGTCTCCATGAACGGATTTACGGCCGGCTTCGGCGCCAGGATTGGGTGGGCGGAGCAGATACCGCTCGGCGGCGGGGGCGGCCAGGGCTTTGCAACCTTGCAGACCGGCGTAGAAGTGCGGCGCCCTCTCGGCATAAACATCAAGGGGCGACAGCTCGATCTGGCCGGTTCGTTCATCTACTACTATTTCTTCCCCGCCGCGGAATTCACGAACGCCGACCAATCGCCTATCCAGGTTTCCAATCAGTATGAGTTTGGAACAACCATAGGGTTTGTCGATTCAACGGGGCTATGGTTCTTCGACAACCCGCGGATAGGGGTCAGTTACCGTTTTGGTGACGGATTGACGGGCTTCCGGGTAAACTTCGGGTTCCCCTTCTGACGGGCACCCGTCGCATTCCGTTCAACCGACCTCTTTCGAAGAATTCCACCTGCCGCGACGCACCTGATTCCGCCACAAAACGTGCGACAATTCGGGAAAAACATAATTACGTTCTCGGGAACCGTGTATCCCCTTATCTGTGAGTTAAGCTAGCGTTGTTTACATAGAAAGGCGGCATTTCCGCGCCGCCTTGTTTCGTTTCCGGGATCCTGTTCTATTGTCGGTCGTTTTTGGCCCTACCCTCCCCACGGCATCCCGGCATACTCCTGGAACGCCTGGTCGTGGTACTTCCTGAAAAGCTCTTCGCGGTCGCGCTCCCACTGCGCCAGCATGGTCAGCACCTTTTTCGCCTCGCCTTCGGCCTTTGCCGCCGCCGTCTCATAGAACTGGGCAAAGTCGTGCTCAATCAAGTATGCCATGCGAAGCAGCGGCAGATCGGGAACCATCGCATCCAGGGTGGCGAGAGATACGGTCTGCGCGCCCTCCTACGGACGCTGGTGCAGGCTGCCCGTGCCTGGCGCACCAAAAAACAAAAGAGCCCTGATTGCTCAAGGCTCTTTATACTGCAACGGACTTCTTTGGATTGTCTGATGGTACCGAAGGCCGGAATCGAACCGGCATGCCCTTGCGGGCGGCAGATTTTGAGTCTGCTGCGTCTACCAATTTCGCCACTTCGGCAAATGCCCGCGAATTATAGCCAAAGCCATTTTCCGCGTCAAGGAAGAAAAGCACATTCGGTTGTAGCAAGGAAATCATATCCGACCGGAAATCGTGGTCAGAAAAACATTGACACGCAAGAGTCCGTTTGCTATAAAAGGTCTCCGCAAATGGGGCTGTAGCTCAGTTGGGAGAGCGCTTGAATGGCATTCAAGAGGTCGTCAGTTCGATCCTGATCAGCTCCACCATTTAATCAACAAAAGGTTCGGTGATATTCACTGGACCTTTTTTCTTTAGTAACGCCGAATTCTTCAGAGAAAACCGGCGACCTTCCCTTCCATGGGCAAGGAAAGTACGGGCCATGGTGTATCGCCATATCGCACCGGCACGTCCACCATTCCAGCGGAAAACTTCTGGAAGTTCTGTCTGTTTCTGTGTTATAACTTCTTCAAAATTGGCGTGAATGCCGGATTCTAATTGAGTTATCAGCCACTCAGTCCCACAGGGCGTCTACTTTTCGCGGTAGAGTGCCTGACTTTTTTGAGGTATTGTTCATGAAAATTTGTGTGATAGGAACCGGCTATGTCGGCCTTGTGGTGGGAACCTGTTTTGCTGAAAGCGGGAATACCGTTATCTGCGTCGATATTGACGAAGCCAAGATAGAAGGCCTGAAGAACGGAATTATCCCGATTTACGAGCCGGGATTGAAAGAACTGATCCTGCGCAATACCGAAGAAGGCCGACTGAAATTCTCCACCGATCTGGCTGCCTCGGTTAAAAGTTCGTTGCTCCAGTTTATCGCCGTCGGCACTCCTCCCGGGGAGGACGGTTCTGCGGACCTGAATCACGTTCTGGCCGTGGCCCGCGAAATCGGTTCGGCCATGGAAAATTTCAAGATTGTAGTCAACAAGTCCACCGTTCCCGTAGGAACGGCTGATAAGGTTCGGGAAGCCATCAGCGGACAACTCGCGGCACGGGGCGTCACCATCGAATTCGATGTTGTTTCGAACCCGGAGTTCCTGAAAGAAGGGGCCGCAATCGACGACTTCATGAAGCCCGACCGTGTCGTAATCGGCGTGGATAATGTTCGTACCGCGGAAATAATGAAGGAGCTGTACGCCCCATTCATGAGAAGAACGAACCGCATCATCGTCATGGACGTCCGCAGCGCGGAGATGACGAAGTATGCGGCCAATGCAATGCTGGCGACAAAGATCACGTTCATAAACCAGATCGCCAATCTCTGCGACTTGCTCGGCGCCGATGTGTCCGCGGTCCGTGAAGGAATCGGATCAGACTCCCGTATCGGATACGATTTTCTCTACCCCGGAGTCGGGTACGGCGGCTCCTGTTTTCCCAAGGATGTGAAGGCCCTGGTAATGACCGCCGAGGAATGTAACTATGATTTTGCTCTTCTGAGGTCTGTCGATGAGGTGAATGAGCGCCAGAAAGCGGTTCTTCCCAGTAAAATAGTTTCCCACTTCGGTGCCAACGGTACGGAAAAGCCTTTGTCGGGAAAATGCATCGCCATCTGGGGACTGTCCTTCAAGCCTCGAACCGACGACATGCGCGAGGCTCCGTCCATTGTCATCATCGAACGACTGCTTGATGCGGGCGCCGACGTGCGCGTCCATGACCCCGTAGCGCTGAAGGAGGCTCGACGGTTTTTCGGCGATCGCGTCACCTACAACGCCAATGAATACGAAATCCTGCGTGACGCGGATGCATTGGCCATCGTGACGGAATGGAACGAATACCGGAACCCCGATTTCGACAGAATAATGGAACTGCTGACACGTCCCACCATTTTTGACGGCAGGAACCTGTTCGAACCTCGCAGGATGAAGGAACTCGGCTTTTCATACTTCCCCATCGGACGTAACGGCGCACAGTTCTACCAGGAAAGGGGTTGACCCGATGAGAGTCCTGGTTACCGGCGGCGCCGGATTCATCGGCTCCCATCTCTGTGAACGGCTTCTCCGTGAAGGGCACGAAGTCCTCTGCCTCGATAATTTTTTTACCGGAAGCAAGGAAAACATCCGCCGCCTTCTCGACGATCGCAGGTTTGAACTCATCCGCCACGACGTCACCCAACCGATACTTCTGGAAACCGACAGGATTTTCAATCTCGCGTGCCCCGCATCCCCCATTCACTACCAGTACAACCCGGTAAAGACCATCAAGACGAGCGTACTCGGAACCATACACATGCTTGGGCTTGCGAAACGGGTAAAGGCGCGCATCCTTCAGGCATCCACCTCCGAGGTCTATGGTGACCCGTTGACGCACCCGCAATCGGAGGAGTACTGGGGAAATGTAAACCCAATCGGCCTGAGAAGCTGCTATGACGAAGGCAAAAGGGTTGCCGAAACGCTCATGATGGATTACCATCGGCAAAATAGCGTTGACATTCGTATCATTCGAATATTCAATACCTATGGCCCCCGAATGGCGCTCAACGACGGCCGCGTGGTTTCGAATTTCATCGTTCAGGCTCTGCGCGGAGAAGATATCACGGTCTACGGCGACGGCAGCCAGACACGCTCTTTCTGCTATGTGGACGATCTGGTTGATGGGATGCTCCGTTTCATGGAGTGTGGGGACGTTACCGGCCCCCTGAATCTTGGTAACCCCGCTGAGACCTCGATTCTCGAATTCGCGACACGCATTATCGGCTTGACGGGTTCCGCGTCGAAAATCGTATACAAGCCTCTTCCCTCCGACGACCCGCGTCAACGGCAGCCCGACATTACTCGCGCAAAGTCAAAGCTCGACTGGGAACCTCGAACCGATTTGGAAACAGGCCTCAAGAAAACGATAGAGTATTTTTCCGGCGTACTGGCAAAGGAAGGGTAGCACCCGGCTCATATGAAAAAGCGGATGTATTTCATCCCCGCGGGTTTTATCCTGCTCTTTCTCTCCTTCACTATATTCGGTGAGCGGGGACTCCTGCGTATTTTCCATCTCAATCAGGAAAAAGAGGACCTTCAGAAACGCGCTGCGCTGATACGAGCGGAAAACGACAAGCTGAAGAGGGAAATCGAAGCCTTAAAAACGGATCGGCGCTATCTTGAGAGTCTCGCCAGGAAAGATTTCGGCCTCGTGCGGAAAAACGAGGTCATTTACCAATTCCCTGCAAATAAGTGATTCTTCCGTTACCGGGACAGGCGGTTTTCCCCGCCCCTGACGCTCCCACTAGTCATCCGAAATGTTCGTATGAACGAAGTGTTTTTTTCGTTTCCACTCGTGGCGACGACAGGAACTGAATATCCTTCGCTGCATGAGACCGGCAACGGAAACGGTCATCCGGAGCAATAGTATGCCTGACGACACTACCTTGCAGCGTTGTGTTCTGTGCGCCTGGCGCGCAGGTTGCCGGAAGAAGTTCTGCGTCCATGACGGAGGAGCCCGATGTCCTGACTTTACACGGGATGTAACTCTCGGAAAACCCTCGGAAAAACAGGAAGAGCAGGAATAAGCGGTATTCTGGAGGAATAATGAAGAAGCGGTTGCAACACCATCTCAGAAAGTGCATTGAAACATGCCGCACCGACGGCATTCTTATCTCCGAGCACCTCCCCGAAGCATTAGTTGAGGTTCCGAATCATTCCGAACATGGTGATTTCGCATCGAATATCGCCATGCTCCTCGCAAAATCGGAGAAAAAACCGCCCCGCCAGATTGCGGACTTGCTCGTCTCGCGTCTTCGAAACGATACGGAACTTTTTGAAAGGGTTGAAGTTGCGGGTCCCGGTTTCATCAATTTCTTCCTCAACAAGGATGTATGGAGAAAGACACTTGAAGTCATCTGCGCATCCGGCGACGAATACGGCACGTGCACCGCTGGACAAGGGAAAAGGGTCCAAGTGGAATTTGTCAGTGCAAACCCCACCGGCCCTCTCCACATCGGTCACGGTCGCGGCGCGGCAACCGGCGACGCCATCGCGTCGATACTGTCGGCCGCCGGTTTCGAGGTTGTCCGGGAGTACTACATTAATGACGCCGGCAATCAAATGGATACCCTGGGCAGGTCCGTCTATCTCAGGTATCGGGAACTGCTCGGCAACAGTGTCGATTTTCCCCAGAACTGCTACCAGGGAGACTATGTAAAGGATATTGCGCGAGACCTGATCGCGAAATACGGATCAAAATATCTCGAAACACCGGAAGAAGACGCTGTTTCTCTTTTCGCGAAGATAGGAGGAGACATCATCCTCAAGGGCATCCAACAGGACCTGCGGGACTTCGGGGTTGTTCACGACACATGGTTCTCCGAACAGTCGCTTTTCGACTCGGGAAAGGTTGACGAATCCATCGCATACCTGAAGGACAAGGGGTTTCTCTATGAGAATGAAGGCGCCCTCTGGTTTCGAACCACCGATTTCGGGGACGACAAGGATCGCGTCGTTGTCCGGGGAAACGGGGTCACGACCTATTTCGCTTCGGATATCGCCTATCACCGGGAAAAGTATGAGCAGGGATTCGACCTGGTCATCGATGTCTGGGGCGCGGACCATCATGGATATGTTCCCCGCCTGAAAGGAGTCGTTCAGAGCCTGGGACGCGACCCGGACGACTTGAAGATCGTCCTTGTGCAACTCGTTGCGCTCCTGCGGAACGGGGTTCCGGTTGCCATGTCCACCAGAAGCGGTGAGTTCGTAACCCTCAAAGAGGTCGTGGACGAGGTCGGCCGCGATGCAGCGAGATTCTTTTTCCTGATGCGTCGTTCCGACAGCCAACTGGATTTCGACCTGGAACTGGCAAAAAGCCGGAGTTCGGACAATCCCGTCTACTACGTCCAGTATGCCCACGCCCGCATCTGCAGCATCTTCGACAATGCCAGGGAAAAGGGATTCACGCTCCCCGATGTGGACCGGACTCCCTTGTCAAAACTCGAGACTCCTGAGGAAATATCACTTATCAAGGCACTCGCCGCTTTTCCCGATGTAGTCGAAGCGAGCGCCCTGCACTTCGAACCTCATAGAATACCGTTTTACCTCCAGGATCTGGCCGGACTGTTTCACAGCTTTTACAACAAAAATCGGGTTATCGGCGAGGACCCGGAACTTTCAGCCGCACGCCTCCTTCTTCTGAAGTGCACTGCCCAGACACTGAAAAACGGTCTTATTCTTCTCGGTGTCTCCGCCCCTGAAAGGATGTGAAAGAAGGAGCCGAAAAGCATGCCTCTTGATTACAGCCATCGAAAACAGGTAAACAGGAATCGTCCCAAGAAACGTTCCCCGAAACTCTATCTGCTTCTGATCCTGGGAGCCGTGTCCGGGGTGTACGCGCTCGGCATCGGGACGGGATGGTTGCTGTTCAAGAATTCCAAACAAGATCTCCCACAAGCCGCTTCCAACTCCGCAAAGGCCGACGAAAAACAAAAAAGTCCAGAACCTTCTCCGGCCGCAAAGGATGCCGGGAGTGCCCCATCGCCGACCGGGAAGGCTAACGAGGCTCCCCTCACCTTCTATTATACCTTGCCTAAAGGAGACAAGGGCGTTATCGGGAGCGGCGTGAATCTCCCGCGCGACGAAAGTCCCGTCATGGCAAAAAGGGATGCGCCTGTGGCTGATTCGCATGTGAATGTGACAAAGCCCCAGCCGCCCTCAAAGACCGAACAGCGTGAAGCTGGCACGAAATCAACGAACAACGAAAAAGAAAAAACCGTCAAGGAGACAACACCAAACCAGGCAAAGGAAAAACCCAAGGAAAGCCTTCCGATAAAGCAGAAAAAGGAGGGAGGGAAAAGCGGCTATTCCGTGCAGGTCGGTTCCTATCACGACAAAAATGAAGCACAGAGCCTGAAAAACAGTCTCGAAAAGAACGGTTTTTCCGCCCGAATCGTTGAATTTGCGGTCCCCGGGAAAGGAATACTGTACAGGGTTCGAGTAGGGAACAAAATGGACCAGGAAGCGGCAAACCGTCTGGCTGGAAAGGTGGGAAAGAGCGCAATTGCCGTCCCGGAATAGTCAGCACCCAAGAAAATAGACATAGCGGGAAATACTTGTTGACATGGCAGGAGCGGCCGTGCTATAAATCACAAGTTAAATAAATGACGCGGGGTGGAGCAGTCTGGTAGCTCGTCGGGCTCATAACCCGAAGGTCGAGGGTTCAAATCCCTCCCCCGCAACCAAAATACACCAAAGGGATTGGCCAAGCTGCCAATCCCTTTTTTATTCCCCGTTAAACCTCCCCCACCCCTCTGTCTTCTTTTCCCTATTGACTCCGCCGACCCCATTGGCTCTCACTATACAACATAGTCTATACAATCCCACTCGCCGCATTGTTACACTGTTTGTCGTAACCATGAGAAGCAGGAAGCTCACTCAATGGCAGGGACGGGTCATGAAGTTGGTCTCGGGTTTGATGATGTTCGGAATTGCCTTGTGCTCCTGCTGATACCGGCCCTCTTGCAGAACGCCGTGGCATCCGCCCTGCTCCTGTCGGGAGTTCTTGCACTTTCCTTTTTCATCGTGATGATTTACAGAAAAGACCTCCAAGATGAAACAGGGACGAAATCGTGATACACATGTCATTTCTGCTGACTTATTCATCACACGGGTTTTCAAGGGGAGCCGATACGCTTGGACTGTCTGGTAAAGTGGATACTATCCGAATAGTCTGCCGGAAGCCCAGGCATAAAAAAGGAGCAAACCTGCAGCTATTGACAGAATGAACATTTTCTCTTTTAGTGTCAGCTTTCTGGGAGGATCCCTAAAATCCGTTCCGGTGGTTTTTTTCGGTAAGCCGCAATGGGGACACATGGGAGCGTGTTCGGATATGCTGTTGCCGCACTCAGGACACGTTATCAAAGCCATTGTACTACCTCCGCTTCAGCCGCGCCGAAAAGGCGGCGTTCGATTTTGCGCCCCCCATGGGTTCAAGCGCTTTCAACACTGTTCTCAACCCTGAAAGTTGGTCTTTTAATAACGGGCTTGAACGGTCAGTCCCTGCTCCACGTCAACGAACCCCTGGGCGACCGCTTTAATAAAAGCGCGCCCTTCGGCGTCGGCCTCGTTGTCCTTGACGGATGGAACGGCGGCTACCCCTCTGCCCCGGCTCGTAAGGAGCATCGGCCGGTGGGTCTTGCCAGACTGGCTGATGACGCGGTCCGGATTGACCTTCAAGTTGTCTCATTTTACAAATTTTTTAACCTAGGAGTCTGTCGGACTTTCCCGACGTAATGTGATATATTCGCTCAGCCCTAAAAGCATGTAGGATAAGGAGTTGAGCGAGATGTCAGTAAAATTTGTCGAATGCGACCGGGAAACCCAGTACCTGTTTCCGCCATCATTGCAGGACTGGCTG
>Ga0228535_1001609_pt1 | contig 31678 bp, 28 predicted proteins | sample SJ1metagenome_FD_168457 | JGI IMG/M metagenome (GOLD analysis project Ga0228535, IMG submission 168457) | Enriched culture of PCE-dechlorinating microbial communities from Ithaca, New York, USA - SJ1 | ecosystem: Engineered > Modeled > Simulated communities (microbial... > Unclassified | place...
GGAACAGGATTATACAGCAGGAATGCGCATCGCCTTTGGCCAGGATCAGTTCGTAGATAATGTGATGGCAGCGATTGCCACGCGCAATCCGAGCATTGAGCCCGCGCCCCGGGCACCAGTACGCCGGGCGCTGACCCGCCAGGCGCGCGTGCTGCGTTTTTCTCCTGCGCTGGCTGCAGCGGCAGCTGCAATTTTCATTATCGGTCTTGGGCTTGGCTTGTTTTTCGGAACAAGAAATGCCGGGACAGTCACAGTCAGGTTTGTGCTCAATGCGCCGGATGCTCAGTCCGTTCAGCTGGCAGGCGACTTCACTTCCTGGAACCCCGAAGGGTATGCACTCAAGAAAATTGGGGCTGAAGGTACGTGGGAAATAACCGTACCTCTCAAAAAAGGGCGTGTCTATGTCTATAATTTTGTCATCAATGGAACTACATGGATTGCGGATCCCAAAGTACCCGCTATGGTTGATGACGGATTCGGCGGCTCGAGCAGTCTGCTGCGGCTATGAGAATAGTGGTGGTATGGCAAAAGTGACAGCGAAAAGAATCTGGCATAAGAAGACAAGGACCATCAGCACTTCGTTTTTTGCATGCATCGCCATGGCGGTGTTGATGCTGAGCGCTCCCTCTCTGCTCTTTGCGCAAGAGGTCGAGGCATGGTTCAAAAAGCCAACGAATGCAGCCCTCTACAGCCAGGTTCGTGAAGATGTTATCGCAATGGCTTCCAAAATGCAGGCATTGGGACTCTCCGATTCCATTTTGGCTTCGCGACTCGAAGAAGGAGCGCGAAAAAAAGTTTCACCGAACATACTACAAGCGAGCCTGCAAGGAGATCTGCAGCGCGCTATCGCAGCTGCTTCAATACTAAAAGAAAATGGTCTCTTCTCTTCCGACAAAAAGAAAGCCACTGCCGCGGTTGAGCAAATACTCATTCTGATGCGCGCAGGCACAAGCGAGGATGAATTTCGAATTTCGCTGAAAGCTGCCATCGCAAAGAGCGGGAAGCGAGAAAGCGCTCTTTCCCGGGCGATTTCCGCACTCTCGGTGGTGGTAGAGGCGCATGCCACATATCAGCTGAATGGAACCGATCGTGAGCGCCTTGCACTCGCGCTCATAGCGAGCGATATGAACGAGAAGCGCTTTGATTCGATTCTTGCATCAATGAATGCATTTGCTCAAGCTGGTTACCGCGGCTCCGAAGCGCTGACAAAAGCGCTTGAAAAAGCATCGCTTGGGGCTTCTGGCGGGCATGAAAGCGCGGATGAAGGCGCAGCAGGCTCTGTCCCCGGCACCCAAAACGGTTCTCAGGGCATGCCTCAAGGGAATCAAGGCGGTGGAGCTCAAGAAGGAAAAACCCAGGGATCGCAGCATGCACCTACGGAAAAACCGCAGCCTCCTGCCAGCGCGAACCAAGGCAGCCACGGCAAAACTGGGGGTAGCCCTGGCTCAAACAGCAGATAGCTTCTGGCTGGTGGCGCTCATGAAGTGAAAAAATTTTTGGAACCAAACTCCTTTTCCCTGCGACATCTTAGTGAACAACAAATTACCTTCTAGGGAGGAAGGACATGAGAACATCGAGAAAAGCGATTGTGTTTCTGATGGTGGGCGCAATGCTCGTCGCCGTAACTGCTGGCGCATTTGCGCAGGGTTTCGGCAGAATGGGCGGCCCGGGTGTCGCAGTTCCTGGCTATGGATTTAACCGAGCAACGCCGGTCGCTCCTTCATATGGATATGGAGCAAAAGGCTGGGCAACTGTTCCTGGTACCGCAGTTCCCAGAACATGGAACAATAAATCTTTCAACCCCAGCCTCGGCTTTATGGGCCGCATGGGCATGATGGGTTCCAGCGGATATGGCGCTCTGCACTACTTCCAGTATCAGAAGCTTTCAACAGAAGACAAGGCAAAAGTGGACAAGCTCGTCCAGGACACTGCCGAGCAGATTCTACCCTTGCAGAATGAGCTTCGTTCGCTCAAACTCGCACTCAATGGCTATGTCTGGGACACCAACCCCGACAAAGCCAAGATTGACGAGACAATAGCAAAGATCGCAGATCTCCAGAAGAAAATTCAGGAGCTCCGCACCAACAGCATTCTCGAGATCAACAAAATCTTCCAGACTGCCCAGTAATTGCTCAAGCTCAGATTGAACTCTGAAGCGCAAATGATTAAGCCGCCCGGCTACACGCGCCGCGCGGCTTTTCTATTTGTGCTATAATTCTTGGAACCATATGGCGCCAGCGTGCGACAATTATATGAAGAGTGGAGGAGTGTATGAAATCGAACCGGGCGAAACTGCTCGTTATGCTGTTTCTGATCGCGGCTGTTGCGCTGGTGAGTGCGCAGGGCGGGCCGGGTATGGGCATGCAAGGTGTGATGGGCCCATCTGCAGTGCGTGAATGGTTCAAGAGCCTCAATTTGACCAACGATGACCTGGACAAGCTCGAAAAGACCCTCGCGGCGCGCGAGCTCGAGCTTGTGAAAGCGCAGAATGAAATAAAGATCTTGCAGACAAAGGTCGCCAACATGCTGCTCGAACCGAACCCTGATATGGCGCAGATCGAAGATGCAGTTGCCAAAAGTCTCGAATGGGAAAAAACGGTGAGGATGATCCAGATCGAGCGCCAGGTGGAAATTCGCAAGATTCTCGGCGAGCAGCGCTGGCAGTCGGTACTGCTTCTTGTGCGAGAGGCGAGAATGTCGGAAAAGGCCGGCAAGTTTGCTAATTCATTCAGCGCGAAGGGATTGAGCCCTGATGAAGCGGATCGCTATACCAGGCTTCTGAAAGTGCTGCGGAGGATTATGTGAGTGCGACGGTGCGATTGCGCATGGCAGCCGCGCTGCGCGTATCAAAAAGCATTATATTATGAACAGCAATGAATTATTGGTGCGTGCAATGAGCGCAGAAAAAAAAGAATTCGGCCGTCTCAAGCCGGACGATAGCGCCGCTACGGCACAGGTTTCTCTGCCCGCAGGCGATGATCCTGTCGACCTTTCGCTCGCGGAACACGCGGCAAAAGGTGACAAAGGCGCATTCGAGCGCCTCATGTGGCGCTGGTGGGATCGGATTCGTGGATATTGTGCAACTTTTGTGGCATTCGATCCGGAGCTCGCTGAGGAAGCAGCGCAGGAGTCGCTGATCCGGATTTACAAAGCGCTTCCTCGCTGGCGAAAAGAAAGCCCTCTTGGGGGCTATCTCTACGGCATCTGCAGGACTGCGAGCCTTGATGTGATCCGTTCCCGCGCGCGGCATAGTGCGCGTTCGATGTCGGTGGAAGATTTTGATTCGCTCTCTCTTGAGAGCCCGCATTCTACTGGAGAAGCGAATGTCCTTCAGGAAGAAGCAAACCAGATGCTTGCAAAGGCGATGCAACGCCTCGATCCGGAAGATCGCTCGATGCTCTACCTCCACGAAGTAGAAGAAAAAGGGCTTGCAGAGCTGGGCGCAATGTACAATTTGCCGGTTGGAACAGTAAAATCGCGCCTGTTCCGCGTGCGGGACAAGCTGAGCGTGATGCTCAAGGAGATGGGGTATGAGCTCCGCTGAAAAGAAAGAAATCTATCTCAAAGACGCGCTGAAAGACGCAGCGATGTCGTCTGCTCCCTCTTTCCCGGACTTTGCTGATGTGTATCGCAAGGCTGAGCAACGCCCACGAAAAGTTCGGCGCATCGCCTTTTCTGCGGCTATCACCGCAGTTGCAGCAGCGGCGAGTTTCTGGATCGGCATCGCGTGGAACAGCCAGACTTCGCGCGATATCGCGCTGATCGATTCGTGGACTGTAAGCGCTGCTCCCGTTGCAGTGAGCGTGAGCACAACGCAGGGCGCTCAGAATGAAATAGTGCTCACCGCGTATCAAACCAGCCCGGTTAACCTTTTTGTGCAAGACCTCTGGGAAAGCTCGGCTGGAACAGGGCTGTAATCAAGGCTGGACGACTCAGTAGTTCCGTGCGAAAATCGCGCGGTGCTTTGCGGGCGCACCGCAAATCGCACATTTTCCTTCGATATGGTCTTGTTTGCCAAGCGGGATACACCGCAGCGTCGCTTTGGTTTTTTCTTTGAGCGATGCTTCGCATTCAGCAGAACCGTACCACAGCGCTTCGGCAAAGCCGCCCTTTGCGCCGGATGTCCCTGCGGTTTCCACACCGAAGAACTCGATGAGTTCGCCGAGCGTGCTCACCGGCACCGTATTGGCGTCGCGGAATGCCTTTGCGCGCTCATAGAGCGAAGCCTGAATCTGCGTCTGCAGTTCCCTGAGCCTTGCGCCCGCTTCTCCGACCGGCACAAATAGTTTTTCGCCCGTGTCCCTGCGAACCATAACGACCTGCCCGGCCTGCATGTCGCGTGGGCCAATTTCGATGCGCACCGGCGTGCCGCGCATTTCCCACTCCGCGAATTTCCAGCCCGGGCTCGAGGAATCATCGATATCGAGCACGATTTTGAAGCCCGCTGCGTGCAGCTCGGCCTGCAGCTTTTCCGCGAAGGCTGTCACCGCAGCTTTCGTGTCGTTGCGATAAATAGGAATGATCACCGCATCCTCCGGCGAGAGGGTAGGCGGCAGCACAAGGCCCTTATCGTCCGAATGCGTCATGATGACCGCGCCGACGAGCCGGGTCGACACGCCCCAACTGGTTGCCCATACGTACTCGAGCTCACCCTGCCTGTTCTGGAACTTCACATCGAAAGCCTTGGCGAAATTCTGACCGAGGAAATGGCTTGTGCCGGCCTGAAGCGCCTTCTTGTCCTGCATCATTGCTTCGATTGAATAGGTGTCGACTGCGCCTGCGAATTTTTCGCTCTCACTCTTGAGCCCGGGGACTACAGGGACCGCCAGATAGCGTTCGACGACATCGCGGTACACTTCGAGCATGCCCAGGGTCTCCTCGCGGGCTTCCTGTTCGGTCTCGTGAGCAGTATGTCCTTCCTGCCAAAGGAATTCCGACGTGCGCAAAAAGAGCCTGGTGCGCTTTTCCCAGCGCACAACATTCGCCCACTGGTTGATGAGAAGCGGCAGATCGCGCCAGGACTGGATCCAATTGCGATACATGGCCCAGATAATGGTTTCGCTGGTCGGGCGAATGCAGTACGGCTCCTCGAGCTTCTCGCCGCCGCCGTGCGTCACGACCGCAAGCTCCGGTGCAAAACCGTGGACATGTTCGGCTTCCTTCTCCAGAAAGCTCATCGGGATAAGAAGAGGGAAATATGCATTTTCATGGCCGGTTTCCTTGAAACGCCGGTCGAATTCGTCGCGAATTTTTTCCCAGATCGCATAGCCACGCGGCCGGATCACCATGCTGCCTTTCACCGGCGAATAGTCTGCCAGTTTCGCATTCAGGATGATGTCGATGTACCATTGGGAATAATCGACTTCGCGCGGTGTAATCTTTTCTGCCATACTGCACCTCAAGTAGTGGGAATTCGCCATACTATAGTGAAAAGCGATGCTTCAATCAATCGCCGGAATAAAGTAGGATAAGGATGTGACAACGCGGAATTTTCGTTTTAAATACTGGATTTTCTCGATCGTCAGTGTTCTGGCGCTCGCTGGCTCGATCCTGCTCGCGATTCGCACAGGAACCGATAAACGGCTTCCGTTCTTTCTTGCTGATGCAAAGCTGTATACCGAATACTTTTTCTTCGGAGCGCCGGTGGGCATCCAGCTGGCGGCGGCTCTGCAAATTTGCTTTTTGCTGCTCTGCTCAAGTGCGGTGCTCATCATCATTTTTTTTACGTTTCAAAAAACGGTGTCGGCTGAGGTATATTTAATCGCTCTCTGGGCATTTCTGGTCGATGCAGAGGCGCTCAGGCTTGTCATGCTCATCATTTCCCAGCGAAGCACATCGATTGGACCGCTTGTTTCGCTGACACGGGTGGTGTACGGTGCCCGATTTACAGGCTTGATATCGCTTTTCATCTCGGGGCTGTACGCTGTCGGCATCGGACATGAGCGACCTCAGACCGGATACCTCCTTGCAATTCTGTTCGGTGCGATGATAGCCATGCTCATACCCATCAGTATCGATCGTTTTCAGTCGTCTTTCATGCTCGCGGCGGGATATCGCGACATTACCATGATTGTCACCATCTCGCTCATTGTGATCAACTTTATAGACTATGTCGTGGCAGCGCGGCTCAAAGAAGATTCTTCGTATGTGTTTGCGGGAATCGGTTTGACCATTGCTGCGGGCTCCTGGGTGTGGCTGTGGAATACGCGTCCGCTCACGGGGGGAATTGGAATTGCATTGCTTTTTGCAGCGGGCTTGTTCGGGGTGATCGAGAGGCTTCACAAAATCTATATCTGGAAATGAGGGCGAGAGCGCACAGGCGGCATGGAAGACCGAGCTCGATTTTTTGGGCTGGAGCGCGCTAGAGCACAATAGAAGCGATGATTCCCGCTGCAAGCGGAATCAATATATTGTCCCAATCCTTTGTCGGCCAGAACTCCACAGACGCAGTTGCGGCAGCAATGATAAGCGCGGGAATGAATTTGCCCGTAAAAACAAAGACAGCGACAAGCACAGTCAGAAAACAGAAAACAGATCCTTCGAAAGATTTTCCGCCGGAGAGAGGCATCGGGATGCGTCCGAACGATTTCCCTATCAAACTGGAGAAGCTGTCGCCGATTGCAAGCGCAAGAATAGCCACTTTTGCCTGCAGCGGATCGAAGATAATGATTGCGAGCAACGCGCCAAGCGCAAGGGTAATGGGCCCTATGACAAATCGATTGCCATCGCGGCGCCGTGCTGCGTGTTCGGTAATTGGCGCGATGATTGGAACGATGATTCCCCTGTGCCGGAGCCATTCACTCGTGGAATACACAAGCATTCCGATCAGCAAGGCTACAATCGGAACAGCCGGAGAAATGTCGAGGAGGGGAATGCAGATGATGATAAGAAGATGAAGCGACTTCCGCGTCAGTTCGATTTTTATTTCTTCAGCTGGAGATTGAAAATGCATCCGCCTGTTTTGTTCATGATCTATGCGATCAGCACGGGTCACTACATGATCAATTCTCACATCCAGCCTCTTTCAGGTCTATCCTTGACATGGCAAGGCATCGTTTGCTAGGATGCCGCTCGAGAGTGCTGAGCGGGCGATTAACTCAGTGGGAGAGTGCCACCTTCACACGGTGGAAGTCATTGGTTCAAATCCAATATCGCCCATCCAGCGCTCTTCTTGTATACATCGGCAAAAAAGATACCTGAAAAAAGAACATATCGCATTGAAAGCGCCGAATATTCTATAGCATACGACTATTCGCGGAGAAATACAACATATTGTATCAATTGATGAATCGGTTGGGCGCCTGAGACCGGCACAAGGCCACTAAAAAGCTGGCGAAATGCCGCTTACATAGCGCGCGCCTTGCCCAATTTTCTTCCTGGCCTGTTTTCGATAATCCCAAGATACCAGATGCCGATGCATGCCAGCGCAGCGATAAGGCCCAAGTATGGCCATGCAGTCTTCAGCCCGAAGCGATCCGTAAACCAGCCTACAACCGGAGGGCTCACGCTCCAGCCCAATCCTCCAATCAGAGGAAGAACAGCCTGGAATCGGCCCCTGTGCGAAATCGGAGTGTGGTTCGCGACGTATGTGCCTTCATTTGTCGCGTTCACAATCTCGCCAAGCGTCCAGACAGCCGTCGTCAGATACATGAGCAAAACTGAGGGAGCGAGGCCGATGAGCCCGAAGCCAAGCGCGAACAAGATGCCCGCAAGCGCAACTGCGTTGATTGGCTTCCATCGCTGCGTAAGAGCCATTATTGGGGTCGACAGCACAATCACCATCGTCGCGTTGAGCGTCATGAGGGTTCCATAGATCACCGATCCCCGGGCACCGAAAAATTCTTTTGTCTGCAGAGGCAGCGCAAAACGGTGCTGGGCGTAGACAAAGCCATACAGCCCGGTAAGAATAGTGAACATAACAAGATACGGCCTCGAAAGGAGCGCTTGGATGATGTTGCCTCGATGCGCCTCGTCTGTCGCGCCCGAACCGAAGCTCGCTTCCACCTGTTCGCGGGAGGGCTTTGTCTCGGGCACTTTCAGGGCAACAAGGCTGACTGCGGCAAGAATCGCGATTGCATTCCCCCAGAAGAGCCAGGAAGTCGATTTTTCGAACAGAAAGCCCGCGATCATCATGCCGACCGCAAACCCCAAATTATGCCCCAAATACGTCAAGGAAAACGCCCTGCGCCGGGTTTCAGGGGTGGTGAGGTCCGTCATCATGGCGGAGCGAGCGGGGTCGGTGAGCCCGTCGAAGAACACGCTTGCGAGCAAAAACCACCGCACATTGCCGCCGATGCCAGCAAACCCGCAAGGAATATAGCAGAGCCCCGACAGGACCTGCGCGGCGACCATCAGCTTCTTGCGCCCGAATGTATCCGCGATTTTTCCGCCTATGAAATTTGCCGGGATGTAGGCAAAATTCACAATCATGATGAAAAAGCCTGCCTCTTGCTGGGTCATTCCGACCCGCCCGGTGAGGTACAGCGTAAGGAAGGGGAACACGAACATTCCGACCGAATTGATGACCGTCGCGGCGAACAGCACGTACAGCGATGAAGGGAGGCCGCTGTAAACATCCAGGAATTTGCGTATGGGGCGCATAATCAAGGCTCTACGTTATACGGCTTCGGGCTTTTGGGTCAAGGTGCGAGGTTGGATCGAAGGTCAGAGTGCGGCGACTGGTGCAGCGCGGCTCGGAATTGCGCAAAATGTCCGAATCGCAGGTGCGCGGCCCGGTTTTCGCTTTTTCAGCACAGAATTGCACGAAACGCCCCCGCAAGTCCATTCTGGCCGCCCCGAATTGCAAAGAGCTGCCCCGCCCGCTACAATATGCGCCATGAAAGGAGTAATCGTTGCGGCGGGCTATGGCACCCGCTTTTTGCCGGTCACTAAGGCCGTCCCCAAGGAAATGCTCCCCATCGGCGTCACGCCGAGCATTGCGTACATTGCAAAAGAATTCGTCGATTCAGGGATTACCGACATCATCGTGATTTCGAGCCGGCGCAAAAAAGCTCTTGAAGATTATTTCGACCGCGAGATCGAGCTCGAGGAGCTCTTCATGCGCGAAGGCAGGGAAGACAGGCTCGAGAAAATCCGCCCGTTCCCGGCGCGCATCTCTTTTGTGCGTCAGGCCGAGATGAAGGGCACGGGGCATGCGCTCATGCAGGTGAGCCACCTCCTTGGCGGTGAGCCATGCATCGTTGCGTATCCTGATGATATCGTGATTGGTACGGTGCCGCTTGCGCGCCAGCTCATGTCTGTCTATGAACAAACGGGCAAATGCGTGCTCGCCACGATATATGAGCCTGGTGATGTCTCGCGCTATGGTGTAATCGATCCTGCGCCGGACGGCGTGAGTGTGCGCGGATTTGTCGAAAAGCCGGCGGCAGGCTCGGAGCCGAGCCACGAAGTTTCCATAGGCCGCTTTTTGTACACACCTGAGTTTTTCAGCTGGCTGGAACAAGGTTGGGAGCACCATGGCTCGGGCGAGTACTATCATGTCTACGCACTCAACAAGATGATAGAAAAAGGCAAGGTCGCTTACGCGCGCGTCGATGGCACGAGGCTCGATACTGGCGAGCTTGGAGGGTTTTTTGAAGCGCAGCTCTATAATGCGATGCAGGAGCCTGCGCTGAAGTCGGTATTGGCCCGTTTTGTTGCAGAGCATGGGGCTGAGCTCGGGCTTGGCGGCTCGAGGCCGGACAGGAAATAGCAGGGGCGAGGCAAGCGCTGCAGCCGCGGCAATGCCTCTCGCAATATCACGCGGCTCCACCAAAAAATATCAAGGGCCCCTCCGCAGCAATGTCGCTCCAATACCCCGCGGCGCCCTCAGCGTTAGCGCCCCTCAGTCCACCGTAATCGATTTCGAGACATTCTTCGGCGCATCGGGATGTACGCCGTGGTTTTGTATTCCGAGCGAATCAAGCCACTCCATTTTGCGCACCGACATGCGGTACGCCAGATACTGCAGCACAATTGTTGCCGAGAACACGAAGAGACAGGGGTCGCCCGAGGGCGGCAAAGGAATGTACTTTGACCAGTACGATTCAGCCCCCATCGGTTTGCCTTCCACGGCAAGAGCCAGCTCCTGCTGAGGCTCAGCGATGAGTACGATGTCAGCGCCGCGAATCTTGTGGGTGTGGATCTGGCTTATTGTGATGCGCCGATCGCGTTCTTCAGGCGGGCAGATGAAGACAAGCGGATAATTGTTGGTGAGTTTTTCGAACAGCTCATTGCTTATGCCGCGTATCGGATCTGTTCCTACGAGCTTTTCGATGTCAGCAAGCGAGAGAATTGTGTTCCGGCCCAGAATCGTGTTCGGTCCATGTTTGAATTCCGCAGCGTCGTAGCCCTCGGTGTGGTTCAGGACGACTTCGCGTATTTTGAGCGCCCCTTCGCGCGCAAGCCCTATAAGCCCGGTTCCGAGAATGTGAATCGATGGTGCAGCAAAGAGATGTGCGGCGACCGTTTCGATATCGCCCATGCGGGTCTCGATCGTTTCGGTCATCAGGTCTTTCGCCTTGAGCAGATTATCGCGAATCCGCTGCTCGGGCATCGAGAAACTCGCAGCGATAAGATAGAGAATGGCGATCTGGCTTGTGAAGGATTTGGTGGCTGCAACCGCTATTTCCGGCCCGCAAAGCAGGGGCAGGTAGAAATCTGAAAGTTCCTGCGGGATGCGGCTGTTTTCGTTGTTCACAATGCTCACGAGGCGAACCGAAGGGCTCGCCTTTTTCGCATCCTGGAAAATGTCGACGAGGTCTTTTGTTTCGCCCGATTGTGAGATGCCGATGATGAGGTCATTCGAGCTCAGGCAATTGAAATACATCGAGCGGAAAATGCCGGGGTTGCAAGGATATACCGGAATGTGTGCCATTTCGTTGAAGAAAAACGCAGCAGTCAGCGCAGCATGGTAGGAGGTGCCCGAGGCGACAAGGTAAATCCTTCCGCCAGAATGCGATGCCTCGTGAATCGCGTTTTTCAGTTCGCCTGTGTAGCGAAGCACCGCACGCCGCTTTCGCCATACGATTACTTTGTCCATGAGGAGCAGCCGGTCCCTTGACAACGGGTCGAGGGCAGCAAGTTCCTTAAGAAGCTCAGCCTCGTCCGAGATAAAGTCGAGCCCAACAAAATGCGCAGCCCCCGCATTCTGGACGCGCGCTTCTACTTCATTCCAGGTAGAAGAATCGAACACTTCGCGCATGCCGGGGATCAGCGCCTCGCTTCCAAATCGCTCCGAGAGCGAAGCGATTTTGTCTGCAGTCTCTTTGCAGTCATCTTTGCGTTCTTCGAACAGCTCGGCAAGCGGCTCGATCGAAGGATCCCGGAAATAGTAGCGCAGCACCTGGTTGATGTTGTTCGGGCTCGAAGAAATTTCCTGCTCCATGTAATGCTGGTATTCAGGCGAGAGCTGGGTATCTTTGATTGAGAGTTTCGAGCGTTTGAGGCGCGGATGCGAGAAAAATGGCTGGCCCTGCAGGCTGAAAATGAGGTACTGCTTGTCGGTGAACCAAATGCCTTCGCCTTCGGAAAGAGGAATGAGGGCACGCGTTTTGGACAGCACACTGGTGAGGTCGGAAGAAAGCACAATAAAGTCCCCGTGCGAATCGCTTCCCATGCCTGCATAGAGGGATGAGCCCGATTTTATCGCAAAAACGCCGGGGAGCTGAGGGTCAGCGACAGCAGCGGCATATGAGCCTTCCGCAAGAGATTCGGCTTTGCGGATTGCTTCGATCATGCGCAGGACACCGTCGGGCACCCCTTCGATTATGCCAGCATTCGCGTAGGCTTTACGCAAGTGGGCGAGTTCGGAGCTCGCGAGCGATTGCGCGGCGGCATACTGCTCTTCGATGAGATGAACGATTATTTCCCCGTCGTTATCGGAGACAACCGCATGGCCACGAGCAGTAAGCCATGCCTTGAGCGTGTCGGTATTGGAGATGTTGCCGTTGTGCGCGCCGACAAGCTCGACTTTGCAGCGCACATGGTGCGGCTGGCTGTTGACATCGGTCACTGCGCCGTAGGTCGCCCATCTTACCTGCCCGATAAAGCGCTGGCCGCTGAACGAAGGGATATTCAGCAGCGGGCAGACTTTTGAAGGGGCGCCGACCTGTTTTCGCAGTGTGATGCGCTTGTCTTTTCCGATGAATGACGCGCCTGTAGAATCATAGCCGCGATACTCGAGGCGCTTGAGCAGAGCCTCGGCCTCTTTTCCCATCGAGGGGTTTTCGTCTTTGTAGACGAGTGAAACGATTCCACACATGAAGCTAGTATACCATGGAAAATTTAAAAATGGGGGTCAGACCCCTTTTTTAAATTTGGAGAAAGGATAAGATGAAAAGCCTGAAGGGATGGCAGTATGATACAACCAATGGAACTTCAATATGTGGTGAGAGGCTATGACTGTGGCTATGGCGGCCTGCTCAAGCCTTTTGCGCTCGCCAATTTCTTTCAGGAAGCAGCGGGCGCTCACGCTTTGGCGCTGGGTATCGGCATGGAGGATATGTGGGCGAAAGGGCTGACCTGGATGCTCGCGCGTATTGATATCCGGATTGAACGGCTGCCTCCGGAAGGGCAGACTGTCGTGGTGAGAACCTGGCCTGTGGGCACAAAAAGGCTTTTCGCCCAGAGGTGCATCGAGCTTGTCGACAGCTCAGGGGTGAAATGCGCAGGTGCGATGTATGAATATATTGTTGTTGATATAAAAACTCGCCGCGCCATGCGGCCAGAACGGACGCTGCCAATCGACCTGCACACCGATATTCCATGGCCCTTTCCTGATCTTGAACCTGGCATTGATGATGCAGCATTTGCCGAGCTTGAGCAGGCGCTCAAATCAGCAAACGCAGGGCAGCCCGGCACCGCCGATATTCCAAGCGCCGATTTCATTGCGGCACAAGGTTTTATGCCTGCCTTTTCCATCGAGGCGCGCGCACGCCATATCGACCACAACGGGCATGTCAACAATGCGCACTTTATCAATTGGCTGTGCGATGCTGTTCCGATGCCGCCCGGGGCGCACCTAAGCCGAATCAAAATCGATTTTGTACACGAGATTTTAAAGGGTGAGTATGTGCACGCCTGGGCCAAAGCCAACGATCTCGCGACCTTCGAGTCTTCGCTCTCGAGTGCTCCCGATGGTTCGCTGCACAACCCAGCGCCGCAGTCCGAAAATACTCATGCGCAAACTTGGCTGACAGCTCTGTCGGTGGGCAAAGAGCTGGTTGCGCGAGGCATGCTTTCGATCACGACAGCCGAGTAAGCGGGGGTTTTATCTTTCTTGCGCAGCGCAATTTTGCATGGATAGCAAAACAGGCCGCTGCGAATTTATTTTTTGCACGCTATTTTGCACTATTTCGCGCGCTGGGCTTTTTTACAGAGCTTTCTTCGCCGCTAATAGCGCGCTTTCGTAATCGGGTTCCTGCGCGATTTCCGGCACTTGCTGAGTATAGACAACCGTATTGTCTTTGTTGAGCACCACGACTGCACGGGACAAAAGCCCGGCGAGCGGGCCAGTGATCATTTCGACACCATAGGTCTTGCCAAATTCCCTGTCGCGCAACTCGGAGAGGGTCACGACCTTGTCGATACCTTCGGCTTCGCAGAAGCGCTTCTGGGCGAAGGGCAGGTCCCTGCTAATTGTCAGAATGACCACGTTCCCGAGCGAGGCTGCAGCCTTGTTGAATGCGCGGGCGCTTGCGGCGCACACACCGGTATCGAGGCTGGGGACAATGTTCAGAATTTTCACGAGGCCCGCGAAATCAGCGAGGCCGAAATCTTTGAGATCGCTTCCAGTCAGGCGGAAATCCGGCGCTTTTGTTCCTTTTGCGGGCAAAGTTCCACTGGTCTGAACGGGATTACCTTTGAATGTGATTGTTGCCATTTCTATTCTCCTGTGCCGGCTATTAAGCCAGCAATATCAAAACGTTATATGCTTCTAAAATATGGAATATGGCGCGCAACGGCAAGGGCGGCAGCGCTGCAAATGCAACGCCAGCTTATTCATGGAGCGGGACAAGCAGTATCGGCGCACTGCTCAGGGAAACGATTTTTGCGGCGACACTCCCTTTCCAGAACGCTTTCATTCCCGATCGCCCGTGCGTGCCAAGCACTATAAGCGGCTGATCCAGCTTTTTCGCGACACCAGTAATTTCGTGGGCAGGATCGCCGCGCAGTACGGATATCGAACATGCTATCCCTGCCTCCGCAAGGCTTTTCTGGTGGGCAGAAAGATGTTCGCGCAGTTTCTGCTCTTCAATATCGAGAATGGCGGATGAGGTAGCAGGCGACATAAGTCCCCAGCCCCCATCCTTACCTTTCAGCGAGCTGAATGTAGGGACTACCGAAAGAAGCACGAGGCGGGCATGGACAGCTCCGGAGATTTCTTTACCATAATCTATTGCTTTATCATGAATTGATGCATTATCGAGCGCGACGACCACATGCGCAATCCCTGGTGCGCCGCTTTTGGTTGCGCTACGCTCTGCCGCGTCCGATTTCAGCAATAAAACCGGCGCACTCCCCAGCCCTATCACCCGCGTTGCCAAAGACCCGATAAGGACTTGCGTAAAATTGCTTCTACCATGGGAACACATGACCACAAGGTCAGGCCCAAGCTCGGTCATGTGGTCTGCAATGCTGGTTGCGACATCGGCGCTTTCTTCGAGGTGGACATGGCTCAGGATGCGCCCTTTGAACGCGTACTTTCCCTGGAATCTGCGCACGATTTCCTCGAGATAGCGCTTTGCCTCTTCGGCATGTTCCAGGTGGCGCTCGCCATGAATCTGCCCGGGCGGATTTTTTTCGATTGCATGGAAAAGGGTAATATCGGCTTCGAATGCCTGTGCGAGATACATCGCCATGGGCAGTGCGGTTTCCGCAGCAGATGAACCATCGAGCGGCACCATGATATTCTTGTACACTGTTCAGCCTCCAGCAAATGTCACATAAAGAAGATAGACATTCAGAAGAAGAATCACTCCAGTGACGAAAATGGCGAGCGCTTTCGTGGTCTTTCTGTTCACCAGAACACCCATCAGCTTCTCATTGCTGGTAAACGAAATAAGAGGGATAATCGCGAACGGCAGACCAAAACTGAGCAACACCTGGCTTATAACCAGCGCCTTTGTCGGATCGACACCAAGCGCGATGATGACAATAGAAGGAACCATGGTGATGATGCGCCTCAGCCAGACCGGAATTTCGAAATTCATGAATCCTTGCATGATGATCTGCCCCGCCATTGTTCCCACCGATGCTGATGAAAGGCCGGAAAACAAGAGCGAAATCGCGAAGACCCAGCTCGCCGCCTTGCCAAGCAGCGGCTCCAGCGTACGATAGGCTTCTTCAAGCGAGCCTACTTCGGTGAGCCCCTGCGCGTGAAATGTTGAGGCCGACATTATCAGCATGGCACCATTGACGAGGCTCGCTACGCCCATCGCGACAACGACATCGACGATTTCGTAGCGGAAGAGCTTTTTCAGAAGCGCCGGCTCGCGGACGACGACTCTGTTCTGCATGAGCGAAGAATGCAAATAAATCGCATGCGGCATGACGGTGGCGCCGAGGATGCCCGCCGCGAGGAGAATGCTCGATGGCCCTTTGAATTCCGGCACGAATGCATGGCGCGCGACCTGTCCCCAATCGGGCTTGCCGAGGAAAATCTCGATAATATAACTAATTGCGATGACCGAAACAAATCCGGTGATGACGGCTTCAAGCGATCTGAAGCCATAGCGCTCAAGCGCGAGAATAATGAATGTCGTGATGCCGGTCAGAATGGCTGCGGACCACAGAGGAATGCCAAAGAGCAGATTGAAGCCGACCGCCGCTCCGAGAAATTCAGCAAGATCGGTCGCCATCGCGACCAGCTCCATGAGCAACCAGAGCGCAACAACAAACCAGCGCGGATAGCGCATTCTGCATTGCTCCGCGAGATTTTTGCCTGTTGCAATACCCAGTTTTGCCGAAAGCGCCTGGATGAGCATGGCCATGAGGTTGCTGGCCACAATGACCCACAAAAGAAGATAGCCGAATTGCGCGCCGCCCGAAATGTTCGTCGCAAAATTGCCTGGGTCGACATAGGCCACGCTCGCGATAAACGCCGGGCCCATAAAAGGCAGAATCCGCGCAAAGAAGCCTTTTTTGCTTTTGCCTTCGAGAACATCGGTAGCCGACTTGATGAGCTTTGCGTCGGATTTGGAGTGGTCGTAAGGGTGAGGCGCGGCTGGATTGGCTTCATCATGCGCGCCGGGATGCGCGCCAGCTTGAGTTTTCCGGTCTGTCAGAGCCATTACTGGAGATTCCTAATTCTGACCTCGATTTCAGGATTCGCCGCAAGGAGCTTCTGAAGCGCGGCCGTGTCAGTGGAGCCGAAATGATAAGGGTAGAGAATTTTCGGTTTGATCACCCGCGCAGAAGCGGCCGCCTGCTCCGGGGTCATGGTATAGGGCTGATTCATGGGCAGAAAAGCAATATCGAGCGGGCCGAGATTTGTCATTTCGGGGATGGGCTCGGTATCGCCCGCGATATAGATTCGAAGTGAACCAGCGGTAATTACATAGCCATTATCTTTTCTGTCTTTGGGATGATAGCCCGTCCGGTTCGGGGTTACATTATACGCGGGTACCGCCATTACGCGCGCACCTGCCGCTTCGACAGTATGGTTGTGTCCGAGTGCTTCTCCTTTGCCCAGTTTTTGGCGCGAAGCTTCCGGCAAAATGATGCGAGTGCCATTTTTGCTGAGCACTGCAATCGCCCCTGCATCGAGATGGTCGCCGTGCTCATGGGTGACAAGAATGAGGTCAGCTTTGGGATATTTTGAGAAATTCGCGTATTGACTCACCGGATCCACATAGATGTACGAACCTTTATAAAGGAGAACAAGCGACCCATGCCCCAGAAAAGCAATCTCCAGGTCCCCTTGCCCGGCATCGAAGCGATCGGAATCTTTGCCTTCCGGCCAGCTCTGCGCAAAGCCAGGAGCTGTTGAAAGCGCACATACAACGGCTAATGAAAGCGCCAGTTTTGCCATTGTGCACCTCCCTCTCTTTAGAGTAATGCCGGCACATGGTACAAGTCAACAAAACCCGGCAGGCGCATGGAGCTGGGTTTTCATTGACTTTTATTGTGCCTACCGATACTTTTATGCCTTATGGACACAATTGTGACTGGGCTTTTCAACGACGGATACGTACCCATTATGGATGGCGTCACTGTCACTGTTCGCAATTATGCGCTTTGGCTGCGAAAAAAACTGGGCCCCACCTATGTGATTACTCCTTTCGTGCCTAACTATAAAGATACTGACCCATTTCCTGTCATTCGATTTCTTTCCATCCCAACCATTGTCCGCCCGCCATATCGCATTGGCCTGCCTGATCTGGATATTCGTCTTCAATTTATCTTGAAAAACCGCGATTTTGATATCGTGCATGCGCATTCGCCATTTGCTGCGGGGAACCTTGCGCTCCGCGTCGCTCGTGAAAAACATATTCCGGTAATCGCTACCTTTCATTCAAAATACAGGGATGACCTCATGCGCGCGATTGCTTTCAAGCCCATCGTCGATGAACAAATGAAGCGCATTGTAGACTTTTTTTATAGTGTGGATCATGTATGGGTGCCCCAGGAATCGGTCGCGCTCACGCTTCGCGAATACGGCTACAAAGGTCCCTATGATGTCGTCGAAAACGGCATCGACTTCGAGCCGCCGGGGGATATCACGCAATGCTGGGCTCAAGGCGCAGAATATCTCAAGCTGCCAGAAGAATATTCTGTCGGGCTGTACGTCGGCCAGCATATCCTGGAAAAAAATCTTGAATTTTTGGTGCGTTCGTTGCCGGCTGTCATGGATGCGCTGCCCAACTTCCGAATGGTGTTTGTTGGTAAAGGGTATGCAAAAGAAACGCTTGTCGACCTAGCGCGGCAGCTCGGGATTTCCGATCGGGTCATCTTTCATGATGTGATTTATGATCGAGAATTGCTCAAGGATATTTATGCGAGGGCAGATATATTTCTATTTCCTTCATTGTATGACACTTCAGGTCTGGTTGTGCGCGAAGCCGCGGCGATGAAAACTCCTTCAGTCCTTATCCGCGGATCCGATGCTGCAGAATTTATCAGAGATCAAGAAAATGGCTTCCTCTGTTCCGAAGATAAAGTTGACTTTGCACAGACCGTAGTGCGCGCGCTTTCCGATAAAGATTCATTGAAAAAAGTTGCCGACCAGGCTCAAAGAACCCTTTGCCGGACATGGGAAGACATCGCCGAAGAAGTGGCGCAGCGGTACCGCTCGATTCTGGAACGATGGGCGCGATAGAAAAAATAGCGCGATAGAAGGCGCTTGTCGCGAAGGCGCCAGGCTCTTGCGCATCACATCTCGAACGGAAACAAATACGGCTGATTGTCCTCGAGCCGCTTGCGGACTGTCCTTAGAATTACCTGCAAATCCCTCGACTCTGCAACGAAATCAAGGCTGTCTCCCGGAATCGTGAGAATCGGCGCCAGGGTAAATGAAGAAATCCATTCTTCATAGAGTCTGTTTAGTCCTTCGAGGTAGGAATCGGGAATCGCTGCCTCGAAGTCGCGGCCGCGCCTCGCAATCCGCGCTTGCAAGGTGGGCACCGAAGCCCTGATGTAAATCACAAGGCTCGGGTGAGGCAGAATCTCCGCGAGCGTTTCGTACAGATTCTGGTAGACCCGCCATTCCCGTTCTCCCATAATTCCTTGCTGGTAAAGATTTTTTGCAAAAACTTGCGCATCTTCATACAGAGAGCGATCCTGCACCACTGAATGCGGATCGGCAGAGAGTCGCCGGTGCATGTCAGCCCGGTTCGCAAGGAAGAAAAGCTGACTCTGGAATGCCCATCGCGGCATGTCGGCATAGAAATCCTTGAGGAAAGGGTTTTCAGAAACAGGCTCGAAATAGGCAATAAAGCCGAGATGCTCGGCGAGCAGGTTGACGAGGGTGGATTTTCCAGCGCCGATATTCCCGGCAACGACAACATATTTGCGGCTCATTACAACGCAAAGACTAACCATGTGCGGCGCAGCACGCAAGTCGGGCGATAGGCAAGCCGGGCTGACCGGCCTGGCGCGGCAAGCACTACCATCACGCGGCATTCGGTTCCGGGCAGTACTGCAGCGTCGTGCCAATCCTCGCCAGAGCGGGACAAATAGCCTCAATAAGAGGTTTTCGCTCGGCAGCTTGCGAGGGATCTAGCGAGAGCACTTCCATCGCAAAATCGGTCATGAGCGGTGGCAGGGCGCCAACCTTGCTGATAATAGTGTCTTGGTCCAATATTCGCGCATCGAGCCCTTGCGGAGCTGGCATGTAACGGCAGAGGCGGTACGAAAAGCGATTATTTTTGTCTTTGATTGCGGAATATCCGAAAAGCCTGCACACAAGAGGACGAGCCGGATAGATGCGGCAGTTTTCGCCAGGCCGGTTGGGATCGTGAAAAGGGCATGGTGAAGGATTTTCAGCTGAAGACGCGATTTGCAAAGAAGGCGCTTCGGCGGCAGAAAAGACTTTGTCATTGCTGAGAAGATAATAGGCAATGTAATCTGCCTCGATCGGAAGCACATCGGGCATAAATCCATGACAGCACTTTCCGCAACCGGAAGGGCAGGCTAGCTCGATGTCATGCTGCGAAGCGCTGTCGATGAATGTGCGCTGAGCATCCGAAATCTTACGATAGATTAAATCTAACGTAAGAATTTGCTGGCCTACTGTTGTATCCCAAAACGCCTGGTTGTGTCGCATGAGCAGCATGGTGTACTCCGACCGATGCACATCAAAAAGCAAAAATTTGCCGGCCGGGATGATACCAGTCTTCGCTATCTTTGTTCAATAATGAGAACTTTGTATGCCGAGGGCTGCTGCGGTATCCGTTGCCTTTCCGCGCAAACATAAGTATTCTCTGATATGGTGTAAATTTCAATTTTTTCTCTATGCCAAGGAGTATTTCATGAAACGATTCGCAGTATTCGCGCTTGCATTCATTGCCGCGATTGCGCTTCTCGGTGCGCAGGAACCACAGACACCTGCTTCATTCTATGCGGAGGCCACTCAGGACACTCAAGAAGTCATCAATGCTTCACGGCTCTTGCAGTCCAAAGGGCAATGGTCAAAAGCATGGAACCTTCTTGCCGCCTTCGATGCCGACAACAAGAATGGGTATGTCCTTGCCGAAAAGATTCGCCTCGCGCTGGAAGGAAATGTGGCAAATGGCATGCTGATCAGTTTTGGATTCGTCGATCTTGCCGAAGGCCAGAATCTCGATGAGCTGAGGGCTAATCCTCCCGAAAAACAGAATATGGCGGACTTCAATCCGCTCGATCTCGCGGGTGCATTGGAAAAATCTGGAGAAGCGGTGCCTCCTGTCCTCTCCTATGAAATGGGCAATTATCTCTATCAAGTGTACAAGGATTTCGGCGACAACTGGATTCAGGACAGCCAGACCATTCAGCAGGCTGCAGTCGAGAATTATGACAGGGCTCTGGCCTATGAAACCTATACCGACAGAAGCCTTTCGAACCAGGCTGAGCTTTTGATCAATCTTCAGCAATACGATGGAGCCGAAAAAGTGCTCAGAAAGGCGATTGCCGCATATCCGGAAGAGCTGAATTTCCAGGTAAATCTTGCGAGCACGCTGAACGATCTCGGGCGCTTCGATGAAGTCTATCCGATTGTGGATGCAATAATTGCGAAGCCGGATACGGGCGATGCAACTTACAACGCCTATGTTGAAGGCATCAAGGCCGGCCTCAACTCTGGCGATGAAGCAAAGACCGATGCATATGTGGAAGCAATGATTGCACGCTTCCCTGATGAATATGTGCCGATGCTCATTCAGCATCTGATTGCTGTCAGGATGGGTAATGAGGATAAGGCGAATGCCGCAGCCGATGCAGTGACTGCAAAGTTTGCGGTGGATCCGAATGTCGTGCGCTCCCTGCTTTCGACATGGCTCAATGCGCAAGATCCCGCTGCAGGATTTGCCTACCTCAATCGCGCATATGAAAAATATGCAAGCGAGGACAAAGCTGCAGGCACCCTGATATTCTACCGAGCGCTCATGTATGCCCAGACCGCAGCAACGGCCGATGATCTCAAGCTCGCGCTGGCTGACCTCCAAGAAGCAAATACCCGTTTCAGTACGGTTTACGAGCCTGATAATCCTATTTTCCAGACAATCAACCAGCTCAATGATGAGTGGAAACAGGCACTCGAGCAGCCGGCTCCTGAAGCTGGCACAGCGCCCGACGCCGGCACAACGCCCGAAGCTGCCCCCGCGGATCAGTCTCAGCAGCCCGCGCAGACTCCAGAAGTAGCGCCAGGCGCACAAGATGAACCAGCTGGCGCATCAAGTTCCGATGCGACCTCAGGAGCAACAGAGTAAGCAGATCGCGAGAAGATGAGGCAGACCGTGCATTCAGCGTTTTGTATCCATAATGCCACCGTCATTGCGGGCTATGCGCGCATGGACCGCAGTGCAGTGCTTGTAGAAGACAATGCGATCGCTGACATATTCTCCGAACGCCGCTTTGCGCAGAAAACATTTCCACCCGAAGTCGAGCTGATCGATGCGCAAGGCGCTTACCTCACCCCCGGCTTCATCGATACGCATATTCACGGGATAGGTGGATATGGCACCGAAGATTTGTCTGCCGATTCCATTCTCGAAATGAGCAGGATTCTTCCAGCATGGGGAGTGACCTCGTTTACGCCGACCATCTATCCCATGCCTGAAGAAGACATGATCATAGCCATCCGGGCGGTTGTTTCCGCGATGGGGCGTGAGCCGGGAGCCGAGATTGTCGGTGTGCATCTTGAAGGGCCCTTTATCTCGCCTGCCCAGTTAGGTGTACAGCGAGTCGAGTTTGTGCGCCCGGTCGACCTTGGCCTTATGCAAAGGCTGTGGGATGCCTCTGAAGGCAATATCGTCAGCATGACGGTTGCGCCCGAACTGAAGGGTATGCGAGAGCTTGCACTTTTTTGCATCAGGCTCGGCATTGTGCTGCAGGCAGGGCACACCGACGCAAGCTACGAAAATATGATCGAAGGCATGCAGGCTGGCATCCGGCATTCAACACACATGTTCAATGCGATGAGCCGCCTCCACCACCGAAACCCGAATGCAGTCGGCGCAGTGCTGATTCAGCCTGACTTAAGCTGCGAGATAATCGCCGATGGCCTGCATGTGCATCCCGACCTCATTCGCCTTCTTTTCAGAGATAAGCCCGAAGGCAATATTGTGCTCGTCACCGATTCGCTCAAGCCTACCAAACAGGCTTCTGACACGCCGATGTTTGCCAATGATGAAGAAGTCTACCTCGCAAACAACCTTTTTTATCGGGCCAGCGACGGTGTGATCGCGGGCTCCTCGCTGACGATGGTCGAAGGCGTCCGGAATCTTATCTCCTTTGGCGTACCGCTCGAGAGCGCGGTAAAAATGGCCAGCGCCAACCCTGCGAGGATTTTCGGCCTGCACGCGCGCGGCATGATCAGCCCCGGCTACCGGGCGGACATTGTGCTTGCGGACAGCGAATTCGATGTTCAAATGACGATTATTGGTGGCGAAATTAAATATAGCTGCGCAGCGGGCGGTGCTGCTGCTGGCGCATGAAAGTGTATCAATGAGGTATCCGGCATGAGGGTCATTATCCAGAACAGTTATGAATTAGTGGCGCGATGGGCGGCGTATCACGTCATGCAGCGCATAAACGAGCACCCGGCGAATGCGCCCTTTGTGCTGGGCTTGCCTACCGGCTCGACTCCTCTCGGAATGTATCATGAATTGATTCGCCTCTGCAGCGAAGGCAAAGTGAGCTTTCAGAATGTCATCACATTCAATATGGATGAATATGTCGGTTTGCCTGCGGCTGATCCGCGCAGCTATCACCATTTCATGTGGGAAAACTTCTTTTCGCACATCGATATAAGAAAAGAAAATGTGCATATTCTCGATGGCATGGCTCCGGATCTTGATGAAGAATGTAAGCGCTATGAAGAAGCCATCCAGCACGCGGGGGGGATCGACCTCTTTGTCGGCGGGGTGGGAGCAGATGGTCATATCGCGTTCAATGAGCCTGGCTCCTCGCTGTCTTCTCGCACGCGCATCAAGACGCTGACCCGCGATACAAAGCTGGCCAACGCCCGATTTTTTGACGGTAATCCGGAACACGTGCCAAGTTATGCGCTGACCGTCGGTGTCGGTACCATTATGGACGCGCGCGAAGTGATGATTCTGGTTTCGGGCATCGAAAAAGCGCGAGCTCTGCACAATGCAGTCGAAATGGGCGTGAACCACATGTGGACCTTAAGCTGTCTGCAGCTGCATCCAAAGGCGATTCTTGTGTGCGATGATGATGCGACAAGCGAGATGCGCGTGGGTACCGTTCGCTATTTCAAGGAAATCGAGGGGCCGCACCTCGTCAATTGGGCTTAAGAGGGGAAGAAGCGCCTGTATGATTACTTCGCGGGCTGCCCATTCCAGAAAGCGCCGGGAGTTGCTTTCTTGTCTTTTGTGAATTCCACTTTTTCCATTGACAGCAAGGCTCTCTGAAGCTCGGCTCCGTTGCCCGGCGAAAGCGCGATAGAGCCATCTTTACGTACGATTCGCCACCACGGAAGATTTTGTTTTTCTGACATCGAGGCGAGGATTCGAACTACATCGCGAGCACCGCCAGCTCCGCGCGGATGGCCGGCGACGAGCGCAATCTGTCCATACGAGGCGACCTTGCCGTATGGAACGGCACGAATTGCATCGAGAATGCGCAACGTGAGCGCGGTCGCCATGGAATGAGTATAGCACAGTCCAAAGGCTCCGTGCGCCCCCTGACACAAAAAAGATTAACGCTTGCTGTTAAATCTGTAATTAGCCTGTCCCATGCGCCCCCTGACCCAAACCAGCATTTTTCGGTATAGTGTGCGCATGCCAACAACAGATGACAAGAAAATTATTTACTCGATGTACCGCCTTTCAAGGCGATACGGAACCAAACAGGTACTCAAGGATATAAGCCTCTCGTATTTCTATGGCGCCAAGATCGGCGTCATAGGCTTGAACGGCTCTGGCAAATCGACGCTCTTGCGCATCATGGCAGGCCTTGACACCGAATATTCGGGCGAAGTGGCTTGCGCTCCTGGCTATACCATCGGCTATCTGCCGCAGGAGCCCCATCTCGAGCCGGGCAAGACTGTGCGCGACATCGTCGCCGAAGGTGTACAGGAAATTATGGATCTCCATGCCGAATTCGAACGTGTCAACGAAGCCTTCAGCGACCCCGATGCCGACTTTGACGCGCTTGCCGTCAAGCAAGCCGAAATTCAGGAAAAAATCGATGCGCTCGATGCATGGGATATCGACGCCAAACTCGAATTTTCCATGGATGTGCTTCGCTGTCCGCCGCCCGATCAGGTTGTCGACACACTTTCCGGCGGTGAGCGGCGCCGCGTAGCGCTCTGCAGGCTCCTCCTTAAAAAGCCCGATATTCTTCTTCTCGATGAGCCGACCAACCACCTCGATGCGGAAACAGTCGCCTGGCTCGAGCAATTTTTGCGTTCATACCCGGGCACCGTGATAGCGGTGACCCACGACCGCTATTTCCTCGAAAATGTCGCAGGCTGGATCCTCGAACTCGATCGCGGCGAAGGAATTCCCTGGAAAGGCAATTATTCCTCATGGCTCGAACAGAAACGGCAACGCCTCGAAGAGGAAGAAAAAGGCTCAAGCATGCGCGCCCGCACCCTAGACCGCGAGCTGGAATGGATCGCGATGAGCCCGAAAGGCCGCCACGCAAAGAGCAAGGCGCGCATCGAACGGTACGAACGCCTTCTCAATCAGGACACAAAAGAAAAAATCCGCGATGTGCGGCTTGTCATTCCGCCAGGGCCGCGCCTTGGCGACATCGTCATCGAAGCGAAGGGCCTTGCCAAAGCCTTCGGCGATACTGTTCTTTTTGAAGGGCTCGATTTTACCGTGCCGCCCGGCGCGATTGTCGGCATAATCGGCCCGAACGGCGCCGGCAAGACCACGCTCCTCAATATGATTGTCGGGAAAGAGAAACCCGACGCCGGCACCTTGCGCCTCGGCGAGACTGTAAGGCTCGCCTATGCCGACCAGATGCGCGCCCGCTTGGACCCCGAAAAAACCGTCTGGGAAACCCTTTCGGAGGGCCTGGACATTATCAAGCTCGGTGGTCGTATCGAAGTTCCAAGCCGCGCGTACTGCGCATGGTTCAACTTTTCCGGCGCAGACCAGCAGAAAAAGGTCGGCATTCTCTCCGGCGGCGAGCGGAATCGGCTCAATCTCGCGCTCATGATCAAAGAAGGGGCGAATGTCATTCTCCTCGACGAGCCGACAAACGACCTCGATGTGAATACCCTGCGTGCGCTGGAAGAAGCGCTGGACGATTTTGCGGGAGCAGCGATGGTGGTCAGCCACGACCGATGGTTCCTCGACCGCGTGTGCACGCACATCCTCGCGTTCGAAGGGGATTCTCAGGCAATTTGGTTCGATGGAAACTGGTCGGAGTTTGCGGAGTGGCGGAGGGCTCAATTGGGCATCGAAGCGGACAGGCCGCACCGCCTTGTGTACCGCAAACTCGAGCGCTGAGGACCCCTATGCGCAGAGACATAAAAGGCATCCTGGCGATGGTGGGGACCGCAGTTTTCTGGAGCCTTGGCGGTTTGTTCATCAAATTGATCGATTGGCACCCTGTGACGATTGCGGGCGCGCGGAGTCTGATTGCAGCGCTCTTTATCCTCGCGGTTGTGCGCAAGCCAAAACTGAACTTCAGCCGCAATCAGGTGCTTGCGGCGGTAGCATACTCCTTTACCATGCTGCTCTTCGTCTATGCGAACAAACATACGACGAGCGCGAATGCGATTCTCCTGCAGTACGGTGCGCCAGTGTATGTCATGCTCCTATCGGGAATTATACTAGGAGAGCGACCTTTGCCCGAGCAGATTGGAGCGTTGGTTGCAATTGTTGTTGGCATGGGACTTTTCTTTGCAGATTCGCTGAGCCTAGGGCATCTGGTGGGCGATATTGCGGCGGTGCTGGCAGGAATCACTTTTGCAATCCACATTCTTTTCATGCGGCGGCAAAAGGAAGGCTCGCCGCTGGAGTCGCTTCTTTTGGGGCATGGAATGACGGCGTTGATAGCCTTGGCAATTTCGGTGTTCCTTCCAGCGCCGGTGATGTCCGGGAAAGCGATTGCGGCCATTTTCGGGCTTGGCATTGTACAGATAGGCTTTGCGGCGCTTCTGTTCAGCTATGCCATTAAAAGAATCAGCGCCATTCAGAGCTCGCTCATCGCAATTATCGAGCCAGCGCTCAATCCGGTCTGGGTGTTTCTTGTTATTGGCGAAAAGCCCACTGCCAGGGCAATTCTGGGCGGAACCATTATAATAGCAGCTGTCGTGATGTCGTCGGTTGTCAGCATTTCGAAAGCGTCGCGCAACGGGCGCGCGGCAAACGCGGAGGGAAGCACATGAAACAGAGTTTTCTTTCTGTCACCATTCTGCTGATTCTGATTACGGATCCGCTCGGCAATATTCCGCTGTTCATTTCGTCGCTCAAGCATGTGCCGGGTGCGCGCAGGCCCTTCGTGATTCTCAGGGAGTGCGCAATCGCGTTTCTGGTGCTGGTTGGGTTTTTATTCTTCGGGCATGTGTTTCTGGGTGCGCTGGGTCTGTCGGATCAGATTTTGCGCATTTCAGGAGGGGTGATCCTGTTCTTGATAGCGCTGAACATGATTTTCCCGGGAACGGGCGGCAGGCTAGTCGAGGACGAAGTAGAGGGAGAACCATTCATTGTGCCTGTGGCGATTCCGCTCATAGCCGGCCCATCGGCGATCACCTATGTGATGCTGCTCATGAAATCCGATCCTTCGCGGAGCCTGGAATGGGTTGGGGCGATTTTCGCGGCGATTTTGGTGACGATGGTCGCATTCTTCTTGTCGGGGAAGCTGAAGGAGTGGCTCGGGCCACGGGCTCTATCGGCGATCGAGCGGCTCATGGGGCTTGTGTTGACTGCGATTGCCATGGAGATGCTGCTGGGCGGGCTCGCGCAATATCTTGGAAATCTGCCGCGATATGCTTAAAATTTGAAGTAGACCGTTGTGCCTTTGCCCAGCTCGCTCTCGATTTCGATTCTGCCGCCGTGCCGCTCAATGATCTTTTTTGTGACAGCGAGCCCGACGCTGAAACCTGGCTTGTAGCGATCGTCTTTGCGCTCGGAAAATGGCGTGAATATCTTTTTGATTTCGTCGGGCATCATGCCGATGCCGTTATCCTTTACAAAAATGCCCGATTGGCCGATTTTGCCTATCTCGATCGCGGTAATAGTATTGTCGGAGCAATATTTGAACGCATTGTCAATGACATTGCGAAGGGCAATATTCATGAGTTTGCGGTCGCATTGCATCTTAAGTCCTGGCATAATGGTGATCTGATAGCGCCTGCCGGGGTTGCGGCGGATAATGTCTGAAGTAATTTCCTGCGCTGCAAGGCTGAAATCGAATTCCGAGAGGGACAGCGGAACCGTGTCGAGCGACAGGAATGTGATAAGGTCGCTGGTCAGGCTCGCCATGCTCGCAGATGCTCTTCGGATGCGCATCAGATAGTCCATGGCCTCAGCTGAACTTCGTTCCGATATTTCCTGGTAAAGCAGCTCGCTGAAGGATTCTATGCTTCGGACCGGCGCAGCAAGGTTATGCGAAATCGTAGCAGTGATCGCTCGCAATTCTTCATCTGCATCGATAATTCGCTGCGTTTGTTCTTGCACTTTTTGAGAGAGCTCCTGATTCAGCTGCTGCACTACATCGAGCGCGGACTCGAGTTCGGTGATATCCCGCATGACGTACCCCAAGAGCGGCTCCTGCCCACGCAATTCGATCTTGATCGGGAAAATCAGAAGGCGAGCATGATTCCCATTTTTATCGACAATATCGATTTTCCGGGCTTGCTCCGGTTTGGGACCTTCCGGGGTCGCATGCTGCGGATCCGGCAAATCCTTCGGCCATTCTGTGCCGAAGCGCGCTTGATAGGCCTGATTCGAGAATTGAACTGCAAGATTCTTGCCGGTTATGACAACCAGCGAATCGATGCGTTCGAGAATGGCATTGAGGAGCGCTTCATTACGCTCGGTTCGCTGTAAAAGATCAAGGCGTGCACGATAGGTCGAAATTGCCCTCGACGAGAGCAGCACATACGCACCCGCGACGAGAGCCACGGAGGCAATTATCCCGAACAGGATGAGAATGACGAGCGTCAGAAACCATCCCGAGAATGCCTCGCTGATGTCAATTTTCGAGAGGACAGTCCAGTCGAGTTCCGGGACGCGGCTTGCTACTGCCAGAACTCGCTTGCCGCGGTAGTCCTTTCCCGAAAGAAAGCCGGTTTCGCCGCGGCCAGCTCGAGCCTCGACGGTATCTGGATCGCTTGCGGAAATCTGCAGCGAAAACGCGGAAATCCTGACAAGCTTCAGGGAGTTGAGCACTTGAATCATGCCGTCTGTTCTTTTCAGCAGAAGTGTCTCGCCAGTATGCTCGTTACCTGGCCACTGGGCCAGCATTGGGTAGAGAAAGTCATCCGAGAAAACAGTATGGACGACATACGCAATCGGCTTTTGAGTCTTTGTATCGACGAGCGGTATTACGATATGAAGACCGGGTTTTGCATACGGCGAGACAAGATGAAGGGATGTCATAAAAGGCTGGCTGTCATTTCGAGCTGCGAGCTCTTTCTGGATCATATCGCAGTCGGGCTGAGCAAAGCCTGTAAGCGAGACGAGGATTTTCCGATCGGGGGTCATTACGGCGCTGTCTGCATAATTGAATGAACGAAGAATCGGCGTCAGATAATTCTCTATTCGTTTTAATTTTGGGCTGCCTGGATCGACAATTGCATCAGCAACAGCATCGAAAATGACGGATGAAGCTGATATCTCAGCTGCTTCAACCATATGGTTATTGTACCATGATGCAATTTGCTCAGCTTTGAAGCGGCTTGCAAGTTCGGTGTATAATTTTTTGTCGCGAAGAATACTCTGCCAACTGAAGTAGCCAACAGCCCCTAACACGATGACAAGCACAAAGAAAATGCCCGCGAACATTGCACGCTCATGAGGACGCAGTTTTCTTATATGAGAAAATGGGCTGCCGCCAGAAATATTTTCATCGCTCATTCAGAAATGCACTCCTTGCGTCCTTGTGCACAACCAATAGCAGCAGAATGGGAAGACTATAGTATCACGAAGGGCAGAATTTCTCCAAGAGAAATATGTCGCGTACAGTGATATAAAATGCAAGAAAATAAAAAAGGGAAAGAAGCCGGCCCACGTGCTTGCCAACGCTTCTTTTCCCCTAAACTATTCAAATGGCCCAGGCTGCCCAAGCCAATCAAGGCGCCTAAAGCGCGTCATGCGTTCGCGCCCTCAAGCCACGGCGCTAAAAGTTAGAAAACTGCGCCAGAATCATGTCCGCAAACGCCTGCGCGGTAAATCCGAGATGCTCCGCGACCTTGTCGCCTGGCCCTGATTCTCCGAATCGCTCGATCGACAGAATGCGCTCGGGCGGTGCTAAGTGCTCCCAACCTTGTGCCACACCCGCTTCCGCGACAAACACGAGCGAGCCTGGCGCGAGCACTGCCTCGCGCACAGGTGCGGGCGCGGCATAGAAAGCTTGTCTGTCTGGAACCGATACTACGCGAATTGCGAGCTCGGGGCGCTGCTTTCGCACAATGTCCGCGGCGGCGGTTGCCAGCGAAACCTCTGACCCCGAAGCAACGAGCGTTACTTCAGGTGGGCGAGCAGGGTTCTGCACGACATAGGCGCCGAGCGCCATGGTATACGGCCAGTCGGGATCCGCTTTTTCGAGCACAGGAAGATTTTGCCGTGTCAGTACGAGCGCGGTTGGGCCGTCGGTTCTTTCCATTGCGATGCGCCATGCAACCGCAGTCTCTTCCGCGTCAGCCGGGCGAATCACTTTCAGATTCGGGATTGCGCGCAGAGAAGCGAGAGTTTCGACCGGCTGGTGGGTCGGCCCGTCTTCGCCGATATAAATTGAATCATGGGTGAGAATGTAAATGACTGGCTGGCGCATAAGCGCGGAGAGGCGCAGACTGGGCCGCAGATAGTCAGCAAACACAAGAAAGGTCGCCACGAAGGGCCGCAGGCCGCCATGCACCGCAATGCCGTTTGCGATCGCGGCCATCGCGTGTTCGCGCACGCCGAAGTGGATGTAGCGGCCCGCGGGATTCTCTTTTCCAAACACGAGTGGCGTGCCGTCGGAGTTCGCGGGCAGCTGAGTGACATTGGGGCTTGTAAGGTCTGCCGAGCCACCGACGAGGTTCGGCCACGCGGCAGCGACCGCGGCAAGGCATTTGCCCGACGCGTTACGGGTGGCAATTTTCTCGCCCAGCTTGAAGGCGGGCAGGTCGAGTTCATGAACAGGCTTGCCTTCAAGCCAGCGCTCGAGCTCCGCGGCCAGGTCCGGATTGGCGCTGCGCCATGCTTCAAAACGCGCTTGCCAGTTTTGATATTCGCCTTCGAGCGCCATGCGATGGGCCTTGAAATAGGCATATGCTTCAGGAGCAACCCAGAATGGCTTGTCGAGTGGAATGCCGAGCGCTTCCTTGGCCTTGCGCGCTTCCTCCTCTCCGAGGGGGGAGCCGTGCACGCCGCTTGTTCCCTGCTTGGAGGGGGCGCCCTTGCCGATCACGCTGTCGAGAATGATGAGGGTGGGGCGGCTTGTATCCGCTTTTGCGCGTGCAGTGAGCGAGGCGAGCTCCTCGAAGTTGTACATCGAGCCTTTCAGCACCTGCCATTCATACGCCTCAAAGCGCTTGCCCACATCTTCGGTGAATGCGATATCTGTCGAACCATCGATGCTGATATGGTTCGAATCATAATAGACAATGAGTTTGCCAAGCCCCAGGTGCCCCGCGAGCGAACAGGCTTCGCTTGCAACGCCTTCCATGAGGCAGCCATCGCCAGCAACAACATAGGTATAGTGATCGATAATTTCCTGTCCAGGCTTGTTGAAATGCGCAGCCATCATGCGCTCGGCAATTGCCATGCCGACTGCGGTGGAAATCCCCTGTCCAAGTGGGCCGGTCGTTGTTTCCACTCCGGGGGTGACGCCATACTCGGGGTGCCCTGGGCATTTTGAACCCACTTGCCGGAAGGCCTTGATGTCGTCGAGCGACAGATCGTAACCCGCCATGTGCAACAGCGAGTACAGGAACATCGAACCGTGCCCCGCCGAGAGCACGAAGCGGTCGCGGTTCAGCCACTTCGGGTCGCCGGGGTTGTAGCGCAATTCGACGCCATACAGGTAGGCGCCGAGCTCCGCGGCACCCATCGGCATGCCGGGGTGGCCGGAATTCGCTTTCTGGATGGCGTCGATGGTCAGACTTCTCACGGAGAGGGCTATCGATTGCAATGCTGGAATATTCATACAGGCGCTCCTTGAATATAGTTTCAATATATATGCAGACTGCTCTAATAATATGCGAAATGCGCGCCTGTGGCAATGTTGGCGGCGCAATTTGTCAAGACTCAATTAAAATGTCCCCATTCTTAGCTCGATTAAAATGTCCCCTTTTCACTCAGGCTGAGCGAGTGGCCAGTTCCTCCTTGCGTGATATTTTCCCGAGCTCGATATA
>Ga0228535_1001610_pt1 | contig 31632 bp, 22 predicted proteins | sample SJ1metagenome_FD_168457 | JGI IMG/M metagenome (GOLD analysis project Ga0228535, IMG submission 168457) | Enriched culture of PCE-dechlorinating microbial communities from Ithaca, New York, USA - SJ1 | ecosystem: Engineered > Modeled > Simulated communities (microbial... > Unclassified | place...
TCGAGGGCATCCCGGGCGTTGTCACAAAGGTCGCATTCATCCAGGTTGTGCCGACGCAACAGACGTTTTAACGACTTCAGGGAGATTGGCTCGTCGTCCACGATCAAGATCTTCATAGACTCCTTCCGTTTGTAAGAGCGTACCGGCCGGGGCCGTTTCAAGGGGCAGCATCAACCATACGTCGGCTAGCGCTGCGGCCTCCGAAGGGATGGCCGCCATCTGCTGCCGGTCTCCGTAAAAGGCCCGCATCAACAGGGGCGCCCGTTCGGCAATCTTTGCCAGGATGTCCAGGCCCTGCAGACCGGCTGTAAAGAGGTCCACCGCAACCCATCTCAATTCGGGATAGCGATAAAGCGCATCCCACACCTCGCGTTCCGTGCCCGCGGCCACGACGGACAGGGCTCCGGGAAAATTCCGATGCAGCAATTGCAGGGCATGGTCGACCCGATCTTCTCCCCCGATCCACAGAAGGGAGGGACAGATGTCCACGGTTTTGCCGTTGGCGAGCGGCAGATAAACGGTAAAACGGGTCCCGACGCCCGGCCGGGAAACGAAGGAGATCGCCCCGTCATGTTCGTCGACCAACCGTCTCGAGACAGAAAGCCCCAGACCCGTTCCCCCCTGTTCCTGGCGGGTCGTGAAAAAGGCCTCGAAAATCCGGTCCCCCACCGCAGGGGAGATTCCCGAGCCGGTGTCCTCAATATGGATGGCCACGCATTTGCGATGTTCCAAGAATTCCGTCCGGATGGTGAAAAACGCACGTTTCCCAACCGGAACGGATTGGCTCGCGTTGACGACGAGGTTTGTGACGATCTGCTCCAGTTTGGTGAAATGACCCTGGATGAGGGGAAGCTGAGGCGCCAGATGGACCGTGTATTCGACAAAGGATTTTCGAATCTGGGCTCCGACGATGTTCAGGGTCTTCTTGACCACATCGTTAACCTGGATCTGCCTGTCCCGGTCCTCCTCGTCGTCCCTCTTGGAAAAGTCCTTCAGGTCGCAGACGACCTGGTTGATCCGCTGGGAGCTGGCGGCGATATCATCGAGGATCTCGTCCATTTCCCGGACCAGATCCTCGGGGCTCATGCCTTTGAAGCGCCATTGAGGATCCGACACCGCATGGCTGATCACGGCAGTCCGGAAGAAATTCCAGGATTCCCTGAGAAGGGGAACGTTGTAGGAAATGAAGGCGTTCGGGTTGTTGATCTCGTGGGCCACGCCGGCCACGATCTCGCCAAGGGAAGCCAGCTTGTCGGCCCGGATCAACTGCTGCAGCCTCGCGTCCGCCTCTTCCTGAAGGATCTTTTCCTTCGTGATGTCCTGCCAGACGCCCACGATCATGGCAGCCCCCTCGTCGGGGCAGACGACGTGACGAATGTCGTTGAACCACCGATAGGAGCCGTCGCCGCACTGAAAACGGTATTGCCGCTGTAGCACCCCTTCGTTGCCGGATCCGGCCGAAAGAGTGCGAAGGCCGTCCCGATCGGCGGGGTGGATTCTGTCGAGCCAGAAGGCCTCGTCCCCGGTAAAGCATGAGGAGGGATAGCCGGTCATGCTTTCGATGACGGGGCTTACATAGGCGATCCGGTTGTTCGCGGGATCGCAGGTGAAGGGGACGATCGGCAGGGACTGGAGCAGCATGGAGAGCTTTTCGTTCGAGAGCAAAAGCTCCTGTTCCGCCCTCTTCCTTTCCACAGCCATCCGTTGCATCAAGATCCCGTAGGAGAGGTTCTCCGCGACCTTGTCGAGGAGGTCCCGTTCCTCTTCGTCCAAAGTCTCGGTTGTCCGGCCCTGAACGCTCAGGGCACCTTCCCGCCGATGGCCGATCATCAGGGGCAGCGTTATCCAATCCGGTTCGGGAACGACATCGTCGGGGATCACCCGCGCCTGGCGGTAACGGCCCGTCTCCACAAGGATCGAAGCGATCTGTTCGACCAGCGCCTGTTCGTTTCCGGCATTGATCATCGCCTGCTTGCATCGGTTCAACACCAACAACGCCCGGTGGGCCTTGGAAAGGGCCTTTTGCGCCCGCCTGCGCTGGACAATGCTCAGGATCAGGACCAGGGTCGTGAGGAATAGGAAGACCAGCAGACCGCTGAGGGTCCAGATGAGCTTCTTGTTGACCCGGTAAAAGGTCATGGGGAGGTTGATCAGGGTGGCTTCGGCAGGCAGTTGATCGCGCCGGATACCGAACCGCTTCATGACGGCGTTATCGAAGATGACCTTCTGGGGGAAATCGGTTTCGATGGGGATGTCCTCGGCCCTCTCGCCGGCCAGGACGCGGAGGGTCTGGCGGCCGGCAACCCTGCCGATCTCGATGCCGCTGGTGATCACACCACCCAAGATCCCTCTGCCGACATAGAAATCCCATAGGCCGTAGATCGGCACCTTGGAGACATCCTGTAAGAGGGCAATGGTTTCGGAATGCTGGAAGTCGTTCCCCTCCTTATCGCGGTTGAAGTTCAGGAGGAGGACCGCGTCGCCCTGACTCAGTCGTCCGATGCGATCCCGCAGATCGGCCATCGTGATGTCGTCGTAGATTTCGAAATGGACCCTGTCCGCAAATTCCGGGAAGACCTTGCCGAGTTCTTTGAGGGTCCCTACCCCGGTCGGGGTGGTGTCGGCGACGACGACGATCTTCTTGAGGGCCGGGTCGATCCCGAGGGCAATCTCGATGGTTCTGCCGACATTCAGCCTCTCCTGCTTGCCCGTGAAGCCGTGGTGGCCCTTGAGCATGGCCGGGTCAAAATCGTTTACCCCGCAGAACACGACGGGGGTCCCCGGAAACAGCTCGTCACGGAAGTCCAGGAGGAACTGGAAGGCGTGGTCATCGGTGCAGAGGATGGCGTCGAACTTCACCTTGGAGTATTTGATCCGGTAGACCTCACGGAGGCTGGCAATGTGGGAATGCTCGGGGAAGCGTTTCAGGTCCATATACTCGGTGTAGATGGAGAGGTCCTTTTCAAAGGGCCGCAAGGTCTCGTCGATACCCTTGTCGATGAGGTCGGTCCATTCGAAACCTTTGTAATACGAGTGAAGCAGGAGCAGCTTCTTTTTCGCGATGAAGTCCCCGGGCATCGGGGCGCCTGTCTGGGATCGGGACAGGTCCGGTGACAAGGCACACACCAGAAGACCGATGGAAAGACAAACAATCCATTGCACCCAAGTCGTTTTCATCGTTGATCCTTGCCTTCCCCTTTTTGGCCAAGATGGCTGCATCCTATTCCGGCGCAAATCCTATAGTCAAGCAAATGATCCAAACCGTTGTCACTGTGGCGATAATTTTCCTTGACATCCCGGGGCGTTTTCAATAAGGCCGGGATCCTCCCCACGCGGAACTGGCAGACCGAGGTCTTCGACGAGGTCGAGGGGATCACAGGCGAGACCATGAAGGAGAAGGTCGTCAAGGGCCACCGGGCCTGCTTCGCCTGCTCCATCAACTGCACCAAGTACAGCGTCGTCCCCTCGGGCCCCTACAAGTCGATCATCAACGGGCCGGACTACGAGACGGTCTACGGCTTCGGGAGCATCTGCTGCGTCGATTCCATCGAGGCCCTCTGCAAGGCCGACGAGATCGGCGACGAGTACGGGATCGACCTGCGCTTCGGGAACGCCGATGCCATGCTCGCCATGACCGAGAAGATCGGCAAGCGCGAGGGGCTCGGGGCACTCCTGTGCCACTTGGGCGAGCCCCTCTGGGGGCCTCTCAGGATCAGCGAGAACGCCTATGAGGCCGTGAACGCCGCGACCGGCTGGAACCTCACCTACGAGGACGCCCGCCGGATCGCCGAACGGCAGTGGAACATGATCCACTGCTGCTCTGCACGGGAGGGCTTCACCCGGAACGACGACCGGCTCCCGGTCCGTTTCATGGAGGAACCGGTCCCGGACGGGCCGATGAAGGGAAGCGTGATCACCAGGGAGCCCCTTGAAAGGCTCAAGGACGATTACCACACCTACCGGGGCTGGGACCTGAAAACGGGCAACCCCGCGCCCGAGAAGCTCACCGAGCTCGGCCTCGAATTCGCGATCCCGGACCTCTACGGCAAGGCCCGATCCCTTTCTCAGCATGAGATAAGGGCAATGCCGTGCAGGCCATCCCGGCGCCCGGAGTCGGGCGTTACAGCTGCCTGCCCGTTGACCGGCGCTTGTCGGCCAGATTCAGGAAGTAGACGATGCCCCATAGCATCAGGCAGCCGGTGCCAACGGTCAGGATACCGAGAAGCACGGCTGGCATGGGGATGATGGTGAAAAGGGCCCACAGGACAAAATTCCCAACGAACGGCCCAACGATGGCCCAGAAGTACATGCTGCCTCCTTTTCCGTCAAGTTATTCGGCAGGACACGCCTTTTCCGACACCCCTTTTTGATTCCGCTCCTGATTCTGACGACTTGCTTGTGAATCCCGGCCTGACCGGGGACACCCTGTTGTGCTCGCCTCAGGACGGGCCTGACCAGCCTTACCAGGGATATGATGAATAAGTAGATTCCTCTTGCTTTTACCGGGAACGCTGAAAAAGTGAGTGATCACTTTCCATATACGTAGTAAATGTTAACTCACGTGTCAAGGGCATTTATAAGGACCGGGCAATCACTTGAGGGGCCTTCTGCGCCAGCCCCATAAGATAAAAATCGGCATCTCTACTACCAATCCGAACGGATGGAAGCGATTCTTAACCAGCGATTATTCTTTACAAAAATTAAGAAAATGGCTATAGAAAGGCCTTCCATATTCTCCCATGAGACCAGGAGGATTGCAGATGCGAGAGGAATTTATTGAACTCTTGAAGGGTGCGGTGGATATGCATGTCCATTCCACCCCCAGTCTCTTCCCCCGGCTTGTAGACCATGCAGAGGCGGCGGAAGGTGCCAAGGGCTACGGGATGAAGGCCGTCGTGCTCAAAGAGCACCACGGCTATACCTCCGATCGGATGTACTTCGTCCGCAAGCTGGTATCGGGGATCGACGTCTACGGCGGCGTGGTCCTCAACAATGCCGTAGGAGGGATCAACCCCTTCGCCGCCGAGGCCGCCATCGAACTGGGAGCCAGGATCGTATGGTTCCCGACCCTGTCCGCCAAGAACCATTTGGATCAGATGGGAGGCCCCGCCTTCGGTTCGTCGATGCAGCCGAAGTCCAAGAAGCGGATGGTCGAGAAGCCGATCACGGTCCTGGATGAGAAGGGCCGCCTCAAACCGGAAGTTTACGAGGTCATCGATCTGGTCGCCGCGCACGACATCATGCTGGCGACGGGGCACCTCTCCATTCCCGAGGTCCGCCCGCTGGTCAAAGCCGCCAAAAAGAGGGGCGTCAAACGCCTGTACCTGAACCACCCGGAATATATCGTCAACGGGACCGTGGAGGAACAGGTAGAACTGGCGAAGATGGGCGTCTACATCGAACACCTGGCGATCTTCATGTTCGCCATGTGGCCCACGCGAAGCGGAATCGACGGCGTGGTGAAGATGATCAAGGCCGTGGGCCCGGAGAAGACGGTGCTGGCCTCGGATCTGGGACAGGTGCACAATCCTCCGCCCCATGAAGGGCTGCGGATCTTCCTTCAGGTCCTCCTGGAGAAGGGCATCCCGAAGAAACATCTGAAGAGGATGGTGCAAGACAATCCCTCGTTCCTGCTCAATATCTGAAGTCCCTGACGGATTTCCGCAAAAGTTTTGCGGAGCTTCCGTATCCCCCGCGGGCTCTCCCATAACGAAGGGCCGGAACAGCATCGTCCCGGCCCTTCGTTATTCTATTCCCCTCCTGCAGCCTACGCCCAGAAACCTCGTGTGGGGGTGCTTCAGGGGGCCAGCCGCCCTATTCGTCGAGCATCTTCCGGATCAGCCTGACCAGGACCAGCGGCGAGAAGGGCTTCTGGAGGAAGACGTCTCCCTCCTCCGCAAGGCCCTGTCCGTTGAAGATCTCCTCGGCGTAGCCGCTGATAAAGATCACCCTCACCCGGGGATTCAGCGCCCGGATCGCCTCGCGCGTCTCCTTGCCGCTCTTCTTGGGCATGATGCAGTCCAGGATGACCAGAGAGACCCCGTCCGGGTTCTCCGAGAACCGTCTCACCGCTTCTGTCCCGTCAATGGCCTCGATCACGGCATAGCCATACTGGCTAAGGGCTGCCACGGCCATACCCCTGAGCGAATCGTCATCTTCGGCGATGAGGACCCTCTCCGTGCCCCCCCGGAGAGGAACGGCTTCCTCGGCCTTCAGCTCCTCGCCCTCATCAGGCAACGGAGGGACGATCGGCAGGTAGATCTTGAAGGTCGTGCCCGCCCCCTCCTGGCTGTAGACATTGATGTAGCCCCGATGCCTTTTGATGATCCCGAACACCGTGGAGAGGCCGAGGCCCGTCCCCTTCCCCGCCTCTTTGGTGGTAAAAAAGGGATCGAAGATCTTGTCCTTGATATCGTCGGGGATGCCCGGTCCCGTATCACTGACGAACAGGAGGGCGTACGGGCCGACCTCGCCGAATCCGTTGGCGGCGATGAATTGGCGGTCAATCTCCAGCCGGCCCGTCTCGATGACGATACGGCCGTCGGCCCCTATGGCGTCGCGGGCGTTGATGATCAAATTCATCAGGACCTGCTCAATCTGGCCGCGGTCGGCTGTCACGGGCAGTTCCTCGTCCGGGACGATCAGTTTGAGCTCGATGTCCTTCCTGAGCAGGCGGACCAGGAACCGCTCGAAACCCCGGACGGTACTGTTGAGGTCGATCCTCTCGAGTCGGACGGCCTGCTTCCGGCTGAAGGTCAGCAGGCCCTGGGTCAGAGTCGCGGCCCGGTCGGCCGCCGTCAGGATGGGCTCGATGTTCTGGCGGTTTGGGTCGTCCGGCTTCATCCCCTCGCTGGCCAGGGTGGAGAACCCCACGATCGCCGAAAGGATGTTGTTGAAGTCGTGGGCCACCTCCCCGGCGAGAAGGCCGATGGCCTCCATCTTCTGGGCCTGTCGCAGCTGCTCCTCCAGAAGGGCCTTCTCTGCCTGGCTGCGCCTGCGTTCTGTGATGTCCCGAGCGATGCCGGTCGTGCCGGTCACGCTGCCTTCCTTATCGAGGATCGGCGTCTTGATCGTCTCGACCCACGACCCTTTTCCATCCGGTCCAGTGAGCCGCTCTTCCACGCGCTTGCGCGTCTTGGTGCGCATCACCTCCGCGTCGTCATTGCGATACAGTTGAGCGAGGTCTCCGGGCCAGATGTCCAGGTCCGTCTTGCCGACGAGGTCGCGGGGATCGCGGCCGCAGGCCTTTCCGAAGGGGGCGTTCACGGCGATGAAGCGGCCCTCCCAGTCCTTCAGCCAGGCCATGTCCTGAATGTTGTCGAGGATGGCGCTCATCTGCCCGAGACTGGCCTGCAGGGCTTCCTCGGCCCGCCGGCGTTCCGAGAGCTCTTCCTGCAGCTTCTCCCTGGCCTCCTCCAGGTCCACGAGCTTTTTCTCGAGCTTCCGGAAAAGGGCTTCGTTGTGTTGCCTGAAGAACTCCATCTCATTGCCCAGGGGGGGCTCGGCGCAGGCCGAGTGTTTGGCAAGGACCTCCCGGATCGTCCGGCCAAGATCTTCGATGTCGTCCGGCTTCACCAGGAACCGGTCGGCCCCGAGCTTCAGGGCGAATGCACGGTCCTTGTCCGAGACGTACGTGGCGGTATAGATCACGAAGGGGGTCGCCCGGAGGCACGCATCGGCCCGGACCGCGCTGCAGAGCTGGAACCCGTCCATCTTCGGCATGAGGATGTCGGAGACGACCAGGTCCGCCCCAGGCAATTTCAGCAGTTCCAAGGCCTCCAGGCCGTCGCGGGCGATGAGGGTCTCATAGCCCTCCCCCTTGAGGAGGGCATCGAGCATGTACCGGTTCTCTTCGTTGTCGTCGACGATCAGGATTCTCATCAGGCTCTCTCCGGTGAATTCGCGCTGTCTCAAGTGTCCGCTGCAGGAACCGTTCCGGAAAGGGAGCGGCCGAGCTCGGCCATGATCGTTTCCGGGTTGATGGGCTTCTCGATGTAGCCGTTGCATCCAGCGGCCAGAAGACGCTCCCGGTCCCCCGACATGGCGTAGGAGGTAATCGCGATGATCGGGATTGCGGCGCTGGCCCGATCGGACCGGATCCGGCGGATCGCCTCAAGGCCGTCGATGCCCGGAAGTTGGATGTCCATCAGGATCAGGTCTGGCTGTTGCTCGGCCGCCATGGCCACGCCCTCCTCTCCGGTCATGGCCTTGATGGCCCGGTGCCCCATCTTTTCGAGGATATAGCACATCAGGTACATGTTCCTCTCGTTGTCTTCCACCACCAGAACGTTTTTCATAAGGTTTCCTTATCCGTTGCGGGCAGGGTCACGGTGAAGACGCTCCCCCTGCCATATTCGCTCTCGGCCTCGATCTCGCCGCCCAAGAGGGCCACGATCTTCTTCGAGAGGTAGAGTCCCAGCCCCGTCCCCTCGTGCTTGGGCATGTCGGCGGAGGTGATCTGGCTGAAGAACTGGAAGAGCCGGCCCATGTCCTCCGGCCGGATTCCCGGGCCGGTATCCCGCACGGCGATGCGGACGGCACCGTCCTGCCTTGCCGCGGTCACGCTCACCTCCCCGCGCTCGGTAAACTTGACGGCGTTCCCCACCAGGTTGACCAAGACCTGGCGGAGTCGGCGTTCGTCGGTCCGGACGAGCAGGGTCTCCGGTCCGTCGACGGAAAGGGCGATCCCCTTGCGCATCGCGGTGGGCTGGGAAAGGGCCGCGACCTCGAGGAACAGGGCCATCAGGTCGAAATCAGCCGGGTTGACCTCGATCTTGCCGGCCTCGATCTTGCTCAGGTCAATGATGTCCGTAATCAGGTCCAGCAGGTGCCGTGAGCTCCCCTTGACCATGCCGAGCTGCTTCTTTTGTTCGTCGTTCAAAGGCCCGGGAAGCCCTTGGAGGAGGATGCCGGTGAAGCCGATGATGGAGTTGAGGGGGGTGCGCAGCTCGTGGCTCATGGAGGCGATGAAGAGGGACTTGAGCCGGTCCAACTCCTTGAGCCTCTCGTTGGCCGCCTCGAGCTCGTTCTTGGCCCGGCTCACTTCATCCAAGAGGCCTTTGAGGGCCAGTTGCGAGCGCTCCAACTCGGCGGTCCGCTCCCGGACCATGTCCTGGAGGTGGAGGCGGTGACGCTCCAACTCCGCCTCAGTCTTCTTGCGTTCGGTGATGTCGCGGATGATCGTCAGGAGGCACGGCTCATTCGCCAGATCCAGGTTCTCGCCGGAGACCAGGCCATCCAGGATCTTTCCCGACTTTGTCCGGTAGCGGGTCTCCATGTACCGCACCCTTCCGTTCCTTTTCACGGTAACGGCATAGCCGTCCCGTTCCTCGGCGTCGGGCCAGAGCCCCAACTCCTCCACCGTACGGCCGATGGCCTCCTCGCGCGTGTATCCCGTTTCACGGACGAAGACCTCGTTGACCTCGAGCAGACGCCCGTCGGTTTTCCGGGTGATGACGATGGCGTCGGGCGTAGCGTGGAAGGCCTTGAAGAACTTCTCTTCCGAGGCGCGCAGGGCCTGCTCCATCGGCTTGCGCTTCTCCTCCTCCGCGACGATGACCCAGGCCTTGAAGACGAGCACGGAGAAGAGGACCCCGCCCAGGAAGATCGCGCAGACTACCAGGATCAGCTTGCTCCGGTAGGAGGAGAGGGTCGAGAGGACCTCGCTTTCGGCGGAGGCCGCGGCAATGGACCAGAAGGTGCTCCCCAGGCGGATGGGGAGATACACGGCGTGCTTCTTGACGGGGCCGACGACGTCTTTGCCGATCCGGTTGAAGGTGTAGGTGGCGACCCCCTGATGGCCCTGGATCATCTCCCGCACCATGGGCATGATCGAGGGGAAGTCTCGGGCGTTCTCGTAGATCGGCTTCCCGGTGAAACCGGGAACCGGGCTGTAGAGTTGCCTCCCGTCGCGGCTGATCACCCAGGCGTAGCCTGTCGTGCCGATCCGGATGGCCTCCAGGTAGCGCTTCGTCAGCCCCTCGAAGTCGACCACGACGCCGATCGTTCCTTTGAAGCGTTCGCCATCGAAGACCGGCACATGGAGGGCCACGCCGTCGAATCCCTGGACGGCGCGGAAGACGTCGCTCACCACGGGCATGCGGTTCTTCAGGATCTCCCGCACATGCACCTGGTTCGAGATGTCGCTTCCGATGGAGGGGCTGTGGGGAACGGTATGGAGGATGATGCCCTTCTCGTCCACTCGGGTGATGGACCGGATCTGCCCCAGGTGCGCCTCGAAGAAGAATCCCATGTACCGCTTCCCGGCCGCGTCGTTTTCGACAATCTCCTGCATGCGGGCCAGGGAGATCAGGATGCCGGTCCAGGTGCCGAAGAAATCCTCGATCCCCTGGGCGGCCTGCCGGGCATGGATCAACTGCTGTTCGTTGAGCCTGTCGATGGCGTTCTTCCGGGCCTCGTCGTAGAAGGTGTGGAAGAGAAACACCGAAAGGCCAACGAAAACGGCGACGAGCAGGAAAAGGACCTTCTTTCTCATGTCACGTATCCCGGTGAACCCCAGAGGTTCGCATGCCCGCAAGGGGGCCTGATCGAATCGATGGCCATGGGAACTTCCTGCTTCCGGCAATGCTGACCAGCAGGGGGACCGTTCCGGAAGGCCCGGAAACGGGCAATGATTATAGCCGAGCGTCCCCCCGTCGTCAATGAAGAGTTCCTATCCGCCGGTACCAGCAGGCCTCGGTGGCTGCCTTCCCGGACGGTCACTCAGCGCTGATGCTCTGTGCGGCCCGGCTCCGTCACGTGGCCGGGACCCAGTGGGGATCAAAACGCTATCTGAACATGGATCTCTTGCGGGAGCAGGACATCGATAAGGCGCTGGCGCTCGTAGAGGCCGGATAAATCAAGCTTGTAAGGGCACTGCCGAAAAAAGCGAAAGAATCTTGACACAACCAGGCCGGATAAATCAGACGTGAAAGGGCCCTGCAAAAAAGCGAAAAACTCTTTACACAACCTCGTTTTCCGGTCAATTCTCCCCTCAGGCCAGGGGCTTCCCGACCTGTTTCGCCCGCTCGAGGGCCTCGTCGAGGGTCTCCTTCAGGGCGTTCATGGTCTGAACGATCATCTCCCGTTCCTCGGCGGTGAAGGCCGGAAACGCCGGCTCCGCGATCCGGCGCTTCCAGGCCGTTGACCAGGGCCGAGGCCCTGGTCCGCCTGCGCGTGGCCGTCCGCGTGGCGGTCTGATGGGACGCGATCTTGGCCTACTGCTCCCGGTATTTCCTGAACTGGGTCAGCATGCCCCGCTCCTGTTTCTTCCGGGCGATACCGCGACCAGGACGCTCTTCGGGACCGAGGGGTCCTGGCGGCACTCGTCGCGGATCGCCTGGGGCAGACCGAAAGGGCTTCGGAGATCGTGGAAGGCGCCGCCGGCAACAAGGACCTGATCGCCCTGAGGATGATGGCGTGCATGAGGGACTCCAAGGAGTATCAGTTGGTCCTGGAGAGCACGATGCCCAAGGACGGCATCTGCGTGAAGTAATCCCATGAGGCGGCCGGTGTGAGCCGACTGTAGGAAGAAGGTCCCTGTTCATTTCGGTCGCTGTCGTTACGGGACGTTCAGCCCTTATCCCGAATCTCGGCGATCAGTGCCTCCCCTCACTCTCCGCAGGCGAGAGCGATGAGCCGGATATAGTTCTTGACAGCAGACACCGCCCTTCGTAACTTATGAAGTGATATTCTCAGTCCGCAAGAATGCGGCTTGGGCAGCGCCCATCAACATCAGGCTTCTCTGGAGATCGGCTGCCCCCCAGGTCATAGAAGGTCGAGGATTTGCGGAACGCCTCTCGATAGGCGCAACGACCCATCCGCGGACGGATCTTGCGGATATAAGGACCGATACACGCGATGAACCGGCGACGAAGCTTGGCAGAAGGCATCCTGGAGGCGATCGACCAGTTTCTGATCCCTCCATCGCTGGATCCGGACGAACGGTCCCGGCGTCTGGTCATCGGCTTCGCCATCGTCGTGGGTGCCCCCGTTCTCTACGCCTTCGGCATCTACCACCTGCACGAAGGCCTTCTCTTCAAGGGCCTGATCGAGATCATCACCGCCACGAGCTTCACGATCAACTTCTTTTTGGCCAAGTTCCAGCAGGGAATCCAGGTCTCCCTTCGATTCAACCTCGCCCTGATCGGCTTCGTCTTCCTCCACGCCCTCCTGCTGAGCGGCACCATGGGCTACACGGTCTATTGGCTCTATATCCTTCCGGTGGTCCACTTCTTTCTCCTGGGCCCCGTCACCGGGATGATCTTCAACCTGATATTCCTCGCCGGGGCGGCGGTGGTCCTGTTCGTCCTTCAGGGAGATCTCACCGGCACCGTGCCGCTGGGGATGGCCTCGGCGGTCCGTCTGCTCGTCTCGATGTCTGTCCTGATTCTCATCTCCTACGGATACGAGTTGGTCCGGGAACGGTATCGCATCGAGGCGAAGCAGAAGCAGCGAATGCTGGAGGAGGAAAAGGCGAAACTCCTGGAGGCCAAGCACGAGGCCGAGAAGGCGAACCTTGCCAAATCCCAGTTCCTGGCGAACATGAGCCACGAGCTGCGCACGCCCCTCAACGGCATCATCGGCTTTACGGAGCTCCTGGCCGACCGCCATGCCGGGGAGCTTAACGCCACCCAGGAGGAGTATCTCGCCAACGTCCTCCAGAGCAGCCAGCACCTCCTGGCGCTCATCAGCGACATCCTGGACCTCTCCAAGGTGGAGGCGGGCCGGATGGAACTGGAGCTCGGCAAGGTGGACCTCCAGCGGCTCCTGGACGGGAGTCTGATCGTGGTCCGGGAGTGGGCCCGCAGGCAGGGGGTCGTCCTGGAGACGAAACTGGACGGCCTGCCCGCCACGGTCCGGGCCGACGAGCGCAAGCTCAAACAGATCCTCTACAACCTTCTGTCCAACGCGGTGAAGTTCAGCCCGAACGGGGGGAGGGTGACGGTCTTCGGGGAGATTCTGCGCCGGGGAGAGGGACGCTGGACGGACCGCGGCCGGGAAGGGATCCCAGCTTCCGTTGCCGGGGGCGACGGGTCCTGGCTCAAAATCACCGTCAGGGACACTGGGATCGGGATCCCCCGGGAAGACCTGGAGAGGATCTTCGAGCCCTTCGAGCAGGGGGACAGCTCAAACACCCGCCGGTTCCAGGGTACGGGGCTGGGGCTCTCCCTGACCCGCAAGCTCGTGGAGCTCCACGGCGGGGCCGTCTGGGCCCAGAGCCCCGGACCCGGGCAAGGCGCCACCATGAGCTTCGTCATCCCCATCGGATAGACGCCCGAATCCGCCGCATGCGAAACAGGCCCATGCGGCCCGTCCGACCCACCGCAGGAACCTTCCAATCCCCCTTCAGAGTCCGGTCTGGAAAAGTGAACAGGACCGGTGCATGAAACCCATCGGCTTGGGGTCGGAAAATCTATCAGGGACCTAAAGTTTTCCAGCACTTCTGACGATAGGAGAGGCAGAGAAAGCAGCAATTTGCACCCAATGGATTTTTGCGGACGATATCGGTCTGCCCATCGGAGTGAAGCGCAGGACAGACATAACGGAGCGACTTTTGAAAGATCATGGGAATCATCAATGTCAAAGATCTGAAGCCCCAGATGGTGCTTCTCGGGGATATCAAGGATTGCAGGGGCAGGCTTCTCATCAGCAAAGGCACGATCCTGAATGAAAAGTACCTGAAGATCTGCAGGATGTGGGGCGTGGTCGAGGCCGACGTCCAGGGGGTTTCCCCAGAAGACCTCTACGCCTCGGCGATCAACAGTTTTGATGTAGCGGCCGTCACGGCCGCCGAGCAGATCGTCCAGGAACGTTTCTGCCATAACGACATGACCCACCCGGCGATCAGGGAATTGGTCCGCCTGTCCACCCTGCGGATCGCGTCGGGAAGGATACCCTCTCTGGAGACCGACCAGGACGACGATGGGGCCATCGAACGGCACAAAGCAGAACTCGACCGGATCAGAAAGAGAATCCCCCTGAACGTCAATACGGCGCAGTATATCGGGGACACCACCAAACTCTCGACACTGCCGGCTATCTATAGACAGATCATCGATGCCATTTCGAAACCCTCCAGTTCCACCTACGACATCGAAAAGGTCATCCGGACGGACACCAATCTGGCGGCGCGGGTGCTGAAGATCGTCAACAGCGCTTTTTACAGTTACCCGTCGAAGATCGACAGCCTCTCCCATGCCGTGAACATCATCGGGACGAAACAGCTGAGCACCCTGGCCGTAGGGATCAACATCACCAGCGCGTTCAAGAACATCCCCTCCGAAATCATCAACATGAAGATGTTCTGGAAGCACAGCGTCCTCTGCGGGATATGCGCCAAGGTGATCGCCGGCTACAAGAACATCCAGAACACGGAACGGATGTTCGTCGCAGGACTGCTCCACGATATCGGACGTCTGGTTCTGTACAATTACCTGCCCATCGAATCGCTCTTCGCCGCGACCACGGCAAGAGGCAAGCACAGCCTCCTCACGGTTGCCGAACGGGATCTCTTCAACTTCGACCATTCCACGATCGGCGGCGATCTGCTCAACAAATGGCAGATCTCCCTGTCTCTCGAAGACTGCATCCGCCATCACCATGACCCGGAACGATCCAAGAATCGCGTCGAAGCATCCATCGTCCACCTGGCCGACATCATGGCCAACGTCATGGGGATAGGCTCCAGCGGGGAGAGGCTCATCCCGCTCCTCAAGCAGGAGGCATGGGTGCAGCTCGGCATCACGCCGAATACCCTGTCCGTGACGATGGAGCAGGCCGAACAGCAACTGGAAGACGTATTCGAACTGATCTATACCGATGAACAAACCCATTGATCCCAAAAACGACGCCTATCTCGAAGAGCGTCTCAGCCATCTCGAAGGCGTCGAACGGTTCGTCATCGATTCGCTCGAGCTGGCGGCGTCCCTCGGCGATTTTCAGAACAGCATCAACAAACTCCAGGACGTCACCACGATCCTCGAAGAGACGGGGATCAAGATCCAGAGCCTGATCCCCTTTGAAACAGTCGCTTTCTTCCTCGTGGATGAGCAGAGCAACTTCTTCCACCTGAAACATATCGATTCCGAACAGCACAGGGCGTTCATCCAGAGTGAAGTGGACCATGCGATCGATGACGGGATCTTTGCCTGGGCCTTGAGGGAAAAGAGGCCGGTCGTCGTGCCCACCAAAGGCCAGAAGCAATCCCTGATCCTCCACAGCATGGCCACGACCACGCGGATCCGCGGCATGTTTGTGGGGTTGCTGAAGAACGACGTGCACGGCATCCTGAACGTCTCTCTGTCCCTGGTCTCCTTCGTCCTGTCCAACAGCGCCAATGCCATCGAAAGTTTCGAGCTGTATCGCAGGATACGGGAGATCAACAGCAACCTGGAGGGGATCGACAACTATCAGCTCCTGTTCGAGGCGGCCCCGGACGGCGTCGAGATCATCGACGCCGAAGGGCATATCATCCACACCAACGAGTCCCAGCAGAAGCTCCTGGGCTACGGCCGTAAGGAACTGACCGGCAGCCTCGCTTCCGACCATTTTTCGCAAAAAAACCGGGATCCCCTGTTGAACGGCCTTTCAGCGCTCAACGAGAGCGGCTATTGGGAAGGGGAGGTGGAGCTTATCACGGCCACCGGCGAGCTCGTGCCGGTCTGGAGGAAGGAAAAAGCCCTTTACGACAGGGACCAACGGTTCATCGGGGCCGTGGTTTTCAACCGCGACATCACCAAGCGCAAGAAGGGGGACGAGGAAAGGCGTGAGCTGATGGAGCGGCTGCAGCGTTCGGAAAAGATGGAGGCCCTCGGACAACTGGCTGGCGGCGTGGCCCATGATCTGAACAATGTTCTGGGGATCATGAGCGGCTATTCGGAACTGCTGATGGAAGAGATCCCCGAGGGACACCGGACCCGGACGCACGTCGAAAAGATTTTTCAGTCCGCGGAGAAAGGGGCCGCCATCATCCAGGACCTCCTCACCCTGGCCAGACGGGGCGTGACGGCGTCGGATGTGATCAGCCTCAACAGCATCGTCTCGGATTTCCTCAAGGCCCCGGTCTTTGAAAAGATCAAGGACTATCACCCCCGGGTGAACTTCAGGACGGCCTGCGACGGGAACCTGCTGAACATCAAGGGGTCCCCGGTCCATCTGGAGAAGACCCTGATGAACCTGGTGTCGAATGCGGCGGAATCCATATCCGGCCAGGGCGAGGTGACGATCGGGACGGAGAGCCGCTACCTGGACAAGCCCATCAGGGGTTACGATGATGTCAAAGAGGGGGATTACGCCGTCCTGACTGTTTCCGATACGGGGATGGGCATCTCGGCAAAGGACCGGGAGAGGATCTTCGAGCCGTTCTATACCAAGAAGAAGATGGGCAGGAGCGGGACCGGACTGGGATTGGCGATCGTCTGGGGGACGGTGAAGGATCACAACGGGTATATCGATATCCAGACCGAGATCGGAGAGGGGACCACCTTTACGCTGTACTTCCCGGTGACGCGCGAGGAAGTGGGCGCGGCGAAGCAGAAGGAGCCCATCGAACAATACCTGGGAAGAGGTGAATCCGTTCTGGTGATCGACGACGTGGCCGAGCAGCGTGAGATTGCCTCGAGGTTGCTTAGCCGGCTTGGGTATCAGGTCCATGCCGTTTCCGGCGGTGAAGAGGCGGTGGAATACCTCAAGGGAAACAAGGCGGACATCCTGGTCCTGGACATGATCATGGAGCCGGGGATCGATGGCCTGGAGACCTACAAAAGGGTTCTGGATATCAACCCCAAGCAGAAGGCGATCATCGTCAGCGGTTTTTCCGAAACCGATCGGGTCAAGGAAGCACAGGGGCTCGGGGCGGGGGTCTACGTCAGGAAGCCCTATGTGATGGAGAGGATCGGCATGGCCATCCGCGACGAACTGCGGAGGCCCTAGAAAGACCGGCCCCTCTCTGCATCCCGGAGGAGCCGGTCCCTAGGCGGCTGAAGAAGGAAGCGTCATCGCTTCCGGGCGGCGACCGGGACGACGGCGCGGCCTGCCGGCTTTCCCGGCAAGGCCGGCGCTTTGAGGGCTTCCGCCCGGGAGCGCCGCGGGAAATCGTCGCTTCTCGCCGGGACAGCCACATTGTTGCCGCTGCCGACGATCTGCTTGAGATCGGCCACAAAGGCGTTGAGCTGCTCCGCCTGGGTGCTCAGTTCCTCGGAAGCTGTCGCCGACTCGTCGGCGCCGGCGGCCGTCACCTGCGTCACCTTGTCCATCTCCGCCACGGCCGTGTTGATCTGGTTGATCCCCCGGGCCTGCTCATCGGAGGCGGTCGCGATCTCGTCGACCAATTGTCCTATCTTCTTCGATATGGCCGCGTTCTCCTGGAACGCCTCCTGAGTGGCGCCAGTCAGTTCGGTGCCCTTGCGCACCACCATGATCGTGTTCTCGATCAGACCGCTGGTATTCTTGGCAGCCTCCGCCGCCCTCATGGCCAGGTTCCGCACCTCGTCGGCCACGACGGCGAATCCGGCCCCTGCCTCCCCGGCCCGGGCCGCCTCGACGGCCGCGTTCAACGCCAGGAGATTCGTCTGAAAGGCGATCTCGTCGATCGTCTTGATGATCTTCCCCGTCTCTTCACTCGATCGGGTGATCTCGCCGACAGCCCCGGTCATCTCCGTCATATGCCGGTGCACCTTCTCCACGATCTGGCTGGCCTCGGTCATCATCGCCCTGGCCTGGTTTGCGTTCTCGGCATTCTGCCGGGTCATGGAAGACATCTCCTCGAGCGACGAAGAGGTCTCTTCGAGCGACGAGGCCTGCTGCGTCATCCCCTCCGCCAAGTGCTGGCTGGAGGACGCCACCTGGGAGGCAGCGGAGGAAACCTGATCGGCCCCGTTTGAGATGCCGTCGATCACCCGGTTCAGGGAGCCGGTGATGGACCGGACGATCAAAAAGCTCACGAGGCACACGATGAGCAACCCGACGATCCCGACGACGGCGATCTTGACGATGATCTCGGAGGTGATCTCGTCGTAACGGGTATTGGGCACCCCCACGTAGAACATCCCGATGATCCTGCCGTCGGCTGTTTTGATCGGTTCGTAGGCTGTCTGATTGAAAACACCGGCGACATTGGCCTTGCCGATGTAGACCTTCCCGCCCGTCAGGGTCGCATCAACCACGTTCCGGGCTGCCTTGGTCCCCACGGCACGTTCGCCCGCAGGCGTCTTAACGTTGGTGGAGACCCGGGTGTCGCCCAGAAAGAGCGTGACCGTGTCCCCGGTCAACTCGCCGATCGTATCGACGATCGAGAAATTGCCGTCCATCTGGGTGTCGCCCTTGAAAAGCTTGCCGTCCCGGACGGACCAGGCCCCCGGATGTTTCTCGTTCAGGAGGGTTCTGCCCATGGCCAAGTCTCCGACCAATTTCTCGTGGGCCGTGTGGATCACCTTGCTGTTGACGATGAAGGCCGTCGAGAATCCGATGGCGATCAAGATCAGCACAAAGAGAAGCACAAACAGGAGGATCTTTGTTTTCAAATTCGTCTTCATCTTCATCCGTCATGATTCCTTTCTACGTTTGCTGAATGCTGCCGCTTCCGAAGGGTATGAGACTCTCGACGATCGGCGGATCGATCTTGAATGCAGACCTTCCCGGTTATGTCGAAGCTGACTTCTTCAAGAATATCAAGAAATATGCCAGCATGATGGCCTATGGATGAATTTTGATGTGTTTTTCATTACCGATTGGAATTAATTGGTTATAGGATCTGTTTTGGTGAAGGGCAGAGAAAAGGGGTTGACTCTGTTGGATAATTGTATGGAAATTTGACAGGCTTTAGTCAAATATTTACTGTTTTATCGCACTATTCGCTTTTTTTACCATTTTTCTTCCTGTCTGCGTACATCCGGCATTGCCATGTTTTACGGGAAGGCTATGGTGAATCCATCTTGATAAAGAATCTGAACCAGAGCAAATAGCCGATTGTCAGGGCAAGGATACAGCCCACAAGGGTCGCGGCCAACCGGTCCATGGCGGTCACCAGCGAGGGGATATGCCCGAAGTCCAAGAGCAGGATGACCAGGGGGGTCGTGACGGCCGCATAGGCCGTATAATGGATCTCCATGAAGATGGGCCGGAGAAGGGCCAGAAGGGCGACGATCGCAACGACAAGCCACACCGATGGAAATACGAGGAGGAACAGGCTGAGGAAGAGGACCCCGAAGAACGTTCCGACGGCTCGCTGCACTGCCCGTGGCATGGCGATCCGTAGGTTGCGGTGCACGACGATGGCTACCGTGATCGAGGCCCAGCATCCATGATGGCCGGGCCATGACCAGTCGAAGGCCTCGGCCGCCAAGAGGCAGGAGGCGATTCGAAGGGGGTATTGCCAGCCCGTGAACCGAGTCAGGGAGTGCCACCACCGCAGCACCAGTTGTCCGAAGGAACATTTCGGCGTCTGAACAGAAGGGGCCGGGTGCTCCAGCGGCTTTGCGAAGGGCATCGACTGGAACAGGGGCCTCAGCAGAATGAACAGGAATGCCGTCCAGGCGGCCCCAATGAAAAAACAGAGCGTCCCGGAAAAGGGGTCGATTCTGATGGCACCGAGATTCGCTGCGATGATGGCAAAGAGGATGAATTGGGCGGACGCTCGAGCCAAGGGTCTGCTGATTCCGCCTAAAAGGCCGATCACGGCGACCATAGCCGGGATAGCCAGAGCGGTCAGGAGCCCTCGGCCCGCAACGGCCGAACCTGCGAAGACCGCAGCGCTGGAGGCGATCATGGCGTAAATCAGTCCGGGGGCCTGCTCACGAAACGTTGCACCTTTTCCATCCCCACTCAGCGCAAGTCCACCCAATGAAGCCAGCAAGCCGGCCTGAGTGTGACCCGTCATCACGCCGACGGTGATGGGCCCTGCCATCCCGAGCATGGCGGCGGTCATCTGCGATGCCCGTGACCCATTCATGAACGCCATCATGAGACGTATCCTCAATTCGAATGATTATAAACGGAAACTTATCGACCCTTTGGCCGTACCCCGGCTCTATTTCCGAGGGCGCCTGGGTGTGCCGAACTTGTTTATATTATAGTTATCATTAATGTATTTCCTTTTCTTTTGCCAGATCATTTTCATGCCGGGACATCGAGAGGCTATTCTTCCAGACCTGACCCCCCGATCTTCTCAGATGGCCGAGCGTCAGGGTTTCGCGTTGACAGAACAAGGCAATTTGATTAGTCTGCCTGCGTTGTCCAAAATTCCCCCAGGAGAGATGCCATGAAGAAACTTGCGATCCTGACGATAGTCCTTTTCGTACTCGTCTTTTGCCTGACCGCCCCGGCTTCGGCTGGCCCCACCATCGATCAGATCCTGAGCAAGAAAGAGTTGGTGGTCGGCACCTCGGCCACCTATCCGCCCCTGACCTTCAAGACCAAGGGCGGTGTCGTTTCCGGCTTCGACATGGATCTGGCGCGTGCCATCGCCGCCTCCATGGACGTCCGGCTGCGCGTGGAGGTCATCCCCTTCGACGAGTTGATCCCTGCCCTCGAAAAGGGCCGTATCGACATGATCATCTCCAGCATGACCATCACGGCGGAACGCAATCTGCGGATCGCCTTCGTGGGACCCTATTTCATCTCCGGCCAGTCGATCCTGACCACCAAGACTGCGGCGATGGACATCAGCAGCCCGGCCGACGTCAACAAAGCCGGTTTCAGCATCGCCGTGCCCCGGGGGACGACGACGGAGATGATCGCGAAGAACATGCTGCCGAAGGCCGATCGGATCCCGGCCGCCTCCACCGACGAGGCCCTGAAGATGCTCGTGGACGGGAAGGTCAAGGCGATGATGGCCGACTTTCCCTACGTGACGGTCGAGGCAATCCGGTACCGGGACAAGGGGCTTGTGAGCAATCAGCCCTTCACCTCGGAGCCCCTGGGAATCGCCGTCCGCCCGAACGATCCCCTCCTGGTCAATTTTCTGGAGAATCTGCTCGGGACCATGCGCGGCAACGGGCTGCTCAACGCCTTGACCCAGCGCTGGTTCAAGGAAGCGGATTGGATGGCGGACCTGCCCTGAGGCGCAGTGGTCCCGGTGTGATTGCCGGCGGGGCGGGCGATGTCCGGCGTCTAGCCGGCCAATGACCCGGCCCCCTCCCCTCCGCGTCTCTTCGGGGAGCGGGAAGCCATCCCTTCGGGAGCGGGCGGGCACAGGGAACGTGGGCTGTCTTGAATGGGGGCCGCCTCGGTTCAGGTCGTTGTTTCTTCCGAACCGTCGGCGGTCATTGCAGTGATGGTATCGGAGGCGGTGCCGCTCTCGCCGGAGAATATCTCGGCAAAGGTCTCCGGATCGTTTTGGGCGAGCCCTTTGGCGATATTCAGGTATTTCAGAATGGAGGCGGTATCGATGCCTTCTTTCTGCAACACTGCGGCAAAGAGCCGGACATTGTCCGTCACGCCGGCTACACCTGATTTTTCCGCCGCGCTGGCGATGTTTTTCAGGGACGAAAAAATGGCGGAGAGCTGGCAGCGATCGGCCAATCCGGCGAAGATGGTTTCGGTCAGGCTGGACGAAGAAGGGGAGTCGTCAAGCGAATCGAGAAGGGCCGATTGGGAAGCGCTCTTCAGTTTTGCAAGTTTCAGGGAAAGCGAGTCGGTCCCGGATAACAGGGAACTCAAGGATACCGTGGACATATTCACCCCTTTTCGGGAAAAGATCGCTATATGTTCAAATCATTTTATCGGCACAATCCTGACTAACTTTAACAGGAGCTACTCCCCCGGGGCGTAGAGGCGATTCACCGGTTGCGCGTCAGCATAATGACCATATCAGGTTTCTTGGCTCTGGGCTTGGGGCTTGTCAGGGCAAAGGCCCCCGTACCGCCCCAAGCACTGCGGTGCATCCCTCTGGGTTAAAGCGGCGGCATCAGCGATCCGGCGCAAATCCGTCTTGACAACCGTGCATGGGTCTGTTTTATTCCGATCATCATGAATGAGCCCACAGCGTCTCGGCTCCCCTTCGGGCTGGACAGGATTTTTTACGGGTGGTGGATCGTCCTGGCCTGCTTCCTCATCAGCCTCTACGCGGGTGCCATTATCCACTACGGGTTCACCGCCTTCTTCGATCCCCTCGTCAGGGAATTCGGGTGGAGTTATACCCAGATCTCCTTTGCCATGAGCCTCAGGGGCGTCGAGATGAGCTTCATGTCCCCCCTGATCGGCTTCCTCGTGGATCGTTACGGCTCCCGGCGGCTCGCCTTCTGCGGGGTCATCACCATCGGCCTCGGCTTCGTCCTTCTAAGCTACACCCAGTCGCTATGGCTGTTCTACGGAAGCATCCTCCTGATTGCCCTGGGAGGAGGCGGCTGCGCCGCTGTCGTTTTCATGCGGGTCGTCACCCACTGGTTCCGCAGAAAGATCGGTCTGGCCCTCGGCATAACGAGCTCCGGTTTCGGCGCCAGCGGCATCCTGCTCCCCTCCGTGGTCTGGCTGATCGATGACTTCGGTTGGCGGACGGCCGTGGTCATCATGGGGGTGGTGATGTGGATCATCGGCATCCCCCTGGCCTTTATCATCCGCAACACCCCCGAGGCTTGTGGGCTCCAGCCGGACGGCGGAAAAGGCTATTCCCAAGTCAAGGTCGGACCGGACCGGTCGGCCGGTGAAGAGGACGAGGTTTCTTTCTGGGATGCCCTGAAAGACAAGGCCTTTCTCTTTATCTCCCTCTGCGAGGGCATCCGCATGATGGCGCTTGCGGCCGTCGTCGCCCACATCATGCCTTATCTGAATCTCCTCAACGTTCCGCGGACAACGGCCGGATGGATCGCCGGTTTCGTATCGATTCTAAGCATCGCCGGCAGGTTCGGCTTCGGCTGGTTTTCAGACTTCTTCGACAAACGTCATGTCGCCGCCTTCTCCTTCAGCATGATGAGCCTGGGGATGTTCGTCCTGTGCTACGTCGATGCCCTGTGGGCCATGATCCTGTTCCTCATCTTGTTCCCCGCGGGGTTCGGGGGGGCCATCACGCTGCGCGGGGTCCTCCTGCGGGAATACTTCGGCCTGAAGGTCTTCGGCCGCCTGCTGGGCATTGTTATGGGTTTTTCCGCGATCGGCGGGATGATCGGCCCGACCCTGGCCGGGTTCGTTTTCGATACGATGAGCAGCTACTACTACACATGGATCGGACTTGGCATCGCCTGCTCATTCACCGTGGTCCTCATGTTGAGCATCGCGCCCAAGGCGAAGAAATCCATCTGAGGAGAATCATACAGAAGGCGATGCAGCCGCAATGGGCGCTGCACCCCCCAAGGATGCCTCTCTTAAAATACGCTTCTACAGATCGCGATCAGGTCCTCTTTTGTCGCCTTTCTCGGATTGATGGTCAGATTCCCGCTTTTCACCGCTTCTGAAGCGATTTGCGAAATCAGGCTTTCATCGAGCTTCATCCCCTTGAAGGTTTCAGGAAGCCCCACGTCCGACAGGAGATCCTGGACTGCGCCAATGGCGCTCAGGGCCGCTTCCCGACAGCTCATGTTTTCAGTTTTGACTCCGAGGGCTTGAGCGATCTTGGCAAACTTCTCGAGATTCCCCAGCATGTTGAATCTCATCACATGGGGGAGAATCACGGCATTGGCCACACCGTGAGGGACCTCATAATACCCGCAGAAGGGCCCTGTAATGGCATGAAGGATGCCCAGCCGGGTGTTCTTGAATGCTATCCCGGCCAGCAAGCAGGCCATGCTCATCCTCTCCCTGGCGTGAATATTGTTGCCGTTGGCCACGGCGCCGCGAAGATGCTCTCCAATGATCCGGATCGCCTCCAGGGCCATCACTTCGGTGGGTTCCGCTGTGGCCGTATTCGTATAGGACTCGATGGCGTGTGTGAGCGCATCCATACCGGTTGAGGCCGTGACATGCGGCGGCATGCTGACGGTCAACAGGGGATCCACAAGGGCGATGGCCGGGACGACAAAGGGACTGCGCACGCCGATCCGGGCATGTTTCGCGCGGTCGGCAATCACGGCGACGTCCGTGATCTCGGCGCTCGTCCCTGAGGTCGTCGGCAGCGCGATGACCGGGACCGGGGGGAGCTTGATCTTGTTGATCCCTGCATAGTCGCTGCAATGGCCTCCGTTCGTGGCGACCGCCCCCATGGCCTTTGCCGTATCGATGGCGCTTCCGCCGCCTATGGCGATAATGCCGTCATAGCCCTGCGTCCGCACCATCTCGGCCCCTTTATCGACGGACTGGACGGAAGAGCTCTGCTCGACATCATAGAACAACGCCGTCTCGATTCCCTGTTCCTGAAGGGCGCCTTGAATCGGCTCCAACAATTTGGCCTGCTTCACGCCCTGGTCGCTGACGATAAAGGCCTTTTTTATGCCCCTTGCCGCTGCAATGGTGCCGATTTGCTTGCTCGTCCCAATCCCATATATGATTTCAGTCGACATGACAAAACGGAATGGATCGCTCATTCTTGACTCCCCTTGTAACCATTAGAATTATGGTGTGATGTTCCTCGATGATCGGTGTTCAAAAAACATCCTCCTGGGGAGCATCTTTGCCCCCCAAGAGGGAACCCATGATGGAACGTCCTTTTTTCATTTACTTCTTAATACCCGCCGTCTTGTAATACTCCTTAAAGAACTCGAACTGGGCCGGGAGATCCTGGTTCGTCTGCGCCCGGGTTCTGAAGTTCAGGTTAAGCTTGATTCTCTTCAGCACCATGTTCTGGAAATCCTGACCTTCCCACGCCTTTTTGAATGCGCTTTCCAGTTTGTCGGCGATGGCATCGGGCAACCCCTTGGGCGCCAGGATAAGATGGGTATTGGCCTGGATGTCCGGACATCCCAGTTCCTTCAGGGTAGGCACATCAGGATGGTTCGGATCCCGCTTGTCGGTCATGCAGACAAAGAGCATCCGGAACTTCCCCTGCTCCACATAGGGGATGTGGGAGCCGCTTCCGCTATGGAAGTCCGTGTGCTTGCCCAGCATCTGCGTGACCGACTCGGCCCCGCCCGAATAGGGGATCTCCTTGAACTGAAGGCCTTTGCACTTGGCAAACAGCTCGATGGGGATGGCATTGTGGCTGTTGATCCCCGATGACCCGTAGGTCATGCCGGGATGGGCCTTGGCATAGGTTATGAATTCATCAACCGTCTTGATGGGAGAATCGGCATGGACGACCAACGCAGCGATCCCGCTCACGTACTGGCCGATAAAGGTAAAATCCTTGAGTGGGTCGTAGGCCACCTTGACCAGGCCCGGCAGCCGGGTGATCGCGTCCGAGGTCACGATCCCCAAGGTGTATCCATCTGGTTTCTTGCTGGCAACCAGGCCTGCGCAGACCATTGACGAGCCGCCAGCCTTGGTTTCGACGACGACCGGGACCCCCAGGATCTTTTCCGCGCCGCTGGCCAGGGAACGAGCGACGAGGTCTACGGTCCCCCCTGCTGCGAATCCGCAGTAGAGCGTAATCGGTTGCTTCGGATAATCCTGAGCCAGGGCAGACTGAGAAATACCCAGCCCAAAGGCAAGCGCAACCCCCATGACGAGCAGTAAACCGGCTACCTTCTTTCTAAACGTCATCATCTTTATCACCTCCATGGTCTATGAAACATCTTTTCTCCACAAACCCACCCGTTGATAAAGCCCGTTTCCATGACAACGATCCCCGCTCGTCCTCTACTGAACAAGCACCTTTCTTTGATCAATCCTGGGCCACGCCAAGGATGCCAAAGGGCCGCTGTAGCCGGAAGGAAAACTACCCTCCCTATTTGAAAGAGCCTGAGTTCAGACACCACGCGCCGATACTTGTCTGGTGCCAGAACGAGGCCCATGACAAAAAGAAGAACGAATCAATCTGTTGTTTGCATGCTGCCGGTCTGCTTGAAACGCAGATGGAACGAGTTGGCCTCCTCCATCGCGAACGGGATGTGCGCCGGCTCTGCCACAGCCCGGTTGAGGTAATCCGACAGGAGTCTCCGGTAATCGGGATGGGCGCACTGCTGGATGATCCGGGCCGCCCGCTCCCGGGGATCCAGACCGCGCAGATCGGCGAGCCCCTGCTCGGTCACCAGGACGTCCACATCATGCATCGTGTGGTCCACATGGGAGACCATCGGGACGATGGAGGATATCTTCCCTCCCTTGGTCGTCGAACGCGCGACAAAGATCGAACAGGGGCTGTTCCGGGAATAATCGTACGTGCCCCCGATGCCGGCCATGATCTTGGTTCCGAGCAGATGGCTGGAGTTCACCTGCCCCTTGAGATCCATCTCCAGGCAGCCGTTGATCGAGATCACCCCCGTCCTCTGGATAAGCTCCGCTGAGTTGACCAGAGTCACTGGACGCAGGACGATGACCTTTTTGTAACGGTCCGGCTCCTGCTCGAATCGCTTCCATGACTCGTCGGAGAGCCGAAGGGCGATCCCCATCACCCACTCGACCTTTCCCGCCGTGATCAGTTCGAAAACGGGATCGGTCACCATAGGCAGGTGAAAGCGAAAGTTTTTGAATTCGCTTTCACCGATTGTCCGCATCATGCTCGTGAACAATTCCCCGAACCCCAACTCAAAGGGCGGCAGGGATTCGCCGAGCCTCCCGGCGGCAACTTCCTTCCGGAAGAAATCGAGAAGATACTGGCCGATCTTGACGCCCATCTCATCCGGTTTGGGTTCCTTGGAGGGCTTTTCGGGTATATCGGAAAAGACGATTGCCTTGATCTTCCCGGGATCGACGGGGAAATAGGGCACGCCGATCCTTTTGAGGGGATTGCTGCCGACCACGGGGATCGGATCTGCGCCCCGCAGATAAACATCGTGCAACCCTTCCATGGCCAAAGGCCGGTTGAGGTTGATCTCCACGATGATTTGGGAGGCGGCTTCGATCCATTCTGGTGCATCATAGACCGCTGTCGAGGGGATGATCTGGCCCTCCTCGGTCAGACCCACCGCCTCGATCACCGCCATATCCAGGGTGCCGAACCATCCCCTTTTGACCTGCAGCGGCAGCGACGACCCCTTGCCTTCAAAGAAGGCCACCTCGCCACGATTGATGCCTCCCCGGAGTTTCTCGCCGCCGACGGCGCCGACCCGTCTCCGGATACCTCCGGCCTCGAAGAGGACGTCCTCGAACTGGGAACTCAAAGGACCGGCGCAGAAAAGGTCGATTTTGAGCCCCCCCTCTGCCTTGATCCGCTCCGCAAGAGCCCCAAAGGTGGCTTTGGGGAAACCCATGGTGCTCCCCGAAGTGGCAACCTTCATCCCGTTTTGGAAAAGCCCGGCCGCCGCCTCGGCGGTCATGACCTTGGTCCTGGATTGCGGATGCCGGATGCGCTCGTTGATTGCCGCCATCTTACGCCCCCGCCAGCTTTACATTGTTCTTGATGAAGGTCGAAATGTCCTCGAGTTTCGAATGGGAGGGGAACACCCCCTGGACGCCTTCGTTCTTGAGGAGCGCAATGTCGTCCTTGGGAATCGTCCCGCCGAACAGGACCAGGACATCGTCGAGTTTCCGCTCCCGGATCTTCGTCATCAGCTTTCTGGCAATCTCCACATGAGACCCCGACAGGATGCTGACGCCGATCACGTCCACTGCTTCCTGCAGGGCCACCTCGACCACCTGCTCCACGCTCTGGCGCAAACCGGTATAAATCACCTCCATCCCTTGGTCCCGCAGCCAATAGATCAGCACCTTGGCCCCGACGTCATGACCGTCAAGGCCGATCTTGGCAATGAGCACCCGTATGATCTTCTTTGTCTCCATGAAGCCCTCCTCAACAGGCTGCTAAACCGTCGTCGGTTCCTTATACGTCCCGTAGACCTTCTTCAGGGTTTCGATGATCTCCCCGATGGTCGCCTTGGCCTTCAACGGCTCGAAAAGATGCGGGATGATGTTCTCGTTGCGTTCCGCCGCAGCCTGAAGCTGCTTCAAGGTGCTTTCCACCTTGGCCTCATCGCGGGCCGCCTTGACGGCTTTGAGACGCGTGAGCTGGCGGTTGATGGTCTCCGGATCTGTCTTGTAGACCTCGAGGTCCTTCTCCTCTTCCTTGATCTGGTACTTGTTCACGCCCACCAGGACCTTTTCCCCGGAACTGATCCGCTTCTGGAGCGCATAGCTCTGCTTGGCCAGTTCCCTCTGGATGGTACCGTTCTCGATCTGTTTCACGATGCCGCCTTCGGCGTCGATCTTGCTGATGATCTCGCCGATCTTGTCCTCCATCTCGTTGGTCAGCGCCTCCACGTAATAGGAGCCTCCCAGCGGATCGACCACGTCGGCCACGCCCGTTTCGTTGGCCAGGATCTGCTGGACGCGCAGGGAGGTCCGGATCGCCAGATCCGACGGAATGGCATACACCTCGTCGAAGCAGGCCAGGTTCAGGGACCTCGTCCCGGCGAAGGCGGCGGCCATGGCGTAGTAGGCAGCCCGGGCGATGTTGTTCAGGGGCTGCTCGGCGGTCAGGCCGCCTCCCATGCCGCCCGTGGAGAAGCGGAACTGCATGGACCGCTTGTCCTGGGCGCCGTACTTGTTCTTAAGCAGCTTGGCCCAGTAACGGCGGGCGCCGCGGAGCCGGGCGATATCCTCGAAGAAGTTGAACTGCCGCCCGCCGATAGGCAGGTGGAAGGAGAAGAGGGGCGCGATCTGGTCGATGTTGGAGCCCCGCTTCATGACCTCCTGGATGTAGACCTCGGCGATGGCGATGGCCAGGGACACGGCCTGGATGGTGTTGGCCCCGTACTCCAGGATGTGGGTCCCGGAGACGCTGATGGCATTGAATCGGGGTATCTCCTTGTTGCAGAACTCGACACAGTCGCCGACCAGCTTGATCGACGGCCCGGGCGGGAAGATCCAGGTCCCGCGGGCGATGAACTCCTTGAGGATATCGTTCTGGATCGTGCCGCGGAGCTTCTTGGTCTCGACGCCCTGCTTCTGGGCGACCAGGGCGTACATAGCCAGGACGATCGGCGCCGTGGCGTTGATTGTGAAGGAGGTGGAGATCCCGTCCAGGGAGATGCCGTCGTAGATCCTCTCGAAGTCGTCGAGGGTGTCCACGGCCACGCCGAGCTTGCCCACATCGTCTTCGGCCTGTGGCATGTCGGAATCGAGGCCGATCTGGGTCGGCAGGTCGAAGGCCAGGCTCAGGCCCGTCTGACCGTTCTTCAGCAGGTATTTGAACCGTTCGTTGGTGCTCTCGGACGTCGACTGGCCCGAGTACTGGCGCATCGTCCAGAGCTCGCTGCGGTACATAGATGGGAAGACGCCGCGGGTGAAAGGATATTCCCCGGGATCGCCGAGCTTCTCTTTATAATCGAAGTCCGGCAGATCGTCGGGCCCGTAAAATACCTTAACAGGTGTGCCCAGGATGGACGTGACGGGCCGCACCACGATTTCTTTTTTCGCCATGGTCTTTCTCCCCTCCTTAGCGGGTTATTCCTTGTGCTCCTTGTGCAGTTCCTCCAGTTCGATCAACACGCCGTTGGTGCTCTTCGGATTCAGGAAGGCGATCAGGCGGCCGTCCTGGGTCTTGCGGGGCGTCTTGTTGAGCAGTTCAATCCCTTTGGCCTCGAACTCGCGCAGCGACTTTTCGATGTCCTCCACGCCCAGGCAGAGGTGGTGGATCCCCTCGCCCCGCTTCTCGATGAATTTCGCCGCCGGGCTGGCCGGGTCCATGGGCTGGACCAGTTCGATGGTGGCCCCCTCCAGGGGGAAGAAGGCGATCTTGGTCTTGATCGCCTCCGACTCGTACATCTTCTCCATGGGAATCCCCAGGAGGTCACGGAAGATGTGGGCGGATTTCTCCACATCCTTGACAGCCACGCCGATATGCTCGATCTTCTTGATCATCGTCCTTCTCCTATCTTGTATTCACAGGGATCAATGTCCCTTGGGGTTCGGGAACTCCGTTCGCACCTCCGGCCGACTACAGCGGGATCGACCCATGCCGCTTGCCCGGCCTGACTTCAACCTTTCCCTTCAGGCGCTCGAACATCCCGATCAGGCAGGCACGCATGTCCTTCGGCTCGATGATCGCATCGATCCATCCCTCCTCGGCGGCCACATAGGGATTGGCAAACTTCTGCCGGTATTCGTTCACCATCTGAACCCGCATCGCCTTGGGATCTTCGGCCTTGGCGATCTCATCCTTGAAGATGACGTTCGCCGCCCCTTCGGGCCCCATGATCGCGATCTCCGCCGTCGTCAGGGCAACGGTGAAGTCCGTTCCCACGAGCTTCGAAACGGCCATCCCGGACATCGCCCCCCCGTAGATCTTCCGCACGATCACCGACACCCGCGGAACGACGGCCTCGCAATAGGCGTAGAGGGTCTTGGCGCCGTGGCGGATGATCCCCCCGAACTCCTGATGCTTCCCGGGAAGATAGCCCGGGCAGTCCACCAGATTCAGGATCGGGATGTTGAAGGCGTCGCAGAAGCGGATGAACCGCGCCGACTTGTCCGACGCGTCAATGTCCAGACTCCCCGCGCTCACCAGCGGCTGGTTGGCGATCACACCGACGCTTTTGCCGCCCAGGCGGATGAATCCGATGATCATGTTCTTGGCGAAATCCTCCTGGATCTCGAAGAAATCGTTGCGGTCCGCGATCGAGTGGATGATCTTCTTCATGTCGTACGGCCGCTGCGGATTGTCGGGGATAACCTTTTCGATCTCCTCGGTCAGCCGCATCAGGTCATCGGAATCGGTAGCCGCGGGCGCCGTCTCGCGGCTGCTCGCCGGGAGGAAACTCAGCAGCTTCTTGACCTGCTCGAAGCATTCCTGCTCGGTCTTGGCCACCAAGTGCGCCACGCCGCTTTTCTGGCTGTGGACCTTGGCCCCGCCGAGATCCTCCGCCGAGATTTCTTCCCCGGTGACCGCCTTGACGACGTTGGGTCCGGTGATGTGCATCTTGCTGAGTCCGTCCACCATGAAGATGAAGTCGCACAGGGCGGGCGAATAGACGGCACCGCCGGCGCAGGGGCCCAGGATCAGGCAGAACTGCGGCACGATACCGGAGGCCATGGTGTTGCGGAAGAAGATGGATCCGTACTGCCCCAGGCCCTCCTGGATCCGGGCTCCGCCCGAATCGATCAGGCCGATGATCGGGGCCCCGACCTTGATCGCCAGATCCATCGCATGGCAAATCTTGGTGGCATGGGCCTTTCCGAGGGACCCGCCCATGACTGTAAAATCCTGGGAATAGACGAACACCTGCCGCCCGGAGATCTTGCCGGAACCGACCACCACCCCGTCACCGTAAAACTTCTCCTTGTCCATGCCGAACTTGGTGCACTGGTGGGTCACGAACATCTCTATTTCCATGAAACTGCCGGGATCCAGCAGCTGATCGATCCTTTCGCGGGCCGTGAGCTTGCCGCGCTCATGCTGCTTGTCGAGCTGCTTTTGCCCGCCCCCCAAGCGTGCGAGGGCCTCCCTTGATTTCAACTCCTCATTCCTGTCTTTCAACTTTCACCTCACTGGTCATGGCTGCAGAAGATCCGGGGCGTGAGCAAATGGGCTCTCACGCCCCAGATTTTCATACCCATCCCCGCAAACCCTATTCCGGTCTTTTGAGTCCGGTGACGATCTGGGAGCGGATCATTCTGGGCAGCAGCATGTGGTGGTGCGGGCAGATCGACCGCGGATGCTGGTACACGCCG
>Ga0228535_1001613_pt1 | contig 31449 bp, 43 predicted proteins | sample SJ1metagenome_FD_168457 | JGI IMG/M metagenome (GOLD analysis project Ga0228535, IMG submission 168457) | Enriched culture of PCE-dechlorinating microbial communities from Ithaca, New York, USA - SJ1 | ecosystem: Engineered > Modeled > Simulated communities (microbial... > Unclassified | place...
CGGGCGCGGCACCGTCGTTACCGGAAGAGTGGACCGCGGGATCGTCAAGGTCGGCGAAGAAGTCGAAATCATCGGCATCCGTCCCACCATTAAAACCGTCGTCACGGGCGTGGAAATGTTCCGCAAGACGCTCGATGAAGGGCGCGCCGGCGACGACGTCGGTTTGCTGCTCCGCGGCATCAAGCGCGAGGAAGTGGAAAGAGGCCAGGTCGTGGCCAAACCCGCCTCCATCACGCCGCACACCAAGTTTGAAGCAGCCGTGTACGTTCTGACGAAGGAAGAAGGCGGCCGCCATACGCCGTTCTTCTCCGGTTACCGTCCGCAGTTTTATTTCCGGACCACCGACGTGACGGGTGTCGCGACGCTGCCCGAGGGCGTGGAAATGGTTATGCCGGGGGATAACGTGAAGATGACGGTTGAACTGATCATGCCCATCGCGATGGAGGAACAGCTTCGTTTCGCGATTCGGGAAGGCGGCAGAACCGTCGGCGCCGGTGTCGTCAGCAAGGTCATTGCATAGAAACGGGAAATAGGTTATCCGATCGATGAAAGAACAAAAGATAAGAATTCGTCTCAAAGCTTACGATTATAAGCTTCTGGATCGCTCTGTCGAGGAAATCGTGGAGACGGCAAAACGGACCGGCGCGCGTGTCGCCGGTCCTATCCCGCTTCCGACGGAAATCAATAAGTACTGTGTCAATCGTTCGCCGCACGTGGATAAAAAATCCCGGGAGCAGTTCGAAATTCGCACACACAAAAGATTGATCGATATTGTCGAGCCGACGCAGGCCACCGTGGACGCCTTGATGAAGCTGGATCTATCGGCGGGCGTGGATGTCGAGATCAAAGCGTAAGCCTTGAAGCCGAGGCGGTGGAAAGCGGCCCGCAGGCGTTGTGCTTTCCGGAACAGTGAATATCGTGGCTTTATTTTTATAAAAGTTGGATGATGATGAACAAGGGAATTCTAGGAAAAAAATTGGGGATGACGCAGGTGTTTGCCGAAGACGGCGCCGCAATCGGCGTGACGGCGATCGAGGTGGAGCCGTCGGTTGTCGTCCAGGTGAAGACCAGGGAAAAGGACGGCTACGACGCCGTTCAGGTGGGTTACGGCCGCGTCAAGCAGAAGAACGTCACCAAGCCGCTCCAGGGACATCTGAACAAAGCCAGCAAAGGATTCTTCCGGATCCTGAGGGAATTTCCCGCCGCGGCCGGCGAGTACGAAGTCGGCCAGGAAATCACCGCCGACATTTTTCAGGCGGGCGGTTATGTCGATATCGTGGGAACCTCGAAAGGCAAAGGTTTTCAGGGCGTCATGACCCGGCACGGCTTCGGCGGCGGCCGGGCGACGCACGGCTCGATGTTCCATCGCGCTCCGGGCTCCATCGGCGCCAGCGCGGACCCGTCCCGCGTCTTCAAGGGAACCAAGATGGGCGGTCAGCTGGGAAACGTCCAGAAAACCGTTCAAAACCTCCAGGTCTGGCAGGTGCGCTCCGACCGCAATTTGTTGTTGTTGAAAGGTTCCATTCCCGGCTCGAAAAACGGCTATGTGATCATTCGGCAGGCCCGGAAAAAAAGTGCGTAAATCAGTGGAGTTATAAACATGGCAGTCGCAGATGTTTTTGATATTGAAAAGAAGAAGGTCGCCGAGGTTGAATTGAACGACGCCGTTTTCGGCGCCGAAATCAACGAAGCAACGATCTATGAAGTGGTCAAGATGCAACTGGCGTCGCGCCGGTCGGGAACGTCTGCAACCAAGGCGAGAGGGGAAGTCAGCGGCGGCGGAAAGAAACCCTGGCGCCAAAAGGGCACCGGCCGCGCCCGGGCGGGAACCTCGCGGTCTCCGATCTGGAGAGGCGGCGGAATCGTCTTCGGCCCCCAGCCGCGTGACTACTCCTACAGCGTTCCGAAGAAAGTCCGCAAAAATGCCATGATCTCGGCGCTCAGCCTGAAGGTCAAGGAGCAGAAAATGACCATTTTGCGTGATTTCCCGATGGAGAAGATCAGCACGAAGGCCTTTCAGAAGGTCGTCGATCTTTTCGGTCTGAAGAAAGCGCTCTTCGTCATCGACGGGGACAACGTCGTTTTAATGAAGTCTTCCCGCAATATAAAAAACGTGAAAATGATTCGGTCGGAAGGCATCAATGTGTATGACGTGCTCAAGCACGATCATCTGGTCCTTCTCGAACCCTCTGTAAAAAAGATTGAGGGGGCATTGCTGGCATAATGGAACTGCATCAGATTATCAAAAAAATACTGCTTACGGAAAAAAGCAACATCGACCGCGAAACGGCGAACAAATACCACTTTGAAGTCGACCGCAAGGCCAACAAGGTGGAAATCGGCCAGGCGGTCGAAAAATTGTTCAAGGTTAAAGTGACGGAAGTCCACGTCATCGGGGTGCTGGGAAAGAAGAAAAGAATGGGCCGGGTCATGGGACAGAAGCGTTCCTGGAAAAAGGCCATTGTCACGTTAGCCGAAGGAAGCCGCATTGAGGTCGCCGAAGGCGTATAGAACGAGTTGAAGGATTACGATCATGGGAATTATCAAGTATAAACCGACATCACCCGGCCGGCGCTTCCAGAGCGTCTCCGATTTCGCGGAGATAACCTCCACCGAGCCGGTCAAGAGCCTTTTGAAACCGGTCAGAAAATCGGGCGGTCGAAACAGTTACGGCAGGATCACGGCGCGTTACATCGGCGGCGGTCACAAGCGCAAATACCGCGTGATCGATTTCTGCCGCGACAAGGCGGACATTCCGGCGAAAGTGGCGGCCATTCAATACGATCCGAACCGATCCGCCCGCATTGCGCTTTTGAACTACCGGGACGGTGAAAAACGCTACATTGTTGCCCCTGCCCAGGTGAGTGTCGGCGACGTTCTCGTCAGCGGCACCAAGGCGGACATCAAACCGGGCAATGCCATTCCCCTGAAAAACATTCCGCTGGGTTCCCTCATCCACAACGTGGAACTGAAGGTGGGGCGCGGCGGGCAACTGATCCGCTCGGCGGGCGCGTACGGTCAGCTGATGGCCAAAGAAGGCAGCTATGCCCAGGTGCGGCTGCCGTCCGGCGAAGTCCGCAAGGTGTTCATCGAATGCATGGCCACCATCGGGCAGGTCGGCAACAATGAACACGAAAACGTCAGCATCGGCAAGGCGGGGCGAAACCGCTGGCTCGGCAAGCGTCCGCATGTCCGCGGTGTCGTCATGAACCCGGTTGACCATCCGATGGGCGGCGGCGAAGGCAAGTCCTCCGGCGGCCGTCATCCGTGCACGCCCTGGGGTGTTCCGACGAAGGGACACAAAACCCGGAAGAACAAGAGAACCGATAAATATATCGTGAAGAGAAGAGGTAAATAAAACGTGGCACGTTCGATCAAAAAAGGTCCTTATATTGAAGACAGTTTGCTGGCCAAAGTTCGGAAAATGGAGGCCGAAAGCAGCAAGAATGTGATTAAGACTTGGTCGCGGCGTTCAACCATCACTCCCGAGTTGATCGGCTATACGTTTGCCGTGCATAACGGAAAAAAATTCATTCCGGTTTACGTGACGGAAAATATGGTGGGCCATAAATTGGGCGAATTCGCGCCGACAAGGACTTTTTATTCCCATTCCGGCGACCGGAAAACGAAAGTTCGCAAATAATTATTTACGCGCAGACGCACGGGTTTGGAGTTGAGAAGATATGGAAGCAAAGGCAGTTGCAAAATATATTCGGATGTCGCCGCAGAAGGTCCGGCTGGTCGTTGATCTCATCCGGGGCAAGAGGGTCCAGGAAGCGCGCAATATCCTGCTGTACACGAGAAAGTATGCGGCGGGCATTGTCGCCAAGGTCCTGAAATCCGCCGTGGCCAACGCCTCGCAGAATCCCAATATCGACGAAAACACGCTTTATGTGAAGGAGATATTCGTGGATCAGGGACCGTCACTGAAAAGATGGCGGGCCCGGGCCCAGGGAAGAGCGGCGGGGATCAAAAAGAGAACGTCACATATCACCGTTGTCGTGGATGAAAGGTAAGGAGGAACGATATTGGGTCAGAAGGTTAACCCGGTAGGATTACGGTTGGGCTACATTAAAAAGTGGCAGTCGGTCTGGTTTGCCGAAAAGAATTACAGCGGAATGCTTCTGGAAGACTTGAAAATCCGCAAGTACCTGAAGAAAAAGCTGTATCACGCCGGAATTTCTCATATCGAAATCGAGCGCGCGGCCAACAAAGCCAAGGTGAATATTTACTCGGCCCGTCCCGGCGTCATCATCGGGAAGAAGGGATCGGAAATAGAGAAACTCAAGGCGGAGATCGAGAAATTTTCCCAGGCGGAGATTATCATCAATATCCTGGAAGTCCGCAAGCCGGAAACGGATGCGCAGCTGGTGGCCGAGAACGTCGCCATGCAGCTGGAACGGCGCGTCGCTTTCCGCCGGGCCATGAAAAAATGCGTCGGTTACGCCCTCAAATTCGGAGCGAAGGGCATCAAGATCACCTGCTCGGGACGACTGGGCGGCGCTGAAATGTCCCGCTCGGAATGGTACCGCGAGGGACGCGTTCCGCTGCATACGCTGCGGGCCGACATCGACTACGGGTTCATTGAAGCGCATACGGCGTACGGCCTGATCGGCGTCAAGGTTTTGGTTTTCCACGGAGAGGTTTTGCCCCAGAAGAACGAAAAACAGTCATGAGAGCAACAGGCGATTTTCCCAGACCGGGAAGTCCTTGCTGAAGATAAACGGGAGTTTTGAATTATGTTAATGCCAAAACGGGTGAAATACAGAAAGTTGCAGAAAGGCCGCATGGGCGGAAAGGCCACCAGAGGCGGCACCATTGCCTTCGGAGACTATGGATTGCAGGCGGCGGAGTGCGGCTGGGTGACCGCCCGGCAGATCGAGGCGGCCCGTGTCGCCATGACCCGTTACGTCAAACGCGGCGGCAAGATCTGGATTCGCGTTTTTCCCCATAAATCCATTACGAAGAAACCCGCCGAAACCCGAATGGGAAAAGGCAAGGGGGCTCCGGAAGGATGGGTGGCGGTGGTGAAGCCCGGCTCCGTGCTTTACGAGATGGAAGGCGTGACCCGGGAAGTGGCCAAAGAAGCCTTTCGTCTGGCTGCGCACAAACTGTCCATTGCAACCAAGTTTTTGTCAAGGGAGATATCTGATGAAAATTAGCGAAATCAGAGGTCTCGGTATCAACGAGCTTCAAACAAAAAACAGAGAATTGGCCGAAGAACTTTTCCGGTTGAAGATTCGGCATGCATCCGGTCAACTCGAGTCGACCGCCAGCTTGGGCCGCCTGCGCAAGGACATCGCCCGCATTGCAACGGTTCTGAAGGAAAAGGAGGCCGCAGGATAATATGGCTGAAAAAAGCAACAAACGCACCATCAAGGGTGTCGTGGTCAGTGATAAAATGGACAAGACGATCGTGGTGAAAGCCGAGCGGCTGGTCAAGCACTCGGTGTTCCACAAGTATGTCCGACGGCATGTCAAATACAAGGCCCATGACGAACAGAATCAGTGCAAAACGGGAGACACCGTGTTGATCATTGAAGCGCGGCCGATGAGCAAAGACAAACGCTGGCGGATGCTGGAAATTCTGGAGAAAGCGAAATAGAAACCGGCCCGGTGCAGAGGCGGGTATCTTGTTTAGTGGAGTTGATTTATGATTCAGATGCAGACAATTCTCAATGTGGCCGACAATTCCGGCGCCAAACGGGTCGCTTGTATCAAGGTGCTTGGCGGGTCGAAGCGGCGCTATGCGTCGCTGGGCGACGTGATCGTCGTTTCCGTGAAGGAAGCGATTCCGAATTCCAAAGTGAAAAAAGGTGACGTGATGAAGGCGGTCATCGTCCGCACCGTGAAAGAAGTGAAGCGGCCGGACGGGTCTTATCTCAAGTTTGACGACAACTCCGCAGTGCTCATCAGCAACCAGATGGAGCCGATCGGAACGCGCATTTTCGGACCTGTCGCCCGCGAACTGAGAGCAAAGCAGTTTATGAAGATTATATCTCTGGCGCCAGAGGTTCTGTAAGCCTGTTTTGAAGAGGGGAAAAATGACTGTAGGCAGATTGAAAAAGGGAGATATGGTGAAGGTTCTGGCCGGCAAGGACAAAGGCAAGACCGGCAAGGTTCTCAAAACCATACCCGAAAAAAGCAAGGTGGTCGTCGAAAAGATCAACGTGATCAAGCGGCACAAGAGACCCGATCAGAAGAGCAAGGGCGGCGTCTTGGAAAAAGAGGCGGCGATGGATGTCTCCAAGGTCAGCATCATTTGCGGCAAGTGCAAGGAAGCGACCCGGATTCGCAACCGCATTCTGGAAGACGGCAAGAAAATTCGTATCTGCAGCAAATGCAATGACGTAATCGACGTGGGTTAGGAAAAAATGGCAAGATTAAAGGAATATTATTTGAAAACGGTAGTGCCGGCTCTGGTCAAGGAATTTGACTACAAGAATCCCATGCAGGTGCCTAAGATGGAGAAGATTGTCGTCAATATGGGTCTGGGCGAGGCCATTTCGAATGTGAAAATCATCGACGGCGCCGTGCAGGAAATGGCGATGATTACGGGACAGAAGCCGGTGGTTACCAAGGCGAAGAAATCCATCGCGACCTTCAAACTGCGTCAGGGCATGCCGATCGGCTGTTCGGTGACGCTGCGCAAGGACGTGATGTACGAGTTTTTCGATCGCCTTGTGAACGTGGCGCTGCCGAAAGTTCGGGACTTCCGGGGGATTTCGCCCACCGCCTTTGACGGCCGGGGGAACTATTCCATCGGCCTTCACGAACAGATCATTTTCCCGGAAATCGAGTATGACAAAATTGAAAAGATCAAGGGGATGAACATCACCATCGTAACCACAGCCCGGACGGACGAAGAAGCCCGCGTGCTGCTCAAGTTGATGGGCGTACCCTTCAAGAATTAAACGAGGAAGCTCCGGAGGAATTTCGCGTGGCAAAAAAGTCATTAATCGCAAAGGCAAAAAGGAAGCCGAAATTTTCGGTTCGGGAATACAACCGTTGTCAGATCTGCGGCCGGCCCCGAGCATATTATCGGAAATTTGAAATGTGCAGAATCTGTCTGCGGAAACTGTCCCTGCAGGGCGAGCTTCCCGGCGTGATCAAATCGAGTTGGTAATCTTTAGGTTAAGGAGAGAAAAAGCATGGGGATGACTGATCCTATTGCCGATATGCTGACCAGGATACGGAACGGGAACAAGGCCCGTTTCAAGAGTGTCAATGTCTACATGTCCCAGATGAATATGAATATTGCCAAGGTCTTGAAGGCGTCTGGCTACATCAACACATATGATGTTGTGAAGGATGAAAAAGGGCATCCGATGCTGAAGATCAGCCTCAAATATCCGGATACCAAACGGGCGGTGATCACCGATATCAAGCGGGTCAGCAAGCCTGGGCGCAGAGTCTATGTGCCGGCCGATAAGATTCCCAAAGTGCTCAACGGCTTCGGCATTTCCATCCTGTCCACGTCCCGCGGCGTCATCACCGATCAGGAAGCCCGGGAGGCCAATGTCGGCGGCGAGATCCTTTGCAAGGTTTGGTAAACAAAATACTGATATTAAACGGGAGTTCTTGTTCATGTCGAGAATAGGTAAAAAACCGATCACTTTTGCCAAGACGGTGAAAATCAGCCAGAGTGACGGTATGGTCAAAGTCGAAGGCCCCAAGGGCGTGCTAACCTCGAAACTGCCCGACGGGATTAAACTGGTGGTTTCCGACAATTCCCTGAGCATTGAGCGGCAGACGGATGACCGCCAGGCCCGGTCGTATCACGGATTGGCCAGAACCCTGGTCAACAATATGGTGACCGGCGTCAGCAATGGCTTTGAAAAGGCCTTGGAAATTTCCGGCGTCGGCTACCGCGCCGAAATCGCCGGCTCCACCCTGAAGCTGGTTCTGGGATTTTCCAGCCCCGTGGAATACACGATTCCCAAGGGAATCGAGGTGAAGGTCGACAAGCAGGTGAACCTGGTGGTTTCCGGGATCAACAAGGAGCTGGTGGGACGTGTGGCCTCGGAAATCCGGTCTCTGAAGAAACCCGAACCTTACAAGGGCAAGGGGATCAAGTATGCGGGTGAGTACATTCGCCGTAAAGCCGGGAAAGCGGCAGGCGCAAAGTAAAAGTTAATACATTACAGCCTTAAGAGGTGGAACATTGGCTTCCAAAAAGACACTGAAAATCCGCGGTAAGCGGGAAAAAAGAGTTCGGAGCAAACTGACGGGCACACCGGAAAGACCGCGTCTTTCGGTATTCCGTTCGGATAAGCACATTTACGCTCAGGTCATCAATGACGTCGAAGGCAGGACCATCGCGACCGCGTCGACATTGAGCAGGGAACTGGCCGGCAAGCTGAAAGGCATCAAGAAGGTGGATGTGGCCAGGGAAGTGGGCAAGTTGATTGCCGCGCGCCTGCAGACGCTTGGCGTCGAGAAAGTCGTTTTTGACAGAGGCAGGTTTCTGTATCACGGCCGCGTGAAGGCTCTGGCCGACGCCGCGCGGGAAAATGGTCTTAAATTTTAAACTCAAGCGAAGTGTAGAGAACTCATGATAAGGGAAGAATCGTTCGACAGGAAAGAAATGAAAGAGGTGGAGCTCCTCGACAGAGTCATTGCCATTAACCGTACGGCAAAGGTTGTGAAGGGAGGAAGGCGGTTCCGTTTCAGCGCGATCGTCGTGGTCGGAGACGGCCAGGGACTGATCGGCGCGGGCCTGGGCAAAGCGCATGAAGTTCCCGAAGCGATCCGCAAGGGAATGGAAATGGCCAAAAAAAACATGGTCAAGGTGGCCGTCACCAACAAAACCATTCCCTACGAGGTTCTCGGAAAATTCGGCGCGGGCAGGGTCCTGCTCAAACCGGCCTCCGAAGGAACGGGATTGATTGCCGGCGGCGCGGTGCGGGCCGTTCTGGAAGTGGCCGGCGTCCATAATATCCTGACCAAATGCCTGGGGTCGCACAACCCTCACAACCTGGTGAAAGCCACCGTTGAAGGGCTCTGCCAGTTGAAGGATCCGGCGGAAATTGCCGCCCAGAGAGGCAAATAAAAATTTCACGAGGATGTTGAAACAGTGGGCAAAATGTTGAAAGTCAAAATGGTGAAAAGCGTCATCACCCGGCCGGAAAAGCAGAGAAAAGTGCTGCGGGGCATGGGACTGAATAAATTAAACAGCACCGTGACTCTGGCGGATACCCCGGAGATCCGCGGCATGATTAATAAAGTGATCCACCTTGTTTCCGTGGAAGAAGTGAAGGAGTAGAGATATGGATTTAAGTTCACTCAAAGCACCCGCCGGAGCGACCAAGAAAAGAAAAAGAGTCGGCCGCGGAGACGCTTCCGGTCACGGCGGGACATCCGGCAAAGGGCACAAGGGGCAGAAAGCCCGTTCGGGCGGCTATGTGCGCGACGGCTTTGAAGGCGGACAGATGCCCATGTCCCGGAGGCTTCCGAAAAGAGGTTTTCGGAATCCGTTTCGGGAAAGCTACGTTGCGGTGAATCTCTTGGATTTGTGCCGCACGTTTGAAAAGGGCGCCGTGATCGACGAAGCGGCGATTCGGGCCAGCGGCCTGGTCAAGCGGCAGAGCGACGGTATCAAACTTCTGGCCAAAGGCAACATCGATTTTCCGGTAACCGTGAAAATCGCGAAAATCAGTTCGGCCGCCAAGGCAAAAATTACCGCTGCCGGCGGAACCGTGGAAGAGGTGATCTGATTTGTTAGAGGGATTAGGCGGCGTTTCAAAAATACCCGAACTGCAGAGAAGAATTCTGTTTACGCTGCTTTTGCTGGCGGTGTATCGTGTTGGCGTTTTTATTCCGACGCCCGGCATTGACAACGTGGCGCTGCTGGCGTTTTTCGAGCAGGCCCGGGGCTCCGTGCTGGGGCTGATGGATCTTTTCGCCGGCGGCGCGCTGAGCACGTTTTCGATCTTCGCTCTGGGCATCATGCCCTACATCACCTCGTCCATTATTCTGAACCTGCTCACCGTGGCGATTCCGCATCTGGAAAAGCTGTCCAAGGAAGGGGAAAACGGACGCCGCAAGATCACGCAGTACACCCGTTACGGTACGGTTGTTTTAAGTATCATCCAGGGATTCGGCATCGCCTGGGGCTTGCAGCAGATGGCGTCTCCGACGGGGGCACCGATTGTCCTGAACGCCGGCTGGGGCTTCATCCTGATGACGATCATCACGCTGACCTCCGGAACGGCCTTTCTGATGTGGCTGGGGGAGACCATCACCGAGAAAGGCATCGGCAACGGCATCTCGCTGATCATTTTTGCAGGCATTGTCTGCAATCTGCCCGGCGCCATCGGCAATACCTGGCGCCTGTACTCGTCCGGCGAACTGCATTTTCTGCTGCTGGTTCTTCTGGGGCTGTTCATGATCGCCGTCATCGGCGCGATTGTTTTTGTTGAAGCGGCGCAGCGCCGGATTCCGGTGCAGTACGCCAAAAGGATTGTGGGCCGCAAGATGTACGGCGGGCAGACGACGCACCTGCCGCTGAAAATCAATTCCGCCGGCGTTATTCCGCCGATCTTCGCTTCGTCGGTGATCATGTTTCCGGCGACGATTGCCAATTTTGCGCCGCACGGATGGATGAAAACGATTTCGGGTTATCTGATGCCGGGCCGGCTCGGCTATGAAATTTTATTTGTGGCGTTGATTTTCTTCTTTTGCTTTTTTTATACGGCCGTTACGATCAAACCGGACGACATGGCCGAGAATATGAAGAAGTACGGCGGATACGTTCCGGGCATCCGGCCGGGCAAGAAAACCGCCGAGTACATCGAGGAAATTCTGGAGCGGCTGACGTTCAGCGGAGCGATTTATGTGTCCATCATCTGCGTGCTGCCCAGCGTATTGATTTCCCAGTTGAACACGCCGTTTTATTTCGGCGGCACCTCGCTGTTGATCGTCGTCGGCGTGGCCATGGATACGGCCAGCCAGATTGAAGCGCACCTGTTGACCCGGCAGTACGAAGGGTTCATGAAGAAAGGACACATGGCGCGCAGGCGATAAGACGGCGATGAAGGTTGGAGGCTCATGGTCATCCTGAAACAACCGGACGAGATCGTCAAAGCCAGGGCAGGAAACCGGATTGTCGCAGAAGCATTGAGCCTTCTTTGCGAAAAGATCAGGCCGGGAATCACGACGCGGGAGCTGGATCGGATCGCCGAAGGCGTCGCAGAAAAAAGGGGAGCGAAACCGGCGTTCAAGGGGTACCGGGGCTATCCGTACGCTCTGTGTACGTCGGTGAACGAAGAAGTGGTTCACGGAATGCCCTCCGAAAGGATTTTGCAGGACGGTGATATCGTCGGCCTGGATTTCGGGATTTACTACCAGGGGTTTTACGGGGATTCGGCGATCACGCTACCCGTCGGACGGGCCAGCGATGAAGCGATAAGACTCCTGCGGGTGACCGAAGAGAGTCTGTACGCGGGGATCCGCGAAGCCTGTCCGGGAAACCGTCTCGGCGACATCTCCGCGGCCGTTCAGGGCACGGTGGAGAAAGCGGGTTTTTCGGTGGTCCGCGATTTTGTCGGCCACGGCATCGGCAAAAGTCTGCACGAGGATCCGCAGATTCCGAATTTCGGAAAAAAGGGGCGGGGCATCGAATTGAAAAAAGGCATGATCCTGGCGATCGAGCCGATGGTGAATGCCGGGACCTATAAAGTGAAGGTTTTGTCGGACGGTTGGACGGTGATTACCCAAGACGGCAGTTTGTCGGCTCATTTTGAACATTCGGTGGCGATCACCGACAATGGGCCGGAGATTTTAAGTAAGGTCAATTGAACGAAACGGCAAGAACAGAAAAAATGTATGGCCAAGGAAGAAGCAATAGAAGTTGAAGGTCGGGTGCTCGAGCCCCTGCCCAATGCGATGTTCCGGGTGGAGCTGGAGAACGGGCATAAGGTGCTGGCTCATATTTCCGGCAAGATGCGCATGCATTTCATCAAAATCTTGCCGGGGGACAAAGTCACCGTGGAGCTGTCCCCCTATGATTTGACGCGGGGCCGGATCACGTACAGGACGAAGTAAAAATTTTTTTCCCCAGGACAAGGAGTAGGAAGCGTGAAGGTAAGATCGTCTGTGAAAAAAATATGCGAGAAGTGCAAAATCGTCAAACGCAAGGGGGTTTTGCGCGTGATTTGTGAAAACCCCAAACATAAGCAGCGTCAGGGCTAGTTTTGAATTTTTCAGGAGGTTATTAGGTGGCACGAATTGCAGGTGTTGATTTACCGAAAAACAAAAGAATGGAGATTGCTTTAACGTATATCTACGGCATCGGCAAAACCCGGGCGAAGCAAATCCTGAAAGAATCCGGCGTCAGCCCGGACACGAAAACGGACGAATTGGCCGACTCCGAAATATCGGCGATCCGTAGCATCATCGATAAAGAGGGAAAGGTCGAGGGCGACCTGCGGCGTGAAGTTTCCATGTCGATCAAACGGTTGATGGACATCGGCGCCTACCGCGGTTTGCGTCACCGCAAGGGACTGCCCGTGAGGGGACAGAGAACGCACACCAACGGCAGGACCCGGAAGGGGCCGAGGCGGGCCATCGCGGGTAAGAAAAAGTAGCAGGGAATTCATTTCCGACCGGAGGAAAAATGGCGAAAGCAGTCAGAAAAACGGGCAAGAAAAAGGAAAAAAAGAATATAACGGAAGGGGTTGCGCATATTCAATCCACTTTCAACAATACGATTATCACCATCACGGACATGACCGGAAATGTGATTTCCTGGTCGTCCGCGGGGTTGCAGGGATTTAAGGGATCACGCAAGAGCACGCCGTTTGCCGCGCAGATGGCCGCGGAAGATGCGGTGCGCAAGGCCAAGGATCAGGGAATGCGCCGGGTTCAGGTGTATATCAAAGGGCCGGGCGCCGGACGCGAGTCGGCGCTGAGATCTTTACAGCTGGCCGGATTGACCATCACCATGATCCGGGATGTTACGCCTGTTCCGCACAACGGTTGCAGACCGCCCAAGCGGCGCAGAGTGTAAAAAAACTATCAAGAATGTTTTGAAATTAAAGGGAGGCGTTTTTTGGCAAGATATACGGATTCCTCATGCAGGTTGTGTCGCCGTGAAGGCTTGAAGCTTTTTTTGAAGGGCGATCGGTGTTATTCGGAGAAGTGCTCCTTTGAAAGAAGAGGTTACGCGCCGGGAGATCATGGTCAGTCTCACAAGAAGCAGAATTCTGACTATGGCACGCAGTTGCGTGAAAAACAGAAGCTCAAAAGAATGTACGGGCTTCTGGAAAAGCAGTTTCACGGTTATTTTGAAAAGGCCGATCGCCAGAAGGGCATCACCGGCACCAATCTGCTGGTGCTTCTGGAGCGACGATTCGACAATATGGTGTTTCGTCTCGGTTTCGCCAATTCGAGAATCGAGGCGCGGCAGTTGATCAGCCACAATCATTTTCTTGTCAACGGCAAGGCCGTCAACATACCTTCTTACCTGCTCAAAGCCGGGGATGAAGTCACCGTCAAGGAAGGGTCTCGCAAGATAAACCGGGTTCTCGAGGCGATGGAAACCGTCGCGAGGCGCGGTGTGCCACATTGGCTGGATTTGGATAAAGACAACTTTAAAGCGACCATCAAAATGCTGCCGGTCCGTGAAGATCTGACCATGCCGGTGCAGGAACAGCTCGTTGTCGAACTTTATTCGAAATAAGCGCATTTAATATTTAATAAACCAGCTAGAGGGTGGGTTTGATTATGCAGAGAAACTGGTCGAGTTTGATTCGTCCCAAACGTGTAGATGTCGATGAAGCGACGCATACGCGGTTTTACGGAGAATTTACAATTCAGCCGTTGGAAAGAGGATTTGGAATAACGCTGGGAAATGCGTTAAGAAGGATACTGTTGTCTTCCATTCAGGGCGCAGCGATTACGTCTATAAAAATCGACGGCGTTTTGCATGAATTTTCCACGATTCCGGGAATCAAAGAAGACGTAACGGATGTGATTTTGAATCTGAAGGGCGTGCGCTTTAAACTGGGCGCGGCGGATATGAAAATCGTGCGGTTCGACGCCACCGAACCCGGCGTGATTACGGCGGGCGACATTGCAACGGACGGCAGCATCGAGGTGTTAAATCCCGATCATTACATTGCAACCCTGTCCGGCGACGGTGCCTTCAGGGCCGAAATGGTCGTCAAGATGGGCAAGGGCTATACGCCTGCCAAAAAGGAACTGGATCCGGACCAGCCGGAAGGCACCATCAACATCGACGCGATTTTTTCGCCGATCAAGAAGGTGAATTACGTGGTGTCGCATGCCCGCGTCGGCCAGATTACGGACTACGACAAACTGGTGATGGAAGTCTGGACGGACGGTTCGCTGAATCCGGGCGATGCCATCGCTTACGCGGCGAAGATCCTGAAACAGCAGCTGGATGTTTTCATCAACTTCGAGGAAGTCGAAGAAGAGGTTTTACCGGAAAAGGAAGACGAAAAAGGGAACCTCAACGAAATCCTGTCCCGCTCAGTGGAGGATCTGGAACTGTCCGTGCGCTCCGCCAACTGCCTGAAAAATGCGGGAATCAATACGATCGGTGAACTGGTGCAGAAGACGGAAGCGGAAATGCTCAAAACCAAAAATTTCGGCCGCAAGTCCCTTTCCGAAATCAAGGATATTCTCAACGAATACGGCCTGGTTTTCGGAATGAAGCCGGACGGCAACGCTTAACGAAGCGGCGGCATTTGACGCAATACGCCAATTCGGATTTGACAGTAAGGAAAGGAAAAAGAAACAATGTATCATGGTAAGGCGGGCAGAAAACTGGGACGGACGTCCAGCCATCGGGAAGCGATGTTCCGCAACATGGTGACGTCGCTGATCAAACATGAAAGTATCCGCACGACGGATACAATGGCGAAGGAAGTGCGCAAACTGGCGGACCGGATGATCACGCTGGGCAAAAGGGGGAACCTGCACGCACGTCGCCAGGCGCTGGCGGTTGTGCGCGACAAGGAAACGGTCGCCAAACTGTTTGGCGAACTGACCGAGCGGTTCCGCAACCGCGCCGGCGGCTACACGCGCATTGTGAAGGTCGGCTATCGTTTCGGCGATAACGCGCCGGTTTCCATTCTGGAATATATTGCCGACGAGAAAAAGAAGGAAAAGGCCAAACCGAAGGCCAAAGCGAAAAAGGCCGAATAAACAGGCCGGATAAAGACTGTGAAGGCAGGGTGCAAACCCTGCCTTTTTTTGTTGCGGAAGCGCCTGCCTGCCGTCTCGGGCTAGGAGATGAAGTAATTGATTGCAAAATACAAAAGAGAGGAGATCACAGCGGATATGGGGATGGTTAAAAGCCATGCCCAGATGATGTTTCCGGCGACGCCCCAGCGCACCGCGGAAAGTCTTTTGGTGGAGCCGACGCCCACAATCGCTCCCGTGATGGTGTGCGTGGTACTTACCGGAATGCCGGCGACAGTGGCCCCGATGATGGAGCAGGCGGCGGCCGTTTCCGCACTGAAGCCGCCGATCGGCTGGAGCTTCGTGATTTTGGTCCCCATGGTTTTAACAATGCGCCACCCTCCGAACATCGTTCCCAGGGAGATCATGGTATAACAGGAAACGATCACCCACAGGGGGATTTCAAAACTGTTTCCGATCAATCCCTTGCTGAAGAGCGCCATGGTGATGATGCCCATGGTTTTTTGCGCGTCGTTCATACCGTGCCCCATGGAATACACTGCGGCGGAAAAAAGCTGCAGCCGGCGGAAGACTTTATCCGTCGCGGCCATATTGGACCGGCGGCTGAGATTCATGGACGCAACCATGAAGACAAATCCCAGCACCATGCCGATGGCCGGAGAGATAACAATGAACAGGGAGGTTTTGATAATGCCGCCCCAGACCAGTGTGCTGATTCCTGCCTTGGAAACCGCCGCCCCGATCAATCCGCCGATCAGGGCGTGGGAGGAGCTGCTGGGCAGACCGTAATACCAGGTCGTGATATTCCAGATAATCGCGCCGCCCAGTGCCGAGAAAATCACCAGGTTATCCACGATGTTCAGGTGGATGATGCCTTTGCCGACCGTGTGTGCGACTTGTGTTCCGACGAAAAAAACCGCCGCAAAGTTGAAAAAAGCCGCCCAGAGAACCGCCTGCCGCGGCGAAAGAACGCGTGTGGAGACCACCGTCGAAATGGAATTCGCGGAATCGTGGAATCCGTTGAGGAAATCGAAAGCCAGGGCAATGACAACCAGTGTGATGACAAAGACCATTGAATCAAGCATGCTTTGCGTCGATCCTTTCCATGATGCCGGGCGTTCGCCCGCATCCGTTTTGACTTAGGCCGGGGGCCACCTTACGAAATACCGCCCGGATCAGGAGTTTTCCCGCTCCGGTCTCCGGATAACTCCCGGGTAATGGACCAGGCGTTATAGAGACTGAAAAGAATACCGGCGGCAATGAGAAAAAAGATGAAGAAAGAGAGGGCTCGATAGGCGTCCATTTTGGTTTGGGCGATCGTTTCCGTTTCCTTCAGCCGCTTATCAGCGAGGGTTCGGATGGTTCCGACAATGGCGTCGATCTCATCGGTGAGACCGCGATCCATGCCGCGAACGTTTTGATCGATGAGAGCAGCGGTTTGCGAATCGAGCCGGGGATGCTGCTGCAGAGCTACGCGATACCTTTGTCCGAGCGTTTCGTGCGTCGCTGCCGCATCCGCAAGCCGGGGCACATCCCATCCCAGCTCCGCGACCATCTCTGACAGAGCGTGTAAATATTCCTGGACTTTCCTCTCTTCTGCGGCAAAGGCTTTGGTGTGTTTGTCAAACAGGTCTTTGTTTTGGCCGCGCAAAAGGATGTTTTTCCACTCCTGGACCTGCATTTTAAAGTGAACCTCGGCCAGTCGGGCGGTGTCGATGGTGCTTGCAATGGAGCGGGCCTCCGTCACGCTCTTATGAAGACGGTGGTGGGTTTCTGCGATGACCGCCAGGCCGTACAATCCGAGAACAACCGTCAGTACGGTCAGAAGGCCGATGGCGATCACCACCCGCCTGCGCAACGAAATCTCCTGGAAAATACCGACCGCATGTCTCATAAAGAGTCTCACTTCCTTTGGTTGAGCAGTCTATGCAATAAATGTTACAGTTTGATGACAATTTGATGAATTTCAGGGAAAACAGACTCTCCTCGATGATGCTTTTCCGCCATTCACGGAGAGTTACCTCTTCAATCATCGATATTGGCTGAAGAAATTTTATTCATAAGGGAAGGAGTCCAGTTGTTTTTTTCAGAAATATTCATTGATCCGTCATCAGGGCTTAACATTCATCAAGCACTTTCTTGTCCTGAAGAATGAGGAGAAAGGCGATTGCCATGAATCTTCGGGCCTGTCCGAATTCGAAATGGGAAAAGCAGCTTGCGTGCCTGGTGGACGAGAAGCGTTTCGGCTGCGTTTACGAGCCAATTGCTTCTCTGACGACGGGAGAATGCTTAGGCTGGGATGCGCTATTCCGATGTCCAGGACGTCATTATTTTCAGGATGTCGGCCACATTTTTCAAGCCGCCGAAAGAGCGGGGCGGATCGTTGAACTGGAGACCCAGTATCATCTATTGGCGATTTCCCGGGCGGCTTCTAACGTGGCGTTCAGAGCCGGTAAGCTCGTTTTGAATGCGACTTCAATGATGCTCTTGACGTTTTTCTTGATTCTTCGCTTGGCCGGATCACGTGCGCGACGGCCCGGGCCATCTGATTCGTGTACTCATCGACCTGCGCCACAATATCTCCGGCTTCGTTGACCAGCTCTTTTGCTTTGGCGACATTGTTTCTATTCCGAACCTCCATAGAGGATATTTCTTCAAGCGAGGAGAATGTTTCTTCCTGGAACGCCGTCTGCTCCGACGTGCCGTCAGCCGTAGACCGACTCGAGACGGCAGCCTGGAACGAAACCAGAGCGGTGCGGTTTGATGCCTCCGTGAATCCTGTGATGACGCGGTTGAGCGGCTGCGTGATGCGCCTCGTCATGAGAAAAGATATGCCGACTTCCTGCACCAGTGCGATGATTCCGACAACCACCGGAATTGCAAGTACGGTGAGCGCCATTGAAGAAGCCATCGCGACGTCGCGAGCGGCCGTCGTTTTCTCCAGCTCCACAAATTCATCCGGGGCGCTTAAAAAGCCAGCCTGCATGGGAAGAATCTCAAAAATGATGATGTGCGTCCGTTCCCTAACTTCTCCAACTTATAACTCCGCTGACATCAAATTGTAATAAACAACCTCTATAACCCGAGCTATGAAGAATAGGGGTAGGCGCGGTGTGTTTCCGGCCGGCTCTTAATCAAGACTACTTAGGAGGAATATAATGAAGAGATTATGGGTTGTTTTGTTGGCGCTGGGGTGGATAGCCATTTCCAGCACGGTGGTTTTCGCTCTGGATGTCAAGTTCAGCGGCGAATATTCCGCGACGGGCATGTATCTTGATCGCTCCAGCTTCGTGAAGGATGCCTCTCCGCTTAGCGGGACGTCTACCGCTTTCTATTTTCAGAGACTTCGGGTAAGAACGGATTTTGTTGTGTCCCCCGGCTTGACTCTGGTAACCCGTTTTGATGCGATGGAGCGGGCCTGGGGCGCGGCCAGAAGCGCTCCGGGAACGGCGCAGGCTGCCGATTCAGCCGGAACGCGCGCAGAAAACGAAAACATCGCTGTTGATTGGGCGTACCTGGAGTACAAGTCACCCGTCGGCGTTTTCAGCGCCGGGTACATGAATGACGGCTCTACGGGGACCGTTTTCGGAAACAGTTATGGGCCGAAGGGGAGAATAAAATATTCAGTCGGCTACGGTCCGGCAAGACTCAACCTGGCCTACACCAAGGAAAGAGAAGCCAGCAACATGGCCACGAATGCAACCACCCGGGTAGATCTCGATAATGATAAATACGGGATCGAAGGCGTCTTCACCTGGAAAACCGGCAAAGCGGGCATGCAGATCAATTACTACAACTATGCCAATTCGCGCGCCGCCGCACAACCGTTCAAGAGGCAATATTTGCTGTTCACGCCTTATGTAATCACCAAACTGGGTCCGGTGGCCCTGCAGGCCGAATTCAATTACCTGACGGGCGACGACAAGTATGAAAATAACGGAATAACCCCCGACGTGAAACTGCAGAATTACTCCGGTTGGATGGATGCAACCGCCGACTTCGGACTCTTTTATGCCGGCGGCAGCGTTGCCTTTGTGTCCGGCAACGATCCGGCTACCGTCGATAAGAACGAAGGCGGAATCATCAACGGCGGCCGGGATTGGAATCCCTGCCTGATCATGTGGAACTATGACCGCACGAATTGGGCAGGCGCATTGACGGGATGGAATGGAACCCAGCAAGACACGGCAATGGCCAACGGTTGGTTCGCCCAGCTCCGCGGCGGCGTGAGACCGATGGATAAACTGGACATTATGGCTTCTGTTTCATGGGCGCACGCCGATAAGACTCTTTCCGCCCAGTGGGAAAGCAGAGACTACGGTTATGAAGTGGATCTGACGGCGACCTATAAAATCACCAACAACCTGTCCTACATGCTGGGCGGCGGTTACCTCTTTACCGGTGACTGGTATAAAGGCATCAATATCGGAGGCACCAACGAAATTCAGAACAACTTTCTGGTCCTGAACAAACTGACACTCACCTTTTAAACGAGGCAGGGAAGAGGCGAGAGGAAAATGGAGCGGCCGGACGGATCGAGCAAAACCGTCCGGCCTTCGCCATTGTGGATCGGAATCGTTAAAAACAATGGAATGAACCGATTCCGGGTTGCCGATCCGCACCGTTCTATTCAATTGACATGCTGCGGCGAATTTCTTATACTTCCAAAAGAACAGACTGTTTTTGTCACTCATTGATATGATGGCTCAACAGGGAAAAGGAGGTAAGGTCATGGCAGAAAAGAGAATCGGCGAAGTGGTGAAATTTTTCGCGAAACCTTCCGTGGCGGCCGTGAAGATTACCGATGGAGAATTACAGATCGGCGACAGCATTAAGTTTTCCGGCCATACGACCGAATTCACGGACGTGATTCAGTCGATGGAGGTAGATAATAAGCCGGTACAGAAGGCCGCGGCGGGTCAGACCATCGGTCTCAAAGTTTCGGATCGGGTGCGCCCCGGCGATGAAGTTTTTAAAGTTATGCCCGACTAGGTTCTGATGCAAATCGGATCGTAAGATGCACTCCCGGCCGTCAGACGGGTTTGCGTGCGCGTAACCGACCGAAAGCAATCTATGGCGAAGATTCTGATTGTTGACGATGAGCCGGATATCGTTGAACTCGTTTCCTACAACCTGGAACGGGAAAGATTTTTCACAACGAGAGCCCATGACGGCGAGACGGCGCTGCGCAAAGTAAAGATCGAAAAACCGGACCTGCTGATTCTGGATCTCATGCTTCCGGGGATCGGCGGTCTGGACATTTGCAAGAAGATTCGCGCCAATCCTGAAACGTCGGACCTGCCGATCATCATGCTGACCGCTAAAGCGGATGAAGTTGATAAGATCATCGGGCTGGAAATCGGCGCAGACGACTATATAACCAAGCCTTTCAGCGTCAAAGAATTGGTCGCCCGGGTTCGCACGGTTTTGCGTCGAACCCAGGAAGGTGCGAAGCCGTCCGTAAAAGAAACCTTCGAATTTAACGGTCTCTCCATCAATTACGTGTCCTGTTCCGTTCTGGTTGAAGGCTGCCCCGTAACGTTGAGCCCCACGGAGCTGAAGCTGCTTTTCTTTTTTACACGTAATCCCGGCCGGGTCTATTCCCGGGACCAGATTCTGAATCATGTCTGGGGAGATGACACCTTTATTACGGACCGCGCCGTAGATGTTCATATCCGCCGTCTGCGCAGCCAGATTGAGAAGGACATGGACCATCCGCAGTTTATTCTAACAGTGCGCGGTTTCGGGTATAAATTCGCGGATGTCAAATAAGGTTTCCCGGTCTTGACACTCCGGCACTTTTTCCATGAGCCGCAACATCGCACAGGCCATCTTGCCGCTTTTTTCGTGTGTATTCATAATATCTTGATTCCTTCATAGTATTGCAACATTGATCCATTATCCTTCCTGCGTAATCTCGGTAAACAGGAGATGAAAGGAGAAAGATCGTGAGTCGAGTCAGCAATGTTCTGCAGCGCTTTCCTGCACAGGAAGGACACTGGACGCCCAGGAGGCACCATGCGCTGTCGGAAATCCTGAAGGTGCAATACGACAGGCTGGGATTGAATGCCGGATCGCTGCCGTTTGCGCCCGCGGACGCGACCGCCGGCAGTGAATCGGAACTGCAGACGGTGGTTGCCGGAAATAAAAACAACGTAGATTTGCCGCTCATTATCGAGCAGTCCAACTACTTTGCCAATACAAAGCGGCGGGCCAAAGCCGGCGATACCTCCCGAAAAGTCATGACCGATCTGGAGAAGTATCTGAACAACAATCCGGAAGGCGTCTGGGAAAACAGCTGGGTGCGTTTCCCCCGGCATAAGCTGGGAGATTTTGCCAAAGCGACCCTCCAGCAGGATCTGATGGCGGACAAGGCCAATATCTACGCCGGGCAGCGTTCGGATATCGGCCGGTTTCTTTTTGATGAAGCCGGGACCGGTTATGTCCGGGTGCCGATCAGTTATCTTCTGAAGCTTTCTCTGGCGGAAATAGTCACTCCGGGACGAAACGGGCACACGCCGCTCCACCGGACCGGTTTGCGGGTCATGGAGAATTTTCAAAACGACAACACGTCTCCGGAAACATCGTCTTTTTATGTCGTTTCTCCGAAATCCGATCATGGTCCGGGGCGTGCGGTTGCACGGGAAATGGCCGTCCGCTTTTTGCTGACGCAGCTTCTGGTCGAGTATGCCAATAAAAAATACGGGCTGGAGGAGCTTGGTCAGAAGGCGATGATCTTTCTGTCGCCGCATCCGCCGATCCGGCAGAAAATGCTGAGCGATTCCGTGTCTGATGCGTTCTACCGGGAGCTCTTCATGAATCCCTGTCTTTCCGGGTGGGAGCGAGGCGAGGATAAATATCGCTATATGCATCTGTGTCACCGCGTGTTGAGCCGCAGCCAGTTCAACGCCGTGCTGAAACTTCGTGAAGCCGGGATCATTACCAGCAATCTTGTTTCCCTGCCCAATCTGTCCAATATCAGTCTGGCCAATAATGGCATCCATGTCAGCCTGGGCAGCGCCAGGCTCACCGGGCTCTTGCAGGATCCCTCTTCCGGATTTACCGCAAGAGATGAAAAATATGTCGGTGATCTGGTCGTCAAGATTGTCGAGCATTTCCTGCCGCTGTTTGTCGGGACTTACAGCGCCGCGCCATACCGGATGAACTTTGAGGATTTTCATCCGGAAAAGGCTCTCGGGTTTCTGCCTCACGAGCTGGATTATACACATTTGCGCATGTTCTGGCGTCGCTGGCGCAAAAAAGCCGATGTCAGCATTTTCGGCAAGTCCGTCACCCCCTTCGGCCCGCAGTGGATTGACCGGCTTATCAGCAAGGTGTTTCGTTTAAAAGGGGACTTCATTCCCGATTTCCGGCTGATGGATTATCTGGTGGTGCTGATGAGCACGGATCAAAGCCCGGCTTTAAACGGAGAAATCAATAATTCGCAGCGATTGAAAGCGGATTTGGCGGATCTCGGCGTTTTTGACGCACAGATGTCGCTTTATCTTCTGGAAAAGCTCCGCGAATGTCATGTCATGGGTTTTTCCGGCTTCGAGGGACGCCATTACAGTCTTTTTGAAAACTTCACACAGGATATGGGACCGGCCGTCAATTTACAGAACCTGCTTTATCTGCTGGCCTTTAAATACATGGTTACCGGGCAGATAGACCACCAGCACATTCCGGATGATCCTTCGGTGGAAAGCGAAAGACGGCAGGTCTTTTTCGGCTCGGCTGTCGGTTTGCCGACTTTCTTTGTCCGCAGTGATACCGGCAACGCGCTTCTGAAAAAAATTATCGCCCGCGCTCATCGGGTCCGTATGAGCAGACGGTATCCGGGGTATCTGCGCATCCACAATCTGGAATACCGGCGTGCGCTGTTGCGAGTGCTTTACGAAGATGCAGCCGACCTCATCGAGATGCTCGGCATGCGCGACGATCTTGCGGACCTGGATGCGCGGCTGAACCAGCCGGAGATTTTCTCCGCCTGCGGACGACTGACCCGTGGAATTCTGGACAAGGCAGGCGCCGGAAATCCCCTGTCGGTCAGCGCCGATGTGTTTAACCGGGCGGCGGAGACGTATTATCGAACGGACTTGAAAAACCGCCACGTCCGGGAGGCTTTCCAGGTGCTGGCCGAAGATCTGACCGGGCTGGAAAAAGCGTCTGACGCGGCCGGACACGATGTCCGGACGCTGCTTTACGGTATTTTGAAAGGAAAACCGGCCGGCGCCTTTCTGGAGAGCGTCGGCGCCGAAATGACGGATGGCGCGATGACGGCTGCGACACTGGAGAAAACGATCAACATGGTTTTGGTCCAGATTCACGATCAGATCCGCAGGCACAAAAAAAACAATAAAAGAAGGAAAGAAAAAACAAAAATGCAGCATCATTACATTGAAAGAGAATCACGCAGATTGAAAGCGGAGCAGTTTTACGGCGATCAGGCCATCCAGTTTATTTATTACCGGTTGCGGGAACAATCCTCCTGGCTTTTTCGCCGGCTGATCAGCGCCCGGGTGTCCCGCGCGCTCAGCTACATGAACTACGACGGTGTTTTGTCCGACCGGATGAGCAATTATCTGGACATTCACCGGGAGCTTAATATCAATTTAGCGGAATGCCTCGACGCTCCGGAAAATCTGAATACTCTGCGCAAAATATTTGAACGAAAGATTCGTTACGGGGAATGCCGCCCCATGCCCAATGATCCCCTTGCGGTTGTCTCTCCCGCCGATTCCCGGATGCTTTTCGGATCGTTTCAGGAAGATTCGGGCCTGTTTATCAAAGACAAGTTTTTCGATTATGAGGAAGTGTTCGGGGCGGACAAACGCACATGGCTTGCGGCCTTTCGGGAGGGCGACTTTGCGATCTTCCGGCTGACGCCGGAGAAATATCACTATAATCACACGCCGATTGCCGGAAAGATTATCGACTTCTACCAGATTCCGGGAACCTATCACGCCTGCAATCCGCACGCGGTGGTATCCGTGGTGACGCCTTATTCTAAAAACAAGCGGGTGGTGACGGTTATCGATACGGATGTTCCGGGCGGGACACAGGCCGGACTGGTCGCGATGGTGGAAGTCGTGGCGTTGATGATCGGCGACATTGTGCAGTGTTACAGTGAAAAAATGTATGACCAGCCGGTATCGGTCGGCACCGGCATGTTTGTTAAAAAAGGCTGCCCCAAAAGCCTTTTCCGTCCCGGAAGCAGCACGGTTGTGCTGCTCTTTCAGAAGGAACGTGTACGGTTCGCGGATGACATCGCGGCCAATATGTTTTACCCGGAGGCCGAAAGCATTTTCAGCCGGGGCTTCGGGAAAGCGCTGGTGGAAACGGAAGTCAAAGTCCGTTCGTATATCGGCAGTTCTGCAGTCTGCCGGAGTTAATGATGTAGTTCCCGTCCGGGAAGGAAGGCATACCGATGAGATAAAAGAAAATTGCGACGATCAGGAAAACCCTGGTCAATAAACTGGAACACCTCTGGTCCAATGCGCGCCAGACGAGGACGACCATGAAAAACGCCGAAGGCACGTTAGCCGACCCCTTTGATCTGGCGGCGATGGAATCCAATAAATATGTGGAATTGGCCTGCCGCGACCGGGAAAGGGTATTGATGCTGGACATTCAGGAAACCATTTTGCGCATTGACCATGGTGTTTACGGCATTTGCGATTCCTGTGCTCGGGGAATTGATGAAAAAAGGCTTTTGATTGAACCGATGAGTAAGTTCTGCACCCAATGCCAGGAAGAAAAAGAGATGAGCCTGAAACGGAGAAACGCATGCTGGGGCGTCAAAGGAATGTCGTATAGCCATGTTTGATGAAATCTTTCTTTTATGTCTTTCCCTCGCCATCGGTCTTTTGTTTGCCTGGGCGTTTCGAACGCTTCCCCGGGAAGACTGGCAGATTTTGGCCTGTATTCCCGGACGAAAAGGCGCCGATGGAATCTGGAGCGGTGTGAATTTTACCTACTATGGCTTCTTTAATGCTCTGGCTTTTGTGGTTGCTACGACGATATTTCTTTTGATTCTCGGTTCCATCGAGGTTTCGCCGCTTGCCGCCGGAATCATCATCGCGCCGGTTCTGGCCATCGGGATGTGGGCGGCGCGGTTTATTGCCCGGTGGGTGGAAAGAAAACCTCATACGTTTTCAGTGGGGGCGGCTTCTTTTGCCTGTACCATCGTTGCGCCCTGGGTTATTATGTTGGCGAATGTGACGCTGGGCGAGTGGTTTGATTTTCATTTCCCGATGATTGCAACGCTGGCCGCCATGGCGATTGCCTATGCTTTCGGGGAAGGAATCGGACGCCTGGCCTGCATCAGTTTCGGCTGCTGTTACGGCAAGCCTCTTTCCGAATGCAACCCAATGATTCAAAAGATATTCCGTCGGCGTCATTTTATTTTTTGGGGGAAGACGAAAAAAATTACCTATGCGAGTCACCTGGAAGGTTGCGAGGTGGTTCCGATTCAGGCGCTGACGGCGATTGTTTATACCGCGGCGGGAATTCTGAGTTTTTATATCTTCCTTAAAGGATATGTCGCCGTGGCGTTAATTCTGGCGCTCATCGTCACGCAAAACTGGCGTTTTGCTTCTGAATTCCTGCGCGCTGATTACCGAGGAAACGGGATTTTTTCCGCCTACCAGATCATGTCGCTTGCGGCAATGGCCTATCTGCTGCTGATTGCGCTGATCTTCCCGGTTTCTCCCGAAAAGATGCCGAATCTGGCGGCGGGGCTTCAATCCCTGTGGCATCCCGGTTGGATCATTCTTCTGGCGGGTTTGGGAGTTGTCTGCTTTATTTACTCGGGGAAAAGTGAAGTCACCTGCTCGACAATAGACATCTATGTGGCGGAGAAAAAGATTTAGCGATTGCGTCACCGGTTTGTCATCAGATTGTAACATTGAGGGAGTATATTCTCTTTAATAAAAAATAGGAGGATTATATGTTTAAAATGATTAAGAAAGCAGCTCTGGGACTTATGCTGCTTAGCGTGACGGCCGGCGTATCCTTTGCCGCTGATTCCATCGTCATCAAGGGGTCGACGACGGTTTTACCGGTAGCGCAGGGAACGTTGGAAGCCTTTATGAAAGCCAATCCCGGGATTCAGATGTCGCTCTCCGGCGGCGGTTCCGGAGAAGGCATCAAAGCGCTGATTGACAAGACCACCGACATCGCCACATCTTCTCGCGAAATCAAAGACAAGGAAATTGAACTCGCGAAATCCAAAGGCGTCAATCCGGTAGCCCACGTGGTGGCTTTTGACGCGATCATACCGGTTGTTCATCCGAAAAACAAAGTTACCAACCTGACCGTAGATCAATTGAGCCAGATTTATCAGGGCAATATCACCAACTGGAAGGAAGTGGGCGGCGACGACCTCAAAATTGTCGTCATTTCCCGCGATTCTTCGTCCGGCACCTTTGAATCCTGGGATCATTTCGTCATGAAGAAGGCGAAAGTGACGCCCAGGGCGCAGATGCTGGCGTCCAACGGCGCGCTGGTGACGGCGGTGTCCAAAAACAAGTATGCGATTGCCTATCTGGGAATCGGCTACGTCAACAAAAGCGTGAAGCCGCTTCAGGTCAACGGCATCACCGCCACGCTGGAGACGGCCATGTCCAAGGCGTATCCTTTCTCCCGCGAGCTTTACATGTACACCAACGGCGAACCGCAGGGCCAAACGGCCAAGTATATCGCGTTCGTGAAATCCGCTGCGGGTCAGAAGATCGTGGCCAGGGAAGGATTTGTTCCCCTGGGCGATGGGAAGAAAGCGGGCAAGAAGAAGTAATCAGCCTCTTTTATCGGGCTTCGCTGCGAAAGGAGGGTTGCAACCTTCTTCCGCAGCGGAAATTTTAAAAGAACCCGAAACCGGAAGGCAGTGGATGCGGCGCCATGAATCGAAAAAACAAAGAAGTCTTCATCAAATACCTGTTTTTGCTTTTCGCCCTGGTCTCCATCATCGTCCTGGGGCTGATTGTCTTTTCTCTGTTTCGCGAGGGGATGCCGCTTTTCGCAACGGTGCCGTTTCGCGATTTTCTTTTCGGCCTGGAGTGGTATCCCACTTACGATCCTCCCTCCTTCGGGATTTTCCCGCTGATTGTCGGATCGCTCATCGTTACGGCCATCGCCACGTTGATTTCCGTTCCGCTGGGCGTGCTGGCGGCCGTTTACATTTCGGAAATCGCGCCGCAGCGCGTGAAGGGAATCCTCAAGTCCGTCATTGAACTGCTGGCCGGACTGCCGTCCGTTGTTCTGGGATTTTTCGGCATGGTGATTGTGGCGCCCTGGCTGCAGGAAACGTTTGATCTGCCCACGGGCCTGAACATCATCAACGCGTCCGTGATCCTGGCCATCATGGCGATTCCCACGATTTCGAGCATTTCCGAAGACGCGCTGTACGCGGTGCCCCGTGAATTCAAGGAAGCCTCCTATGCGCTGGGAGCGACCAAGTTCGAAACCATTGCGAAAGTGATTGTGCCGGCGGCGCTTTCCGGCATTTCCACCGCGATCATGCTGGGGATGGCGCGGGCCATCGGCGAGACCATGGTGGTGCTGATGGTGGCCGGCGGCGCGGCGGCGATTCCGGAAAGCCTGTTCGATTCGGTGCGCCCCATGCCCGCGAGCATCGCCGCTGAAATGGGCGAGACCCCCTATCGCAGTGCGCATTACCAGGCTCTGTTTGCCACCGGCATCGTTTTGTTTGTCCTGACACTGGCCTTCAACCTGATTGCGGATTATGTTTCGCACAAATTCAAACAGACGGGATCGGCAACGCTATGAACACGAACGGAATGGCCGGCGCCCGGCTGATGCGCTGGCGCTACCTCAAACAAACGATTTTCTTCACGCTTGTGCGGGCTTCGGCGTTGCTCATTGTTCTGGCGCTGGGAGGCATTCTCTTTCATATTTTCTATCATGGCCTTTCCGCGATCAACTGGGAGTTCATCACCCGGCCGCCCACGCACTCGATGACCAAAGGCGGCATTTTACCGGCTATTCTCGGGACGATATATCTGACCGTCGGCGCCGTCGCCGTCGGTCTGCCGCTGGGCATTGCTTCGGCGATCTATCTTACGGAATATGCCAAGCAGGGTCGGGTGATCCGGCTTATCAAGGTCGGCATCAACTGCCTGGCGGGAGTGCCGTCGGTGGTTTTCGGCCTCTTCGGTCTGGGATTTTTCGTCATTTTTCTGGGCTTCGGTTCGAGCATCCTGTCCGGGTCGCTCACGCTGGGCTTTTTGATTTTGCCGACCATCATCGGCGCCGCGGAAGAGGCGCTGAAGTCCGTTCCTCAGACCTTCCGGGAGGCGTCCCTGTCGCTGGGCGTTTCCAAGTGGCAGACGATCTATCGCATTGTTTTGCCCAACGCGCTGCCGGGAATTCTTACCGGCTCCATTCTGGGCATCGGGCGCGCCGCGGGGGAAACGGCTCCGATCATGTTTACGGCAGCGGCGTATTTTACGGCCAAACTGCCCGGATCGGTTTTTGACGAGGTCATGGCCCTGCCGTATCACATTTACGTTCTGGCGACGGCGGGAACCAATATTGAAGCCACGCGTCCCATTCAGTTCGGCACAGTGCTGGTTCTGGTGGCGGTGGTGCTGGGGATTGACATTGTCGCGATCGTCATCCGGGGATATATGAGAAGAAACAAAAGGTGGTAGAAATGGCAGCCAACGACATTATTCAGATCCATCACGTCAACTTTTACTACGGTGCCGTCCGCGCGCTCACCGATATTTCCATGCAATTCGAGAAAAATAAAGTGACGGCGCTCATCGGACCCTCCGGGTGCGGGAAATCGACGCTGCTGCGCCTTTTAAACCGCATGAACGATCTGATCGACCAAACCCGCGTGGAGGGAGAAATTCTTTTCGAAGGCCGCAATATTTACGCGCCGCAGGTGGATCCGGTGGAAATCCGCCGGAAGATCGGCATGGTCTTCCAGAAGCCGAATCCCTTTCCCAAAACGATCTACAACAATATCACCTATGGGCCGAAGCTGAACGGTGTTCCGGCCGCCGACCTTCCCGGCCTGGTGGAACAGAGCCTCAGGCAGGCCGTTCTGTGGGACGAAGTGAAGGACATCCTCGACAAATCCGCCATGAATCTTTCGGGCGGTCAGCAGCAGCGGCTGTGCATTGCACGCGCTCTGGCGATGAAACCGGATGTTTTATTGATGGACGAGCCGACGTCGGCGCTGGATCCGATTTCAACGGCGAAAATCGAAGAACTCGTCGAAGAACTGAAGCGGCACTACACGATCATCATCGTGACCCACAACATGCAGCAGGCGGCGCGCATTTCCGATCAAACCGCTTTCTTTTATCTGGGGAATTTGATTGAATACAACAAAACGGAAAAGATTTTCACCAAGCCCGACGTCAAGCAGACGGAGGACTACATTACGGGCAGATTTGGATGACAGCCGAAGGGAGGCTTGCCATGCAGGAAAAGCATCATACGAGTTTGCACTTTGAAAAAGAGCTGCAGGAAATCAAGGACGGATTGATTTATCTGGGCGTCCTGACGGAAAAGGCGATCCAGCAGGCCATGACGTCTCTGGAGGCCCGAAACGCGGACCTGGCGCGTCGGGTGATCCGGGAGGACGACGAAATCGACCGCCTGGACTCGGAGATTGAAGAGCGCTGCATTAAAATTCTGGCGCTGCGCCAGCCCACCGCGATCGATCTGCGCTTCATTACCACCGCCATTAAAATCACCGGTCACCTGGAGCGCATCGGCGACATGGCGGTGAACATCGCGGAAAAAGCGCTGCTGCTCATCGAGGAGCCGCAGCTCAAGCCGTATATCGATCTGCCGCGCATGGCCCAGCTGGTCGGCGACATGATCCGGAATTCGCTCGACAGCTTCATCCGCGGCGATTTGAAACTGGCCGACGGAGTGCGGCGGACGGAACAGGTGATCGACGACCTCAACGAGCAGATTTTCCGGGAGCTCCTGACCTTTATGATGGAAGATTCCAAATCCATTCACCGGTCCATCATGATCATGCAGGTGTCCAAAAATCTGGAGCGCATCGCCGACCATGCCAAGGGCATCGCGGACATGGTGACGTACATGGTGACCGGAGAATGCGTCCGCCACCGGACCTGTCCGGCCCCGTGAAGCAAAGGAGATCCTTGTGAAGCGCAATCTCTTTTTGAAGATTTTTTTCTCGTATCTGGTCATCATCCTGTGCGGGTTTGCGGTCCTGAACTTTCTGATCAAGGACGAAATCCGCCGGATCATGACCGACAAGATCGAAAGCGAGCTTAGGACCGACGCGGAGCTGATCGACCTTGGCGCCGCCCGGTCCATGTCCGGTCAACTGCAGCAGATGGCGCGCATCTCCGGCTCCCGGGTGACGCTGGTGGATGCGGCAGGCCGGGTGTTCGCCGATTCGGAAAAGGATGCCGCCGCGCTGGAAAATCATCTGAACCGGCCGGAGATCCAGGAAGCCCGGCTGAAGGGCAAGGGCCGGTCGGTGCGCTTCAGCCGGTCGCTCGGCGTGGAGATGCTCTACGTCGCCGTGCCGATCGGAAGCGGATCCGCCATCGCCGGCTACGTCCGGCTGGCCCGTCCTCTCCATGACGTGCAGCGGCTGATTGATCAGGTTTATCGGTCCATTTTTCTCACCATCGTGATGGTTTCCGTCATTGCGCTGGGAATTGCGCTGTTCATATCATACCGGCTGGCCTGGCCGATCCGGATGATGGAACGGTTTACCGAACGGCTCCGCCGGGGAGAGATGCCGGGCAGTATTCTGCTTAGGACCTCCGACGAAACGAAAAAACTCGCCGACAACATCAACTATCTGGTGGCTGAACTCCAGGATAAGATCCGTCTGGCCAACGAGGAGAAAAGCAAGCTGATGACGGCGCTGACCAGCATCAACGAGGGCGTTCTGATTTTGAACAACGCGGAGCGGATTGAATTTGTGAGCCCGTCGCTGGCCGGTCTGCTGGCCGGTCAATACGGCGACGTGGCCGGCAAGACGCTGATGGAAGCCTTTCGCAATCTGGAGCTGCAGAAGGCCTTTCAGCATTTCCGGCAATCGCGCGAGACGGTTGCCGGCGAAATCACGCTGGGCGATGCCGATCCGGTGATCATGCGCGTCAGCATCTCGGAAATTCACGGCTATCCGGGCGAAGAAAAAAGCATGATTGTCTTCCATGACGTGACACGGTTAAAGAAGCTCGAACGGATCCGCACGGATTTTGTCGCGAACGTCACCCATGAAATCCGCACGCCGCTGACGGCGATCATCGGTTA